>Ga0334882_1001261_pt1 | contig 31119 bp, 34 predicted proteins | sample GraSluR1_MG_5_FD_207226 | JGI IMG/M metagenome (GOLD analysis project Ga0334882, IMG submission 207226) | Sludge microbial communities from methane-producing bioreactor in Wageningen University, Netherlands - Granular Sludge_15_04-R1 | ecosystem: Engineered > Bioreactor > Anaerobic >... | reverse complement strand
ATTGCTCATCTGCTACCTCCTGGCGCAAAGATACGCCTAGCATACCAGAAACGGGGGGCCAAGCAAGTGCATTTCAAGTTGCGTGAAGGTATCTTCTTGGTGTATTACTTAATGTATGGTAGTGAAAGAGGCCCTTGAGGCAGCCTTAGCGCAAGGCACCCCGGAGATCTTTAACACGGATCAAGGGGCCCAATTTACCGCGCAGGCGTTCACCGCGCGCTTACAAGCCGCGGGGATCCGGGTCAGCATGGATGGGCGCGGGCGGGCGTTAGACAATGTGTTTGTCGAACGCTTGTGGCGCGCCCTGAAGTACGAGGACATCTATCTGCACGATTACGCCACGGTGCCCGTACTGCTGGTGGGCCTGGAACACTACTGCCCCTTCTACAACTGTGAACGCCCTCACCAGAGCCTGGACTATCAAACACCTGCCCATGTGTACTATGGTAAAGATCACTCTATCAATTGAATGCTGACTTTCATTTCTTTTAGGCTCAGAGTGGTCTAGTGATTGGGGTGCATCTCACCAGACAGCCGGGACAAGCCCGTCTGCAGGTTAACCGAATGTTGGGCGTACACGATTTCATCTATATATAACAAAAAGGAAGTTTAATGTGTTCAAGAAATATCTTATGCATGATAAAATACTTGTCCGTTTTGGCTCATTATTAGGAATAATCGTTGTTATCTTTTTTAGTGTATGGGTGTTGAGCTATTTACTACTCCCGGAAGGGATATTACGTGGACGAAGTATTGGTCAAGCGCTTGCCGGAAATGATTTAGCCGGCGGAAGTGTATGGATTGAGTGGCTTAGGCTATTCGCTATAAACCTTGGTGTAATGCTAATAATAATTATTGCGCCTAACATATTTCGGACCGAAGGTGATTATCCGCTCGGATATATCACTGTTACACTTATAGTGATAATGTTTGGGATTATTATTGGTACTGATTCCTTTACATTATCGATGGGAGGCAAAATCCCACCTACAGTTGATATCTTCGGTAGTTCTGGGCTTTACGAGATTGCTGCTTATGTTCTTGCAGCAGCCGCAACCGCCAATATTGGAAAATATCGATTAGTAGGGAAGTGGCCCAAGCAAACGATTGAAGCAATCGTTTTATCGAAAGATAAGTGGATTGTCCAAGAGCGAAATGTGGGCGTAATACTTGCCATCATAATTCTAATAATTGCTTGTGGATGGGAGGCGTACCGGATTTCTATAGCGCTTGCTATATAAAGGGTTGAGGTCTGCGCTCAACCCACGGGTGGATCCGACTTAGCCTTCGGCCTGGTGTTTTCGTTGGTATGTTCTTCGGCGATGGATAATAGACATTATACCGATTAAAACTCGATAAACAGGTGGAGTTGAATAGGGGGATACTGCCAGGGCCGGAAGTTCAAGCGAAAGTTATGTAGTCCACAGCAGATGGCTAATACGGTATCTTTGATGCCTTTTTTCCAATTCCGAATGCGGTCTTTGACAATGCGATAGCGTTTTACGCTCCCAATGGTGTGTTCCACCCGGACCCGGAGCGTAGACAACCACGGATTACAGTGTTTGTCCAGGGCCGACAAGCCTTGCCCCCGGGGTTTCTTTTTCGGTTGCAAGATACGCACCTCAGGCACCGTAAACCCTTGAAGACCTGTATCTTGGAGCAGCCGACTGCTGGCTGGCAAGTGATAGTCACTCTCGTCGGCCAACTTTTTATCATGTTTTTTGCCCTCCACCGTTTCCGAAAGAAAGCGGATTTTGCATTCGGCGTTGCTCAAGACGTTGTTTTTGACCGTGTGTTGCTTCTTTTTGCCACTATAAAACTCGCCCTGGGTTTCAGGATCGCTGGGGCGTTCAATCGCGCGTTCGACGCCATCATGGAAGTAGCGGGTTTCGGCGGTGTCAAATTCCACGTCCGCCATCGCACGGGCGGGCAGTTCGCCCGCAGTGTCTAAGGCTTGCTCCACCAAGGGCAGTAAGCGGTGAATCCAGAGGTTGGGTTTCGGCTGGCTCATCCCAAAGAGTGCTCCATGGACTTCTTGCAAATCATTCGTTTTTAGATAACACAAAATGAAGAATAACTTATCCGCCAGAGTTGGTAAGGGACAATTGCAATAGTCGTAATACGGGCGGCTGCCCCGAGGTTGCCCATCCCAGCGGTGTGCGCGCAGCCTCTCGTGCAAGATTTTTGTGATATATTCCAATAAAACATCAAACTCTTTTCGGATATAGCCCGTCAAAGCCAAAAACTCTTTAGGGTTATCGGAATACTTTTCATAAACGCTCATTATATACCTTATAGAATTGAATAATGAAATCATTGAACGGAAATCGAATCATTGTTAAAAGAGCGACTTATAGTATATTGCTAGCGGAATTTTGTCTGAACGCCTAATCATGTAAAAGGATAAGCAGAAAGCTAAAATTTCGCAATTCACAAATGGTTGTAATCGTGTGGGCTGCGAGCCAGATGCGAGGCTTTTCAGATCGGCGGCATAGGGGCCAAAAGCGCGGACAATCGGGGTGTTATCCGGGCCAGGGACGCAGACCACGATCTCGTGGGCCCCGATATCGGCATCGGCGGCGTGCGGTTGGATGCGGGCGAGCTCGGCTAACGGGCGCGCAACGGCGGCTGGTGTGGCGGTTTCGGGAAGATTACGCTGACTTAACTGACTCATGGTGTGCCTCCTGAAATGCAAAATGGAGTCAGCCGCCCGATTACATAAAGGCATAGCTTACTAATCGGGGCCAGCGTATGCCAGCATGCGCACGCCACCAGTGACAAAAGCAGCGTGACCGGAAACTAGATTGCACCTGACGCTGGGGATTTTGGCGCGATTCCAAGCCTTTTTTTACGCCTTATCCTTTTTCCAGTCGGACGGCGTTCCGCCGCCCGTCCCAGCGCGGGTAATGTAAACCGTTAGGCAACAGAGAGGGAGCACGATGAACGCACTCAACAAAGACATTCGAGAATTGCAGCAACGCTTGAGCGATGGGTTGATACAGCGGGCCTATAGAGGAATCGTCTCGTACATGTCTCGATTGCGAACGGCATTTGCTGACCAGCGAGGTGAACGTGCGGTAAGTGGATTGTACCAGGGCTATTTCGACATGACCTACTTCGCACTGTTTTCCGACGAGCTGAAAGAACGCGATCTCAAACTTGCAGTTGTCTTCAACTACGAAACGTTCGGATTTGAAGTTTGGCTCACTGCGCGGAATCGAAAGGTACAAAGACGATATTGGGAGCTGTTTCTTAATACCGGTTACAAGAAGCACCAACTCGTTGAACCCGCAGTTGGTATTGACGCCATCGTGACGGCTCTGCTTACAGCAGACTGCTCTGTGGAAGATGAAGACAGCCTCGCCACCTATATCATCAAAGGTGTCACAGCCTTCGAATGTGACATCGTGTCGTTCTTAAGTGAAGTGGATGCAAGGAAAAATTCATGAAGCCTGACAACGGGTTCCAGGCGACGTTGCTCCGCAAACGTGCCTGAACCCTACCGTTAGCTATCTTCCTCGCCAATAATCGGCCTGGCTATTGCGAGAAATGCAAAAAAGGAGTGATGGAAATGATAAATCATGGCTTCAAGGTTGCGATAAGGATAACGCGATGGCCCGAAGGTGCTGTTTTATGAAATAGGGGGAAGAGATGATAATAGTGAAATGAACGAATCAAAACTTGATTTATTATTCCCTATTAAAGAGAAGGAGAGGAAAATGGAAGACTTTAATACCGGATCAACAATGCCATTCGGTGATTATAACTGGCGCATTCTTGACATAAAAAACAATACTGCTTTGATTATAACTGAGAATATTATTGAACATCGTGCTTACCATGATGTTTATAAAGAAATAACATGGGCTGACTGCTCACTAAGAAAATATCTTAATGGTGAATTTTATGATAAATTTAACGCAACTGATAAATCAAGAATAATTCCGGTAATAAATACAAATCCTGACAACCAGTGGTATGGTTCAAGAGGCGGAGAAGATACAGCAGATAGCATATTTCTATTAACTGTTGAGGACGTTGTATGCAGATATTTTGGAGATAGCAGCGAGAAACTGTATAACCCAGGTAAAAATCAAAGATATTGGTTTGAAAGAAAAGATAAAAATAACAGTAAGCGTATAGCAAGACTTGAGGCTAATAAAGAGGCTATTTGGTGGTGGTGGCTTAGAACGCCCGGACGCGTAAATGTAAAAGCTGTGTACATCCACGGTGACGGGAATATAGGTATCCAAGGCAACAATATATTGAAAGGCAACATTAGCGATGGTAAATGTACCGGCGGCATTCGGCCGGCTTTGTGGCTGAAGCTGTAATGTAATTCGCCATGCTATAATGACGAAAAATCTAGAGGAGGAGTTAAAGATGAGCAGCAGATACGAAGAAGGATTAAGATTAATCGAAGAAAGTTGCGGTAATGGAAAAGATAATGTCATTGCTCTCTCAACCATCGGAATGGAACCGCGCGCTGGCGGAACTCCCTGCCCTTATGTCCGGGATGTGGACGCTTATTATGAAGACGGTGTGTTTTATGTTACTACTTGGGCAAAATCAAATAAGATGCAGCAGATAGCTCAAAACAAAGAGGTTGCATTTGCAGTTCGCTTAGAGGGGATTTCCGGACATGGAATTGGCGAAAATCTCGGATGGGTTTTAGATCCGAAAAACGCTGAACTAAGGGCTAAACTTCGTAAAGCCTTTGCCGATTGGTACGATTACGCAAACAACGAACAAGATGAAAACTGCGTTATTTTGGCAATACGCATCACAAGAGGTACGATATTTAGAGACCACGGTGCTGTGCGTTACAATATGGACTTTGTGAATAAAGTGGAGACTGCAGAAGGGGAAAGTAGGTAAGTTATTCAACTACAATAAATGCTCTGCTTCGCGCCGGGCTTCGCCAAATCCAGCACTTCGTGCTTGACTTCACATATTGTTGGCCGGAAATAGAATATATAGTAAGTGATTGTTATTAAAGATTCTATGGCTAACAATTGTGTGCAACAGACCCACACCGCGCGCCACAGTTTTCGCATTCCTATCGCATAATGCTTCGGCGCCAAGTTACGGTCATTGCTCGTCATCAAGGCACGCTTTGGGCTGCTGACGCATTGCGTTGGGCGCAGAGTAATCAAAAATCACACAAGTGAAGTTGGACAACCATTTCCAAAACAAGGAGGGCTTTCAATGGAACACAGTGCGGTGAGTGCTACTGCCCTCATTACAGCCTTCGCGCGTGCATATCATGCAACGCACGATGCACCCAAAATATTCGATGACTATCTTGCTGAAAAAATACTCACTAAAGAGGAGTTTGCCTTCTTTGGAAAAAATCTAGCTGATGCACTACGGTTTTTCAACCCTGAATTAGCAGCGTCGAACCTTGATCAAGCGATGGCTTTAGACTGGGTAATGAAAGTACAGAACGCGCCCATAACAATCAGTCGGGCGAGGTATGCAGAGGATTGTCTAGAACAGGCTATCAAGCACGGAGTTGAGCAATATATCATTCTCGGTGCTGGGATGGAGACCTTTGCATTCCGCAAACCAGAGATGATGGAACGACTCCATGTGTACGAAGTAGATCATCCAGCAACACAAGCCTTCAAGCAACAACGGTTATCGGAGTTGGGGTGGGAAATCCCATCCCATCTAGAATTCGTCCCGGTAGATTTTTCAAAGGAGAAACTCGCAGATGTACTCAAACGCTCTTCATATGACCCAGACAAAAACGCTTTCTTCAGTTGGTTAGGTGTTACCTACTACCTATCCAAAGGCACTGTTGTAGACACCTTACGTTCTATCCGCGCGATTGCTCCAAGAGGGAGCACAGTAGTTTTCGACTACATAGACTCAGAAGGGTTTGATCCTGCGAAGGTAGCAAAACGGATGCAACTCATGCAGGCCATTGTAGAGCGAGTGGGTGAACCGATGAAAGCCCATTTCGATCCAGTCACACTTGGAAAGGAACTAGGGGCAATTGATTGGCGACTTGAGGAGAATTTGAGTCCAACTGAAATTGAAGAGCGTTACTTCAAAAATCGGACAGATGGTTACCACGCATTCGAACATGTTCACTTCGTCTGGGCAGCAATTGGTGAATAACCCCAATGTTTTTTGGTCATCTACAACTTTGCGCTTAACCCCGCATACACCCGACTGCCCTATTGGGCGCACACATCGGCGACCACACGCGCTTGAAGTTGATTTTGTGGTGGAGTCTCTAGCCCGCAGCCGGGCGGCGGGTGGTGCGAGCCGTTCGATATCCAGAAGGAATAGCACATGACACCAACAGAACTAATGCGAGAATGGATCAGAAGATTCAATGCCGCAGATATTGAAGGTTTGACTCAGTTGTATGCAGAAAACGCCTTGAACGATCAGGCTGTATTCTCTGCACCATTAGTTGGAAGGGAGGCAATACGAGAACTGTTAGAAATTGATTTTGGCAGGGCAAGGATGGAGTGCATTGAAGAACGTATTTATGAATGTGGCGATACAGCAATTCTTCAATGGAAAGACCCTGCAGGATTTAAAGGCTGTGGTTTTTTTCAGTTCAAAGATGGTCAGATAATTCATCAAAAAGGGTACTTTGATCAGTTATCCTTTTTCAAGGCAAACGGGGTGCCTATTCCAAATGACTACCTTGATACCTAACAAGGTAAATTCACTAAGGCCATTCCAAGAAAATAATTATCCAAGAAACTGTCTATTTCCCCAGGAATTCCGCTGATTTTGGGATAATTTAAATCTTGGAACAGCCTAAACCGGAGCCCGAATGAGAACGCAATTAAAATGGGTATACGAACCGAGCACTCAAACTGCCACCTTATACAAAGCTTGGGAAGAGCTGGGCGAGAGAAGCTGTTACCAATCGCCTAGAGCTTGAACCGATGCCGATGCATGTAGTTTTCTGCTTTGAGTTTGAACAGTTTTATAGGATGTTTACAGAAATCGTAACCGCGTTCAGTGCTGAATCATGGAATATAGTTGGTCATAATAAAACAATTCCACAAAAGTTATCATTTCGTATTATCCAATCAAAAAGTATTATATGAATGACACGAATGAAAAGCCTGGTGTGGTAGTTCTGTATCAGTGTAGTAATCCCTATGGAACGTCGGGATTTGTGCGGGGGCTGTTGGGTAACTGATCGTTTTACCGTGATGCCCGCTGTTCGTGTCGCAAGGCTAACGCAGCGTATTTCCGAAAAGGGTTTCCTTTCCGGATAATCATAAACAAGGCCAACTGAAGGACTCCCAATATGCCGAACAATACGGCAATCTCCCAGGCATCGGCCACTGCAAAAGTGCGGTCGGACAGCTTCAAAAGCGGAGAGAAAAAGTAATAAGTCGGAAAGAGCTTCTGTACCCACCCCGGTATCTGCGGAAAAATGTTGAGGATTGCCGGCGCGTACATCAGCAGCATCAGGCTCTGCGTAAGCGTGGTAACCGTTTTCATATCCCCTGAAACGTACCCGATTATGCAGCCGAAACACGAAGCGGACAGCGCTACAATAACCAAAACGGTCAAAAGCGAGACCGGGTTGACGCCAAGGCTCTGATTCAGCGCCAGTATCATCAGGCCCATCAAAAAGCTAATCAGTCCGCCCAGCAGCATCTTTGCCCAGATCACCTCATAGATGTTGACCGGAGCGGCAAGAAGCGCCTGGATTGTTTTGCGCTGTTTGTCATCTATGATGGATGTAGCGGGGATAAAGATACCGCCCATCATCACCGCAATCAGTACGACCAGTGGAAGCAGGCGGTAATACCAGGGCGCAATATCCGCATCGCCGAGGTTCGCCACGGTGATATTTACAACCGGTTCCCTGTCCTGGAGCAGAACAACGCCGCTTTGCAGAAAGACAAAGGCTTGCACCCGCCGCTGCAACGGAGATGCCCCGCTGATATAAATGCTCAGCGTTCCCTCTTCCCCGGATCGCACGGCTGTATCGAAGCCGGGCGACAGAACGATGCCCATATCCAGAGTCCCATTTTCCAGTTTGCCCAGCATTTCTTCCTTACCGGAGAAACGGCTGACTTCGGCGTTATCATAAAAGGGCTGCACAAGAATGGAATTCTCGTTTTCCAACAGACCGATTTTTGGATCCCCGATAGCCATTTGGCCGAAGACAAGGTAGATAATTAACCACAGGCTCAAGGGTGCCAGAAACAACTGAAACACCAGCAAGCCCTTGAGACACATCCGCAGATCGTGGATAAGCAATGTGATAATGTTCTTCACTGACATTGTACCTTCTCCCGAATACAAATGACGCCGGCAAAGAGAATAGCAAGTGCGATGACGCTCAACACGCCGAGCTGTACAACAACATCACCAAAAGCGGCTCCCTTGTTAATCAAAAGGTTTAAGCTATCTGCGAGCATATAGGTGGGAATGACACGCATCCACCAAGACAACATCCCTGGAAAAAGGACGCCAAACAACGGGACGGCCATGACAATCATCACGAAAACCCCTTTGGATATCAGGGACATCATATCGTTGGAGAAAGCGGCCAGCACAGCCGATATGCCGGTGGTCAAAACCGCCCCGGCCAGTATCGCCCAGACGACAGCGGGAAACTGTGAGTCGAGAGCGCCAACGGCGGCAAGAAATATCAAAATCTGCCCACAAATCACGGAGATGCCGGCGAAGTTTTTAGCGAAAAGAAACTCTCCCATTCCAACCGGCGCCGCTAAAACCGCCTTTATACTCCGGCTCTCTTTTTCTTCAACCAGCGAAATGCCCAGGGAAAAAACTTCCATAACCAGAAGAAGGCTGACCAGGAGGGGAATCATCTGGTCTTTGAAAGGGGCTGTGTTTTGCAGAATATCCTCGCCGATAAAAATCTCCTCCGTGGCGATGCGAAGCGTAGAACCCTGCATACGGAAAACCATCTCACTGAAGACAATCTCAAGGATAAAAGCCATGGATCGGACATGCTCGTCGGCCAGACCGGGTGCGGTGTACAGGGTCACATCCGCCGGTCTGCCGGCCATAATATCCTGCCAGACCTTTTCCGTGATGATGATACCCGCCGGCTGTTCGCTATTCTGGACGGAATCAATCAGTGCTTCGGCGGACGGTATGCGCTCATAGCGGATTGCTTCGGCGCCTTCGTCCCAGGCCTGAAAGAAATCGGCGGCGTCCACCTCGGAATACACCGCAATCGCCGGTTCCTCCATTGGGATTTCCGCAGGCAGAACATGGTACAGGCCAATAAGAACAAGCAAGAGCGCGCCGCTGAACAGCGTGAATACCTTATTGCGAAACAGCAGCGTATATTCTTTACCGAGAAGGGTGACGATTGTTTTCACGTTCATCCGGCCAGCCCTCTGCCGGTAATCGCGATGAAAATATCCTCAAGTGTGGCTTCCTTGCTGTGAACGGTAAGGACTTTCCGGTTCCTGAAAATATCACGGAGTTTGTCTCCGGTGGATGGCTGCTCGATGGGTAGTTGAATTGTCTCTTTGCCGCCGCTCTCCGTGGCGAGGTCAATGGACAGCATTTTCTGGCCGTGGGCAAGTTTCAGATTGTACGGCGTATCCAACGCGGTTATCTTTCCGTCATTAATAAAAGCGACCCTGTCAGACAGTTTATCCGCATCGACCATGTCGTGGGTCGTCAATACAACCGCGGCACCGCGCTGCTTTTCCTCCAGAATGATGTTGCGGAGCGCCTCTGCAGAAACCGGATCCAGGCCGCTCGCGGGTTCATCCAGAAAGAGAACGTCCGGGGTGTTTATTAATGCCCGGGCCAGCATCAGGCGCTGTTTCATTCCCTTTGAATATTTGGCGACTCTGTCATTCATACGGTCTCCCAGACCGACCCTCTCAAGAAAATGCTCCGGCTTGAATCCGCTAATCTGATACAGCCTGGCAAAAAACACCAGATTTTCCCTGGCCGTGAGCTGCTCGTACAGGTTGGGCTGTTCAAAGCAGACGCCGAAGCGCCGTTTCACCGCCTTTTGTGATTTCCACACGTCAGAGCCGAGGATTTCGGCGCGGCCGGACCGGGGACGAAGCTGCCCAGTCAACATTTGGATTGTGGTCGATTTTCCTGCCCCGTTCGGCCCCAAAAAACCGAGGATTTCTCCCCTTTCAACAAAAAAACTGATACCGTTGACCGCATGGATGTCTCCATAATGGTAGACAAGGTCGAGGGCTTCTACATACTTTTCCACGGGCGTTCTCCTTTTTACGTTCTATCTTGAAGGGTATTCCGGCGTGTCCCTGCCGGGTCATTTGGCAAGCAGGCCATGGAAATAAAGCGTGCGGAGTTGCCTGTGGAGTTCGTTATAGTCGGAAACAGCGCCTTTCCAACTTCCATCAATGGCAATCTCATTCAATTTTTCCGCCGCCAACCAGATCAAGCCGGGAGATAAATCCGTTCGGACCTCGCCTTTTGCCTGGGCGGTTGAGATATTGACCATAAAACGCCTCTTCATCTCTGTCATGGTTTCTTCAAAGGAAACAATGTCCTCTATAAATTCACTTTTCATCTGTGAGAAAAACTCGACCCGCCACTGCGTAATCATATCGATTTTTTCCGGGAATGAAATATCCATCGCCACAATTTCGTCATATTTCGCAAAACCGGCCTCCATCAGTTCGTCGCGTATATGGCGTACAATCGCCTCCTTGTTCGAAAAGTATTTGTAGAAGGTCGTCTTGCTGACATTGGCTTTTTCGCAAATCTCCTCCACGGTCACTCTTTTGACGCCGTGCCTGTAAAAGAGCGTCTTCGCCGTCTCGACAAGATTATTGAATTTGGTGGATGAAGTCATTGGATATACTCCTTCACATCAAGTAAACGATAATAATATATGTCAACGTATTTCGTTCACTTTACGTTATTCGTATATTATATCCTGTTGTGCGTCTTTTGTCAATCTAGACTTTCTCCATTTCAGAACGGGATTGAGGCTGCGTAAAACAAATTCCAAGCGCATTCAGTTTTAGCCACGAATTAGCACAAATTTTACGAATTTCTTATTGTTTTCGTGTTAATTCGAGTGAATTCGTGGCAAAAATCTACAAGTGTACGGTAGCAAAACGTCCGATAAATCGCAGTACCGCAAAACTAACCCTGTAGTATGCTCAAAACACGCATATTGACGGCTCGGACAGGGCAACTTTTGCGCTATTGCAAAAAATGAAGTACAATTGTGAGTATCTGAACAACCGCAATGTATTCGCAAGGACTCATCAAGATGGCTCGCAAATTCAAAACAGTTGATTATGAACGCTTTGGGCGACAAACACTGACAATAGATGCTTGTTTGCCAGACAATCATTTAGCGCGTTTCATCGAGCCAGGCCGTCAGCTATGGACACTTGCTGAAACTTGAGCAGCAGTTGCAGGCAGAAGTGGAAGAATTGATAGCGCTGGCTGAACAAGCGGATCAAAGTGAGTTGCTGGAGGGAATGCATCTTGAAATAGAGATCCCTTTGCGCAAAGGGCGCTTGAGCAACCTGGCAGAAGCCAAAACGATCCTGAAAGCCCGCGCCAAGGAAAGAGATATACTTGAAAAAGCCGTCTACGCTTGAGCCGGTGATTGCATCCTCAAAGAAGTGTTGGGCTTCCGGCAATTCTAGCTGCGGGGTTTGGAATCTGTGGGTGGCGAATGGAATCTGGTGTGCTTGGATTGGAACTTGAAACAATGGCATGCCTTGAGCGGCGGCTAATGAAACTCGTCCGCCGCTCACTCCGACCGAACTTGCGAGATTTTGGATGATGACGGTATTGGTTTTGCGGTTCGGTGGGTGAAGCCTGCTGTTGGGCGACAGTGAAAGGTTTGAGGTAAGGTGCTATGCTGTATCTCTTGGGTGGGGCAGCGCGTTCCGGCAAGTCCAATGTTGCACGGCGGGTGATGGCGCAGTACGGACTGCCCTTCTTTTGCCTCGACTACCTGGCTCAGGGGGTGGCAGAGGCCTGGCCGGAGCAGCAGATTGATCTCGATAGTGATGATGCGGGGGTGGGTGAACGTCTATGGCCGTTGGTGAAAGCGATAGCAACGGTCATCCTTCATAATCGGGTCACATATCTCTTGGAAGGGGCAGCACTTCAACCTCACAACGCTCAAGAACTCATGCAGGCATTTCCAGGCCAAGTTCAGGCGTGTTTTTTGGGTTTCGCCGATGTAGACCTCACCGAGAAGCTTTACCACGTCCGCCAATTTGGTGGGCAGGCGGATGATTGGATGTTTCACTGGGATGATGCGCTGGTAGTCCAAGAGCTTGCACGACTGAAGAACGTGAGTATCACGCTGCGAGCGGAGTGTCAACAGTATCACATACCCTATATTGAGACATCATTGTATTTTGAGCAAGCGATTGCCATCGCGGTCGAGCAGATAGGCCAGTGGTTGTGTACTGGCACCGGACACGGAGGAGCCTGTTCAGGATGAAGTAATACCAATAGGAGTCAGCCGCTCGCCATTGCTTCCACCCGAAGCCACTTCGCGGCCTGTTGGCGGTGTGGTATGGGGTTTATTGCGCAGGGAAAGATCTCACATTGAGTTTCAAAATTCACCGATAACGAAAGGAGCCAGACAATGACCAAAATATTACCTTACATTCCGTTTTTGTTTCTATTCATCGCACTCTATTGGTTGATTTCAGGTGGATGGATGCTCATCTTCCCCGAAAAAGCCATCAAAAAACATAACAAGAAAAAGAAGGCCCCTACTCAAAAAGATATTATTTGGACGCGAGTTATCGGTGCGGGGAATGTAGTCGTTGCCATACTGCTGTTGTTCACGTTCAAGATTGATGTGGGGTGGCTAGATAGGCCTGAGTTAGCAACCTGGTCAGAAAATCAGAACACTCCCCAAAATTATGAGCCTATCATAAATAGTTTTCTGGATGAGAACGTTATTCCGGGTATGGTGGTAGGAATTGTGGATGAGAGTGGATCCTACCTGTTCAGTTATGGATACCAGGGAGTCAATGCGCGCCAAAAGATCACTCCAGACACCATCTTTGAAATAGGCTCGCTCAGCAAGGTGTTTACCGGATTGTTGTTGGCCGAGGCCGTAGATTCCGGCTCTGCCAATCTTGACGATCCCATTCGCTCCTGTATTCCTCAGGAATTCATAACTGGGCAACCGTTTTATGACCAGATTACCTTAGCCCACCTTACCACCCATACATCCGGTCTGCCCAGAGTTCCCCAAGCCCTGGATTTTACGATACAGAGTGCGATTGCCAGCTTCACAGGTGGCAACCCCTACGAAAAAGTAACCCGCGAGAAAGTGTTTTCCTATCTAAGTCAAACAACGCCCCCCCAAAGTATTGGAACTGATTGGAGTTATTCCAATTATGGCGTGGGGTTGCTGGGAACCTGTCTTTCTGGCAAAAAAGGCTTGAGTTATGAAGAAACATTGCGCAGCATCATCACCGGCCCTTTGGAAATGACCCATACTACTGTCCATCTGGATCAAGTGCAAGAAGCGTTATATGTGCCGGGGTATCGCGGCTATTTGCGGCTCGGGCGTCTTGTGGTGGGGATAGAGAACCAACCCTGGCTGATGGGGGAAGGACTCGTTGGCGCTGGCGGGATTCGATCGTCGGGCGCAGATATGCTCAAGTTCCTTAATGCCTGCATTTCTGAAGAACTGGATTTTACCTCACTCGCCACACAGCCCATTTTCCGGATTGATGACGAAGCAGACATGGGGATGGGTTGGTTACTGGCCCGTGACGTGCTGGAAAATCAAACCGTCATTTTGCATGACGGCCAGACGGGAGGATTTAACAGTTATATGGCCTTCGTTAAAGATAAACCCTACGGGGTGTTTGTCATCGCTAATACCAATGTCAACATTCAGTCTCTTGGGGAAGAAATCTTGTTGGCTCTTGGAGATTAGTAAATCGAAATTTCATCTTTTCGAGAGCAAAGAGTAAAGACGTACAGCCTAAAGGTAGTTACAGGATTGTATCCTCCGAAAAAGATGAGTAGCCGTTCCCGTAGAAAGGACGCTCAGGGTAAAAGACAGATAAAGCAAAAGCCGCCCAGCCTCTGGTTGGAGTCGGACTTGGCGGGATGAAGCAGGTTAATTGGGATTATCGGCATCTCAAAGGTGATCCAGATCTCGGAGTTGGTTCTCGGCCCACCGCCGCACCGCTCAACCAGGGTGTTCAGCGGCGCGGCGCTTTCCCCTTTTGGGGCGGCTGGCCTCGTTAGGCGCTGTTTGGGATGATAGGTGTAAGGCAGGTGGGGTTTTGACTCAGAACTTGAAGATATCTGTGATGTACGTGATCTATGTGTTTATGGTGATTCTTGTATCCTTGTTTCCAAGCTCCGGGGCTTCATTCTGGCATATTGACAAGGTAGGACACTTCTTTGCTTATGCCGGGATGGCGGTGCTTGCGCTTTTAGCGTTCAACTCGGTGTTTTCCCGGGCCGTAGCCCTTTGCTTTGCTATTGCTCTTGGAGCTGCGCTAGAATGGGGGCAATCTTTCGTTCCAGGCCGTGATATGTCGCTTATAGATGGTATCGCGAACACACTTGGGGTGCTTACTGGCACTGTGTTATTTTGGTTTCGCGGTCAGTGCATTACGCAATATGTTGCCCGATTCATTGGGAAGTAGCGTGTTTGGAGCCGTCCCCGTCCACTACGCGGCCCGGCGGTTGCGAGGGGGGCGGCTCAACTCGCGGCCTGTTAGGCAACTTGGCACAGTCAAAGCGTATTCGCAAGTTCGCGGCGTAGGAAAGATGATCTACTTCAAAATCCATTTGCAAAGTTTCTTTCTGGCGTAGCCAAAGGTGAAGCCGAAATCTATAACGAGTTCAGCTTTCAGCACGAATACGGCATTTATCTGCATGTAATGCTTGACTCAACGTTTAAAGTCCAATTTGAACGCCCCGTTTCTTTCTTCGGCCTGCTCCGAAGTGGCTTTGTAAAAAAGGAAATCGATATTGCGGTTTTCACCCCCAACCTATCCGAGAAATATGCCTTTGAGTTGAAGTTTCCACAAAGCGGGCAACATCCAGAGCGAATGTTCAAGGCTTGCCAAGATATTTGCTTTCTTGAGCAACTTCGGTATGCCTGCTAGCGTAGGGGCTTTCCACGTACCCGCCGCGCGCGCCTGAACCCTACCGTTACGCATCAAATATATGGCGAAAATGAACTTCCTTAAAAAAATGTTCAGTTTTAAATCTCATTCGGACGTACAGCAAGGCTGGCGTGTTGGACACCTTGGCCGAGACGCCATGTATTACGAAGAATTTCTTGGCGGGTCTTGGCAACGGATCGAGATCAGTGGTGAAATGTTAATGGGATGTGCTCATCATGTGATTTATTTTGATTCACCTGAGAAATGGCAGACTTATCCTTCGTGGGCACGCCAGCGTCGAGATGAAATCATTGGTAGAATCAAAAGCGAATTTGCTGAGCCTGACTATGCGTACGATGGCGCTTAAAAATCAGAATGCGCTCCGGAACTGAATGCAGGCATGACGGGGGGACAGAAGAAATGGCTAACAAAGGTTTGGTACAGACAGCGCCCGTAGCGTATGTGCCAGTACGGTGCGGATACCAGCCCAACTCAGGCGTCGGGCGAGAGCTCACCTGCTGCTCCGTTAGGCGGCAAAAAATGAATCGGCGGGAAAGTCAATGATGCGGTCTGAATCGCAAAAGATATTTAGAAATGCATGTGATATATTGGGCGATGTCTTGGCGGCCCAAGGTTTCACATATCGAAAATCAAAGCGTGATGCGCGCCGTCCGGGTACGTTATTTGAGCATATTGTTACTTTTGGAACATCGCGGAGTATAAACGCGCTTCTAGGACGCGTGCAGCTTGAAGTAAGAGCTATTGCTTGGAGTGATGAATTAGCCGCATATCGAGATAAAAGTGGTCTATCATTACCAATCAATACAGCAGTTCTGTTTGGCATAACCATCGAGAATATCTTTCATCCTGCTCCGCCATACATCAGATATGATATTGGTGATCCGGCAATTCGGGAAGATACACTGGAAGCCATCCGAAAAGTTCTGTTAAGCGATGTCATGAGAGCATTTGAGTTAGTAGAGAGTCCTACCCAATTGCGAGACGTGGTCAAAGCGCAAGCTATGCCGTGTCTATCAGAGGCTGCAATTCGTGATTATTTCGATTGCTTTGAGAAACCATAGCCTAAGCGCTGATTCATTTGTATGCAAGTAAGGACATGGTTCCTGGTCCGGGTGAGTGTCCTGGTCGGGATAGTCAGAGATTCACGGAATAGCTCATAATTACCTAACACCAGGAAAAACTCTGTGTCATGTTAGATACTCCCAGCAGGGCGACTTTGGCGGTATTGCAAAAATAGGATGTGGTTTGTAATGACAAGGTTGAATAGACGATAAGAGAAGGTGATTTATGACATTCGAGTCGTTGGAAAATTTGCTAGATAAGGCGCTTGCAGATCGTAGGGATTTGTTTGATTCTCAACACGAGACAGCTTTCCGACTTTTTAATGGTTTCACCGAAGGGTGTGCCGCGCTTGCGGTTGACCTCTATGCGACTACCGTGGTTTTACACAACTATGCTGATCCTCCCGAACAAGGTCTTTCGTTAGTCCAAACGGCCCAGGAGATACTTCGCGCGCATTTGCCGTGGCTTCGCGCGGGGGTACTTAAAATACGCCACAGTTCGCGTGCTGATGAAAGGCAAGGACGCCTCTTGTTTGGGACGACTCCGGATAACCGGGTGCGAGAACATGGGATCTGGTATGCCATTGATGTATGTCTCAATCGAGATGCTAGTTTCTATTTGGATACGCGGAATCTGCGAGGCTGGGCCTCTCACTATTTGCAGGGCAAAACCGTTCTGAATACTTTTGCTTATACGGGGAGTCTGGGCGTGGCCGCCCAAGCGGGCGGCGCGACGCGGGTGGTTCATTTGGAACGCAATCGGAAGTATTTGCAGGTGGCCCGGACTTCTTATGCTTTGAATCGCTTGGCAATACGGAAATCAGATTTTCTGGTAGGTGATTTTTGGACAGAAGTTAGCCGGTTGAAAAGGTCGGGGGCTGAGTTTGATTGCGTCTTGCTCGATCCGCCACTCTTTGCTCAGACATCAAAAGGGGTAGTGGATTTAGTACATGAGAGTGCGCGCGTGATTAACAAAGTACGCCCATTGATAAGGGATGGCGGGTATTTGGTAACGATCAACAATGCCATGTATGTGAGTGGGCAAGAGTACATGGAAACTTTGGAGCGCTTATGTGGGGATGGGTATTTGAGTGTGCAAAAATTGGTGCCAGTTCCAGCGGATTTTATTGGGTATGCTCCGGCAGTGGCGCAGGAAATGATTGCAGACCCGGCACCTTTCAACCATGCGACGAAGATCGCGATATTAGGGGTGCGGCGTAAGGAAGTTTCTCGTCAGTAAAGCCCTCCAACTATTAGTGCCGCGCGCCAGAACCTCTTCCTCGGTTACTCGCGTTTTGCGAGGAGCGCTAGCTCCCTTCAGGCCAGACTCAGTAGATCACGAAATGCTCCACGGGGATCGCCCGATCCCCGTCCAGGGCTGGATTTGGCGATCCAGCCTGAGCAATCTGTGATCTACTGATTTTTTTACCCCCCCCCGATCTTCTGGATTGAGGGGGTGTTGTTAGGGTAGGGTCGGTCATTTCGAGCGCAGCGAGAAATCCCCTTTGCCTGTTAGGATTAGAAAATTTACACAAATTGACACGGCTGCAAAGTTCACCTATAATTTGGAGAGAGCAGGGGGCTTCCAAATGTCATTTGGGCACACCGTAGAATTCTGCACAAGTATCGCACTAGGGGCGAGCACGCTCATCAAAAAACAAATTTCATCAAAATTGAGGTAGATCAAATGGGTTACTATCTCGCTCTCCTAATTTTACTTGCGGGCATCTTGTTTTTGTTGCTCTTATCAAAGAAATACGGCTCCAGGCCCGTGGCTATTAGTGTGGTCGTGGGCGGGATTATTGCGTTTGTGTTTTTCTTTGTAACGTTTCTTGTAACTTTCAAAGTGATATTTGATTATGCTATGAAGAACACGCTCCAATCTATGAACACATCAACTGCCTGGCATCAAGTTACTGACATTAATGATGTAGGAAAGGTCATTGAATTAGAGTACCGGTCAGAATTGGGCGTTTTTGCGCACACGGAGAATGGAGAGATTCTGATTGCCGGCTCGATACCTACTTGTTTGCCTGATGGCGAAGTCGCTGTCAATCTTTCCCCCAACACTTACGCAGAGTTGACGCAGACACCCAGGCTTAAAATTTCGACACCTGCTGAGAAAATTATACAACAACTCTTCTTTGATATAGTGTATCCAGCTGAAGCGGATGAATTGGGAGTTTCCAGTTATGTGCTCAATGAAAACGGAGAAGTATGGTGTTCTGAAGTTTATGCTCGTGGTGGATTAGGCGGAGGCGTGGGAATTGGATTCGGTGCATATCTGCTTGCTGTTATGGTCGCTATTACGGTTGCTGTTCCTCTATTCGTTTTGGCAATAGTGGTATTTTTCATTAGTCTGGGTGTCGTAATTTTTGTTATGAAAAAATCTGAAACTTCACTCAATCATGATGTTTAGGGCACACCGTAGGATTTCGCACAAGTGCCGCAATAGGGAAGTTGCACGGGAAAAATTCCAGATAAGACTACCAGAGAGTGCATTTTACGGAAAGTGGATCCGAGGCTTATACGAAAGAACTCTGTAATACATCATTGGGCAGCGCTGTGATAGCGCTTTTAGCGACGCCAACTGTGCGGAGGTGCGAAAGTGGCTGATAGAAAACCGTATTCCAGACAGAATCCATCAGTGGCGAGACGGGGCAATCTCGTGGCGGGGTTCTTTCTATTGCTGGGCAGCAGCCTCGTGGCCTGCACGGGAATTTTGACCCTTGTGGATAGCGCACAAAAGTTGCCTGTAACGGAGACGGGTTTGCACCCAGCACTAGTGAACCTCTTGCTGGTATCGCTGGCAACCTTGGCCCTCTACTTTTGGCCCGTTTTACTCTATGTGGTTGGTTGGATGGCCGAGTATGGACGAGAGCGGGCAGCGCGAATCTTGTTGGGTCTGGCTGGTTTGATCGGGCTTCTGCTGATGTGTAGTGGCTTTGGAGCAGCTATAGTGTTCCCGTTTCTGGCCCTGCTCACGGGTGACTCTGGAATGCGATGGGGTGGCGACCTTGGCTCGGCATTCTTGTGGCTTAATATGTCAGGCCTGTGGCTTGGACTGGTTATCAGAGACCATCCGGTGCTTCGCTCCATACGCTTGTTTCCCAGCAGGGGCGCGAAGGCTGACAATCAGCACAATCTGTGATGAGCAGGGTGAGGAGTGGAGAATTTGCGCGCAATTCACGTGCATCGTATGTTCACTGCTTCCACCTGACCGCCTTGGGCGCGGGTAAGCGCGCGCTTTGAGGCTGCATAGACTCTGGTTTTTGAAAGGAGTCGTGCCCAGAATCGGCGGCAGGTAGCGTAACCTGTTAGCCCGTATCCTCGCTAGTTGCGATTTACTAGATCGGGGGTGTTTATTGTTGGAGTAGGCCGGTCATTGCGAGCGCAGCGAGAAATCCCCTTTGCCCGTTAGGAGTGGAGAGTTTGGGTGTGCGTCACTTTTCCGCAAATCGGCCTACGTCAGCCGTCCCTCCCGTCATTCCCGCGTCTATAATCGGGGCGGAATCGCGCCCCCCCACACGATCCTCCAGGCGCGCGCGGCGAGTATCGGGAAATACAGCGGGAATCCATCCGGGATAGGCACCACTCGGGGGATGGATTCCCGCTTTCGCGGGAATGACACACACCCGGAAAGTTTACACAAATTGACACGGCTGCAAAGTGCGCCTATAATTTAGAGAGAGCCGTGCGCTGTCAGGTATCATTGGGGCACAAGGAATAGTTGGCGAACTACAGGGGTCTTCATTAACGTTATCTTTTTGGTGCGACATCACTATCCTGGCGTAGTCAATAGTGGTATACTGAAGATAACCCCGAAGGAGTGAGGTAAAAATGATTACGCTAAATATGGAAGAGCAGCAGCTTAAAGATGTCATCAAGCAAGCGCTACTAGAGATTTTTGAAGAGCGTCAAGATTTGGCCGCAGCCTTGTTTCAAGATACGCTGGAGGATTGGGGCCTACTTCAAGCGATACGAGAAGGGGAAGCTACCCCCACAGTTAACCGAGAAACTGTTTTCGCTGCGTTAGAGGCCATTGGATGAAGGTTATCTTCAAGAACAGCTTTTTGAAAGACGTGCAGAGAATCAAAGAGCGCGCATTGGCAGTGCGTGTAAAAGAAGTGCTCGAATCTATTGAGCGGGCTGCTACGTTGCAGGAAATCGCCAACCTCAAGCAATTGAAAGGTTCGACCGGGTACTATCGTATTCGCATTGGCGATTACCGCATAGGTTTGCGTGTTGATGGTGAAACCATTACTTTGGTTCGCTTTCTGCATCGCAAAGAAGTATACCGCTACTTTCCGTGACTTTCCAAAAGTGCGGGTTAACATTGCATTGCCCCCGATCCACTGGATCGGGGGTGTTTGTTGTGGGGGTAGGGCGTGTCATTTCGAGCGCAGCGAGAAATCCCGTTTGCCCGTTAGGATTGGAAAGTTTACGCAAATTGACACGGCTGCAAAGTGCGCCTATAATTTAGGGAGAGCAGCGCGCTGCCAAACGTCATTTGGGTGCACCGTAGAATTCTGTACAAGTGCCGCATGAGGGGGGGCCGCGGCTAGTACTGACCCGCTGAACAGGACGGTGGATAGCTTTGCTGAGCCATGGGTCACCAGGCTACCAGAGCCGTCGAACGGGGCGGCGGCCGCACTTGTCCATTTTTCGGCTCTGGCTGTCGCGCCGCCGCCTTGTTAGGCTATAATAATCATAAGTGAGAGACTAAAATGGAATTAAGAAATCACATTCTTGATATTCGTAATGACCTAACCGCTGGCAAATTTCCTAATGAAGCGTCGGTTTCTTTGGGTGTTGTTCTTCGACTCTTGCAAGCACTCGATTGGCCCATCTTCAATTCAGAAATAGTCTCTCAGGAATATTCTGTCGGAGGCCGTCGCGTAGATTTTGCTTTATGTCATCCTCCAACTAAACCCCTTATTTTCATTGAAGTGAAACAAGTAGGGCAAAGTGAGGGTGCTGACCGGCAGTTATTCGAATATGTTTTCCATGCTGGAGTGCCATTAGCGGTGCTGACAGATGGGCAAGAGTGGCACTTTTATTTGCCGGGGGAACAAGGAAATTATCAGGAAAGAAGGGTTTACAAACTCGACCTACTAAGACGAGATATAAATGAATGCGAGTATCGACTAAGAAGATATCTTGACTATAATGCATCTCGTCAGAAAACAACAATTGATAACGCCAAGCAAGATTACCGAGATGTTGATAGTAAGAGACAAATTGAATTAATCCTGCCGAAAGCATATAAGACATTGATAACAGAGAAAGATGAAACTTTGATAAGTATACTTTCGGATAAGGTCGAGAGTCTTTGTGGTTATAGACCAGAACCCGAGTTGGTTATAAATTACCTATCTTCAAATTTAGGGAGTCCTCCCAAACCAGAGATACTTAAATCAGGCTACATTATAAGAGAAAGACCATCAATAAAACCAGCAATAGATAAAACAAATCGCATAAAGAATCAATACCCCTCTTCAAAAGAGAAAGGAAGATTGCGCAGAAAAGCGTTTATTAGCCAAGCCCAATCGAAAGGAATCTATCTTTCCAACGTGAGAGGCGTAATCTATACGACAAGTTCTGGCCGTGTTATAGGGATAGCCACTGCTGAAAAAAGAAACCAGAGGTGGTTTCTTGGATTACCCATTCAGAAATATGACTTCATAGTGTTAATATGTGTTGAAGATGGCGAGTCAACATTTCCTTTTGTTATACCAGCAGAAGCTATTGGGAACCTCGACAACCTTAGTCAATCAAAAGGAGATTTTAAATTTCATGTATCAAGAAGAAGCGACCGTTTTTTTCTTTGTGTCCCACAGCAAGATGAAATCGAGTTAACAAAATTTCTGGACGGATATGAAATTATGAGGATGTAGCGGATATTTTTTAAAATATTTTGTGCGCGGTGCCGCTTTGTGGCCTGCTGGCGGTGGGGAAGTGCGCTTTCAGGCGGTTTGCTGTCGCAGATGCTTTACACGCATCTGCCGCGCGCCTGAACCCTATCGTTAGACAGCACTTATACAAGTAAAACCAACTCTATCTACAACTTTCTGAAATCACAAATCCGCATTATCATCAAGCGAAGGTATCCATGGCACACGCAATGACTCTGAGCGAAATCAAGCAAATCTTACGCGCCCACCGGCCGCACTTAGCGGAAAAATACGGCGTTGTGGATGTTGGCGTGTTTGGCTCTTATGTGCGGAATGAACAACGTGCGGATAGCGATGTTGATATTCTCATTGAGTTAGTCAACCCCCCGCGCATCAGCTTGATAGGCTTGGTCGAGTTAGAACATTATTTGAGTGAGATTATCGGCGTCAAAGCGGATGTGGCCCTCAAACAGAATCTACGCAAGCGCATTGGGCAACGTATCCTCAGCGAGGTGGTCCCTATATGAGCGTGGTCAATTTTTCGCCACGAATTACACGAATTGTCACTAATCTTTGGATTTTTCGTGTTAATTCGTGGCTAATTTCTCACCGCGCCCGCACCTTCGCAGCGGTCATTTTTCCCCCGCCGCCTGTCCCTTCTCCGTGAGCGTCCACAGCTTCAGCGGCATTCGCGCGCCGCAGGCGGCGTGCAGCGCGCAGCCGCCGCAGTTGCTCTCCGCCGCGCAGAGCGCATCCAACTGCACATAGCCCCGCGCGGCCAAATCGCGGAGCATCTGCTCCACCAGCGTCTCGGATACAGCGAGGGCCGCCGCCAGCTCGCGGGTGGTGCGGGCCGGGCCGGTCTGGATCAACCTCAGCAGCGCGTGCAGCATCAGCCCAACCCCACGAGCGCGCCCAACTGGTAGATCGCCACGCCGATGATCAGTGTCAAGGCCGTCATCACCGCCAGCGAGAAGAGCGTCCACTTCCACGAGCCGGTCTCCTGCTTCAGCGTCGCTACGGTCGCCACGCAGGGGATGAAGAGCATCTGCGCGACGATGAACGCCAGGGCCGCCGCCGGACTTAGCAGGAGCGGCAGTTCGTGTAGCATGTCAGCGTAGAGCACGCCCAGCGCGGCCAGCGTGTTCTCCTTCGCCACAAAGCTGGTCAACAGCGCGATGAGCACGGGCCAGGGTAGCCCCATCCACCGCCCCACCGGCTCCAGGGCCTGCCCCACCTGGCCCAGATAACTCGCGGCGATGTCCCCATCCGCCGGAAAATAGGAGAGCGCCCAAATCACCACCGCCGCCACCAGGATAATCGTCCCGGCTTTCTGGATGAACGCGATCACATTGCGCCATACATACAGGCCGATGGTGCGCGGATTGGGCAGGTGATACAGCGGCAGCTCCATGATGAAGGCCGCCGGTTCGCCCGGCAGCAGCAGGCGGTTCAAGACGATGCCGAACCCGGCCAGCAGGAGCAGATTCAACCCCACCAGCCCCAACGCCACCAGCGTGGCCGCGCGCCCGAAGAACAGCCCCGCCAGCAGCGTCACCACCACCATGCGCCCCGCGCACGGCACGAACGGGGCCAGCAGGCTGGTGAGCAGCCGCGCCCGGCGCGTCTCGATGATGCGCGCGCCCATAATCGCGGGGACGTTGCAGCCAAAGCCCAACAGCAGCGGCATGAAGCTCTTGCCGTGCAGCCCCAACAGGTGCATGAACCGGTCGGTGATGTAGGCCGCGCGCGCCAGATAGCCGGTATCCTCCAAAAACCCCAGCACGGCGAAAAAGATGACTAGGATGGGCACAAAGGTCATCACCATCACCGCGCCGCCCAGAATGCCATCGCTCACCAGCGCGGCGAGCCAGGCGGGGGCCGTGCTGAGCAGGGTCGCGCCCACCCAGGCGGCGAAATCGCCCAATACGGTATCCAGCCACTCCTGGAGCGGTGCGCCGACGGTATAGGTGAGCCAGAACACCACGCCCAGGATGCCCAGCAGCGCCAGCGTGCCCCAGGCCGGGTGCGTGAGCACGCGATCCAGCCGGCTGGTGAGGCCCACCTGCCCCACGCGCGGGCGGATGACCGCCGCCCGCACCATGCGCGTGATCCACTCGTAGCGCGCGCCGGCAATGTCGAGGATGGCGTCCTCGTGCGCGTACAGTTGGGCGTGAACTGCCTCCCAATCCTGCGGCGGCAGTTGGGCTTGCATGATGCGATGCAGTTCTTCATCGCCCTCCAACAGCTTCAGCGCGACCCACTCCGCGGGGTAGGGGTGGGGGGTGTGGTCGCCCAGCAGCCGGTGGATCTCCTCAAGCACCGCCTGATGGTTGGGGAGGATGGTGGGCGTATGGGGGGCGTAGGGCAGGTCGCCGGCGATGAAGCGCGTGACGGTCTCGACCAGTTCGCGCACGCCCACGTTCTTGCTGGCGCTCATCGGCACCACGGGCAGGCCCAGCGCCGCTTCCAGCACTTTTGGCTCGACCTGAATCCCCTCTTGCGCCGCCACATCCATCATGTTGAGCGCCAGGATAACGGGCGCGGGCAGCAGGAGCAGCTCCGTCAGCAGGTAAAGGTTGCGCTCCAGCACGGCAGCGTCCACCACCGCAATCACCAAATCGGGCCGCTCGCGCAGGATATAATCGCGCGTGATGCGCTCCTCTTCCGAGTTGGCCGTGAGGCTGTACGTTCCCGGCAGGTCTACCAGCGTGTAGCACTCGCCATCGCGCGTGAACGTGCCGATTTTTTGCTCGATGGTCTTGCCGGGCCAGTTGCCCACATGCTGATTGAGGCCCGTGAGCAGGTTAAAGACGGTGGACTTGCCCACATTGGGCTGCCCGGCCAGCGCGATCACCCACTGGTCGCGCCCGCTGGATTTGCGCATCGCGGGCGTATCTTTGAGCGCGGGGCAGGTATACATCAGTGTGCCTCCGTCGCGCCAGTCAGCAGCGTGACTAGCACATGTTCGGCTTCGCCGCGTCCGAGCGCCACCTGCGTTCCGCGCAAGGAGACGATGATCGGCCCTTTGTTGTGATTGCGCACCACCGTCACCGGTGCGCCCAGCGTGAACCCCAGCGCGGCCAACCGGCCCACCAGGCCCCGGCCCCCGTGCAACTCCCGAATCAGTCCGGTCTGTCCCGGCTCAAGGTTGAGTAAGGTGAGCATGTTTTTCTCCTCTGAAAATCTCAAATTGCAAATCTGTTAGTGTCATAAAGTGTTCGCCGCTTGCCTCGCCTGCGAATGATGAATTTTAAGAAATTAATCTGCAAATAAGATTTTTTTGTGAAATCGGTCGCTCTAAAAATAAAATGATACCCCCTGCCCCCTTTCCCCCGCTTGCGGGGGAAAGGGGGTGTTTTTTGCGGGTTTTTTGGGCGGCGGCAAAGCCGCCGCCCAAAAAACCCATTATTCTTCTCCCCCTCCCCGCGCCGCGTAGCGGCGTGGGGAGGGGGCAAGGGGGAGGGGCAAAATTCTCACATTTGAGAGAATGGTTCTTGCAAACGCTTTTATTTCCGGGTTATTTTCTTAATTTTCATCAACCATCGGCACGCGGCGGCTTTGTGACAGCGACCAAATTTCAAATCTAAAATCCAAAATCGGCAATGACCCAGAGCGTTTGGGCGATGGTGGCCGGCAAGGAGACGCGGCGTTCCTGCGTCTCCACGAGCGTGTGTTCTGCGCTGTGCGCCAGCACGCGCAAGAGCGCGCGCGGGCCGAGCTGCTCCGCCTGCAAAAACTGTAATGCTTCGGGTGTCTCCGGCTTGATGCGGAGGACTTCCACCTGCACGCCGGGCGCGATCTCGGTGAGCGGGCGCCCGCCGGGGGCTTCCGGCTGCGGGGGGATCGGCCCGCCGTGCGGGCAGCGCTCCGGGTTGCCCAGCAAGCGCGCCAGCCGTTGCGTCACCGCTTGCGGCGCGGCGTGCTCCAGATGCTCCGCCAGCTGATGCGCTTCATCCCATGAAAACTCCAGCAGATCCGTGAGGAAACGCTCCCAGATGCGATGCCGCTGGATCAGCGCGACGGCTTCCTCCTCCCCTGCGGCGGTCAACAACACGCCGCGATAGGGAATGTACTGCACCAGCCCTTGCCGATCCAGCTTTTGGATCATCTCATGGATGGAAACCGGCGAAAAAGCAAAGTATTCGCCCAATTGCGAAAGCGGCAGCGGCGTGGTCGCCTCCTGCCGCAGCCGGTAAATCGCCCCCAGATAATCTTCAATGCTTTCGACGCTCATGGTGTAGTCCTCATCTTGCCATTTTCTTACCCTTATTATAAGGTATACCTTATAATATGCAAATCGGCTTTTCCTTCAAGCTGGACAAAAGCTCTTTTGGTGGCATAATCGTAAGTAATCTTCAGGTGTGCTTGCCGCACTAACGTGGGTTAAAATGTGACGCAGCCGCTCTGCGTTACGCCAATTTTGATTTGAAATTTGAGATTCGCGATTTGAGATTCGCCATTCGCCATTTGCCATTTGCAATTTGCAATTTGCAATTTTCAGGGGAGGCCGCCATGTTAGACATTGAACTGCTACGCAATCAGCCGGAGGTGGTGCGCGAGGGGTTGCGCAAACGCAACGACGACCCCGCGCTGGTGGATACCGTGCTGGCGTTGGATACGCGCCGCCGCGAGCTGCTGCAAGAGGTCGAGGCACTGCGCGGCGAACGCAACCGCGTTTCCAAAGAAATCGGGCGGATGAAAGACCCCGCCGAGCGCCAGACACACATCGTCGCCATGCGCGAGGTGGGTGATAAGCTCACCGCTTTGGAGCAATCGCTGCGCGACCTGGAAACCGAGTTTTACAGCAAGCAGATGTGGCTGCCTAACCTCCCGGCAGAGAGCGCGCCGGTCGGCCCGGATGAAGACCACAACGTCGTGGTGCGCAGCTGGGGCGAGCTCCCCACCTACGACTTCGAGCCGCTGCCGCACTGGGATTTGGGCACCGCGCACGACATCATTGACTTCGAGCGCGGCGTGCGGCTGGCCGGCAGTCGTTTCTATGTGCTTAAGGGCGCGGGCGCGCGCTTGCAGCGGGCCATCATCTTCTGGATGCTCGATGTGCAGACCCGGCAGAACGGCTACACGGAGTTCTACCTGCCGTTCGTATGTCGCCGGGAGATCCTGGAGGGCGCGGGCCAGCTGCCCAAGTTCGAGGATAATCTTTACCGTGATGTTGAAGACGATCTGTGGCTCGTGCCGACGGCGGAGGTCGCACTCACCAATCTGCACCGCGATGAGATTCTCGAAGCCGAGGCCTTGCCGCTCAACTATGTGGCGTACACCGCCTGCTTCCGCCGTGAGAAGATGAGTGCCGGGCGCGACGTGCGCGGCATCAAGCGCGGCCACCAGTTCGACAAGGTGGAGATGTACAAGTTCACCACGCCGGAGACCAGCTACGCGGAGCTCGAGCGCATGGTGGGGCACGCGGAAGGGCTATTGCAAGCCTTGCAACTACCGTATCGCATCAAGGAGCTCTGCACGGGCGATTTGGGGTTCGGCTCGGCCAAGACCTACGATCTGGAGATTTGGGCGCCGGGACAGCAGGAGTGGCTAGAGGTAAGCTCATGCAGCAACGTGACCGACTTCCAGGCGCGGCGGGCGAACATCCGCTACCGGCCCGAACCCGGCGCGAAGACCCGCTTCCCGCACACGCTCAACGGCTCCGGGCTGGCAATGCCTCGGCTGATGATCGCCATCCTGGAGAGCTACCAGCAGGCCGATGGCAGCATCACCATCCCGGAGGTCTTGCGCCCGTTCATGGGCGGGATAGAGGCTATTCGCCGCTAATTCTGTTCCCTGAGCCTGTCGCAGGGTAAGCCAAATACAACAAACACACCCCCAGGTATATCACCTGGGGGTGTGTTTTGTGGAATGAAACGTGAATTTTTACGCACGCTTTACGCCTCACGTTTCACGTTATAAAAACTGGAACCAATCCGTCCCGCACATGACGCCGCAAGCCAACAGTACGAAGATAATCAGCAGGATAATCCCGCAGCCAAAGCCGCCGACGCTGCCACGTCCGAAGCCGAAGCGCTCCTGCAACCATTTGAACACTGTATCCAACAAGAACAACTTGAACAATCCTACCAGACACCCAGGGCGTCGATCCATGATGTACCTCCTAAGTAAATTAAAAAAACTATCAAATTGCAATCTGTTTGCAAAATAATAATCCTTACGCGCTCAATGGTTATTGTGTCAACGACACCGGCGTAATCTCGTTCGTAGTGGTTATGTTACGTAAATGATAGGCGTAAAGTTGCATAACTGCATGTAATTGTAAAAAATCAGGCTTGGAGTATTATTAACCCTTATGATGTCTTTTGGGTGCATATACACGGAGGGGCATAGTGACAATTCTTGTAACGGGCGCGAGCGGTTTTCTGGGGAGCGCGCTGGCGCGCACCCTGGTTATTCAGGAGCATTCGGTGCGCATACTTGCGCGCCCTACCAGCTATCTAAAACACCTTGATGGTTTGCCTTTGGAAATCGCTTATGGTAGCCTGGATGATCCAGAAAGCTTGCGTGTGGCTTGCCGAGACGTGCGCATCATTTACCATTGCGCTGGTCTATCCGCTGATTGGGGGCCGTGGCAGCAGTTTTATCAGACCAATGTGCTGGGCGTGCGCAATTTGCTCGCCGCTGCTGTTGCTGCGGATACGGTTGAGCGGTTCCTGCATGTCAGCACGTCCGATGTTTATGGCTACCCGCGCATCGCCTGTGATGAGACGCAGCCTGTCGTAGATTGTGGGCTGCCCTACAACCGCAGCAAGGGTCTGGGCGAGCGTGAAGTGTGGGCATGTCGTGAATCTACTGGATTACCCGTGACCGTCGTCCGTCCCGTCTCTATTTACGGGCCGCGTAGCCGCGATTTTGTCACTGAGATCGCTGCGCTGTTGCGTCAGGGACAGATGTTGTATGTGAATGGCGGTCATACGCGCGCGGGGCTACTCTACATATATAATGCCGTAGAGGGGTTGATTCGTGCGGCGACCCTGCCTTGCGCAGTGGGGCAGGTCTACAACCTGCGCGATCCCGGCGACGAGACTTGGGCGGAGTACGTCGGTGCGTTGGCTGCGGGGATGGGCGTGCGCGCGCCATGGCTTAACTTGCCTTCAGGTGTGGCGCTGGCCCTGGCTGCGCTCTTTGAGACAGTCGCACGGGCATTGCGTCTCAAGCGCCGGCCCTTGCTTACGCGTCACGCCGTCTATTTGATGTGCCGCGACCAGGGCTACAGTATTGCGAAAGCCCAGCACGAGCTGGATTTTCACCCGACCGTGAGCTTCGCGGAAGGCCTTGAGCGTACCTTGGCATGGTTAGCCGTTGCCTGATTTATACTTTTATCGTGAACTCTGTACCCTTTGTGGTTATTTGAGAAAAATTCCTCATTAACTGGCGTTCTCCAGCGATTGGATGATAATCTCACGCCCAGCACACTAAGTTTTTTTGATTTTTTTGTACCTTTGCGTGAGATAGCCTTTTATTTTCAAGGGCGGAGAAACCTGGTAGGTTTGAGAAGTAGCCGCCATTTTTTAGGAAGGGAGCTAACAATGAACGCAATCCAACAACGTATTCAATCTATAACAGAACGTCTTGCTGAAGCCCGCGATAAGCGACACTATTTCTTTTTGCAATCTGTGGAACGTCTTGATGGGGCTTGGGTAGAGCTGGAGGGTCGTCGGATGCTGATGATGGCTTCCTATGGCTACCTCAATCTGTTACAACATCCGCATATTAACGCTGCTGCACAAGAGGCCGTAGCGCGTTATGGTACCGGTACACATGGCGTGCGTTTACTTGCCGGCACCCTTCCGCTCCATCAGCAACTTGAGCAGACCATCGCGCGTTTCAAGGGCTGTGCGGATGCCATCGTCTACTCTAGTGGGTATGTCACCAATCTGGCGACTATTTCCACCCTGGTGGGACGCAACGATGTTGTTATCTCCGACAAACTCAATCATGCCAGTATTGTGGATGGTTGCTTGTTAAGCGGTGCGCAATTTTTGCGTTTCGCACATAATGATATGTGTGCTTTGGAGCGTTGTTTACAACGGGCTGGGGAGGCCGCCAAACTAGTCGTCGTTGATGCCGTTTTCAGTATGGATGGTGACATCATTGATTTGCCAAATGTCGTGCGACTCTGCCGGGAGTACGATGCGTTACTGATGATTGATGAGGCGCACAGTCTGGGGGTTTTGGGTGCGACCGGACGCGGCATTGAGGAACATTTTGGCATGCCCGGTGTAATTGATGTGAAGATGGGCACACTTTCCAAGACCATTCCTAGCATCGGCGGTTATGTGGCAGGCGAGGCCGACCTCATTGCTTTTCTCAAGCACGCTGCCCGTGGATTTATCTTCTCGGCGGCGCTTCCTCCGGCCCAGGTTGCCGCGGCACAGGCTGCGTTTGAGGTCATTGTATCCGAGCCGGAGCGCGTGGCACAGCTTCAGCGTAATGTAACCTTCTTTTTAGCAGAGCTGCATGCTCGCGGTTTCGACACTCTCAATAGTAGCACCCCCATTGTTCCTATTATCTGCGGTTCTGATGAGCTCGCCTATAAAATGTCGCGCTCCTGCCAGGATCGTGACATTTTCGTGTTGCCGATTGTGTCCCCGGCTGTCCCGTCGGGGCTGGCGCGCTTGCGAGTCAATGTTACGGCCGCGCATACTCAGGCAGACATCACGTTGGCTCTGGATGTTATCGAGGAAGCCGGGCATACCCACGCTATTCTAAAGTGAGTGCTTGTAGTGCGGTATGAGGAAAACTTCAGCGTTTGTCCTTTTCCCCCTTTTTTGCACTTGACACATTTTTAGAGTGTGGTAGAATTCCGAATTGTTGATACACACACACAACAAGAGCAAGACTGCTTCATTTGGAGTAAGTTGCCAAGCCGGTGCGGGATAACTCGCAGCGGTTTTGTTATCTCTAAGGCCCTTTAACAATTGAATAGTGACAGACAGCGAACCAGAACGAGACCACAGCATCAGAGGAATACTGTTCGCGGAAGCGAACGGAATAGAACGAAGAGTTTGATCGTGGCTCAGGATGAAC
>Ga0334882_1001256_pt1 | contig 31185 bp, 28 predicted proteins | sample GraSluR1_MG_5_FD_207226 | JGI IMG/M metagenome (GOLD analysis project Ga0334882, IMG submission 207226) | Sludge microbial communities from methane-producing bioreactor in Wageningen University, Netherlands - Granular Sludge_15_04-R1 | ecosystem: Engineered > Bioreactor > Anaerobic >... | reverse complement strand
GAGGTGATCGTTCTTGGTCTTTCCATCATTGTAGTTGTCATAGATCCGAAAATCAACAGGAATCACGGAATTTCCATCTGTCCATACCAATGTAGTAATATTGATCCCATTAACAACACTATGATGTTTCCCACTATATTGTCGGTAAACTAAATCCATCTTTTTTGCATAAGGCTTATCTAAAGTGGTATCGTCCACGATTAAGATCCCTTCACCAGGCCGAACAAGATGTGTTGATTCGATCCACAATGCCTCCGTATCTGGCGGCCATCTTTGTAGAAGTCGAGTAAATGCATCGTGGGAGGGTGAATCTGACCCCTCCGGATGACATCGAGCTGCTTCGGTACACGTAAAAACGTTGGCAGCAGCCATCAGAAAGTGGATATAGTCCAGGTCGCAACACTTGGGTGGATTCAATTTTATGCGTCACCTCATATTTGTGTTTGTATTTGGATGGACCGGATCATCTAAAAATCTTCCGTCAAATGCGTAAGTCCTATAAGTGAAATATTTGACGCGGGCTACAGATGCCTTATCGGTCTTGGAGGGCTGAATCCGGCCGTCGTATACCGCCAGCTCGTCAAAGTCGGTGAGAATCCCCAGGGGGAGCTTAGCAGACCACGAATAGCGGCGGAGCTGGAAGGCTGAGGTGATATCGTCTTTGAGGTTGATGGAGGGTTTTTTGGCTTCAACAAAGAACTTGCGGGTTCCACCGATCCGGAAACTGTAATCAGGGGCTTTGGTTGACCCCCCCACCTTCACGGCGTCTTCATGGAAAACGTCTTTGTAGGCTTCTGCATGGCCCTTTTCGTTGTCTACATCCCATCCCAGGGCTTTGAAGAAGGGGTTTATGAATTCTTGTCGGAGCTGAGTCTCGTAATACTGGCCGGATCTGTAAGATTCGACGTTGCGGTCGAATCGCTCAACCAGATCTATTATCGCCTGTGGTGCTGTCAATTCTCCTTCGCCCTCCGAGAATGAGATTTATGGGGTAAATGATAAAAGTATCGAGGAAGGCGGCGACTCCCTCCACCAGCTATTTTTATTCGACCTCGATTTAAAAAGCTCTGCGTGGCTTTCGGGGGGTCCTGTCCTGGAGGTCCTGGACTATCTCCGGGCCGTCGATCCTCCACAGGCGGGGCTCTCCTGGGGGGGGGGGCTGGCGGAGCGGGGCGGTCCTCTCCCCCGTCTCCCCACTGGCGTCAAACCGATGACCTCCGAGGAGATGGAGGGGAGGCGGAGGAGGAGGCGCGAAGGGTTTAAGTCTAATTTTTTTAGATTAGTGTATACAATAAGATATGCCATAAGATTGCTACTAATCGATAATCTACGGCGATATGTATACCGACATTTATATCTATTTTTATAGTATGTTCTCCATGTTTCAATTTTATCACCTCCTTTTCGTTCCATATCTAGCTGAACATATTGTGTTTTATATAAATATTTCTATTTTGAATTAGATAATTACCATAACACTTTTAACCTGTCGGGACCATCTTACAGAATAAGTTATACGTAAAACTCGGTAGGTGAAAAGAAATGATCGGGACAATTGTAATAGGATTTGTATCAGGCATGGCATATAGTGCGGGCACTACCTACGGCCCTAGTATTTTCAATTGGATTTTTGGAAACTGGCGATTTTTTTAATCCGCCCCTGAATCGCTTTAGCGATTCCACCTCTTTTTATTCAACATCGATTTAAAAATCTCTGCATGGGTTTTTGGGCCTCCCGTCTCGGAGGTCTTAGACTACGGGGGCCGGGTCTGATCCTTCGCAGACGGTGCCGTGGTGGCGTCGTCTGGTGGTTCCGGTGATCTCCTCCGCTCCGACAGTCTCCGAGAGGTCTATCTCGCTTCAATCCTCTCCATCCTCTCGGCGGTCGGATATGCGGGGCCGGTTCTGTGAGGATCGAAACGCTTTTCGTCTGTCGGGACCGCCTATCTTGAAAGGAGCGGAGATTAAGATGCGATCGAGCCTGATTTTAGCGGCGCTGGTGGTGCTGGCGGCGCTGGCCATGCACGCTGTAGCGGATGAGGTGGACGACCTCATCGATGATCTGAAAAATGGAAGTCCCGAAGATCGAGTGAATGCCGCAAGGGCTCTCGGAGAGATTGGCGACGCCAGGGCCGTAGATCCTCTAATCTCAACTCTAAAGGACGAGGACAGTTTAGTCCGATCGAATGCCAGCATGGCTCTCGGAGAGATTGGTGACGGCAGGGCCGTAGACCCTCTTATTGAAATACTCAACGATAAAGAGTGGCAGGTCAGAAGGGAGGCTGCCATCGCCCTTGGCGAGATCGGTGATGCCAGAGCGGTTGGTCATCTCATCGAGGCTCTCAAGGACGAACACTCATGGGTCAAGACGGCGGCCGCCCATGCTCTCGGCCGGATTGGCGATACCAGAGCGATCGATCCCATCCTTGAGGCTCTCCGGGATGAAGTGCAGACAGAGACCCATCGGAGCCACACTCGGGTTGGTGAGGACGGGCGTATCTACCTTGATCCCGAGGATCTCATAGGTTTTCGACTGTTTGCTCCTATTTTCCTTGCCGAGATCGGCGAGACTGCAGTCGATCCTCTCATCGAGGCTCTCAAAGATGAGAACTTTGTCGTCCGATCGGGTGCTGCCAAGGCTCTCGGCAAGATCGGCGATGCCAGAGCAGTCGATCCTCTCATCAAGGCTCTCCAGGATGAATATTCGGTGGTCCGGTCGAGTGCTGCCAATGCTCTCGGCTGGATTGGCGATGTCAGGGTTATCGATGTACTGACCTACACGGCTTCAAAGGACAAGGACGAAGGGGTCCGATCGGCGGCGGCGCAAGCGTTGGCGAGGATTCAAGCGGGGCGGTAATCCGCCTCTCCACCTATTTTTATTCTGCCTCGTTATTCAATCGTCTAAACCATTCCTGGGGGCTCCCGTCCCGGAGGTCTTAGACTACGGCCGGGGCTCCGATCCTCGCCAGGCGTGGCGGTGGCGAAGGGGTCCGGGTGGTTCCGGTGATCTCCTCCGCACCGACAGTCTCCGAGAGGGGTTATTCCCGTCAATCCCTATCATCCTCTCGGCGGTCGGATATGCGGGGCCGGTTCTGTGAGCATCGAAAAGCTTTTCGTCTGTCGGGACCGTCTATCTTGAAGGAGCGGAGACTAAGATGCGATTCAAGTCAATTTTTGCGGTCCTGGTGGTGCTGGCGGCGCTGGCGATGCCGGCCGTTGCGGATGAGGTAGATGACCTGATGCTTGACTTGAAATACGGGGCCCCTGAGGTCCGAGAGAGGGCTGCCCGGGCTCTCGGCGAGATAGGGGATGTCAGAGCGGTCGATCCCCTCATCGAGGCTCTCAAGTATGAGGACTCGTTGGTCCGGTCGAGTGCTACCCGGGCTCTCGGCGAGATCGGTGATGCCCGGGCGGTTGATCCTCTCATCGGGGCTCTCAAGGATGAGGAATGGTCCGTCCGGCGGCAGGCCGCCTCAGCTCTCGGCAAGATCGGTGATCCTAGGGCGGTCGATCCCCTTATCGTCGCTCTCCGGGATGAAGACGAGTATGTTCGAGGGAATGCTGCCTGGGCTCTCGGCTGGATCGGCGATGCCAAAGCTGTTGATCCTCTCATCGATGCTCTTCGGGATGAAGACGAGTGGGTCCGAGCGGAGGCTGCCGGAGCTCTCGGCGAGATCGGCGATCCTAGGGCGGTCGATCCCCTTATCGTCGCTCTCCGGGATGAAGACGAGTATGTTCGAGGGAATGCTGCCGCGGTTCTCGCCTATCTCGCCTATATCGGCGAGCCTACGGTCGATCCTCTCATCGATGCTCTTCGGGATGAAGACGAGAAGGTCCGGCGAGTGGCTGCCAAGACTCTCGGCGATATCGGCGATGCCAGAGCAGTCGATCCTCTTATCGAGGCGCTCAAGGATGAGGAAGGGTTCGTCCGGTCGAGTGCTGCCTGGGCTCTCGGCGCGATCGGCGAGCCTGCTGTCGATCCCCTCATCGAGGCTCTCAAGGATAAGAACGCAACGGTCCGATCGCATGCTGCCGTGGCTCTCGGCGCGATCGGCGACACCAGGGTGGTAAATTCTCTCATTGATGCTCTCGATGATGAATATCCAGTGGTCCGATTTTCGGCTGCCTGGGCCCTCGGCTATATCGGCGATTCTAGGGCTGTCGATCCCCTCATCGAGGCTCTCAAGTATGAGGACTCGTTGGTCCGGTCGAGTGCTGCCTGGGTCCTCGGCGAGATCGGTGATTCTAGGGCTGTCGATCCCCTCATCGAGGCTCTCCGAGATGAAGACGAGGATGTCCGGGGGAGTGTTGTCAGGGCTCTCGGCGACATCGGTGATGCCAGAGCTGTCGATCCCCTCATCGAGGCTCTCAAGGACAAGGACCCGTGGGTCCGGTCGGCGGCTTCCGGAGCTCTCGGCAGGATCGGGGACTCAAGGGTGATCGAGCCCCTTATCTACGCGGGTTCAACAGACGAGAGCACGATCGTCCGACGGGCCGCTGTAGGAGCGCTGGAGGATATCCAGGCGTTTGATGCAGCAATCTGGCTCGATCCTGAGTACGCCAACGCCTGGAGAAACAAGGGACGTACTCTCTATTATCAGGGCAAGTACGACGAGGCTCTCCGGGCTTTCGATGTAGCGATCTGGATCGATCCTAGGAATGCCGTTCACAGGCACACCAAAGGGCGTGCTCTATTTCTTCAAGGCAAGTACGACGAGGCGATCAAAGCTTGCGACGAAGCCATCCGACTCGATCCTAGGAATGCCACGTACTGGGGTACTAAAGGTTATGTTCTCCATGTACAAGGGAAATACGACGAGGCTATCCAGGCTTATGATGTAGCCATAAAACTTGATCCGGGGAATGTAGAATACCGAAATAACAAAGGAGTAGCTCTCAGGGAACTTGGCGATTACTTAGGGGCTTTCTGGTCATTGGTTGGGGGTGAACTCGCTGGTATTGGCGTATTGTAATTGGGGGCAGGCGGCGATAGACCAGGCGAGCCGTGGGGGGGGCGATCTTCACCGGGACGAGGGCTAAGTTCGGGAAATGTTCAATTAGCAGCGGTGTTATACTTCGATAGTCGGAGGTAAAAATGTCATCGAAAATATGGTACCTTGTGCTTGTGCTAACTCTGATGGTAACAGGCGCGAATGGGCTGGCGCTGGATATCGGAAAAATTGCTCAATCAGGACTGACTGGGGCTCATGTGCTATCAGAAGAGGACCGCGAGGGTTTGGCAGAAACGGCCGCTGATGTCCTTATCCCCGGGACTTTCAGAGTCTTAAACGATAACCCTAACCTTATGCACATGGCAAGGACAGGGCTTTATCCTGCTTTAATGTCACCAAAAACTGAGCCTTCGGCTACATTAGAATTGGGGGCGGCGATGTTTTGGGATCTCGGTATTAAATTTCTAGATGTAGCGTTACTCAGACCTAATAAAGTATATGCTCCGAGTGACGAAGATAATCCTATTGAGAGAGAACCGGTAAGACTCTCTGGGACCAAATCGTCTACTAACCCACCGTACCAATTATCAGGATCAGAATTTTCGAGTTCAATACCAAACTTTAACTCGAAAGCCTGGGGAGCCAGTAGCATTAATTATGGTAGTTCATCGTCCGGTGGTAGTTCATCATCGCTACCCTGCATCTGAGGAGGACTGGTATCTTTTAATTACGGTGATTCATCATCCGGTGGCAGTTCATCGTCCAGTGGGTGGGGGGGAAGTGGAGGTTTTCCATCCTGGTCTGAAGCAGCACCTTAATTGTAAGGGTGGATCAGTGATCCTTTCCACCCATATATTTTTATTCGACCTAGATATTCAATCCTCTCCTTCGATCCTGGGGGCTCTCTCTCCGGAGGCCTACGGCTTACGGCTGCAGCGGCGATCCGCCACAGATGGGGATCTGGCGCGTCCCTTCCTGCCGGCGGGGATGATCTCCTCCGCTCCGATAGTCTCCGAGAGGTCTTTCTCGCTTCAATCCTCTACATCCTCTCGGCGGCCGGATATGCGGGGCCGGTTCGGTGAGCATCGAAAAGCTTTTCGTCTGTCGGTGCCATCTCTTCTCCGGGATGGAGACTAAGATGAGACTTAAACTGATTCTCGGGGTGCTGGCGCTGGTCACCATGATCGGTCCGGTGGTGGCGGATTCGTTAATTTGGGAGCCGGCCTGGGATCCTTCATCTGAAATAAGCCGTGAAATGGGGCATCCGACTGGGTATATCCGGGGGACTAACTACTATCCAGGCTCGGATGGCCTGGTATACTGTTACTACGAGATCCGTGTCATGGGTAGTGGTGAGCAACGTCTTAGTTTCACGCGGCCAATCGCCGAAGTGGTGGGAGGCGGCTCTATCCCCGGGGACCCATTTCTACCCGAGACCTGGAACGACTATGGGCTAAAGCTTCTCGCCGCTGGGAGGCCCGAGGATGCTATCTATTTCTTCGCTGAGGCGGCGGCATTATCTCTGCATTTTGTGGGGGTTAGATATCAACCGCCATTGGGCGGTCCGGCCGTTGTAAGGCCTGTGGATAGGGTTTACTCGGAGAACCTGGCGGCGGCTTATCGAGCGGCTGGGCGACACATCGAGGCTTCCACCGTTATCGTTGACGGCCGGTACTATAGACACAACGATCTATATTCGTGGGACGGTACCAGGGTCCTGGTGGATCCGGTCCCGGAGAGGAACTTTTCGGACTACCTACCGAAGGGCTGGCGGTGATCCTCCCCCATTTCTCTTTTTTTATTCAACCTCGTTATTCAATTCTCTACGTGCGTTTTGCGAGTATATCGTCCTGGAGGTCAGGACTATTACCGGGCCGGCTATCCTCCACAGTGGGGGCTCTGGTGGCGTCGGTCTGGGGGTGGAGGCGATCTCCTCCGCTCCGATAGTCTCCGAGAGGTCTTTCTCGCTTCAATCCACTCCATCTTCTCGGCGGCCGGATAAGCGGGGACGGTTCGGTCAGCATCGAAAAGCTTTTCGTCTGTCGGGACGATCTCTTTTGAAGGAGGAGAGAATAAGATGAGATCGAGCCTGATTTTTGCGTCCCTGGTGGCGCTGGTGGCGATGGTGATGCCTGTTACGGCCTATGAGGTGGACGGCCTCATCGATGATCTGAAATATGGAAGTTCCGAAGATCGAGTGAATGCCGCAAGGGCTCTCGGAGAGATTGGCGACGCCAGGGCCGTAGATCCTCTAATCTCAACTCTAAAGGACGAGGACAGTTTAGTCCGATCGAATGCCAGCATTGCTCTCGGAGAGATTGGTGACGGCAGGGCCGTAGACCCTCTTATTGAAATACTCAACGATAAAGAGTGGCAGGTCCGAAGGGAGGCTGCCATCGCCCTTGGCGAGATCGGTGATGCCAGAGCGGTTGGTCGTCTCATCGAGGCTCTCAAGGACGAACACTCATGGGTCAGAACGGCGGCCGCCTATGCTCTCGGCCGGACTGGCGATGCCAGAGGGGTCGATCCCATCCTCGAGGCTCTCCGGGATGAAGTGCAGACAGAGACCCATCGGAGCCACACTCGGGTTGGTGAGGACGGGCGTATCTACCTTGATCCCGAGGCTCCCATAGGTTTTCGACTGTTTGCTCCTATTTTCCTTGCCGAAATCGGCGAGCCTGCAGTCGATCCTCTCATCGAGGCCCTCAAGGATGATACCCGAGAGGTCCGATTTGTGGCCGCCCTGGCTCTTGGACGGATTGGCGACACCAGGGCCTTAGATCCTCTTATTGAAGCTCTACAGGATGAATGTAGTGGCGGTCGAGGGGGGGCTGCCATTGCTCTCGGACAGATCGGTGATGTCAGAGCGATCGATCCTCTTATCACGGCTCTCCAGGATTTGGACGAGACGGTCCAACCGAAGGTTGTAGAGGCTCTTACCGAGATCGGCGAGCCTGCAGTCGATCCTCTCATCGAGGCTTTAAATGATAAGAACGCCAGGGTCCGATTGGCCGCTGCCGAGGCTCTCGGTAAGATCGGTGGGTCCAAAGCGACTGAGGCTCTAATGGCGGCTCGCGGGGACCCCATTCAAGAAAAGGAACCTATGACGGAACTCATCTCGATAGAAGGCCGGGGGTATCGTGTATACCATCAGCCGAGTTCCCCCAAACTGAATGCGATTGGTTAGAGGAGCGGGCCCAACTACTGGCCGAGGTCTTGGACGAGATCCAGGCGGCGTCAGACAATGGCGAGCCGAGTGTGGGGCGGTGATGTTGTGAGACTGAAACTGATATTGTGCGTGCTGGTGCTGGCACCGCTGGCGATGCCTGTTGCGGCTGATAAGGTCGATGATCTGATACTTGACTTGAAATTCGGATCGTCGGACGTCCGAGTGGAGGCTGCTTGGGCTCTCGGCGAGATCGGAGATGCCAGGGCGGTCGATCCTCTAATCGATGCTCTAAAGGATAGAGATTCGCTTGTGCGACTGAGGGCGGTCTCGGCTCTCGGCGAGATCGGAGATACCAGAGCGGTCAATCCTCTTATCGAGGCTCTCAAGGATGAGGACGAGTGGGTCCGATTGTGGGCTGCAACTTCATTGGTGAAACTTGGAAAAGCAGAATACTTCAATAGGATAACTGCGATGCTAAATGATAAGGACCCCAAACTATACTCGGAGGTTATACTGGCCCTCGGAGAGACCGGTGATCCGAGAGCGATCGATCATCTCGTCGTAGCTTTCAATTACGCCGACACCGGAGATTGCTGGGTGGAATTATCTGATAGCGAGTGTTGGCGGGTCTATACATATGCTGTTCGGGGCCTCGCCGGGTTCAATGATTCGAGGGTAGTTGCACCGCTTCTCGAAGTGCTCAGGGATGGTGCCTCAACGGACCGAGTGCTAGCTGCTCAGGCGCTCGGCAATATTGGAGATCTCCAGACGATTAACGCTCTAACCTACGTTGCGCAGAAAGACCGGGACCCAAAGGTACGGAAGGCTGCCAACGAAGCACTTGACAAGATCAAGGATATTAGAGCTGTTGATCTGCTAATTGAGGCTCTTAATGATGAGGACAGATTGGCCCGAGAAAAGGCCGTTACGGCTCTCGGCGAGATCGGAGATGCCAGGGCGGTCGATCCTCTCATAAGGGTTCTGAAGGATGATTACCCCATTGAGCAACGCGAAGCTGCCAAAGCCCTCGGCAAGATCGGAGACACCAGAGCTGTCAATCCTCTCATCGATGCTCTCAAGGATCAGAGCTATGAAGTCCGATATGCTGCTGCCTGGGCCCTCGGCAACATTTGCGATGCCAGAGCGGTGGATCCTCTCATCGATGCTCTCAAGGACGAATATTGGGTTGTCCGAGTGGAGGCTGCTTGGGCTCTCGGCGAGATCGGAGATGCCAGGGCGGTCGATCCCCTTATCGAGGCTCTCACGGATGAATACGGAAGGGTCCGAATGTCGGCTGCCCAGGCTCTTGGAGAGATCGGCAATCAAAGAGCCGTCGGTCCTCTCACTGAGGCACTAAAGGACGAATCCGTGATTTACTTGGCTTCAAGTGGCACATACGAGAGGGTCCGAGAGGTAGTGTATAAGGCGTTGGAGAAGATCGAAGCGGAAAAGCAGTGACAATCCGAAGGCAAGGCGATGATCCTCGCCTTTCTTGCTATTTCTATCCGACCTCGGTTTAAAAACCTCTACGTGGCTTCTGGAGGGCCTCTCCCCGGAGGTCCAAGGACTAACTCCGGGCCGGCGATCCTCCACAGGGGGGGCTCTGGTGGCGTCGGTCTGGCGGTGGCGGCGATCTCCTCCGCTCCGACAGTCACCGAGAGGTCTATCTCCCTTCAACCCCCTTCATCCTCTCGGCGGCCGGATATGCGGGGCCGGTTCTCTGAGCATTGAAAAGCTTTTCGTCTGTCTGGACCGTCTCTTCTCCGGGATGGTGATTAAGATGAGATCGAGCCTAATTTTTCGGCGCTGGTGGTTCTGGTGGTGCCAGCCACGGCGAATAGGGTTGACGACCTGATACATGACTTGAAATTCGGGACCCCAAAGGTCCGATTGGAGGCGGCCGATGCTCTCGGCGAAATCGGCGATAAAAGATCTGTTGGTCCTCTCATCGATTATCTCCAGGATGAGTATTTGCCGGTCCAAAATCGTGCTGCTTGGGCCCTCGGCGACATGAGCCTACGGTCGTCCCTCTCCTCGATGCTCTCAAGGATGAGTTCTGGTTGGTCCGAATTAATGCTGCCGGGTCCTCGGTGATATCGGCGATACAAGAGCCATCGGGCCACTTACTTATGTGGCTTCGAGGTACAAGGACGAGTGAGTCCGAGAAGCAGCAACGTAAGCTTTGGCGAAGATCCGAGCTGAGTAGCGGGGGGCAAAGGAGAGGCGGTTCCCGTAGAGACCGTCCCGGGGGATGGGTAGACGGATCAAGTTATCAAAATGATAACTTGAAAACGGCCGCGAGGTCGAAGGGAGGCATTTCTGTGGAGTGGGTCTCCTGCGAATATATTATCCGTCTCTTCAATGAGGGGTGCTGCGCCAACATAGAAAAACTTTTAGTTATTGGCGACAGTATCTTTCCACAAAGGGTGACTAAGATGAGATATAAACCGTTTTTGGCTTTGTTGATGCTGGCGGCGCTGGCGACGCCTGTTTATGGTCAGGCAACGGCAGAAGACTGGCTTAGTGAGGGCCTTGCTCTCACTGAACAGGGCAGATACAACGAGGCGATCCAGGGTTATGACGAAGCCCTCAGGCTCGATCCGGGGGATGATGTTGCTGCCGGTGCCTGGATGCTCAAAGCCGTTGCTCTCACTGAACAAGGCAGATACAACGAGGCGATCAAGGCTTTAGACGAAGCCCTCAGCCTCGATCCGGGGGATGAGATTGCTGCATGGGCCTGGACAAGTAAAGGCTTTGCTCTTGGTGAACTGGGCAGATACGATGAGGCGATCGAGGCAGTAGACGAAGCTCTCAGGCTCGATCCGGGGGATGATGTTGCAGCACTCGCCTACGATATTGCAGCATTGGCCTGGGTACGCAAAGGTGTTGATCTCGGTGAACAGGGCAGATACAACGAGGCGATCCAGGCTTATGACGAAGCCCTCAGCCTCGATCCTGGTGATGAGGTTACGGCACGGGCCTGGACAGGCAAAGGCCTTGGTCTATTTAAACTAGGCAAATACGACGAGGCGATCGAGGCTTTAGACGAATCCCTCAGGCTTGATCCGGAGGGTGATGTTGCTGCACGTTCCTACGAGATTGCTGCATGGGCCTGGACAAGCAAAGGCGTTGCTCTCGCTGAACTGGTGGGTAGACACGATGAGGCGGTCGACGCTTACTCTGAGGCAATTCGGCTTGATCCTGATTCCGTATTGGCCTGGGCAGGCAAAGGCAGTGCTCTCGGCGAACTGGGCAGATACGACGAGGCGATCGAGGCTTATGACGAAACCCTCCGGCTCGATCCCGAGGATGAGGTTGCGGCACTGGCTTGGACAGGCAAAGGCCTTGCTCTCGGTGAACTGGGCAGATACGACGAGGCGATCGAGGCTTATGACGAAGCCCTCAGCCTCGATCCCGGATATCCCAAAGCCTGGTATAGCATAGGCCTTGCTCTCGGTGAACTGGGCAGATACGACGAAGCTCTCCAGGCTTTAGACGAAGCCGTCAGGCTCGATCCTGAGGATGCAGCGGCCTGGGTGCTGAGAGGCGCTACGCTCTTTGAACTGGGCAGATACGACGAGGCGATCCAAGCTTACGACGAAGTCCTCCGGCTTGATCCAGGGGATGAGGTGGCTGCCGGGGTATCGTTGCTCATAGCCGTTGCTATCGCTGAACTGGGCAGATATGACGATATAGGTGGGGCAAAAAATACGCCCAATTCAGGGGAGGAGGTGGCTGCCGAGGCCTGGTTCTTGGTCATGGGCCTTTTTTTCTCTGAACAAGGAATGTATGACGCGGCGATCGAGGCTTATGACGAAGCCATCAGGCTCGATCCGAAGTATGTCTTTTCCTGGAATAACAAAGGCAATGCTCTCAGTGGCCAGGGCAAGTACGCCGAGGAGATCCAGGCCTGCGACGAAGCCATCCGGTTCGATCCGAAGTATGGCTTTTCCTGGAATAACAAAGGCGTAGCTCTCTACCTTCAGGGCAAGTACGCCGAGGCGGTCCAGGCTTACGACGAAGCCATCCGGCTCGATCCGAAGTATTACTTTGTCTGGAATAACAAAGGCCTAGCTCTCGGTGAACTGGGCAAGTACGACGAGGCGATCCAGGCTTACGACGAAGCTATTCGACTTGACCCCTGGAATGTCAATGCCTGGCATAACAAAGGCCTAGCTCTCTACCATCAGGGCAAGTACGACGAGGCAATCCAGGCTTTCGACGAAACCATTCGACTCAATCCGGGTTTTGCTCTGGCCTGGAATAACAAAGGCCTAGCTCTCTACCATCAGGGCAAGTACGACGAGGCGTCCAGGGCTCAGGGCAAAGCGATGTCGATTCTCGATGATGCCATCCGGCGCGACCCTGGAAACGCCGACGCCTGGGATACCAAAGCCCTCATCTACCGAGCGAAGGGCTTGCACGCCGAAGCAAGCGCCGCCCTTGCTAGAGCAGGGGATCTTCGGATGGGGCGGTGATCCTCACCCCTCCCGGCTATTTTGGTCGTGGTAGCATTAAGGTGGTATAAATATGGAAAGGAAAGCTATAGCGGTGGTGGTGGTGATGGCGGTGTTGGCGGCGATGGTGGCATCCGTATGTGGTTAGTATACACCATCGGGCGGTGGTCATACGGACGTTCTCCCTTCGCAGGCCAAGGATGCCTGGACCTGGTATGACAAAGGCCTAACTCTCTACCATCAGGGCAAGTACGCCGAGGCCATCCAGGCTTACGACGAAGCCATCCGGCTCGATCCTGAGTATGCCTGGGCCTGGCATAACAAAGGCAATGCTCTCGGGCACCAGGGCAAGTACGCCGAGGCTGTCCAGGCTTACGACGAAGCCATCCGGCTCGATTCCAGGGATGCCAAGGCCTGGTATAACAAAAGCGTTGCTCTCAGGAACCTGGGCAAGTACGACGAGGCTTCCAGGGCTCGGGACAAAGCGATGTCGGTTCTAGACGATGCCATCCGGCGTGACCCCGGAAACGCTGGCGCTTGGGATGCCAAAGCTTCTATCTACCGAGCGATGGGCAAGCACGCAGAAGCAGATGCTGCGCTTGCAAGAGCGGGAGATCTTCGGATGGGCCGGTGATCAGCTTCCCTGTAATTTTTATTCGACCTCGTTATTCAATCGTCTAATGCGATACTGGGGCCTCTCGTCCCGGGGGTCTTTACGCTACGCCCTGGCCGGGGAGCGTCCACAGGTGGCTCTCTGGCGCGACCCTTCACGGCGGCGGTTGAGGTGATCCCCTCCGCCCCGACTGTCGCCGAGAGGGGTTATTCCCCTCAATCCCTATCATCCCCTCGGCGGCCGGATATGCGGGGCCGGTTCGGTCAGCATCGAAAAGCTTTTCGTCTGTCGCGACCGTCTATCTGGAAAGGAGCGGAGATGAATTTGAGAATGAGCCTGATTTTTGCGGCGCTGGTGGTGCTGGCGGCGCTGGTGGTGCCGACTACGGCTGATAAGGTGGATGACCTGATACATGACTTGAAATTCGGGACGCAAGAGGTCCGGGAGGGGGCTGCATCGGCTCTCGGTGAAATCGGTGATCCTAGGGCAGTCGATCCTCTTATCGAGACGTTCCAGGATGAGGACAGATGGGTCCGGGCTTCGGCTTCCCGAGCACTCGGCAATATTGGCGAAGATGCAGTCGATCCTCTCATCGAGGCCCTTAAGGACGAGAACTCGGAAGCCCGATCGGAGGCGGCCTCAGCCCTTGGCGATATCAGCGATCTCAGGGCGCTCGATCCTCTCATCTATGCTCTCCAGGACGAAGACAAGTGGGTCCGATCGAGGGCTGCCTGGGCTCTCGGCAACATCGGCGATCCCATAGCGGTGGATCCTCTCATCGATGCCCTCAAGGACGAGAATGAGGACGTCCGATCGCTTGCTGCATGGGCACTAGGCAGGATCGGCGAACATGCGGTCGACCCCCTCATTGAGGCTCTAAGGGATGAAAACGAGTGGGTCCGATCGAGTGCTTCCGAGGCTCTAGGCCATGTCGGGGATCCGAGGGTAGTCGATCCTCTTATCGATGCTCTCCAAGATGAGCATTGGCAGGTCCGAATTAAAGCTGCTGATGCTCTCGGCGAGATAGGGGATGCCCGGGCGGTAGATCCTCTCATTGATACTCTCAAGGATGAGGACTCAGGAGTCCGAGCGCAGGCTGCTCAGTCCCTCGGCTATATCGGGGATCCGGGGGCTGTAGATCCTCTCATTGATGCTCTCCAGGATGGAAATATGTTGGTCCGATTTGTCGCTGCATTGGCTCTCGACAGGATCGGCGAACATGCGGTCGATCCTCTCATCGAAGCTCTCAAGGATGAGAGCCAGGAGGTCCGATGGAGGGCTGCCATTGCTCTAGGCACGATCGGCGATGCCAGAGCGGTCGATCCTCTCATCGAGACTCTCAAGAGTGATGTTTGGAGAGTCCGAGCGGTGGCTGCTGCGTCTCTCGGCGAGATCGGTGATCCGAGGGCAGTCGATCCTCTTATCGATGCTCTAAAGGATGAGGACTCAGGAGTTCGATCGAGGGCTGCCTGGGCTCTCTACGATATCGGCGATGCTAGGGCGGTAGATCCTCTCATCGAAACTCTCCAGGATGAAAACGAGTGGATCCGATTGGCGGCGATTTCCACCCTCGGTAATATCGGTGATCCCAGGGCAATCGAAGCGCTCACCGAGGCTCTCAAGGATGATGTGGAAGGGGTCAGATTAATGGCATCGAATGCGTTGGAGAAGATCCAGACGGGGCAGTGGCCCTTGCCCTCTTCTCATTTTTATTCGACCTCCTCATTCAATCGTCTAAAGCGTTCCTGGGGCTTCTCTTCGGGGAGCTTTTAGACTATCCCACGGGCTCCGATCCTCGCCAGGCGGGGCGGTGGAGAGGTCGGGGTCTCATTTGACGGCCAATTGATGACCTTCCCCCCTCCTACAGGGGCGGTTATTGGAGTTGATGGGTCCATGGGTCCCCACCTCATCTGCTTCCACGACGTTTCTCCTCGAGCTCCTTCATCCGTTTCCAGGAATGGACGACATACAGGATCACGAGTGTCCCTACCAGGAACGCCAGATTCACGTGGACTGTCCACCGGCATGTGCTATTCTGCAAAAACCCGCCGCCAGGAGCAGCAGGGGCTGGAGCGGTAGCGGGAACGTTAGCCGACATTATTATACACCACCCATTATACACTCAGGAGGGATCTCACGGAATACGTAGCATAGTACCACAAGGACCGCGAGATCGATATGAAGGCCGCAGTGGTGGTCATCTAGCTCGCCTCCCAGTCATCGTCATCGGGCTCGTCGGGGGCGATGGCGATATCGTGAGCCGTATACAGGGCCATGAGGCGCTGGTTCAGGACCTTGGTTTCAGCATCAAGTTCATCCAGCACGGTGGCACGACGCACCTCCTCCTTGTCAGGCCAATTTTCCACATCCTGGATAGCAGCCAGAATCTCCTTCTTGCGTGCTAGCTCCACTCTGACCGTCTTGGCGAGGGCCAGCAGGCTCGCCCGGCTCGATAGGAAGGTGGACGAGAAGGACCGGGCCACGATCGAGGAGGTCTCGAACGGCCTCTCACTGAAGGAGGTGGCGAACCGGCTCCTGGACGCTGTGGACCTCGACGCCCAGAGGTCCGAGGCTCAGGTGATCTTCTGGACTGATAATCCGACCCCGAGTCAGATCAAGTAGGCGACCAGGAGGCTTCTGGAGAGGGCTTGCGATCTTTTCGACGACCCCAAGCTGAGAAACACCATCAAAGAGATCAAGACCAAGACCGAGCGGATCATTGACTAGGCGAATATAGACGATGTCATTTTTCCGGGTACGACGCCAAAGCCCAGGAGAAGGATAATACTATGGTCGAGAGTTTCCAAAAGTTCATCGATGAAAACAGAGACGAGATCACCGCCCTACAGATATTCTACCGCAAGCCTTATGGGGATAGTGATCTCACCTTGGAGCAGATCAAGCAGCTGGCCGAGGCGATCGAGTAATCGCCATTTCGTTTCACGCCCTCTCGACTATGCCAGGCTTAGGAGCAGCTTGAGAGGTCGAAGGTGAAGGGGGCCGGGGCGAAGAAGCTCCTCACCGATATCATATCCCTCCTGAGGTTCGCCACAGGCGAGAGCGAGGTTCTCGAACCGTTCAGTGAGACGGTGAACGAGCGGTTTCAGAGGTGGATCGAACTCCAGGGCCGGGATTTCTCTTCAGAGCAGAGGGAGTGGCTGGAGATGATCAAGAACCACATCTCGACCATGCTCGGAATCGATGAGGACAACTTCGATTACACGCCGTTCCAGGAGCGTGGTGGACTGCTCCGGGCGCGGCAGGTATTCGGGGATGAGCTGGACATAATCATGTACGAGCTGAACGGAGCGCTTGCGGTATGAATGAAGTTCAAGGACCTTACGAGCTGCAGGAGCTACCAGAGGGTTGGGAATGGACGACCATTGGGGAGATTATAGAACCGTCTAAGCAAAAAGTGAATCCATCCAACATCGCAGAGGTACCCTATATTGGTTTAGAGCATATCGAAAAAGACACTGGGCGGCTTTTGGGTTGCGGGTCTTCGAGTGGAATAAGAAGTACTAAATCCGAATTTTATATAGGTGATCTGCTTTATGGAAAACTCAGACCATATCTAAACAAGGTTTGTATTCCAGGTTTTGATGGTGTTTGCTCGACGGATATCCTCGTTTATCCGAAGACGCCTTACATCTTAAATGAATATTTACTATATAGATTTTTATCTGATGATTTTGTGCGATATGCGAGTCAAAATGTAAGTGGCGTCCAGCATCCCAGAGTGAACATCCAAACACTATCTCGATTTGAGATTTCTCTTCCCCCTCTCACCGAGCAGCGCCGAATTGTGAACAAGATCGAGGAGCTGTTCACCCAACTCGACGCCGGGGTCTCGGCCCTGGAGAAAGCCCGGGCCCAGCTCAAGCGCTACCGACAGTCGGTGCTGAAGGCAGCGGTCGAGGGGAAGCTCACGGAGGAGTGGCGGCGGGGTCATCCGGACGTGGAACCGGCCTCGGTTCTGCTGGAGCGGATAGAACGGGAGCGCGAAAAGAGCGTGAAGGGGCGGCAAAAGAAGTTTCCTCCGTTGGACACGTCTGATTTATCGGAGCTGCCAGAGGGATGGGAATGGATTACTTTGGATTCGATTCTATCTGGAATTGAAGCCGGTAAGAGCTTCAAATGTGAAGAGCGACCGCCTTCAGTCGATGAAGTCGGAGTTCTAAAAGTCAGTGCTGTGACTTGGGGGATATTTAACGAATTGGAAAGTAAAACATGCACAAACCCGGAGCGCGTTGATTCTCGCGTTTTCGTGAAAGATAATGATTTTCTATTTAGTCGAGCGAATACAATTGAGCTTGTAGGAGCATGTGTGATAGTGAAACGAGTTTTTAGCCGTTTGATGTTGAGTGACAAGACACTTCGGTTTAATTTTATTGAAACTCTACCGAGTTGGGTACTTTTTATGCTACGGAGTCGTCATGGTAGAAATGAAATTGAACGCCTGGCAACAGGAAATCAATATTCTATGAGAAATATAAGTCAAAATAATATTCGTAGTATCCGCATTCCCCTTCCACCTCTCGCCGAACAGCACGAGATAGTCTCCGATATCGAGCGCTGCCTCTCGGTCGTCGACCAGACTGAGGCCGCCATTGAAACAAACCTGAGACGCGCTGTCCGGCTTCGTCAGTCTATACTAAAAAAAGCATTTCAGGGAGATCTAGTGCAGCAGAATTCTAACGATGAACCTGCAAGTGAACTATTAAGGCGAATTAAACTGGAAATGGCTCAAAATAAACTAAAAGACACGCCTATAAAACGGAAAAAGAAAGGAGACATGTCTATGGATCGAACGAGGCGCAGTTTGTATGATGTCCTTGTCGAAGCGAAGATAGAAATCACAACGAAAGAGCTTTTTAGTAGATCAGGCTTCACATTAGATAATATCGATGAGTTTTACCAAGAGCTTAGGAGTGAAGTTTCTATCTCTAGTCCTCGAATTGAAGAAATCCGACCAAATAGTAATGAGATATACCTAAAAGTGAGGCAAAAATGAGAATAGTTAATCTTAAAATCGCCAAATTTAAGAATTTGGAAGATTTCTCTATCGAATTTGATGAGGAGTCGTTCACAACAGTCGTCGTAGGTCAAAATGGCACTGGTAAATCGAATATGTTAGAGGCGTTAATTATAATTTTTCGCAACCTCGATCTCGGCAATCCTCCAGAGTTTAAATACCAAATCGATTATATGTGTCGTGGTAACAGAATTCGAGTGGAAGCCGATCCTGCTCGAAAGACAAATCGCTATATAATTACGGTGAATAAAAACAAAATATCCTATAGTCATTTCTTGCAACGAGGAAGAAACGAGTACTTGCCTAATTATGTATTTGGCTATTATTCTGGATTAGGTAACCGCATGGAAAAGTACTTTGAAACACATCAAAATAGGTACTACAAAGATTTGATTAATAATATAAAAATGCCGTTAAGACCTTTTCTATACGCACGTCATGTACACAGCCAGTTTGTCCTTCTGGCTTTCTTCTACAGTAACGATCAAACAATATTGGACTTTTTAAGTGACCACTTAGGCATAGAATGTTTAGATTCTGTACTTTTTATTATGAATGAGCCTCTTTGGAAAGGCACAGGGGAAGATCCGCGGTTCTGGTACGCTGAAGGTACCGTACAAAAATTTCTAAGTAAATTATACGATCTATCACTTGCACCTTTGAGAATTAAGCAGACAACTAATATAGGCTTCAGGAGAACGAAAAGATTAGAACATTTATATCTATATGTTAAAGATGTTGATACACTTAGGAATCTAGCAAACGAATACCTAATCGAGGAGAATCCAAGCCCACAAGAATTTTTTAAGGCGCTCGAAAGCACATACATTTCTGAATTAATTAGTGAAGTTAGAATACGAATTAAAGTGAGGGGAGCAAATGGATCATTGACATTTCGTGAGTTAAGTGAGGGAGAACAACAGATGCTGATGGTTCTAGGTCTCTTACGCTTTACAAAAGAAGATGAATCCTTGTTTCTTTTAGATGAACCTGATACCCATTTGAACCCAACTTGGAGTATGCAATATATTAGTTTTCTAAATGATATGATTGGTGATCAACAAACAAGCCATATTATTATGGTAACTCATGACCCCTTAGTTGTGGCAAATTTGAAAAAATCTCAGGTTAGGATATTCCAAAGAGATGTAATAAATAATCGTATTTATGCAGATCAACCAGAATATGATCCAATAAAGATGGACTTTGCTGCGATTCTTACAAGCGACATATACGGCTTTAGGTCGATTATTTCCACTGAAATACAAACCTTGCTAGATAAGAAACGTGAATTGGCAATTAAAGACGATCCGAGTGAAGAAGATCTAAGCAAATTGGACGAATTAAATCGGCAACTTGATGAATTTGATTTTACAAATGTTGTGAGGGATCCTTTATATGCACCATTCGTTCGTGCTATGTCGGAGTTGGAGGGAGAGGAGGGCCTTCAGGAGCCTGTGCTAACCAAAGAACAAAGAGAAAAACGTAAGAAATTAGCTACAGATGTTTTAATAAAACTAAAGGCTAAAAGAGAGTGATTATATGAGATATATAAATATTATGAAAATTAAATTGCCCTGTGGGTGGACGGAAAAAGCACAACAAGCTTTGGAGGATATTAAAGAGAAGCCGCAAACTGAAAGGATCGAGGCGATAAATCAAAAATCAGGTATTTGGGGAGATCTAAAAGAAAATTTGAAGAAATGTTCTCACAATAAATGCTGGTACTGTGAATCTAGAATATCTCGTTCCGATTGGCCAGTTGATCACTTTAGGCCTAAAGGGCGTGTCTACGAGTGTAAGGATCACGATGGGTATTGGTGGCTTGCGTTTGAGTTGAAAAATTACCGCTTTAGTTGTACTTATTGCAATAGTCACAGAATTGATAGAATTGCTGGGAGCTCTGGAGGTAAGCAAGACCATTTTCCACTTCTTAGCGAGAAAAATCGAGCTAGAAACCCACAGGATGATATCGAAGCTGAACGTCCCTGTTTGTTAGATCCTACAAAGATAATTGACCCTGGATTACTTTGGTTCGACCAAAGTGGAGAGGTAGTTCCGAAATATTCAAAAGATCAATATTTGATTTTACATAAACGTGCAGAGGTTTCAATTATTATGTATCATTTGAATTATCACGAGACAAGTGAGAAACGGAAAATTTTGTATAATGAAGTCGCAATGCTTGTTAGAGATGGAAATAAATATTTCAATCTCTTGGCCAAGGGCAACCATGACAAAGAATACGAATTACAACGAGTTTTGGATCGATTATATGAGATGCTTGACGAAAGCGCAGAATATTCTGCGGCAACTAGGTCCTACCTAAACGGGCTGAAGAGTAATGAGAGCGAGTGGTTAGATTCTTTTATTACTTCATGTTTGTCGTAGATTGGGGATTAAAATATGAATGATATTTCAGAAACCATAATCCAGCGCCTCTGGAGTTACTGCAGCGTATTACGTGATGACGGGGTTAGTTATAGCGACTATGTTGAGCAGCTTACATATCTCTTGTTTTTGAAGATGGCTGACGAGCAAACTAAGCCACCAATCGACCAGGAATCTAAAATACCGCAAGGTCTAGACTGGGAGAGCCTCTTACGCCAAGACGACTCCAAACTGGAAAATCACTACAAAGAGATTTTGGCAACATTGGCAATGGAAAGAGGTTTGCTTGGAACTATATTCATGGAGTCCCAAAATAAAATTCATGATCCACTAAAATTGAGACATGTGATAAAACTCATAGACGGTGAGACATGGTTGGACATGTCAGCCGACATTAAGGGGAAAATTTACGAGGGATTGCTGCAAAAAAACGCTGAAGATGTCAAGTCTGGTGCGGGCCAATACTTCACACCCAGGCCTTTAATCGGGGCAATATTGGAAGTAATGCGGCCACAGCCATGCATGACCATTTGCGATCCTGCCTGTGGCACAGGGGGCTTCTTCCTTGCTGCCTACGATTACCTCTCTGAACTTCCACTTAGCAAAGAGCAAGAGCTGTTTCTCAATAGAAAAACGTTCCGGGGATGCGAGATCGTTCCAGGGGCGGCAAGGCTCTGCGTGATGAATCTGTACCTTCGCGGCATCGTTGGCGAAGAAAGCCCCATAAAGGTGGAAGACAGTCTAAAATTCAAACCGAAAGAGCACTTTGATATGGTGCTTACCAATCCCCCCTTTGGAAAGAAGAGTTCAATCGCCATCTCTAACGGTGTGGGCAAAGAGGAGCGGAAATCGCAATCCTACAAACGAGTTGACTTTTGGGTCACAACATCAAACAAGCAGCTCAACTTTCTCCAACACGTAAATAGTCTCTTGAAGTCAGCAGGTAAAGCAGCAGTTGTGGTGCCGGACAACGTTCTTTTTGAGGGCGGAGCTGGTGAAGTGGTGAGGCGGAGCCTGCTCAAAGAGTGCGACGTCCACACCCTTCTAAGGCTCCCTACAGGGATCTTTTATTCTCAAGGGGTCAAGGCTAATGTTCTCTTCTTCGACCGGAATGATGAGAGCAATAAACCCAGAGCCGACCGGTTCTGGATCTACGACCTGCGAACAAACAAGCATTTTACCCTCAAGACCAATCCCCTCAGGCCTGAGGACCTCCGAGAGTTCGTCGATTGCTACAACCCCGAGAACCGGCATGATAGGAAGAAGACGGAGAGGTTCAGGTCTTTCACCTACGATGAACTGATGCAAAGGGACAAGGTCAACCTGGACATCTTCTGGCTGAAGGACGAGAGCCTCGAAGACTCCGAGAACCTCCCCGAGCCCGAGATCCTGGCCCAGGAGATCGTCGAGAACCTCCAGTCAGCCCTGGAGCAGTTCAGTAGCATATATGAGGATCTGGTGGAGAAAGAGGTCTCAGAGCAGTTCTGATAGATCAATTCACGACGACCATCAGCGGGGGAGCTGTGGCGGGTCCGTTCTGGCGGCGTGTGGATCTTCTCGGAGGTCGGATATGCGAGGCCGGTTCGGGGAGCATCGGAAAGCTTTTCGTCTGTCGGGACTATCTCTCTTGAAGGAGGAGAGACTAAAAATGCGATTGAGCCTGATTTTTGCGGCGCTGGTGGTGCTGGTGGTGCTGGCGATGCCCGTTTATGGGCAGGTAAAGGCGGAAGACTGGGTTAACAAAGGCGTTGCTCTCTATAACCAGGGCAAGTATGACGAGGCTCTTCATGCCTACGACAAAGCCATTCAAATCGATCCGCGGTCTGCTATAGCTTGGGGTAACAAAGGTGGTGTTCTCGTTGATCTTGGTAAATATGATCAGGCTATCCAGGCTTGCGATGAAGCCATCCGGCTAAATCTTCTGGATGCCAATGCCTGGAATAATAAAGGCAATGCTCTCCATTATCAGGCTAGATACACCGAAGCTATAAAAGCCTACGATAGAGCCATCATACTCGATCCAGGTTTTGCTATGCCCTGGTACAACAAAGGAAATTCCTACAGTATACAGGGTAAATATGTCGAGGCTATCCGGGCTTATGATGAAGCCAATCGTCTAGATCCGTTGAATGCCGATGCCTGGAATAGCAAAGCTTCCGCTCTTAATATACTTCGAAGGTTCGACGAAGCAAGGTATGCCAACCAGCAAGCTTACAACATCCGGCGAGGGATCTCAATCGCGGAGCCGGTATCAGGCGAAGATATCAAAACGTATGAGGATTGGTTTCATGCAGGAAACATTTACTATTACGATGGTAAGTACGAGGAAGCTTTGAAATGTTTCGAAAATGCCATTAGTATCAATCCCAATGCGGACGCTAGCTGGCAAAACAAGGGCGCGATGCTTCAACGCCTTGGCAGGGAATACGAAGCCTTCATGGCGTTTGATAAGGCTACGCAGCTAAATCGTTTCAACCTCGAAGCATGGCTTGGTAAAGGAGATGTTCTCTTCAATCTGGGTCGGTATGAAGAAGCCATTAGTGCTTATGGGCAAATTACCTGGCTCCAGCCAGCACACGAGAAGGCGTTGTTTGGTCTCGGATTATCTTACTACGAACTGCGAAGATACCGCGAATCTTACGAGGCGTTCGATAAGGTTTTACGTATAAATTCCGGTAATAACGAAGCTCGGCAAAATCGAGATCTTGCATGGCAGTCATGCTGCGCCTCCGGAATCTCAGCGCGTCCTCCTGGTCCCCAATCCTTTCCGATCGGGGCGGGCGGGGCGATAGTGATCCCAGAGTGGTACATGAGACAAAAAGCAGAAGCAGGGGAGGTAATTGAAACCTGGCGCTGGAGGCGCTGACGATGCCTGTTACGGCGGATAGATCCGCCCTCTGCTATTTTTATTCGACCTCGTTATTCAATCCTCTAATGCAATCCTGGGTGCTCGCGCCCTGGGGGTATTGGGACGCGGCCGGGGCTCCGATCCGCCACAGGCGAGGCGCTGCGGGTCCAGAGGCCGGATATGCGGGGACGGTTCGGTGAGCATCGAAAAGCTTTTCGTCTGTCGGTCCCATCTCTTCTCCGGGATGGAGACTAAAATGAGACTGAAACTGATCCTCGTGGTGCTGGCGCTGGCGGCGCTGGCTATACCGGTAACGGCTGATAAGGCGGAGATCCGCGGTCCTGTGGCTACGGTGGAGGAGACATCCTACGCCTGGGGCCCGCTGGACTTCGCTGGGTTCTTCTACGATATCGACGACAACATCGGAACTGAAGAGATCATCATGACTATCACCAGAGGGAACGTCCTCGATGAAGACACCGGCGTCATCTACACCACCAGAACCCAGGCCAAGAACTTCGACTTTCAAGACTGGGGCCAGTTCGAGGTTATAGGATTCCTTGCTGATGAGTACTTCGCAGGATACGTTCGCGGCTGGTATCTAGCTCGCCAGTCCTCCGACATCAACCTGCTACGTGATGAATATCTCAGTAAGATCCTCATGGACGAAGACGATGAGAGGACCATCGCTACTGGCTCGTCTCTGAAGCTCCATGAGAACTACGAGCTTGAAATTCAGGCGATCGATTACGAAATGGGCAGTGTCTACTTCCAACTTATGAAGAACGGCACGGTTGTCGACTCTGCGATCGTTGAACCGTCCAAACCTGGCGCTACCATCGCAGACAAGACGTACGTCTACAAGAAGGACATAGGAGACACAAAGGACATAGTAATAATCGCCGTCAACTTCAAGAACGCCTTCCGTGGTGCCAAAGTTGACCTCGCAACCATCGACGGCATCTGGCAGATATCAGACCAGTACACCGAAGTTACAAAGGACACCAAGTACGGCAGGATGACTGTCGACGAGGTCATCGATAATCGGATAACGATGATCAACGACCGCGAGAGGATCACCCTCACCAGAGACAGAGACATCCACTTGATGGAAGACATCTGGATCAGAACCTCTGACTCCCTCGACCCGACCAGGTTCTACATCTACAAGCAGATTACTGAGCCAGGAACTTATGAGGTAAGAGCAACTGTCTCTGAGGTCGCCGATGGTGCAGCTGTCTCCTGGGATGCGACTAACTTCGTTGGGTTCTTCTACGATATCGACGACAACATCGGAACTGAAGAGATCACCATGACTATCACCAGAGGGAACGTCCTCGATGAAGATACTGGTATTGTATACACGACAACAACTCAGGATCATATAATCCATTTCTATGATTGGGGCCAGTTCTTAACTATCGGGTTCCTTGGTGATGAGTACTTCGCAGGCTACGTTCCCGGCGGGTATCTAGCTCGCCAGTCCTCCGACATCAACCTCATGAGGGACGGGCAACTCAGCAAAGTTCTCATAAACGATGATAGAGAGAGGATGATCGCTACTGAGGCACCTATTAAGCTTGCTGGTGGATACGAACTAGCTATAAAAGGCATCGATGATTTTAGATCTGTTTGGCTAGAGTTGGCCCTGAATGGTGATGTCGTCGACTCTGCGATCGTTGAACCGTCCAAACCTGGCGCTACCATCGCAGACAAGACGTACGTCTACAAGAAGGACATAGGAGACACCAAGGACATAGTAATAATCGCCGTCAACTTTAAGAACGCCTTCCGCGGGAGTGGAGTAGATCTAGCAACTGTCAGCGGTATCTGGCAGATATCAGACCAGTACACTGAAGTTACAAAGGACACCAAGTACGGCAGGATGACTGTCGACGAAGCCACCGATTATAGGATATGGATGATAAACGACGGCGAGAGGATCACCCTAAGCAGAGATAGGGACATCCATTTGATGGGAGACTTCTGGATCAGAACCTCTGACTCCCTCGATCCGACCAGGTTCTACATATATAAACCGATTAGGATATGACGGGCCAAGCAAATTATAGTGCTGAACTCAATGAAACATGGCAGTCTGTACTCTTGAAACAGGGCTACAATGATGTGTCTACAGGTGCGTGGGTGAGTTCCCCCGCACCAATGGCTACTGGTATCCCCAATTCAGGGTGTACGTCTTATGTCCCAGGGCTGATCAGGCTTATTCGAAAGGATGGGTCTGATCCGAGGCGGCGGGAGAGTCGGACCTCCGGCGAAAAATCTGCGGGTCTCAATCTTCCCACCTCTTTTACCGCTTCATTTCTCCACCCTCTCCAGGTCCGCCGAGAGATCACCGGTGAGGTCGAGGTCGTAGAAGTCACCTTCTGTAGGGAGGGCCATGAAGATGTTGGGCGTCACGTCCAGAGCCACTTCGGCGCCATCGACACGCAGGTCGAGGATGTGGCCCCCTGCTGTCCGATCGTCGGTGATGAAGTGGAGGTGACTTCCCGGGACGTTTATCCCCGCCGCGAACTGGGGCGTCCAGAACCCAACGACCGTTCCGGTGGCGTTCTCAAACTCGAAGACCGTCTGGTTGGCGGTGATATCGACGAGGTGGGGGTAGGGCCTCTCCTGGGCGGGGACGGACCTCGTCATGATGTAGGGGAAGGTTCCGTCGATCCTGACGGCGTAGAAGGCGTTCTTCGAAGGAAGGGACGCCTCGAGGATCCCGACGAACTCCGTCAGGTTTGCCGCCTCCTCGATCAGGATCGTCTCGTCATGGTCGAAGAAGGTGACGGAGGCGAAGGGAGTAGTCATATCGTCGGAGGCTATGTAGGCGACCCCGTCCTCCTTCACCTGGTAGCAGACGCCGTCGAGGAGGATCATCTCCCCTGCGAGCTTATCGAAGGAAGGTCCCTATGCCGAAGTCCCCCTTCTCCCTGAGCTCCCACACCGAGAGGACGCCATCGTATGATCCGAGGAGGAGGGCGTCTATCGTCGACACCTGGAAGATAACCTCCCGGTCCCGATCTATCGAAAGGCCCGTTTCCACGGCTCCGGCCGGGGGGGAGGCGAGGGCCGCGAGGACGAAGATCAGGGCTGAGAGGATCGGATATCGAGATATTCTCATGAGGATCACATCCGGAGAACGGCGTCTTCTCATCTATGCCGTCTTAGGTAATATAATCACCGGGGGGGGATAAATTCTTCGACCGAAGGTCCTCGAGTCCTATGGCAGAATATCCTCCAGCCAGGGTGACGGGACAGCCCCAGGGAAGGTAAGGGTCTGGGGTTCCTATTGATCTCTCACCATTAAGAAACACCAGCCTCGAAACGGCTTTATCGAAGTGGCGATGGTGGCGGGGGTATCGCCGGGGTTGGTGGGGTTCATTTTGAGGAAATGATACCGAAACACTTTTCGTATGTCGGGATCATCTTTTCTCCGAGATGGAGGCTAAGATGAGATCGAGCCTGAAACTAATTCTCGGGGTGCTGGCGCTGGTGGCGCTGGTGGCGCTGGTGGCGCTGGTGGCGCTGGTGGCGCTGGTAATCCCGGCTACTGCCTACAACGTGGCCGAGAGAGACGAGGTGGAAAGCCTAATATCCGTCTTGAGGATTGGATCACCAGAGCAACAAATGATAGCTTCTGAGCTTCTCGCCGAGATCGGCGATCCCAGGGCGGTTAACCCTCTCATTGATGCTCTCAAGGAGAGTGACTGGCGGGTCCGAAGGGATGCTGCCGCAGCTCTCGGCAAGATCGGCGATCCCAGGGCGATCGGCCCTCTCATTGCGGTTCTTGGGGATTTTGAAACGCCGATCCTACCGAGCGAGCAGGTCCAACAAGCTGCAGCCAAAGCACTCGTCGAGTTCGGCGAGCCTGCGGTTAACCCTCTCATCGATGCTTTCGTTCATAAAAGCAACCATGTCCGATATCATACTGTCAAGGTTCTCGGCGAGATCGGTGAACCTGCGATCGATCCTCTAATCGAGACTCTCAAGTCCAAGGAGTATGGATGGGGCTATCGAAGTAGTGCTGCCAAAGCTCTTGGAGAGATCGGTGATGCAAGAGCTGTCGATCCTCTCATTGATGCTCTCCAGGATGAATACGAGTGGGTCCGATCGAGTGCTGCCACGGCTCTCGGAAAGATCGGCGACCCTGGGGCGGTTGAGCCCCTCATCGAGGCTCTCCAGGATTCGCATTGGTCGGTACGAAAGGATGCTGCTGAGGCACTAGGTAAGATCGGTGACGCCAGAGCAGTTGACCCTCTCATTGATGCTCTCCAGGATGAATACTCGGGGGTACGAGAGAGAGCTGCCGAAGCTCTCGGCAAATTCGGCGATCCTAGAGCGGTTGATCCTATTATCGAGTTTCTCGGAGATAATGATTGGGCTACCCGAGGGACTGCTGCCTGGGCTCTCGGCAGGATCGGCGATACCAGAGCGGTCGAGCCTCTCATCGAAGCTCTCAAGGACGAGCATGAGTATGTCCGATTGATGGCTGCCAGGGCTCTCGGCTGGATCGGCGATGACAGGGCGGTTGAGTCACTGGCCTACGTGGCTGTGAATGGCCCGGATTACAAGACCAGATCTGAGGCGGCTTCAGCGTTGGAGAAGATCCAGGCTGGGCGGTGATCCCCGCCGACAACTATGTCAACTTGACGGGTTTTCTTCTCGAAGTGTTGCGGCTAAAATGCCCGATCTTCGGGGGCGAGGGCTTATAAAGACCTTCTCTCTTTTTTCTTGAGTCCTGCTTTAAAATCGCCATGCCAAAAAACCGGCATCGGGCGGCCTCCAACCCTCCGATAAGGATCTTTCCGGGCCGTTAATCATACGGTTGAGCGACGAGGAAGCCCCACTCTATAAGTCTACGGAATGATCGTGTTTTCAAAATGGTACCCTACTCGAAGAGAATCGTTTTAGAAATAATAAAATATACGAAGGATATAGGGCGAGACGCTCCCTTCCTCCGTGGAGAGGGTGTCACTCCTCCGATCCGATGATCCGACATGCGGGTCGGTCAGCCGCTCCTCTGGCGCTCTGCCTTAAGCGCCTCCAGCTCGCACCGACACCCACGCTCCTGCTTCCAAGTATGAATCAAATACACGACCATGAGGACGGCAACAAGGAAGCCGACGTTGATGGTCACGTTCCACCCACACGAATTATTTTGCCAGAACCCACCAGCGAGTGTAGCAGGAGTGGGAACAGGGACGGGAACTTCGGCGGCCATCACTTATCACCTCGATTAATATATATCATAATGGCCAATATGACGACGATTGCCAGAAAACCAGTAATGGGAGACATTCAGCTATCCTCCTCAGACGATTTCTCCTCCTCCGGGGCATGGCGCTCCGAGAGATCCTGGGCATACCATAGGGCTGCGCGGCGTCGCGTGAGGAATGTGATCTCCGCCTCCAGCTCCTCCTTCTCGGTGTGGTGTGTCTTGTTATGTTGGAGGGCCGACAACATCGTTTGTTTGAGCGCTATTTTCCTTACTGACCACCTTGATAGCCTTATCTAAGTCGTCCTCACCGTTCTCTCGGCCTCACCATCTTCTTCGGCCTCCTCATCCTCGTCGGCGTCTTCTTCAGCTGCTTCGCCCTCGGTATCGTCCTCGCCCTTCTGGTGCCGGCGGATCGCATTCTTAACAAGCTCGTCAAGATCGCAATCGCCGAGCAGCTTGTGGCTGCCGGATTTTATCTTTACCAAGCTATAAAACGCGGCCTGGTCAACATCGTGCATACACCCGGCCAGGGGTTCGATGAGATCAGCGACTTCCGAGATAGTTAACCGCTATACGTCAGTAGATCTGCAACTTCTGGCGGTGCATCTATGGTTCTTCGTGGAAGAGGTCCACACCCCGCCACACCTAAGGCACCTGATAATCGACTTTGCTCTCATTATATTCATCGTATATATCTATAGCTATTCATAACCTCCGTCATTTGGCGCGGTTTGGTAACAAAATTGTTGCCAAAATGGTGACGGGATGTGGCGCTCGCGGTGGTCAACCCACCGATGGTATCAGGGGGGGCCGGCATATAACGGGCACATATGGCTATATTTGTATATACAAATTATCGCGTCGGATATCGTTAAATCGCTTCACAGCGACCTCGTGACAGGATCTTTGTGGATCGATCATCGATATTGTCCGGGGTTGGGGAGGAAAATGTTAGCGTGACTCTCGCGGTGGTCAACCCCGCCGATGGTGTCAGGGGGGGGGCGGGCATAAATGGGCATACATGGCTATATTAGTATATACGAATAATCGCGTCAGATATCGCAAAAATCGCCCCCCAGCGACCCCGTGAAGATCTCATCGCTATTAACCGCAGGTTGGGACGAAATGTTAGCGTGGCGCTCGCGGTGGTCAAACCACGGATAGCACCAATATCAGGGCGAGGATGGTCATAGATGGTCGTATAAGTATATACGGATATATACGGATGATCGCGTCCAACTTTCACTCTGATGTCGAAAAATCGACCCCCAGCGAACTCGTCACAGGATCTCTGTGGTTCGATCATCGATATTGCCCGGGGTTGGGCATGGAAATACCCGATTTGGTATCGCGCCGAGGACCAAAGCGGGTCGGTGGACGACATATTTGGTCTTATTATGTGTTACCAGAAAATGCGCCGTTTTGGGGACCACGATAACCACGGTACATGTAGTTATCGAAATATCGGTTCGCTCGTCGGGGGGAGTCTCGCTCCCCGTTACCGTCTCCTCTCCTGGGCACCGCTGGAGACGATGGGCTTCTCCTTCCTGAGGTACGGATCGGGCGGAGGCCGTAGGTAGTAGGGAGAGCGCACCCCTACCACCCCGGGATCCGCGCTTCCCTCGCACGGTGTTCAAGTTCCTCCTCAAGCTCCATGTCGTAGCTGGCGTCGTAGCTGGCGTCGTAGCTTGATGCTGCTGGTTTTATCTTCCGTCGCCTTATTATCCTCATTCCAAAATCACCTCACTCCTTCGCCCTCATCTTCAGAGCCCGGTTCAAAAGTTCCTCGTGTAGCACAGCAGCATCTGGTGTCCACGGGCGTCTTTGAACAGGTCGAAATCGAGGATAGCTACATGCAGATCAACGGTGAAATCGTGGAGGAAAAGACCGTAAAATTGATCGGATATGTGAAATTACGAAATGTGGATGAAATCGGCAATTCCCGTTGAAATTGTAAAAATAAAATTCAAAATGCTGCGTTCCCCAATGTTGGCCAAAATAGCGTAAGAAATGGCGAGTGGCCATCATTCGGGAACTTGGAAAAAAACGATACCATGCGATTCTGTTATATTTTTTGTGGTTCCTAACGATTTTAGACACTTGATTTCTATCCCAGCGGCATCAAAAATAAAAGTTGGATATAAAAGAAATCATCGGAATTTATATGTACATATACAGCTTCATAGGTCATCGGTTAAGGAGTTTAAGCTACATAATCTTACCATTTTTCACACGAATTATGCATCATCTAGATTTGATCCGATTTTAAAACTGACTTGCTGTAGCCTCTTTGACCAAGCCAATCTCACCGTACTTGCTACCGAGATCGCTGCATCATCGCGATTTTTCTCTTAACCGATGACCAATGTGTCACTGGCGGTCTAAATCTGTCCAATTATGGCGGAATAAAACTGTCCACCTGCTAATCCCTGAGCTGAAACTCAGGGGTTGTGCCGATGCTGGACATGGAGGAGTTCCTCGTGTTGCGAGATT
>Ga0334882_1001252_pt1 | contig 31305 bp, 23 predicted proteins | sample GraSluR1_MG_5_FD_207226 | JGI IMG/M metagenome (GOLD analysis project Ga0334882, IMG submission 207226) | Sludge microbial communities from methane-producing bioreactor in Wageningen University, Netherlands - Granular Sludge_15_04-R1 | ecosystem: Engineered > Bioreactor > Anaerobic >... | reverse complement strand
TGCGTGGTGCCGGAAGGCTCGATGATGATCCCGTTCATCATCACCGGCGGCGATGTCGAGGTCAGGCTCCCGTAGCTCACCACCTCATCCGTGCGCAAACCGGCTATTCAGCCCCTGCCCCCGGCGAGAGGTCTTGTCGGGGGCAGGGGAATGGCCGCTACCGCTGACGCACCCTGAAGAGTTCACCCGGATCGTACTCGGCTCTGTGCGGAAGCATCCGGCGACGCCATGCTGACCGCACACGATGGTGACGCTAGAGATCCAGTAGAGGGAGGCAAGTCACATGGCACGTACACCCGAACGGGTCTTTCACGATCATGTGCTCGCTCTGCAGCGCGGCTTCTCCAGCCTGGAGGCGCTGGTGGCCTGGCTGCGGAAGGAGACGGGATGCGCCGGCGAGGGCGCCGCGTCGCCCGAGGCCAGCGAGGGCGCAAAGAAGATGATGCCATGCATGAAGAGTTGTTGAGGTAGATGCCAGGCACCTGGTAGTGCGCTCGACGGCAGATCGGCGAACTCGCGTTTCCTTGCCGTCTCCACGGGGTGCATGGCCATGCTCGGGAACACCCCACATTGGGAGGTGAGAGGATGTCACGTGGCCTAGCGGATAGGGTTGCCCTGGTGACAGGGGGAAGCTCGGGGATTGGTCGCGCCACGGTAGTCGCACTAGCGGGAGAGGGTGCACACGTGGCCGTCGTGGATATTGACAAGGAGGGGGGAGACGAGACCGTCGCAATGGTCAGACAGAGCGGTGGTCAGGCTGTCTTTATGAGGTGCGATGTATCCAAGGCGCACGAGGTCGAGGCCATGTTCGCTGACGTGGTGACTCGCTTCGGCGGCCTGGACTGCGCTGTGAACAATGCCGGGATCAGCAAGTCCCATGGTCGAGTTCATGAGCTTCCCGAGGAGACCTGGGATCTGATCATCAGCGTCAACCTCAAAGGAGCCTGGCTGTGCCTCAAGTACGAGATAGCCCAGATGCTCAAGCAAGGAGGCGGAGCCATCGTCAACCTCTCCTCGGTAGCGGGGCTGGTTGGAACTGCCTGGGGGAGTCCCGCATACATTGCCAGCAAGCATGGCATTGTCGGGCTCACCCGGGTAGCGGCGCTAGAGTACGCCGCCGAAGGCATTCGGGTGAACGCGGTATGCCCCAGCTGGGTGGAGACGCCCATGGTTCGATCCGTTCTTGAGGATCCGAAGCGCAGGGCCTGGGCCACGGCAGGCGTGCCCATGGGTCGTCCTGCCAAGCCCGAGGAGATTGCTGAGGCTGTGGTGTGGCTCTGCTCGGACAAGGCCTCTTTTGTCACCGGGCACGCTCTGGCCGTGGATGGCGGTTGGGTTGCTCAGTGAGTGCGCAAGCGCTCTACAGGTCATGACCAAAGACTCTGATCACGTCCATGAAGGGGGAACATGTCAGATAACAGGCAACACACACCCAATCCCCGTATAGCCCAGCCGGAGCAGTACAGCCACGGGTATGGTGCGGCCACAGAACACATGATGCAGCGGCCCGTATCGGACAACATCGCCTTCTTCTTGCCGCACCTGCGCCCAGGTATGAGTCTCCTCGACTGTGGCTGCGGCCCGGGCGCCAACACCACGAGCCTGGCTGACGCCGTTGCTCCAGGCCAGGTTGTGGGCATTGACCTCGAAGAGAGCCAGATCGAGCTGGCCAAGGCCCATGCCGCCGAACGAGGAGTCACCAATGTCCGCTTTGAGGTGGGCAGCGTCTATGCTCTACCGTTTCCCGATGCGTCGTTCGATGCCGCCTTTGCCCACACCGTTCTACAGCATCTCCGGGATCCGGCAAAGGCCCTGGAGGAGATCTCCGGGTGCTCAAGCCAGGTGGGCTGATCGGCGTGCGCGAGGAGGATCGCGACAGCATGATCCTTGCGCCGCACGACCCCTTACTGGAACAGGCCTACCAACTTGGCGCCCGCTTCTGGCAGCACGGCGGCGGCGATCCGTTTCTGGCCAGGCAGCACCGCCGGCTGCTGCGGGAGGCCTGCTTCACAGGTATCGTGGCCACGGCCTCGACGGAATGTTGGGGGAACACAGAGGCCACGCAGTATTGGGGTGAGTTCGTGGCGCGGATCATCCTGGAGCCGATCTTCTCCGACCAGGCCATCGCCCTCGGCTGGGTAGACAGGCAGACCCTGGAGGCGATGGCTGCCGCATCCAGGGCCTGGGGCAGGCACCCAGATGCCTATCTCGCCTGGATCTGTTGTCAGGCGGTGGCCTGGAAAGGGTAGGAGGAACCATGGCAAGCATCCGTCAAGCCAACGTCCATCAAGACCGAACGACGATCAGGGAGCTGTTCAGCGACTATCTTGGGTGGGTTGGCGAGCGCCTCGGCGAGGAGTACGGCCTCCAGTTCGACGTGATGGGCAAGGTGGAGGAGGACATGGTCCAGCTCAATCTCTTTCTGCCTCCCTCCGGGCGCCTGTTGTTGGCCATCGAGGGAGAGCGGCCCGTTGGGATCGGGTGCCTGCGCAAGAGCCGGGAGGACGTGGGCGAGATCAAGCGCATGTATGTCCGCCCCGAGTTCCGCAGGCGAGGGATCGGTCACGCCCTGCTTGATGCGCTCATGGCCGAGGCTGGGGAGATCGGCTACTGGGTGATCCGGCTGGACAGCCCGCGATTCATGGACGCCGCGCACGCGCTCTATCGCTCGGCAGGCTTTTACCCGATCGAGCCGTACGCCGAGACCGAGATCCCCCCCGAGGCCTGGCAGCATTGGGTGTTCATGGAGAAGGAGTTGGGGCAGGGCGTGGCCGGTGGAGCGCGGCACACATAACGCGTGTGGCATAGCTAGGGAGGTGATGCTATTGGTCTAAAGTTTTCCGTGAAAACTACCACTCTCGTGCTGTGCAATCTTGAGAAAGGGAGAATAAACCATGAACGTGCTGGCTATCAACAGCAGCCCCAATAAGGATCGCGGCAACACGGCCCTGCTCCTGGAGCCTTTCCTGGAGGGAATGCGGACAGCCGGTGCCGAGGTCGAGACCGTCTACACCCGTGATATGGACATCCGCCCCTGCACGGGCGAGGTCGCCTGCTGGTTCGCTCATCCGGGCGAGTGCTATCAGCAGGATGACATGCAGGCCCTTTACCCCAAAATCCGCGCGGCGGAGGTGTGGGTCTTCGCCGCACCGCTGTACTTTTGGGGGATGCCCGGCCCCATGAAGAACCTGGTGGACCGCATGATGCCCTTGGGCGGGGCCAAGTGGGAGCGCCACCACGGGCGCCTCGTCGCCGTGGGCACCAAGCCTCCAGTGCCGGGCCACGTCGTCCTGGTCTCCTCGGGCGGCCTGTGGGATCTGACGATCTTTGACCCTCTGGTCGCGCATGTGCGGGAGATAGCCGCATGTGTGGACCGCGAGTTCGCCGGCGCCCTTCTCCGTCCGGAGTCCAACGTGCTCAAGCCGATGCTGGATGCAGGCGCGCCGCTCGGCGATATCCTGGACGCCGCTCGCGAGGCGGGCGACAGCTTGTGACTCAGGGCAGCATCGACCCGACCACGCTGGAGACCGTGGCGCGTCCCCTGATGCCTGAGGACGCCTACATCCAGTCGGTCAACGACGCCTTTGCCCAGATCCTCGCGGCACAGCGAGGCGCGGGTGGAGAGCGGGTCGCTTGAGTCGCGGGCAGCACAGAGGAGCGGGTTTTCAATGCCCTGTGCACGTTCTTCCGTCGATTGAAGGTGCCCGGCACCTTCTGAGGTGCCCGGCACCTGTCAGCAATCACAACCAACTGGCTGAATGACTGGAGTCTCAAACGGGAGGATTTTACCATGGCACGCACAACCGAACAGGTCTTTCACGATGCTTTGCTCGCTCTGCAGCGCGGCGATCTCCCCGCGTTGATGGCGGAGTATGCTGAGGACGCCGTGCTGATGACGAGGGACCACGTCTATGCGGGTCGCGAGGCCGTCCAGGGTTACTTTGTCGGGGCCTTCTCGGCGATGCCCAACCTGACACTCACGGGCACCGGCGAGCATATGCACGGCGACGTGGTGTTGTTCTCGTGGACGGCGGACTCGACCGTGGCCAGAATCCCCACCGGGGTGGACACGTTCGTGATCCGCGATGACAAGATCCGGCTGCAGACCAGCTACTTTACCGTGGTGCCCAAGTAGGGAAGGCGCGCGTTGGCGCGGCCGGCCGTACTGAACGGCCGCGCCAACGCCCCAGGATGTGCCGCTTGATCGGCATTGGGTTCTGATCCACCATCGCCTTTGAACTGGGCGCCGGTAGCTGATCAAGCGTACTAGACCATGTCCGCGTATCGTGCTCTGCAAAATCTAGACGTCTGGCACAAGGAGGTTGCTATGACCGGTACACATGTGCGAATGTCTCGCTTCGACCCCATGCCCCCTTGGGCCAACCGCATCCTATGGGCGGACCTGAGCGCCCGCACTGCCCGCGTCGAGCCCTCCGCCGCCTACCTGCCCGATTACCTCGGTTCGCGGGGGCTGGCGGCGCGGCTCTGTTGGGAGCACTATCCCGCGCCCGTGCCGCCCTTTGACCCGGCCAACCCGCTCATGGTCGTCCCTGGCGCCCTCACCGGCTCGCGGGCGCCCTACTCGGGGCGAACGACGATCCACGCGTTCAGTCCCCAGGCCTGGCCCTACGAATGGTTCACCCGCTCCAGCATCGGCGGGCATTTTGGCGGCGAGCTCAAGCGCGCCGGTTATGACGCCCTGGTGGTCATCGGCGCGGCGGACGAGCCGGTCCGCCTACGCATCGTGGACGACGTTGTGGAGATCCTGCCCGCCGACGAGCTGTGGGGGCTGGATACCATGGACACGCTGGAGGCCCTCGAGGCTTCGGAGGGCAAGGGGGTGCGCTCGCTGGTGATCGGTCCCGCGGGTGAGCTGCTGAGCCGCATGGCCACCATCCACACCGCCAGCTCCTCGGCTGCGGGGCAGGGTGGCTTTGGCGGCGTGATGGGGAGCAAGCAGCTCAAGGCCATTTCGGTGGTCGGGACGGGACGCGTGTCGTTGGCCCAGCCAAGCAAAGTGGTCGGTCTGGCGCGGGCGCTTGCCGTCGCCTGCCGGCGCCAGCCGTTCTGGTTCAGCGACCTGGACAAGCTCAATCGGGAGCTGGCAGCGGAGGGCAGTGGTCGGGCACGGGCAGCCCCCTGTACGGAGGGTTGCGTGACGCCCTGTGCGGTCCATTTCGACAGGGTTCGCGGTGTGACGAGCAATCGTCAGTGGAGCGGATCCTGGTTCTGCATCAGCCTGTGGTTACAGGGTGTGCCCGAGGGCAGCAAGTGGCGCGACATGATCGACTGGCAGATCGACCGTCGGGCGGGCTTTGAGGTGAACGTCCTCTCCAACCGCTACGGCCTGAACCAGTTCGAGCTCCTGGGGATGGTTACCTGGCTGGTAGCTTGCCAGCGGGCGGGCCTGATCGCGTCGCTGAACGGCCGGCACATGGACTGGAGCTCGCCCGCCTTCTGGGACACGTTCTTGCACGCCATGGCCTATCGCCAGGGCCTGGGCGACGTCTTGGCCGAGGGGGCCTGGGCCGCCTCCAGAACCCTGAACCTGGGGACAGAGATCGTGAGACGTTTCTTCGCGGGCTGGGGCCAGGCGGGGCACTGGGATGGCCACATGGGGAGCGCGGCATTCCCCTTCCCCTACTGGCTGGTGGGTGCCCTACAGTGGATGGCGGATACCCGCGACCCCTTTGATAGCGGGCACGGGTACGTCTTTGGCTCTGGCGGGAGGGAGCGCCTCATCGCCGCTCAGACGGACGCTGAACGCGAGGCGATCCTGGCCCAGCAACGGGCTTTGGGCGAACGCGTCTACGGCGAAGCGGACGCCATGGACCCGTACAGTGGATACCGGGGAAGAGCCTACCCCGCCTTCTTCCACATGGTGCGAGCGGTGATCCTCGACGCCGTGCCGGTGGACGACTTTGTCTTCCCGCTCATCCGCGACGACGCCGCGCCCGATGGCTATCGCATCTTGCACGATGTAGACGGCTATGGCGACGTCGAGGGGCCTGCGGTGGAGCATCGCCTCTTCACCGCGGGGACAGGGCTCGACTGGTCGGAACAGGAGCTCGACCGCGCTGCGCAGCGCATCTGCACGCTGGAGCGCGCCCTGCAGGTGCGGCACTGGGGCCGCGACCGCGCCCTGGACGAGACGCTGCTGCCCTACTTTGAGCGGCCCGAGTGCGAGGCGAACCCATTGTTGGGTGGGCATCATGGCCTGGACCGGGAGCAGTTCGCTCCCATCCTCACCGAGTTCTATGGTCATCACGGCTGGGACGCCAACGGCCGGCCCACCAAGGCGAGCATGGAAGCGCTGGGCATGGGGGAGATGCATGAGCCGATGGTAGAGGGGGCTGCACAGAGCAACACTCGGGGAGGTGAGCGATGAACCCAGTGATTGAGGCGATCAAGGCCCGGCGGTCGGTGCGGTGCTACGAGGGGAGGCCGGTGCCCAGAGAGCTCATTGAGGCGATCCTAGACGCCGGCAACTGGGCGCCTGCGCAACCAGCCCATCGACGATTCCACCGCGCGTTTTGGGCGGGTCTTTGGGGGGCTGGCCAGTCGGGCCGAAGACAAGGGGGTACGCATTGTCTTTGAGAACTGCGGTATGGGGGGCAACTGGAGAACCGGTGACTGGAACATCGCCCACAATCCCAAGGCGTGGACCATGGTGTTCGACGCGGTTACGAGCGACAACCTCGGTCTGGAGTGGGAGCCTTGCCATCAGATGGTGAACCTGATTGACCCGTTGCCGCAGCTTCGTATTTGGATCTCGAAGGTGTTCCACGTGCATGGCAAGTGCGCCACCATCAAGTGGGATGTCCCTGAGCGATACGGTATCGGTGGGGCTGAGCCTTCTGCATTCCACCGCACTCCGGGTTTTGGTGACTGCAACTGGACCGATATCACCTCAGAGTTGCGCTCGGGTGGCTTCAAGGGTAGCATTGACGTCGAGGGTTGGCACGATCCCGTCTATCTGGACGATCTAGAGATGACTGGACAGGTGACCGGACTAAGGTACCTCAAACGCTGCCGCGGTGGCGACTTTGTGCCCAATCCAATGTAGTGCGCCAAGGATGTGATGTGCGTTACTAGCCCATGGCAGAGCACAAGCCAAGCGTGCGTATGACAAACGACGGACTGATCGTGTTTCTGGGAACCAAGGACTTGGAGGCGACCCATCGCTTCTACCATGGCGTGCTGGGCTTGGCGCTGGATCGAGATCAGGGAGTCTGCAGGATCTATGGCGTGCCTGGAGGTGGGGGGCTGGGCTTCCGTGAGCATCTGGAGGTGAGCGCCTCCGCCAACAGTCCTGTGATTACGCTGCTGGCAGACGATGTCGAAGCCGTCCATGCACGACTGCTGGCTCACGGCGTATCCCCCGAGGCTCCGCCCAAGGTCAACACGCGCTTCGCTATCTACCACTTTTTTGTCCGTGATCCGAATGGGTACGCCGTCGAGGTCCAGCGCTTCCGGAGCTGATCGGACATGGAGCAGTTGTCGTACCGGCATTCGCTTCCTCAGAGGCTCCTCTTCTGACTATCTCTGCCGCTTGTGAGGTGGAGATTCGTTCGAGGTGGCAGCAGTGCCGCTGCAGTTGACTGTGTGGATGGCCACGAGAGCTCAGTGGAGGCAGCCGTCCAGGAGTATAAGACTCAACATAACACACCATGGTCATCCGACCAGCTAGGGGTTTGTGATGCCTACCCGTGGCAGACAGAACGCCACGCCGGGGTAGGGGTTCGGACCCGATGCAACGGGCAGACTGCGTGAGGGTGCGGCGGAGCTAACCCGATCGCCGAAGCGCAAGCGGGATCGCCGTACGCGAGCACCTTTCCTCACAATGCGTTTCTAGCTACTCGGGAAACGAATAGGGCGCGACCTCCGCTGCATCCTTTGCATGCGGCATGGCGTGACGAACCTCTACGGAGTCTTCGCTCCGAACACATCAGGTAATCGGCTGATTGGCGTAGATTAGTGGCAATCAGCGGGGCACCACCGTACCATTGGTCCGATGGACTGGAAAGCGAGCTCCTGCGCAACGAGGGCCAAGCATAGAAGGGTGTAGCTCTCTGAAAGAGGAGTAGCTCCCAACGTCAATAGCGAGCCAGAACTCCCCGTTTTCGTCGAGACAGAATACCCCCGACTAGGTGTGCGGCTTCTGGTACGGATCCCCTTGCGCTTCGCACGCAAGCGACAGCTCTGTTTGCGGATGCTGAGCATGATGGGAAGGTGCGGCAGGCGAACCAGCATGACCACGGACATCACGCAGTCGACGATCATGCTGCCTGACTTGACGCTCAACATGCACGATAGCCAGTTTACCGAGGTGCACACCCACCGCGGCGCAAGCGGTCTACGGCCCGCTATATTACCCGCATATAGTGCCCGCTGCCGCGCCGCCCACGCCTATCAAGAACGGGCAGACGCCTACCGGTAAATAGGACGATCGCTGGCCACGCCCACACGCACAAGCGCGGCCGTTGGGCGCTAAGTCGTCTGAGGTCCTGGAGTTCGTGTCATAGTGGCGCAGACCGAGATGGCCGTCGAGGTCATCCCTTCTGATCCGTCTGTTTGTGTCCAGCTTTTGGGGTCACCGGATTTTCCTTGATAAAGCACACACCCTCATCGTGACAGGCTGAACCACGCTTGACGGGAGCCGAGCCGCAGCGCATGATGCTGTTGCATGCCCATGCCCCAAGGAGGATGAACATGCGCACGCACACCTTCCGGCCAGCGCAAGCGAAAGCCACTTGCCGCGACCGGCAAGGGCGGACTCTCCTCTCGGCGGAAGGCGGATGTGGGGCCGCCGGAGTCAGTGATGGAAAGCTGCGCTCCGAATAGGATGAGGAAAGACATGGACGACCTCCAGTTTCTCGTTCATTTCTTCAATGACAGAGAGTACCTCCTCAAGACGATCACCATGGCTGGCGTTGCCCAGATGGACGAGATCTGCGAAGCGATTTCGTCCCAAAGAGGATGGTATTGGCCGAGATTCGCAAAGAGCGAACGTCAGGCTTATCTAGAGAGAAGACGCTTCGTCGAAAATGAACTGTATGAGGGCTTCACTCGGGAATACGGAAGCTTGAAGGAAAAGGCCCCGGTGTACTTCTATCTGATTCCTGGCATCACAAAGCAGAAAGCTATAGAACGTGCACGGCGCAGAACAGATCACGACGAAACTGAGCCTCGAGTGCTCATGGTGAGGATACAGGATATCGAGGATACGAGGAACATGACCTTCACCCTGAGCGACAGTCACATTGCATATCGGAAAAAGGCAACCGAATCTGGCATCAATTGCCGAGGAGACGCAGACGTTAACACCGTTTTAGCGGACCACAATCAGGTCTTCCCGTTCGCGATGATAGAACAACTCCATCGCAAGTATCGGGCGCAAGCCATCTATTACGAGGTCCAGATATGGGATTACGACCTGCTCGAGGGAATGGGCTACACGATTCTGGGAGAGTAAGAGGGACCGGCCTAGTCGAACCTCATCCCGCCCCACAAGATGCAGCTATGCCTCTTGCTGCAGAAGAACCCCTCGAGGGGTGAGAGTTGCGAGCCAGAATGCCCCATCTTCGCCGAGACAGAACTCCCCAGACTAGGTGTTCGGTTCTTGGGTCGGACCTCCTTGCGTGTCGGCGAGCTCGGTGAAGACGCCCGCCTAGCGCTTCTCACGCAGGCGATAGCTTTGCCCCCCGATGTTGAGGGTCGCAAAAAGAGTGCTACTCCCGAATGAAAGACGCCAGACAAGCCTTTCCGAACTCACGCCAGATTGCGGGATGCGTGAAGAGGTTGCGGGGCGAGGACGCACAACCCGGAGCCTGCAGCGCGAGCGTCGCGAAACCGCACCACCGAACCATTGATCCATGGGTCTAGGGCGCACCATAGATGCAAGGTCCGAGGTTCGGTGCTATCGACTCTCGCGATTTTACTGCCCGTTATGCCCGTTGGTTCTACTGAGTTCAGCGTATCTGCTATGGCAACCATCTGCTTGAGGTTCGCGCCACGCTATGGGTCCCGACGTGACGATCTGCTAGTCTGCGTGCTCGGCACGCGCTACGCGCCGCTTGGCAGGGTGGCAGCCATTGAGTGTTGGTAGCTAACAAGCGGCTCGCTAGAGGCCCGTAGGAGAAGCTTGTTAGCTGTGACGATATGGCTGACGTTCTGTCTGGTGCAAGGCATGGCGAGGTCAGCCTCTAGGAAACAGTGCGGACACCATGCGACGGCCCAGGAAGGCAAAGATCAGGCGTAATCGAACAGACGGCCAAACGTTTCCGCCTGGCACACCGCTGGGCTCGCTTGAGAGATCATGCGCCCGAAAACAGAGCAGACGTGGTCAAATACAGCGCGCGACCGCTGATCTGTCCTTTCCGGCGGATCGTGTTTGCTGTGCACACATTCTGGGGCCTGAAAGAAGCCTCTGGTCATGGTAGTTGCTGTGGCCGTGTCTGCATCCCAACGGCACGACCCTTCCTCCTCCTTACTCTAGCCCTTGACGCTTTGGCCGTAGAACACCCATAACCGAGTCCACCACCGCCTCTACCACGTACCGCCGGTAGGGTCCCACCGGACACCCAGCATAGATGCCCGTGGTACGCCCCTGATGAAAGATGCGTACCAGAGGCTGCTCCCAATCCGGATAAGGAACGGGCGCATTGGGGTCATAGTCGCCAAAGACGTCGAGCTTTTTCATCGCGTGAAGGATCATCAGGTCGGTGTTCTCAGCCAGGAACTCGGTGGGGAGCTCTAGGGCAACGTCGAACCCGCGATCGATGGCGATCTGATAAGCGGCGCGGGTCTCTAGCTTTTGGTTGCGAGGATCCCAATAGGCGTCGGCGTACTCGTCGTCGCTCCACAAGAGCTCCCAGCGCCCGCCCCATCGCTCCAGCGCCGCACGCGCCTCGGCCTCCAACGGCAGCCGGTAGGCGGGAGCGCGCCGATCCATGGTTTCGCGCTTGAACGGGTGGCCGTGCTTGGAGAGGATCAGCAGCAGGCTGGCTCGTCGCGGCAGCCGTGCCAACTGGTCGCGCAAGAGAGATGCAAAGGCCGCGCGCAGGGCTGGCTGGTTACCAAGCTGATCGGCATAGATCAGCTTGGCGCGCCCGTTGACGAGGCGCTGAACCTGCGGCATGGCAAAGGCATACTCTTCCAGATCCGAGTAGACGGGGTTCGAAAAGCACTGGTAGATGATGGTGCCACAGCCATCGGCCAGCAGCTCCTCCACAGCCTGCTGTAGTGAGGCGGTGTCAACATATCTCGCGTGACGGAAGGCCACATCCGGCAACGCCGCCTGCAATGCCGTGACCGCGTCCTCGTAGATGCGACCGCACTGGTAAGCCCACGCCACCTTTTTCTCGGGCAACAAACGCCCATAGTACCACCCCACAACCTTGGCGCCCGTCTTCTGGCAGATGTCGGGAGCACCGCCGTTGCCGCCTTTGGTGTAGAGGAAATGGCCGTGATCCCACGGGTTCTTCTTCATGCCCGGCTGCCGCCACGCCACCTCGCAGTCGACATAGGGACGGCCATCGTCGTTGGTGGTCGCGCCGTGCATATCAACTAGCTGCGTGGGCTCAAAAGCTTCCCGTGCCAGCGGGTTGTCGGGGTCGATCAAGGCGATGCCGCGATCGGCCAGTACTACTCGATGGAGGAAGGACGGCAGCGCATGGCGCAGCACATGCTCCGTAAAGGCGGTATAGAACCGGGCGTCATAGTCCTCGGGCATCCCCATGTCGGCCAGAATCACGCCCACCTGGCCCTCGGAACGCGTATCCTGGCGACGAAACAACATCTGATAGCCGTAGCGTTTGCCCAGCCGCCAGCGGTTGACGCGATCAAGCAACGCGGACCTCCTCCCTTTGTCGCTGACGGGAGCTCTCGTAAAGCGTGTAGCTTCCGCCCGCAAAGCAGATCTGACCCACAGAGTTGACGCCTTCCTGAATCCACTGTTGCGTGATGGTCTGCTCCATCCGGGCCATGCCGGACATCAGCAACAGACCAACCATGGCGAAACCGAACAGGATGGCGGTCACCGTTGCTCGTCTTTTCCAGGCAACATACGCCAGGATCCCATACGAACCGATGCTGCACACGGTCATGGTCACCAACAACGGGACTTTCCACGCGGCGACCGCCGCGATCCCAAGGCCCCGGTCCTGTTTGTGCAGCGACTTGGTTTCAGAGACCCATGGCAGCAGGCCCAGGAAAAAAAGCGCGAACCCAGTGGCCATCAGAACGAACTGGGCCTCGCTCAAAACTCGGACATCAGGCAGCCCGATGGTGCACATGAGCTTCCAAGCCGCTTTCAGGAGCCCGCCGGCAAAGACCAATATGCCTCCTGATGCTAGAAGCACAGTCGAACGGCGATCACCGGTAAGGCGACGGATCTGGAGTAGGAACCACACGCCTACCAGAAACGCCGCGTTCGGCACAAAATCGAACAGGCAAAGGGCCAGCGAGCTCTCTGCGACCATGCCCATGCTCCTGATCTGATCCCAGATCCGTCACAACGCACCTAGCCATCGCCCCGATTCCGCCGCCAGAGGCTATCCAGCTTTTCCTGCATCCTGAGCATGCCCCGGCCCATGGCATTGGATCGCATGGTCATCTCGGGTGTGAGCGTACCGTCGCGTTGTGCCCGGAGGTACTGTCTGATATCGGGTACCATGCCCAGAAGAAACAGGACGTTGGCGGCAACGGCATAGGCGAGATAGCGCCAATCGTAGGTGCGGAACCAAAGCCACGGTATCAGCAGCCAGAAACACATCAAGAACATCACAAAATAGCTGCGCAATACCAGAAATCCAAAAAGCAGACCGCCCAACGCACCGACCGGAATAGCTATCCAGTCGATGGCCAGTAGACCTCCGTAAAAAACCGATATGCCGCTGCCACCCTTGAACCGATGGTACAAGGGCCAGTTATGGCCAGCCATGCAGGCCAACGCCACCAGCAGGTAGAAGGGTTGCTCGGGAAGCAGGAATCGCGCAGCCAGGGTCGGCAGCGCTCCCTTGAGGATATCTAGGCAGCCGATCAGGCAGCCCATCTTGCTGCCCAGTATCATCGAGGCCGTGTTGGCGCCCATATGGGTCACGGCATAGTGCTCTGCTGCACCTTCGACGGGAAGCTCCAGCTCTGAGAGCGAGCGACCCGGCGCCAAGAGCCGCACAAACACGCGGGTGAAAGAGATGGAGCCGACTAGATAGCCAGCAACGACCGCCAGCGATGCATAGTACACCCGTGCCAACCTCGCTTCCTCTAGCTCTCCGGGCCGTCCAGCACCAACACCTGTCCCGCCGAGCCATCCACGGTGACCAGCGCACCCTCCGCCAGTCGCTCGATGCCCTCCACCGACACCACGCAGGGGATAGCGAACTCGCGCGCCACGATGGCGCTGTGCGCCAACAGCCCCCCTGCCCCAGAGACGATGGCGCCGGCGCGAGCGAACAGCGGCGTCAGGGCCACGTCCGAGTAGGGGATCACCAAGACGTCACCTTCGGACACCTTGGGCCAGGAGCGCAGGCCCAGGAGATCGCGCACCGAGCTGGCGTGACGTACCCGACCGGTATGCACACCGGCCGACGCGCCGACGCCCTTGAGCACGGCAGCGCTGGCTGCAGCCGAGAGCACGGGCGCCTCACCATAGATGATGGAGGGAAGCGTCAGGGTCTCCGCTTCCACGAGCTCACGCGCTCGTCGCCGAGCTAGCGCAGCGGCCTCCATCCCAACGCCGCCGCTCACCAGCTCATCGATCTCTGCCATGTAAAGGCAGAACACCTGCTCTGGCTGCTCCAGCCGACCGGCGGCAACCAGCCATTCGCCCAGCCGCAGAAAACGCTGCCGCAGCAGACCGTTCATCCAGGAGTAATAGTAGCCCAGGGCATCCCGATGCCGGCGATACGCTCGCGTCCGCGCCGCCACCTTGCGCAAGAGCCAGGTGGCACCCTTATCGCCGGCCGGCGGCGTGGCGGGGGCGGGGGCCTCGTCCTCGGCGGCCCTGCCGAGCCCAGCAATGGTCCGAAGCAGCAGGTCAGGCGTCTCACCCCAGCAAGGCTCGGACAGGTCAGCGGTCCGATCGCGCAGATGCCAAAAGCGCTCCATGGAGCCGCCAAAGGCCTGCCAGAAGCTGGCCGCGGTAGGGCTAGCCGCCAAGACCTCCGCGGCGCCGCTCTCGACCAGCTCACGATCGGCGGCGCCCAACTGAAGGTAGCGATCATACAGGGCGTCCAGTTCCGCGGTAGGCGTGTATCGGCCCTGGTTCGCGGCCTCCATCTCGCGCTCGTAGCGCGCTGGATCCAGTCCACGGCGCTTTAGCATCATCTGCAGGATGTGCTGATGCAGGTGTAGCAAGAGGTATGCCAAGATGTGTTGGTACTCGGCCTCGTACATCAAGGCGGTGAGGGCCGCGATGGAGGCCAGCAGCGCAGGTCCATCGGCACGGTCCAGATCCTCTTCCTGCGCGGCCTGGAGTTGCGCCTCGAGCTGCGGCAGATAGGCGCGCAGCCGGCGATCCAGCCCAAGCTGCCGCCCGGCAAAGGCCAGGGCGCGAGGCAGCAGGCGATAGGTTCGCCAGGTAGGCCTAAAGGAGGGCCGATCGCCGCCAGGCACCTCAATGCCCAGCATCAGCTCGTGCCCATCGCGCGGCAGACCAAAGGCCTCTAGCGTGTTCCCGAGGGCGTTCATGTCAAAGTAGGCGTGGTGGTAGAAGGCGCGCACCAGGCTGGTGGGATCGAGGTCGTGGCGGCCCAGGATCTCGGTCAGCAGGCGCCGCTTGAGCTCACTGAACATGGGGATGGTCACCGACCAGACCGCCGGCTTGATCACGCCAGGCACCATCTCGCGGGCCATGCGGTTCGAGTAGACTCGGGCTCGCTCGAGCGAGGTGATGGGGCGCATCTGCAGCCAGTAGAGCGTCTGGCCGTCGTAGGCCCATTCCAGGTCCAGCGGCTGCCCGCAGCGCTCCGCCACACGCCCGGCCTCTCGCGCCACCCGCTCCAGAATCGGAGGCGCCGAGGCCCCTGACGGCGTTTCGATCCATTGGCCCCACTTGAGCACATAGCGCTGGGGTGTCACACCGCGCTGGGCCATGGCCTCACCCAGGCCGGAGACGCATTCGACGACGGTCTCGTTCATGCCGGTGACCGGGTTGCGCGTGAACACCACCCCCGAGAGCGTGGCGGAGACCATCTCCTGGACCATCACCGCCATGCCCAGCGGAGCCTCGCCTCGATCCAGGCGCTGGCAGTAGGCCCGCACCCCATCGCCATTGGCATTGTCCCACACGCCGATGACGGCCTCCCAGGCGGAATCTGCGCCCTGTACGCCTAGCTCGGTGGTGAACTGACCCGCAAAAGAGTGATTGTCGCCATCCTCCACGGTGGCTGAGGAGCGCACGGCATAGGATCGGCCAGGCTGTACCCAATCCCGCAGAGCTTGGCGGGTGGCGTCGACCGCGTCCCGGCCGCCGTCGAGGTACCGGCGGTAGGCCGCAGCCTGACAAACGGCGGTCTCCGGCACGGTGAGGCCCAGAGATGCCAGCCTGCGCAGGCGGCTGACCTTGCTCCCTTGGCCGCGGCCGTTGGACCGATTCCGCAGCGGCGCCACGTGAGCTTGTGGGCGCATAGAGCTCCTCCCAGGTGGAACCGTCCGTCGCTAGCGGTCGCCCTACTCGTACCGCAAGGCATCGATCGGATCGAGTCGGGCGGCACGGCTGGCCGGATAGATGCCAAAGAACAACCCCACCAAGCCCGAAAACCCGGTCGCCAGCACGATGGTGCCCGCAGAGATCCGGTAGGCCAGGCTGGCCATTCGCGCGACCAGGATGATGCCCCCCACCCCCACCAAGATGCCGATCACGCCGCCAACCAGGCTGAGAAGTATGGCCTCTACCAGGAACTGGAGCAGAATATCCTTGCGACGGGCGCCGACGGCTTTGCGGATGCCCACCTCACGAGTGCGCTCCGACACCGACACGAGCATGATGTTCATGATGCCGATGCCGCCCACCATCAGCGACACGGCCGCCACCAGCCCCAAAAAGACGGTGAGCATGGCGAATAGGCCATCCAGCACCGAGGCCACGTCGTCCTGCGTCAGCACCGAGAAATCGTCCTCATCGCTGCGGTACAACAGCCCATGCCGTCGCCGCAGGAGCTGGGTGATGGCATCGCGCGCCGAGTTCATCTTGGTCTCGTCCAGCGCCCGGGCATAGATCACCGAAACCGTGTACTCGCCCGTGACGGTGCGTCCGCCAAAGAGCCGCGTCTGCGCGGTGGTGAGGGGAATGAGGACCTGGTCGTCATCGTCGTTAAAGGCCGTGCCCCCCTTGGGCTCCATCACGCCAACCACCCGAAAGGGCACGCCGTTGATGCGCACCGTGGCATCAAGCGCGTCGTCTCGCAAGGGGAACAGCTCCTCGTATACCTTGCGTCCCAAGACGACCACCTTGGCCAGGCTACGCAGGTCAGCCTCGGTGATAAAGCGCCCCTCGGCCGGCACAAACTCGCGCACCGAGGCATAGTCTGGCGTTACGCCGGCCACCGAGGTCTGACGGTTGCGGTTGCCCAGCACGACGATGCCCGTCGCCACAAACTCGGGGGCCACATCGCGCAGGTAGAGGTCACTGGCGTTCTGCTTGAGGGCCAGCGCATCGGAATAGGTCAGTGTGGAGGTGTTCACACTCCGGATAAAGTTGGAGCGCATGGAGGTGTTGGCGGCCTCCAACCTACCCGGCATGACAAAGAGGACCGAGGACCCGATCTTTTGGAACTCGTCCGCCACCGAGGCGCGGACACCCTGGCCGATGGACACCAGCACGATCACGGCGCTGACGCCGATGACGATACCCAGCGTGGTCAGCAAAGAGCGGAGCTTGTTGCCCGCCACGATGCGGGAGGCGATCACAAGACTATCGCGCAGCGAGGGTCTGCGAAGGGCCACCATGCTTCACTCCACCCCAGCCACTTGCTAGGGCGTCCCGGGCAGGCCGCTGCGCATCATCTCCCGGAACAGCTCGCGGTAGGAGCTGCTGCGCATGACCACCAGGTCGCCCTCCCTCAGACCCGACACCACCTCGCTCATCAGGTCGTTGTAGCGGCCGGTCTCGATGGCCACCACCTCCTGACCCACGGCCGTCTGCCGGATGACGTACCGTTCACGCGTGTCGTCGTCTACGATGATGGCGCTGTTGGGCACCACCAGACGATCCTCGAACTGGTCGGTGATGACGCGGGCGCTGACCGACAGCCCCTCCCGTAGTGGTACGGGGCACTCGGTGATGTCCACCCGCACTTTGTATGAAATGATGCCCATCTCGTCCTCGGGCAGAGCCGAGATATAGTCGACCCGACCCACGGCCTCGGAATCCAGATAGGCATCGAACGTGAGATCAACTTCCTGGTCCTCGGCGACGCGGCCGATGTCGGCCTCGTCGATGGTCAGGTCGATATAGTAATGCTCGTCATCTACCAGCACGATCACCGGCTGGCTGGCCTCGACCAGATCCCCGATCTGGATATCCACGCGCGCCACCAAGCCGTCATAGGGAGCGATCAGGCAGGCTTCTTGCAGGCTCAGGCGAGCCTCTTCCAGAGCGGCCCGAGCCTGCACGATCCGGGCCTCGAGCACCAGCAGGTCCTCGACCTGGGTACCCGCCGCGAGCAGATCGCGCTGGGCTTGCGCTTGCTGCCACTGGGCGCTGGAGACATCGACCTGGGCGCGCGCCTGCGCCAGGTTGCCCCGAGCCACTTCGAGGCCCGCCACCGCCTGGGCACGTTGTGCCTCGGCCACGGCCAGATCTTCGGCCCGCGCCCCACCCTGAAGCTCGGCCAGGCGCAACTGGGCAATGGCGACCTGAGACTCGCTGGCTGCGACGCGCCCTTGGGCGGCTTCATAGTCGGCATCACTGTAGCGAGAGGATCCCATCGCGTCGCGCTGTGCTTGTTGGCTCCAGAGCTCGTTGCGCGCCAGCTCGATCTGCCGCTCGGCGATCTGGAGCTCGAGATCGGTGGCGCCCGCACGCAGCTTGTCCACCGTGGCGCCCGCTCCGGCGACCGCCGCCTGGGCCGAGTTCACCTGGGCCTCGGCGCTCTGCACCGCGGCCTCGGCCGCCCTGACGCCCGCCTCAGCGATGGCCACGGCCGCTTCCGCGGCGGCGATCTCCTCGGCCCGGGCACCGGCCTCCGCCTTGGCCAGTTGGGCCTCGGCACTGCGCAGCTCGGCCTCAGCGCGCCCTACCGCCTTTTGCGCATCAAAGGTCTCCAAGCAGGCGAGGCTATCACCAGACAGCACTCGCTGACCCTCGCGCACCGCCACGTCGGTAACGCGGCCGCGGTACTTGAAGCGCAATGTCGCGGTGGATGCCACGCGGACGTTCCCCCCTGCGGTCAGGTCGAGGCTGAGCGAGCCACGCTGGACGGCAACCAGCTCGCCCTCAGGGGTGCGGGCGCCTGGGGTTGGCCGCAGCTCGAGATACCAGTAGACCACCCCGGCGGCGATCACAAACAGAAAGAGGACGACAAGCCAGATGCGCTTTGCCATAGCTTTTCACCTCTCCCGTCTTGGCTTCTGCGGTCAACCCAGCCTGACGTGAATACTCGTTCTCAGAAGACAGGCATGCTACAGATGGTATCGGGATCGAGCCGCGCTGTCAAGCGTACGTAAAATCGCGGATGACACGGCGGTGGGGGTTAGGGTGGGCGGGGGAGCGTGTGGTCGGCGGAATCGCTAGGCCGGGCTGCCGCCCGGCTGCAAATCCGCAGGTACATTGGGGGCCAAGACCGGTTCCGCCACCGGCTCATCGCTCTCTAGACGGCCGTCGCGCAGGCGGATGATGCGCCGGGTATAGTCGGCGATCTCTTGGTCGTGGGTGACATAAAGGATGGTGATCCCGCGCTCGAGGTTCAGGCGCTGAAAGATGCCGATGATCTCCAACCCTGTGCGCGTATCCAGGTTGCCGGTAGGCTCGTCGGCCAGGATCAGTGAGGGGTCGTTAACCAGGGCGCGGGCGATGGCGACGCGCTGTTGCTCACCGCCCGAGAGCTCGTTGGGCTTGTGGTGAGCGCGCTCGGCCAGGCCGACGCTCTCTAGCGCCTCCAAGGCGCGGGCGCGGCGCTGGCGCGCGCCCGCATAGATGAGGGGTACCTCGACGTTCTCAATAGCAGAGGTGCGAGGGAGCAAATTGTAGCTCTGAAAGACAAAACCGATGGTGCGGTTGCGGAGCTCGGCCAGGGCGTCGTCGTCCAGATTGGCGATCCTGCGTCCGGCGAGGACATAATCGCCGGCGGTGGGGCGATCGAGGCACCCGAGGATGTTCATCAGAGTGCTCTTGCCCGAGCCGGACGGCCCCATGATGGCCGTCAACTCGCCCTGGGCGATCTCTAGGTCGACATCGCAGATGGCCCGCACCTGCAAGACGCCCATTTGGTAGGTCTTGCAGATCCCGTGGAGCTCGATCAGAGGGCGGCCTTGCCCAGCGGACAAAACGGCCATTTCTCCCTTTCCGGCGCTCCTGCCATGAACAGCGTAGCGCATTGAAGAGCTGACGCGCAATACCCAGCCCACCTTCTCGGCTCGGATGAGACAGTCCTCCGAGATCCGCGTGACTGCATCCTAACCGAGATCGCTGGTCAAGTCCATTCAAAGCCGAGACTGCGAGCGATGCCACCAGGGGCGCTGGGCGGCGGGGACCTCGAAGAACACGCGGTGTTAGGATCACTCTCTGCGCTAGCAGAAGGATCTGGTCCCTTGTGCTCGCCACGACCGTTTTCTGGTCGAGCGCACTCACACCAGAGGGCACTTTGGGCTCTATGGTGCCGGTGAGGGAGGGGTCTTCTGTGGGGTCGCCCGATGCTTGCCCTACCGAACCATTGATCCGATGGGTCTAGGCAGTTGGGGGTCGAATAGCCAGGCCGAGAAACTCCGTACACGCGGCGTGCAGCTCGATTCACCCAGAGATCCGCCTTCAGCTCGTGGAGGCTGGAGAAACTTCCCCATGGGCCCAGTAACACAGTAGCCTCGCTCTCAAGGGAGCCCCGAACTCCCGAATTATGGCTGGCGTACGGGGGCGTACAGGTCGCGGTCGTTCGAGGCTAGGTTTCTTCTTGCAGGCCCACCGAAGGAGCCTCTGATTCGCGTGTCAGGACTGCATCAGGCTCGTCTCTTCGGCTGCTCTGAGTGACGCCACGAACCGCGCGGTAGCCATAGGTTCCGGCCAAATCCACGACCCAAGCTTTGCCATCGTCCAGCCCGCGAGCTCGCTTGGTTCCGAGCGACTGGTCCCTGGCGTGTCGTGTCTTTCCCGTCGCGGTATCAATGCTGGGCCCCGCTGAACCTGAGAGCCGCGCCAAGCAGGAACGGATGACGCCACTAATCAGCGTCCTCGTCTTCCGATTCGAGGATTTTCCTGAGATCAAGAAAGTGTGTCTCAACAAAGCGAACGCTGGTGGGTAGATCGCCCAACTTGAGCTGGACTTCGCAGTCCTGAGCTGCCAGGACGGCGCCACGGAATTCTTCCAGCGCGACCTCGTCGGCCTTCACGAACTCCCTGTACATCGCAGCACAGACGGGGCACAAGGCAAGGAACTGCTTCTCCTCCTCGCGGGGCAGTAGATCACCCGGCAGGACCTCCACCGCCTCAAAGTAGTACTCGCCATTTCGCTTGCGAAAGGGCATGACATCCTTGCATATCTGGCAGATCAGTTGGTCCTGTTCATTGGTATAGTTGCTCCGAAGGTACACGTGTGGATCGATGGTGCCTCTCGATGTACGCACGCTTCGCTCTCGGGTGTCGTACTCCCGGCGGGTGGCCAAAGCATACTCATCGGCGACCCGAGCCTGCCTACGACCGGGGTTGGCCGACGCACGTACCGGAAACGCCGGCTTGGTACCCTGTGCTGACAGCTTGGTGGCCCATGCTCGGAACTCTATGGCGTGCTGCTTTGCCAGCGCGAGCAGTTGCGGGTCGAGACCGGCCTTTGCGGCCAGTTGCGTCAGCACATCGGATTCCATGCCGAGTTGGATTGCCAACTGCTGGTTGCGTTCGAAACTGGCCGGGAGATCATCGAGCGCCAGCTCCGAGGGCTTGGCAAAGCTGCCGTCTTTCCGGGGTAACCATCTGCTCTCCCTGAGTGTCTGCCCAAACGCCGACACCCTGGTTTCTGACTTGCTGTTCTGATAGTTCTGCTTTGTCGAGGTCTGGACGGTCCCAGCGATGCACGCGGAATGCGGTCTCGCGATGCTGTTCCAGATAAAGGCGCTCTTGTCCGCGGTTGGTTTCGCAATCGCGTGCTTCAGACCTTCTACACTGATTCCTGGATCAAAGCCGCCGAGGGCACGCAGGTGCCAACCGCGCCGGTCTGCAATGATGACGAAATCCTGGCTGTTTGGAGCTTGCCTGTGGACCCGAACCGCTTCGGAGACACCAAGTTTCATCAGCATCTCCCGAATCTCTCTTGTGTAGCGGTCGCTCACAAAACCGAACTCCTCGTTGCCCTCAAAGTAGATCTCGAGCTCACCGCTTCGGAAGTAGGCCTCAGAGGGCAGGCAGAACCACTGGCGCCCACGGTCCCATGCCTCGACCAGCACAAAGGGGGTCATTTGCAGACGTTCCTGGAGTCTGCCCTGGCCCTTTCTCGAATCGGTGTGATAGGCTCGCACGATCCGATCCATGTCTTGCAGATGCTCATCGATTGAGACCTCTGACTGATACTTTGGCAGGATCCGCTCGGTCACCTCGGCCACCTTGTCGAACTTGGGGATGCCCAGCGCCGTCAGAAACCGGGCCGCGCCCTCATCGCGAGTCAAGGCTAGCTTGACCACAGGGAGGCTGGTATGCATATCTTCATCTGTGACCAAGTACGCCCTCGCGTGGTCATTTTCGTCAAAAGGTGCCACGTGGGAGCCGTCCTGAAGGCGGAGAATCGGCCTACGACGCAAGGGCCCCGCATCCCTAAGGAAATCTGAACCTTGCCAGAGGGCTCGTCGGCTGCTGAGCTGACCGTAGAATGCCATCATCCATTCGTCGGTCTGGACTGCGTAGAACGCCTCGTCAGCTTTCCTGGCGAATCTGACTGGCGTCAACTCCTCGACCTCAAGTTGATAGCGTAGATAGCGCCACAAATCTGGTCTGGCCCGCTGGGAGATGTCCCCCGAAACCCAGCGCAGAGTCCTCCGAGAACCGTAGAGCTGACCGAGCTGTTCTTCTCGCAGAATCTCACGTAACCAGTCTGCGCTCGCCAATCTGGCGTTCTGGGATGACACGTACGTTCCCGTGTCGGTGGGCAGCAGGGCCTCGTGCATGAGAAAATCCCTCACAGCATCGGCGATCGGCGTGAACATCCCCCACTCGGGGAAATCATCGCGGCGTACCGGCAGGGCCTCCAGAAGTGAGATCGATGCGAGACCCATGCCTTTCAGGCTCTTCAAGGATTCGCATACCAGTGCGGCCGTTTCGGCGATCAGCGCCCTGTTCGAGGGGTCGTCCGCTGGGACGTTGTCGCGCGCTGGGGTGGTTCGGTAGGGGCCCTGGATCAGAAACCCAAGCCTCGTGTCCTTCTCGGTTGGGAAAAAGACCACGAGCGGGGCGCTGCTGATGCGCTTGATGGTTTCAGCCTGGGTCTTGGGGTCACGTTCGAGCCGAAAGGCGATCTCGACCCGTACGCGCTGTTTCCTATCCGGTAGCCTGGCCGGTTTCTCGAAGAGGAGCCACTCTTCATCCTCACTCCCGACATCGCTTTGGCCGATGAGGGTGACCTGCCTTGCACAACCACGGCGTCTCTCCTCTCGCAGGTAAGTGCCCCACGCACCCTCGGGCAACTCGAAAGAAATCTCGCCGATCCTACGGAGAAAGAGCAGAGTCCTGACTCCCAGGTCACGAAGGCGGTCGCTGATCCGCGCGCTGACTTGCTTGCTGTCAAGGCCGGGCTTGTCAAAGGGTAGGACAAAGAGGGTAGTCCACTTTTCGCCAGCCACTCTGCTTTCTGCTCGGTGCGGCCGGACATAGTTCTCGATCCGAAAGTGCTCATCTCCACAGTGAACTTCAGGTCGCGTCGTATAGGCGTAGACCGACTTGAAGCCGATGCCGAACTTGCCGATCTGGGTCAGGTCATCGGCCTTGGTGCCAGCGACGACGCCACAAATACCCCGAACATCCCTGTCGTCGAACAAGCGTCCGTTGTGCATCACCTCGAGGCGATCGTCGCAAAGCCGGAAAAAGACCTGCGACGCTTTGGCATCCTCAGCATTCTGTAACAGCTCGTACACAAAGTGCGTTCTGTCCGCATAGAGTTGATTCAGAAATTCGAGATGCCGGGTTCCTTCACCGTACTCGCGGATGTTCTCGGCCCTGATCTGATCATAGTCACTCGCCATCGGGGTCACCCTCCTTGACCTGAAGCCAACCATAGGCAATCGCATCAGCCACCACGTCCGCTCGCTCTTGAGCGATATCGAGCTCCTGTATTCGCCTGGCATAGTCGGTTTCGGCGGCAGCGATCTGTGCCCGACGCATTCGCTGAATCCGCTCATCATCGGCTTGCGAGAGCTGCTCCTGCAGGAGCGCCATCCTGGCTTGATGGCTGGTGGTCAAGCTCTCGCGGCGGTAGTCAGCCAGGTTGGCGACTCGTTGCTTGTGCTCCTCTCGCGCTTGCGACCAGAGCTCATAGTGCATGGCGTCGAGTTGGTCTATCGGGGCAGCCTGATCCATACTACTCTGTCCGTCTTCCGCCGCATCCTCGGCTATTTCCAAGAGAGCCGCCAGATGCGGTGTCAGAGCCTGGGACGACGCGATAGGACGCAGTACCAAGTCCTCTCTGATGCCAGCAAACTGCCACTGATAGATGGCAAAGGCGTACCTCTCCGGCGGCACACGATCAGTGGCCACGGCCAGTTCTGTCTCAATGCACTCTAGCTTCTCAAGAGACATGGCGGCTTGTCTCACCAGCGGATGCACTGGCATGACAAAGACCGCCTCGGGATGCTTTGTGGCGCATTCCGGATCAAAGGTGATGGATAGATGGGGATTGCCTCCCTTGAGCCATCTCTCCCACTCTCGGTAGGACGGGGTCGTTTGTCGTGGTAGCTCCTCAAGGTCATGGTGCAGTCTGCTACGCGCCTCTTGCGAAAGACGAAGGGTCTTCAAAGGCTTTTCGCCGAGGATGAACTCCTGCGCCTCCCCACAACGCTCCCGCAGGTAGAGGTTCACCAGCCGCTCGATGGCGTGGGGCCCCAACCAGAAGCTTGAGGCGGCGGCGATCTCTTTTCTCATCTGGTCCTCTGGCAGTCTGATACCGAACAGCTCTAGCTGTCGTTCCTCGAGCTCGTCCTGCTCCTGTATGAGCCTTATCTTGTTATCGGCGAGCTGCTGAAGCTGCTTCCTCCGATCCATCTCGGTGAGATCGAGGTTTTCGGCAATGTTGCGTATTTCGCGCGTGATGTCGCCAAGGATCTCTTCGCTCGCTCCCAACGCTCTGTCAAAGACACCGATCCGCGTCAAGCATCGCTCATAGATATCTGCGTCGACGGTGCCGGGTGTGATGAGGTTCACGATCGCAACTGTCTCGCTCTTCTGACCGTTGCGGTCGATACGTCCGATTCGCTGCTCAATCCGCATCGGATTCCACGGCAGGTCATAGTTCACGATGCAGTCGCAGAACTGATAGTCCAGTCCTTCACAACCGATCTCGGAGAACAAGAGTACATCGATGGCGTCGTTATTGTCTCGCGGCGCCTGGAACCGGTTGCGCATTTCGACCCGCTCCGCGTCCGGCGTGCCTCCATGAACCAGCCCCACCCGCAGACCCTGAGCGCCAAGGTGCTTGTGCAGATAGTGAAGCGTGTGACGAAAACCGCTAAAGAGCATGACCCGGTTGTTCGGTAGTGTCTGCTTGTCGCGGATGATCCTTAGGAGCGCTTCGAGCTTGGGATCGTATGGATCCAGTTCGCGCGCCCTGGCGAGCACCTCTTGCACGGCGCCTTCTATTCTGTCCACTGAGTCGGTGGACAGCGTGGGCAGCAGGCTGTCGGCCTCACTCCAGGCCAGCTCGTCCAGGTGGCGGCTCAGAATCTCCTCAAGAAGCGGTACAAGCCCGTACAGGCAGCTCGCAGCCTGCCGCCGGATGGTCGTCATCATGAACTTGACGTTGATGTCACCGTGGAGCCTGGCAAAGATGCCAGCTTGGACCGCGAGCAGATCGTCATGCAGCTGTCGCTGCGCTGGGGCGAACTCGACCACGACGGTTTCAGGCTTGCGGATGGCAAACTCGCCAATGTCGCGACGCCGAGTTCTGTTGATGATCCGCGAGAAGGTGTGTAGCTCCTCAATGTCCGTGATAAGCTGGATGCGCTCATCTGGGCTGATCTCTGCTGCCTGAAGGCGGCTAGCCACCTCTCGGAACGCCGGGTTCAACTGGGCGACACTCCGGCCCCAAGGGGTGGAGGCTGCCCGCTCCAACGCTTCCCTCGCATGAACAACCCAGCCCTCGTCTTGCGCGCGCACGTGCGCGACCGCCTGGTTGATGTGCGGGTTGGGCTCGGCCATGTGCTCAAAGCTGTGCTCGTCGATCACCAAGTCGGGGCGTAGGACATTGAGCAGAACGTACAAGTCGTGACTGCCTAGCTGAATCGGGGTGGCCGTGAGAAAGACCACTGCTTCAGCATGGTCACAGAAGAACCGCACGCCCTTGTGATTGTAGGTGTCTTGGTTCCGGATGTGGTGGGCTTCATCCACGATGACCAGATCAAAACGCGGAGGAGGGTCTAGATCCAGCAGTCCTTTGCGGCGCTTGCGCCTGTTGTTCGTGCCCGATCCGTAGAGAAGCGCCTCGTCGAACAGCGAGTATGGTAGGATCGCTCGCTGGTACTGCTCTGGCCAGACGCCTTCTAGGTCCATCTCGCCTATACAGTACCGCAGCGTACCGCCATCCAGATGGGTGAAGCGCTCCTCAAAGCGTCTCATCTCGTTCTGCCACTTACGTTCCGTCACCAAAGGTCTCGGGCAGACGATGAGTACCGAGCGAATGTCACGTCGCGCCTGCAGCTCGCGCAGGATCAGCCCAGCCTCGATCGTCTTGCCGACGCCGACTCCATCCGCGATCAGGAGCCGGGGTCTGTCCGATCGGATGAACTTGAGCACGGGACGGAACTGATAGGGGATGAAATCGATGCGTGCGGCGTTGAGCGAGTAGAGCGTGGACAAGGCGGGATACTTGATCTGAAGTGCGGTAAGGTAGGCATGAAAGCGCTCTGAAGACAGCAGATGGCGGGTCTCGCGCTCTTGCTCCGCAGCTACCAACTGGGATGCATAGAAGGTCTTCCGCTCGCCGTCCATGAACACCCGATAGCGGGTCTCTGGCTCGCCTGGGATGACCTCTATCACGGCGCCTGGTACGGCCGGGTTGGCTTTGGAGATGACCATCTGTCCCAGAGCGAACTCGCTCGTAGCGGCTGGCGCTGGCTCGGGCGAAACGACCTGCCGGCTCGAGGGCGCCTTCGCAGCCAGCAAGCGTTGCTTTTCCTGGGTCACTCGCTCGAGGAACGCCTCATCAGCCTCTATGACCGCTCCAAAGCGCTGAAGCGTGTCTAGGTCGCGGTACATGTCGTCGCGAGAGCAGCCTTTAGCGGTGGCATGCGCCCATCGGTTGCGGACAGAGAGCATCTCTTTGACATAGTTGCGGGCCTCAAAGCCCAGATCCTTGGCTGAAGAGATCTGGTACCAGTTCTGATCGAAAACACGAAGCAGCGCGGCTAGATCCAACGAAATGAGGGAGTCGAACTGTCCTCGCGTGGCTCGCTGCCTCTGCTGATACGACAGGACGCCGAGTACCGCTTCTTCCCACCAGTCATCGAACAGCCTTGGCAGCACATCCTCCAGATAGCGCGCGAGGTGATCCACGAGCTCCACTAGCGCGGGTGCCAAGGACGTTTGGATCTGCGCGTCGGCAGGCCTGTTGCGCTCGCTCATGTGCTCTTCACCCTTAGCTTCCTCAGCCAACCCATCACGTCATCGCAGTAGCGCCGCGGTCCGACAGCATCTTGGCGGCCTGGTCCGAGGTCGCTAGATCGCCCACCCTCAGTCGTACTCCTCCAGCCACCGCCGGCCCGCCTCCGTGATCTCCCACAAGCCATAGGGCGAGTCGGCGGCCAGCAGGCCCTCCTTCACCAACCGGAACCGCATCCATGCGGCGCCGCTCTTCCAGCGGATGCGCCGTCCCGAGGGCACCGGCTCGTGATCGGCGGGCGTGAGCACGTCCGCCATCAGCACGTGGACGCGCTCCAGCGCGGCGGCCGTCTCGGCGCGGCCGCCCAGGTCGACCACAGCTTGCAGCACCGGGATACGGTAGCGGCTATGCGGCGTGGTGGGGCCGCTGGCAGGCGGCACAGGCTCCTCTTGGCCCAGCACTTTACGCAGGCGCTCGGCCAGGGCCTGCTGCTCCTCCAGAATGGCCTGGATGGCCTTGGCTCGCGCCACGATCTCTTCCGCGGCGTCGAGCTGGCCAGCCTTGAGGGCCTCGCCGCCCGTCTCTCGCAGCTCCTGGGCATGGGCTCGCAATGCCTCCAGCAGCATCTCCTGTGCGGCGTGGATCTCATCGTTCTCTGACACGGGGACCTCCTCGTACCGCCTCTCTGCATACGCGCCGCAACTAGTGGCCTCAGGTCCTATGCAGTTGGATCTTGCCTGAGTTCCTCAAGCTTCTCTATCAGCTCCCAGGCTCGTGCGACCCGGTCTCTGAGCTTGCCAGAATCCTCGGACACGGAGGCGATGACTGGGCGTACCAGATGCATGGTGCCATTGCGAAGCTCGTTGAGCCCCCCGATGACGTCGTGGGCTTGATTACGCGAAACGTAGCCCAGAGGCCCTCTGCACTTTTCGCTCTTCTCCAGACAGGTGATCAAGTCGGACAGGTCAAAGAGTTGAACTGGGTCAACGTCAGCATTGCCCTCCGTCATCCCCTCAAGATGTCCCAGTACGCTCCTACGCTTTTTCCCGCAGAGCAACTCAACGAGCTCCATCAAGTCTCCGCGGTGCTTCTGCCGCACAAAGGTGGCGATAGACAGCTCCAGTAAGCCCACTACATGGTACAGGTACGCGCGCATAGGGAGCTTGTTCAGGTCGGCAGCGCTGACCAGCCCCACGACCTCGTCGCCATACAAGACCAGCCGCACCGCAGGGTCGGATTCCGCAAGCGTCTCAAGCAGATCCGGCATGCTCGTGTCGGAGGAGAGCAGCCAGCGAGGGGTGAGGGGCTCCATTTCACCGGTTGAGACCCGTACAATGCCAGTGATGCAACCATACTCACGATGAGGCACAACGTCATAGCGTCGCTCCGCCGCCTCTGCGAGCACCAGATCCCAACCGAGGCCCGCCTCGGCCACGAGAAGATCACGGTAAGGTGTCATCAGGTCCTGCGCCGTTGCCGTCACATGCATCTGCTCAACTCCCTCCGAACCACGGATACTGCACCCGTCTGTCACCACTGGAGTTGGCACGGATGGCGACTCAGGCGCCCAGAGGCTCTGCTGCTACTGGTGTCACTCTCAAGTCCCCAGAGCGCCCCTGACGCGCCCGGATGCTGCTGGCAGACGGATCCTGCACCGACTGTGCCTAAAGGCTGGCCACCCGAAATTGCCCATCTTCTATCAGTAGTACTGACAGATATAGCCATAGGCTCGATCAAACAGGTCCTGATCGGTGTGAAGCTTGTATTTGAGTAATGCCCTGCGAAGCTCTCTCTGCACCAGTCGCTCGCCCTGAGACGTCGCCTGCCATCCCGCGAAGCGGACCCGCTTCACGATCTCATCGATGTCCGCCACAATCCGATCGACAATGATGTGTGTGTTTTGGTTCCTGGCCTCGCTAAAGAGCTCGGTCAGTGCTTCCTTTGCGCGATCGCGCTCTTCCTTCTCATCGACCCGTTTCTCTGCCTCCAAAACGTCCCGAGCGAGAGCCAGAATCTCCTTGAGAAACTCCAAACTCGTTAGCAGGCCCTGCTCATGCCGCTCCCTGATTCGTTCCAGGCGCTCGCCCAAGGCTACAAAGGCGGGGTTGCCGCGATGCCTGCGGAGCCGCGCCACCAACGCGATCTCGACGTGTTGGGCGCGTCCTTCTGCGTCAAGGTCGCTCAGTATCTCCGTCAACACCTGACTGTCCAAGACCAGGGTCTCCAGATCGTCACGCACTGTGTCCAGGCGGACGTGACTGTGGATGAGCTCGATCGTCTTGGCGCCCAGTGCATGCCAGAGCAGCTTCCCACTGCCGCTGGGTGGCTTCACCGACTCGTACACCTGCGTGAGCCAGCGATAGTCTTGCTCATAGGGATGTAGGCACGGATCGGGGGAGAGTGCCTCCCAGATGTTGCCTAGCACCGAATACTCGGCGGCGAACCGGTCGCGCACGGTGTTGTCCGGCAGACACTGCTGCGCCGCCATGAGCCCCTCGTAACCACCTTCCGAACGATCCACATCACCAAAGAACGCCAGGCAGCTCGCCACCTGAATGGGCAGTGCCCGGCGGAGCTCATCAATGTTCGATACGACCTGACGCATGGCTTGCTCGTCAAAGTTGAGGGCGCGTGCCACATCATCAAAGATCCCCACATAGTCCACGATCAGGCCGTGGGTCTTCTCATGGCCGAGGGTACGGTTGGTGCGACAGATCGCCTGGAGCAGGTTGTGGTCTCGGATGGGCTTGTCGAGGTACATAACCTGCAGGATGGGTGCATCAAAGCCGGTAAGCAGCTTGGCCGTCACGATCACAAACTGCAGTGGGTCCAAAGGATCGCGAAAGCGGTCGAGCAGCTTTTCTTCCGCATCTTTGTCGCGCTCGTGCTCCCTCCACTCGGGCGGGTCGCCGGGAGCTGTGGTCATCACGATGGCGCTGGCCTCCGGGCCGATGAGCTCGTCCATCACCTGCTTGTAGAGCACGCAGCATTCTCGATCAAAGACGACGACCTGGGCCTTGAAGCCATTGGGCTCGATCTTGGTACGGAAATGTGTCACCATGTGCTGGACCACGGCCCGTATGCGCCTGGGATTCTTGACAAGCACCGCCATCTTGGCGGCGCGCTTGGCCAGGTCATCGCGGTCCTGCTCCGAGAGCTCGCCAGTGATCTCGGCAAAGGCCTCGTCTATGGCTTCGCGGTCGATCTTGAGCCTCACCTCGGGCACCTCAAAGTGGAGGGGCAGGGTGGCCTTGTCTCGGATCGAGTCCTGGAACGAGTAGCGGCTCAGATAGCCGCGCTCGTCCTCGTCGGCGCCAAAAGCCCAGAATGTGTTGCGGTCGGCCCGATTGATGGGCGTGCCGGTGAGGCCAAAGAGAAACGCATTGGGCAGTGCCTCGCGCATCTTGCGGCCCAGGTCACCCTCCTGGGTGCGGTGGGCCTCGTCCACCATGACGATGATGTTGGAGCGCTCATTGAGCCTGCCCTCGGCCTCGCCGAACTTGTGGATGGTGGTAATCAGCACTTTGCGCACGTCCTGTGCCAAGAGCATCTGGAGCTCGTCGCGCGTGTTTACTCCCACCATGTTGGGCACGTCGGCGGCGTTGAAGGTTGCGCTGATTTGCGTGTCGAGATCGACGCGATCCACCACGATGATCACCGTGGGGTTGCCGAGCTGCGCGTGCAGTCGCAGTTTCTGGGCGGCAAAAACCATCAAGAGCGACTTGCCGCTCCCCTGGAAATGCCAGATGAGGCCCTTCTTGGGAGAGCCTTTGACGACCCTCGCGACGACTTTGTTTGCGGTCTCGTACTGCTGGTAGCGGCAGATCAGCTTGATGCGGCGATGTCGCTTGTCGGTCGCAAAGAGACAAAAGTGCTCCAGGATGTCGAGCACCACGGCGGGTCTTAACATGCTGCGTACCGATGCCTGAACGTGACGTAGCTCGCCCTCGTTCTGGTTGTCTTCGTCGCGCCAGGGTCCCCACATCTCGATGGGCATGCGGACCGCGCCATAGCGGTACAGGCGCCCCTCGGTGGCAAAGCTGAACACGTTGGGGACGAACATGGCCGGCGCGTCGACCTCATAGATCTGGTTGATCTGGTAGGCGCCATCGAACCAGGTCACCGCGCTACGGGCGGGCGTCTTGGCCTCTCCGATGACCAGGGGCAGGCCGTTGACGGCAAAAACGATGTCAAAGCGCTTCTCTACCGAGCCGGACCGATAGAGCCACTGGTTGGTGACGACCAAATGGTTGTTCGCGGGCTGGTCGGTATCCAGCAGGCGCACGGGCACATGCTCGCCGTGAGGGCCAAAGGGCATGCTCTTGTCGCCGCGCAGCCAAGCCGTCATGTTCTCGTTGGCCCG
>Ga0334882_1001251_pt1 | contig 31320 bp, 25 predicted proteins | sample GraSluR1_MG_5_FD_207226 | JGI IMG/M metagenome (GOLD analysis project Ga0334882, IMG submission 207226) | Sludge microbial communities from methane-producing bioreactor in Wageningen University, Netherlands - Granular Sludge_15_04-R1 | ecosystem: Engineered > Bioreactor > Anaerobic >... | reverse complement strand
GATTATTTTAAAAATCGAGCATTGAATTGTTAACAGATAAAGATTTGCTTGAGCGGACTTGTCATGAAAGTGACACGAGCCGTTCTTAGGAGAGTGCGAGAAAGCAATTTCTCAATCTTATCCGACACTAATTTTCAATATTTTTATTAATATAAAATAATAAATTTATGAATATATAAAAAATTTAATTAGAGGGTTTAAATGGAATTTACAAAACCAAGAGGAACTAGAGATTTTCTATTTGATGAGATGGAAAAGAGAAAAGAAGTAGAAAAAATCTTAAGAAATACTTTTGAAAATTATGCTTATAGAGAAATAAAAACTCCTTTATTTGAAGATTTAAAACTATTTACAACTAAATCTGGAGAAGAAATTGTAGAACAGTTGTATAATTTTGAAGATAAATCAAATAGAGAAATTAGTTTAAGACCAGAAATTACAGCTCCTGTAGCTAGATTATATTTAAATGAACTTCAAAAAGTTGCTAAACCAATAAAATTATATTATTTTGGTAGTTGTTTTAGATATGAGAGGCCACAAAAAGGAAGATTTAGACAATTTTGGCAATTTGGTTGTGAATTAATTGGTGCTAAATCTCCTGAAGGTGAAGCAGAAGTAATAGCCATGTGTAATGATTCATTAGAAAGATTAAGTATAAAAACAGCAGATATTAATATTAACCATTTAGGAATTATAAGGGGATTATTTAAACACTTTAACATAGACTTTGAAACTCAAAGAAAAATAATGGTTATTATTGACAAAGGAGATAAAGAACTTTTAAGAGAATCATTAAATGGAAATAATCCTGTTACATCAAATGATGAATTAAATGAGATTTTACTTAAATTAATTGATATTATTGGAGATAAAAATGTTTTAAAAGATATTGAAAATCTTTTATCAAAATATGAAGAAACTAATGATGCTTTAAATGAATTTAAACAGTTAATTAAAAGTTTAGAAAGTTTTAAAGTGCATAATTATACTTTAAACTTAGGTGTAGCTCGTGGTCTTGATTATTATACTGGAATTGTTTTTGAAGTTTATATTCCAGAACTTGGAACACAAAAACAAGTTTGTGGTGGAGGTACATATAGCTTAATAAAAATTTTTGGTGGAGAAGAAATAGAATCCACAGGTTTTGCATTTGGATTTGATAGATTAATGAATGCATTAGAAGAGTTAAAAGATGAAAAAGAAAATAAATCAAATATTGAAGTTTATATTGCACCAATATCTAATGATACACGACAAATATCCTTTAAAATAGCTCAAAATCTTCGAGAAAATAATATAATAACAGAAGTTGACTTATCAAGAAAAAAATTTAAAAAACTCTTAAATCATGCAAATAATCTTGGTGCTCGAAAAGTTATAGTAGTTGGAGAAGATGAATTAAAAAATAATCAAGTAGCTATTAAGAACATGGATTCTGGAGATCAAGAATTAGTTAATATTGATAAAATTGTTAGCTATATTAAAGAGGATTAAAATATGAAAATAAATTTTAGGCATGAAATTGATGGAGAAAAAATAATAACAGCTATTGCACAAGATTATAAAACAAATGAAATCTTAATGGTAGCTAATATGAATAAATTAGCTCTTGAAAAAACATTAAAAACAAAAAAAGTTCATTATTGGAGTACTTCAAGAAAAAAACAATGGTTAAAAGGTGAAAGCTCTGGGCATATTCAAAAAGTTAAATACATCTATGTTGATTGTGATATGGATGCAGTAATTATAAAAGTAGAACAAAGTGGTGTAGCTTGTCATGAAGGATATAAAACTTGTTTTTTTAGAAAAATTAACTTAAATAATAATATCAACATTGAAGACCTTAAAGAAGAAGATATTGAAATTGTTGATGAAAGATTAGTAAATCCTGATGATATTTATTAGATAATATGATAGAAAATAAAAATTTAAATAAAATTGTTCCAGATACCAGTGCTATTATCGATGGTGTAATAAGTGAAATCATAGAAGAAAATAATTTAGATTATCCTGAAATAATAATTCCTGAAGCCGTAGTTTCTGAATTGGAACATCAGGCAAATCTCGGAAAATCAATAGGTTTTAAAGGGTTAAATGAATTAAAATATTTACAATCTTTAGAATATGATGGAAAAATAGCTGTTAATTTTAAAGGTTCAAGACCAAGAAACTTTGAAATAGCTAATGCCCATAAAGGTGAAATTGATGGAATGATTAGAGATTTAGCTTTAAATGAATTAGCTACTCTTATTACCTCTGATAAAGTTCAAAGTGAAACAAGTATTGCACAAGGTTTAGATGTTCTATATTTAAAACCAAAAATTAACTTAAAAGAATTATCTATTAGTAAATTTTTTGATGATGAAACAATGTCTGTTCATTTAAAAGAAAATGTTCCCCCAATGGCTAAAAAAGGAAGTCCTGGAAATATTAAACTTGAAAAAATTAAAAATAAAGCAATGACTTTTAAGGAACTTCAAAGTATAACAAATGAAATTTTAGAAATAGAAAGAACAGACTCTAAAACTTATTTAGAATCAGAAAGAGAAGGTTCACTTATTATTCAATCAAGGGAATATAGAATTTCAATAGCTAAACCACCATTTTCTGAAAGTTACGAAATTACTGCTGTTAAGCCTGTTGTTAAGATTGATTTAGAAGATTATAGATTGTCTGATAAGTTGATGGATAGGTTAAAAAATAATGCAGAAGGTATATTAATTTCAGGGTCCCCTGGAGCTGGAAAAAGTACTTTTGTTCAAGCAGTAGCTGAATTTTATTCTAATGAACTTGGAAAAGTAGTGAAAACAATGGAATCACCAAGAGACTTACAAGTTTCAGATGAAATAACTCAATATTCTCCACTTGATGGAGATATGGAAAATACTGCAGATGTTTTATTACTTGTTAGACCCGACTTTACAATATATGATGAACTTAGAAAAAGTAGAGATTTTGAAATTTTTGCTGATATGCGTTTATCTGGTGTTGGAATGGTTGGAGTTGTTCACTCTACAAGAGCTATAGATGCAATTCAGAGAATTTCTTCAAGGGTAGAGTTGGGTGTTATTCCTTCTGTTGTAGATACCAGCATATATATTGAAGATGGTGAAATAAAAACAGTTTATGAAGTTAGTATGACTGTTAAAGTTCCATCAGGTATGGAGGAAGCTGATCTTGCAAGACCAGTTATTGAGATTAGGGATTTTGAAACAGATGATCTTAAAAATGAAATATATACTTATGGTGAGCAAACAATTGTAATGGATTTAGATTTAATTGGAAAAAATGATTCAGAAAGTCATAAAACATCAGTTGATAAAATAGCTGAAGAAATGATTTTAAGAAAAATTAAAAAGATAATTCCAAAATCTAAAATTAATGTTGAAATTGTCTCTCCAGAGCGAGCTAATATTTATATTAATGAAAAATATATTCCAAAGATCATTGGACAAAATGGTGAAAGAATAGCTGATATTGAAAAAGAAATAGGTATTAGTATTGGAGTTGAAGCTATAAAAACTGAATATAAAAAAAGTGGAGGCCAATTTGAAGTAGATGTAATTGAAACAAAAAAACAAGTAATATTAGATATTGGAAAAGCTAATCATGGTGAAAATTTTGATGTATTCATTGATGGAGATTATCTACTTACTGCTACAACAAGTAGAAATGGTGAAATAAAAATTAAAAAAGGAGTAGCTTTATCTGAGATAATATTAGATGCTGTTGAGATGGATCTTAAAATAACAGCTATTAAAAAGTGATTAATATGAAAATTGGTGCATCAACATTAGCTATTTATGGAGAAAAAATAGGAGAAAACTTAGAGTTTTTTGAAAAGTTTGATTTAGAATATGTTGAAATTTTACACCAATACCCTTGTGAAAATATAGATATTGAATTATTAAACACCTTTAAACTTAAATATACAGTTCATTCCCCAATAATTGACACAAATATTGCTTCATTAAGTTCAAATATTTTAAATTCATCAGTTAAATCTATTAAAGATTCTATTAACCTTGCAAATAATTTAGATAGTGAAATAGTTGTAGTTCATCCTGGAACAATTCCTTTTCTAGGTAAATCCTATGAAAAAGAAATTTATAATAAGTCCCATGAATCTTTAAAAGAAATTAGTAAGTATGGAAAAGATTTAGGTGTAGTTGCAGCTATTGAAAACATGCCAGATATAGAAGGGTTTATTTATAAGGATTTAGAAAAATTAAATGAATTTTTAGAGATAAATGAGATGTATATGACCTTAGATATTGGACATGCAAACACTTTAAATTATTCTGAAAATGAAATGTATTTTGATTCCATTAAACACATACATCTCTCTGATAATTATGGTGATGATGATTCTCACCTACCATTAGGTGAAGGAGAAATTAATTTTAAAAGTATCATTAATAAATTTCAAAGCAAAAAGTATGATGGGATATACATGATTGAAGTAAATGATAAAGAATCTGTTAAAAAAAGTTTAGAATTTATGAAAGAATTGATTTAAAAAATTAAAAAATATTAATTTTTGATTATTATTAATTCTTAAAATTCAAACATCCTTAAAAAGATATCATAATAATTTTTTATCTTTCTCTTCATCTTTAAAGTATAAATATTTACTTTCAAGAACTTTCTTAATATTTTCAGCTATTTTTTTACCAATACCTTCAACAGCTTGAAGTTCTTCTTCTGAAGCATTAATAATATTTTTTACTGTTCCAAATTCTTCAAGTAATTTTTTAGCATTAACTGGACCAACATTCGGAAGAGATTCTATTATAAACACTTGTTGTTCCCATAAATTAACTGGTTTTTTATCTGTTCTAATTTGAATATTAGTTTTTTCTCCTTTTTGTTCTCGAATAGCTATTCTTTTAATCATAGCTGCAGTATCTTCTGGACCTCTTGTTGGAATAATACTAATTCCAAAGTCAAGTGCAATAGAAGCAATAGATCCTCTTATAGCATTAGGATTTATAAATCCAGAATAAAGATCATCACCTTCTAAAATCATGATAGGTTTTTTAAATTCTTCTCTTAGAGAATTTGCTTGTTTAAAAAGACGTTTATCAAGTATTGAATCAACAAAATCTTTAGCTGTTTTTCTCTCAATAATAACATCATCACTAACTTGATAATCTCCTACAACCATCGATTTAATTTTAACATTAACTTCAATACTATCTAAATTTCTAATAACTGTGGAATTTCCTTCTCTTGAATCTGCATAAACAACGATTTCATTTTCATTAGATGATTTATTTTCTTTTTTATACAATACTTTTACAGCTTTTTCATCCTCCATTCTTTCAATTGCATTAAGGTTAAGTTCTTCTAATGTTTTTTTATCAATTAATTGAGTTTTCATTCTATTTTCTTTATTAATTGATGCCCAATAATAACCTTCATCCCTAGTTCCTTCTGTAATTAAAATTTTAACCCTACCAGTTCTTTTCCTACCAGTTCTTCCTCTTCTTTGAATCATACGTACTTCTGATGGAACAGGTTCATATAAAATTACTAAATCAACTGCAGGAATATCAATACCCTCTTCTGCTACACTAGTAGATAACAATACATCATATTCACCCATTTTAAAAGATTTAATGATACTTTTTTGTTCTTTTTGTGTTAATCCTTTTTCACCATCCCTTGTACCTTGTCCAAAGAATTTAACAGATTTTATTCCTTCTTTTTCACATTTTTTATGAATCATTTCTAAAGAATCTCTAAATTGAGCAAAAACAATAATCTTTGGCTGTTTCTTATTAGAATTTTTTTCATCTCTTAAAGATTTTAATACTGTTTGAGACTTATCAGAACCTAACTCTTTTTTTAGTATATCAATTAATTTTTTAAGTTTAGGGTGTTCCCATCCATTTTTCTCTGCATTTTTAGATAGTACTACAGCTTTTCCAAAATTATTATCATTTATTAATCCTTTAGCTGCCTTTGTATTTTTTTTACGTAATCTTGAAATATATTTATTAAAAGTAGCTACACCTTGTGTTTCAATAAGTTCTAAGGAGTGTTGAATGTTTATAACAGCACTTAATATAGAAATAGCTTGAAAATAATCTTTTGAAGGATTAGTAGACCTAGCTATTTTATTTTGAACTTGACCCCTAGCTTTTAAGATATCTGTTTTATTTACAGAAATGGTATTTATAATCCCCATATTTTTTAAACCTTTAAGTCTAACTTTTAAAGATTTATTTAAAGAATCTTTTATCTTATCCAATTCTTTACTCATTTTAACTCTAACCCATTCAGTATCAACAGGATTGAAATAAGGTTTTACATCATTATCTTCTTCACTTTTTACAACTACATTTTGAATAAAAAGATTATTGCAAACTTCTTTGATTTTTTCTTTATCTGATCCTGGAGAAGCAGTAAGACCTAGTACAAGACTTCTTTTAGCTTCCTTAACATATCGAGTAGCTAAATAAACATATGCATAAGAACCTACACCATGATGGCATTCATCAAAAACAAGTAAAGAAACATCTTCAAAATTATACCTTCCATTTAATAAATCAGCTTCTATTGTTTGAGGTGTTGCACAAATAATTTTAGATTCATCCCACCTTTTTTGCCTATCTTTTACATTAACTGCTCCAGTAATAGATGTTATTGGTACATTTAGAAAATTTTTAAAGTTTTCTTCATGTTGAATAGCTAAAGGTTTACTTGGAGCTAAAATAAGAACTTTAGACTTATTGAATTTTTCTAACCTATCTGCTGCAACTAAAATAGCTACTAATGTTTTACCTAAAGCAGTAGGTGCAACAATCATCGTGTTTCCTTTTTTCAAAACATCACCAGCTAAAATTTGCTGATAAGCTCTTGATTCTGCAGTATCCGGCTTAATTAAAGGATGTTTAATGTAGTTTCCCATATTATTATTTTTATTAATATATGTTTATAAAGATTTTATTAGAGCAAATGAAAAGAAAAAATTATATATAATTATCTACATATACACCTACGGGTATATGGAGTTTTTATCATGAAAAAATGTATGGATTCAGAAAATCTTCATAGGAGATTAAATAAAATCAATGGGCAAATAAGTGCAATCAATCGGATGATTGATGAAGATATCCCATGTGAAGAAATTTTAATGCAAGTTAATGCATCAAAATCTGCTTTACATAAAGTTGGTCAAATAATCCTAGAAGGTCATTTAAATCATTGTGTTAAAGAGGGTATAGAATCTGGAGATACTGATAGAACAATAGAAAATTTTTCTAAAGCTATTGAATATTTCTCTAGATTATAATTTTTTTAAAATTTCAATATACCATTACCCCTATACATATAAAGTTGATAAAAATGAATATCTATAAAATAGATTTAAATAGTGAAAAAATAGAGTTGATAATATTATTAATATCTACAATTACTTTAATTTTAAGTTTTTTAAATATTAATATAGCACATTTTGATTTAGCATGGATAAGTATAATTTTATGTGGAATACCTATAATTAAAGATGCAATAATAGCTTTAATAACTGAGTATGATATTAAAGCAGATTTACTTGTTTCAATAGCCTTGGTAGCATCAATACTCATAGGTGAAATTTTTGCTGCAGGAGAAATAGCTGTAATAATGACAATTGGTGCAATGTTAGAAAAATATACTGTTCAAAAATCAAGAAATGGAATAGAAAAACTAGTTGATTTAACACCTCAAAAAGCAAGACTTATTAAAAATACTAATGAAAAAGAAATTCTTGCAAAAGATATTAATATTGGAGATATAATTAAAATTTTACCAGGAGAAGCTGTACCAGTTGATGGTGTAATAATTCAAGGCGAAACTTCAATAGATCAATCAGTTATTACTGGGGAACCAGTTCCATTTGATAAAAAACTAGGTGATGAAGTTTTTAGTGGAACAATAAATCAGTTTGGTTCGATTTTAATAAAAGCAATAAAATCTGGAAAAAATAGTTCTTTCCAGAGAATGGTAAAATTAATAGAATCTGTGAATGTAGAAAAAACTAAAATTGTAAGATTAACAGATAAATGGGCTACTTGGATCGTAATAATAGCTTTAAGCTCTTCAATCATTACATATTTTATTACAGGAGAAATAATTAGATCAGTCACTATATTAGTTGTTTTTTGCCCATGTGCTTTAGTTTTAGCTACTCCAACAGCTATTGTAGCAGCAAATGGTAATTTAACTAAAAGAGGAATATTAATAAAAGAAGGAGATGCTTTAGAAAGATTATCATTTATAGATAAAATCATGTTTGATAAAACAGGAACATTAACACGTGGTAAACCCGAAGTAATTGAAATTATTCCAAAAAATTGTAATAAAGAAACATTAATGCAATATCTTGCTTCAGTTGAAAACATGTCAGAACATCCTCTTGGTAAAACCATAGTAAACTACTATAAAAAACAAAAATCAAACAAACTTCTAAACTCAAAAAATTTTAAAATGGAAATCAGTAAAGGTGTTAAAGGAGAAGTAAATAATAAAATAATATTAGCAGGAAATAAAGATTTCTTAAAAGAAAATAATATAAAAATTGATGAAAATTTTATAAAACAATCTAAAAAATATCTAAGTAAAGGATTTATATTAATTTATGTAGGAATTGAAAATGAATTCTCAGGTTTAGTAATATTAAACGATGTTTTAAGAGAAGATTCAAAAAATTTAATCCAATCACTTAAAAATATAAGATTAAAAACAATACTCGCAACAGGAGACAATGAAAAAGCTGCAAAATATATTTCAAACAAACTAAAAATTGATGAATTGCATTATAATTGTTTACCTGAAACTAAAAAAAATATTATTCATGAATATCAAGCAAAAGATGAAAAACTAGCTATGGTTGGTGATGGACTTAATGATGCAGCATCCCTAAAAGAATCATTTGTTGGAATAGCCATGGGAAAAATCGGAAACGACATTACAATAAATGTTGCAGATATCGTTTTAATTAATGATAATATACAATCGATCATTCACTTATTGAAACTATCTAAAAAAGTAATGAAAACTATAAACATAAATATTATTATATCTTTGACTTTAAATTTCATTGCAATAATATTAGCTATTTTAGCTATTTTAAATCCAATAACTGGAGCATTGGTACATAATATTGGATCAATTTTAGTAATTATATACTCAACAACTTTATTGAATTGGTCTAGTTAAAATTTAAAATTTCTTTTTAATTTTATTTCATTTAAAATTAAAACTAATTAAAATTTAAAATATTTTTTCTAATTTTTAAATATTTAAATTAAATAATAAAAAAAGTTAAAACGATTAATCATTGGATATAGATGTATGGATTCAATTAACCATTTTAACTGATTTATGTAGTATTAAAAATAATTATATTTGGAAAAATTAAAATTATTTACAAATTAGATTTCAAATCAAATTAGTAAGCCAAATACTACAATTATAATTTCTAAATCAAATAGTATTTATATTTTACTCAATATTACTTTATATTTACTCAATAGTGTATAAATTTAGTAATATTAACAAAAATAATTAAAAAACTAAAACTAGATAAAAATATTAATAATCTAGGCATTTATTCTAAAAATTAGAATTTTACACAGTTTTTAAATTAAAATAAAAAATAAAGATATTAAATGTGATTTTATTTAGTTCTAAAAAAAATTATCACATACCAAAATTTCATCGGAAAATGATTTTTATTAAATTTAATATTTTTAATTATAATACTCTAAAAAACATTAAAATAGAAATAAAAATCAATATTAATAAAATTATTTATTTAATCAAAAATATAAAATTATTTATTATATATTTCCCAGTGATTATATGAAAAGCGATAACATTAAAAAAGGTATTCAAAGAGCACCACATAGGTCTTTACTTAGAGCTTGTGGGTTAAGAGATGATGATTTTAAAAAACCTTTCATTGGAATAGCTAATAGTTATACAGATATTGTTCCAGGACATATTCATCTAAGAGAATTAGTTGAACATGTAAAAGATGGAATAATAGCTGCAGGAGGAATTCCATTTGAATTTGACACAATGGCAGTTTGTGATGGAATAGCTATGAATCATGAAGGAATGAGATATTCACTTCCCTCCAGAGAAATTGTAGCTGCTACTGTTGAAAGTATGGTTAAAGGACATAGTTTAGATGGTTTAGTTTTAATTCCAAGTTGTGATAAGGTTGTTCCAGGAATGCTTATGGCTGCAGCAAGAGTAGACATTCCATCAATTGTTGTAACTGGAGGCCCTATGATTTCAGGTGTTTACAAAGGAAAGAATGTAGATTTAATTAGTGTTTATGAAGCTGTTGGAGAATTATCTGCAGGTAAAATAACAGAAGAAGAAGTAACAGAATTGGAAAAATGTGCATGTCCTGGAGAAGGTAGTTGTTCTGGTTTATTTACAGCTAATACAATGGCATGTATTACAGAAACTTTAGGTTTGAGTTTACCAATGTGTGCAACAACTCATGCTATAGATGCAAATAAAAGAAAAATAGCTAAAACTTCTGGTGAGAGAATAATCGGAATGGTTGAAGAGAATTTAAAACCTAGTGATATTATGACTCAAGAGGCATTTTTTAATGCCATAGCTGTTGATATGGCTCTTGGTGGTTCAAGTAATACTGCCTTACATATTCCTGCAATAGCTAGTGAACTTGAAAAACATGATATAAAAGTTGATTTAGATCTTTTTGATAAAATAAGTAAAGAAATCCCACATATTGCTTTAATTTCACCTGCAGGTGATGATACAATGATGGATTTACATGAAGCTGGAGGAATACCCGCTGTTTTAAAAACTTTAGAATCTAAAATTAACACAAATTTAATTACATGTACTGGGAAAAACATTAATGAAAATATTAAATCTATTGAAGTTAAAAACACTGATGTAATTCATCCATTAAATAATCCTGTTCATAGTGAAGGTGGAATAGCTGTGTTAAAAGGTAATATCGCCCCTAATGGTTCTGTTGTAAAGCAAGGAGCAGTTTCTGAAGATATGATGTGCCTTAAAGGACCTGCAAAAGTTTATGAAAGTGAAGAAGATGCAGTTAATGCGATTTTTAATAATAAAATTGAAGAAGGAAACATTATAGTTATTCGATGTGAAGGTCCTAAAGGTGGTCCTGGAATGAGAGAAATGTTAAATCCCACTTCAGCTATTATGGGACTTGGAATTAAAAAAGTAGGATTAATTACCGATGGAAGATTTTCAGGAGGAACACGTGGCCCATGTATAGGACATATATCACCAGAAGCTATGGCAGATGGACCAATAGCTGCAATAAAAAATGGAGATATAATTGAAATAGATATTAAAAATAGATCGATTAATGTAGATTTAAGTGATGAAAAGATTAAAGATAGAATAGCTAACTCTAATTTACCAGATAAAAAAGTCGATGGTTGGTTAAATATCTACAAGCAACAAGTTTCATCAGCAGATAAAGGTGCAATTTTAAGGTAATTAATATGGAAACTCTAAAATATAATGATATAAACTTAAAAGAAATTGTTAAAAGATCAGAAGAAGATGTGAACGATGTAATACCTATTGTATCAGAAATTTTAGCTGATGTTAAATCATCAAAAGATGATGCTTTAAAAAAATATACTGAAAAATTTGATAAAGTAAAATTAGATGATTTAAAAGTATCATCTACAGAAATTCAAGAGAGTTATAATAATATTGATGAAAGATTATTAGAAGCTCTTAAAAAAGCATCTGAAAATATTGAAAAATTCCATAAAAAAGAAATTCCAGAAGAATGGGAAATTGAAATTAATGAAGGAGTTAAAGGTGGTCAAATCATAAGACCATTAAATATTGTTGGATGTTATATTCCTGGAGGAAGAGCACCATATCCTTCTACAATTTTAATGACAATAATTCCTGCTAAAATTGCAGGAGTTGAAAAAGTAATTTGCTGTAGTCCACCTAGCGAAGATGGTAAAATTACAGATGCTATTGTAGTTGCTGCAGATTTAGCTGGTGCAGATGAAATATATAAAGTTGGAGGAGCTCAAGCTATTGGAGCTATGGCTTATAGTAGTGAAACCATTCCTAAAGTTGAAAAAATAGTAGGTCCTGGAAATGTATTTGTAACTGGAGCAAAAAAGCTTGTTTATGGAGAAGTGGATATTGAATTTCCTGCAGGTCCATCTGAAATTTTAATTATAGCTGATGATAGTGCAAAACCAGAATTTATTTGTTATGATATTTTATCACAGGCAGAACACGACCCTAATGCTTCATGTTTTTTAGTTACTGATTCAAAAAAAATTGCAGAAGAATCTCGAAGAGAAATTATATCAAAAATTAAAGAAGCTAAAAGAAAAGAAATTATTGAAGAATCTCTTGGAAAATACGGAAAAATCATATTAACAGATAATTTAAAAGAAGCTATTGAAGTAAGTAATGAGTACGGTCCAGAACATTTAATTATAGCTACTAAAGAAAATGAAAAAGTTCTAAAAAATATTAAAAATGCAGGTTCTATATTTTTAGGTAATTATTCGCCTGTTGCATGTGGAGATTATGGGTCTGGAACAAATCATGTGCTGCCAACAGCTGGAGGAGCTAAAATGTATTCAGGATTATCTACAGAAGATTTTTTAAAGAAACCTACAGTTCAAACAATAACAAAAGAAGGTTTAGAAAAATTAGCTAGTACTTGTATACCCATAGCAGAATATGAAGGATTTTACTCTCATGCTGATTCAATAAAAGTAAGAATTAATAAAAATAAGTAAAATTATTTTTATTTTATAAGTTACTAGTATTATTTTATAAATAAAAAAAATAATAATTAATTATTGTATATAAAAATTCTATTTTTAAAATTATTATATTATAAAAAATTAAGGTGAATTAATTGCAAGGTTTATTAAAAGAATGGAGAAGAACACATTATAGTAAAAATGTGAATAGTGACTTAAAAGAAAAAGAAATCATAATAATGGGATGGATACATGAAATTCGTGACTTAGGGGGAATCATTTTTGTACTTGTTAGAGATAGAGATGGAATGATTCAAGTTACAGCTCCAACTAAAGAAGTAGATGATGAAATAGTAAAACAAATTCGTAATTTCAGAAAAGAATCTGTTGTAGCTATTAAAGGAACTGTTCAAGAATCAGGAAAAGCACCTAATGGTGTAGAAATTATTCCAAGTGAAATACAAATATTAAATCTCGCTAATCAACCACTACCAATGGATCCAACAGAAAAAGTTAAGGCAGAAATTGATACTAGATTAGACTCTAGATTCCTTGATTTAAGAAAACAAAATGTTAGTTCAATATTCAAAATAAAAAGTCAAATGTTACGTACAGTTCGTGATTTTTTTTATAATAACGAATTTGTAGAAATCAACACTCCAAAACTTGTAGCTTCTGCTACAGAAGGAGGAACAGAACTTTTCCCCATTACTTATTTTGAAAGAGAAGCATTTCTTGGTCAATCTCCCCAGCTATATAAACAGATTATGATGAGTAGTGGAATGGATCGTGTTTTTGAAATAGCTCAAATTTTCAGAGCAGAAGAGCATGATACATTAAGACATTTAAATGAAGTTGTTTCTATTGATATGGAAGCATCATTTATGGATGATATCGATGTAATTAAAATATTGAACAATATGATTCAACAAGTTTTAATTGATATTAAAACTAATTGTAGTGAAGCTTTAGAAATTTTAGAACATGAAATTGAAATTCCTGAATGTAATTTTCCAATAGTAAGATATGATGATGCTGTAGATATTGTTAATTCTAAAGGTGTTGAAATGGAATGGGGTGAAGATTTATCTCGTGCAGGTGAAAAAGCTTTAGGAGATACTATGGACGGATTCTATTTCTTAACAGAATGGCCTAGTGAAATTAAACCATTTTATGTAATGCCTAATAAAGAAGATCCTACAAAAAGTCATGCCTTCGATTTAATGTATAAAGATTTAGAAATATCTTCTGGAGCTACTCGTGTACACCAATACGATTTACTTGTTGAAAAGATAGCTGAAAAAGGATTAAATCCTGATGCATTTAAAAGCTATTTAAAAGCATTTGAATACGGTATGCCACCACATGCAGGTTGGGGAGTAGGTGCAGATAGATTAACTATGGTACTAACTGGAACAAACAATATTAGAGAAACAGTTCTTTTCCCAAGAGATAGACGTAGATTAACTCCTTAGATTTTAATGAAAGAATTTAAAGTAGCTATTATTGGTGGTGGGTCTGCAGGGATGATTGCTGCAATAGCTGCTTCTAAAAATTCTAAAAATTCCATTATACTCTTAGAAAAAACAGATAGTTTAGGTAAAAAACTTCTTTTAACAGGAGGAGGTCGTTGTAATATTACAAATAGTTCCTCTATAAAAGAACATCTAAAATTAATTAATAATAAAAACTTTTTAAAACACTCTTTTTACTCTTTTTCAAATGAAGATTTATTAGAATTATTTAAGAAAAAAGGTTTAGATTTTAAAGAAGAAAAAAATAATAGAATTTTTCCAAAAACTAATGATTCTAGATCTGTTTTAAATATTTTAAAAGAATATTTAAATGAATTAAATGTTAAAATTAACTTAAAATTTGAAGTTTCAAAAATTACTAAAGAAAATAATCATTTTATTATAAATAATTCTATTAAAGTATCAAAAATAATCTTATCAACTGGTGGAATCACTTATCCTCAAACTGGATCATCTGGTGATGGATATAAAATAGCTAAAAATTTTAATCATACTATTACAAATATTAAACATGGACTTGTTCCTCTGATTGTTAAGGATAAATATTTAAATGAATTATCAGGAATAACTTTAGAAAACATTGAAGTTTCATATGGAAAATATTCATCTACAAAAGAAGTTTTAATAAGTCACTTTGGAATAAGTGGTCCTGGAATTCTAGATATTAGTAATAAAATAGTTGAAAATATTGATTATAATATTTTAGAAAAAAATAAAGCTATTTTTAAAAATATCTTTATTAAAATTGATTTCTATCCAAAAATGACACTAGAAAACTTAAATATTAAGATTATTAATGATATTTCTTTAAATGGTAAAACAAAAATTAAGAACTATTTAAAAAATTATCTGCCTAATAAGTTCATTGATTTCTTTTTAAAAAAAACAGAAATTAATGGAGATAAAACATTGAGTAATATAGGTAAAAAAGATAAAAATAAAATTATTAATAATTTAAAAGAATTTAAAATAGAAGTTAAAGGAATTTATAAAGATTTATCTAAGATAACTATTGGAGGAATAGCTATTAAAGATATCAATCCAAAAACCATGGAATCAAAAATAATAAAAAATTTATATTTTGCAGGAGAAATATTAGAACCTTATAGTATTAGTGGTGGATATAACTTGCAAATTGCTTTCTCAACAGCATATCTTGCTGGAGAATCAACAAAATAAAGGAGATAATAAATGAAAGAAGTAGATTTTAATTTAGAAAAATCGCCGTTTAAAGATTTTTTAAGTTCAAGATATTCAATGACTTCAAAAATTGATGTTAGTAAAACCTGGAATTTTGCAAAAGAAAATAATTTATCTTTTTTCATATTATCACTTGGATGCTTAACTAATGCTCTAAATTCTATTCCAGAAATGAAAAGGAGAATAATTAATGGAAAAGTAATAGAATTTGATAAATTAGATGCAATTACACCTATATTAAATGAAAAAGAAGAAATGTTAGAAATGAGAGTTCTTCCACCTGAATCTTATGATTCAATAAAAACTTGGCATGATTATGTTATAAATCTAAAAGAATCGATTTTAAAGGATGAAAAATTAAGTTTTTCTATCCCTATGTCTAAAAGAGATAGTGAACCAATAGCAAATTTCTCTTGTATCCCATGGGTTGATTTTGATTCATTAACAACTTGTATTAGTTATTCTCAACAGATCCAACCACTTATTACTTGGGGAAAAGTCAATGCTGATGGAAAAATGTCTGTTGCAATAACAGTTAATCACATTTTTATTTTCGGAAAACAACTTGGAGAGTTTTATAAAAATTTAGAAAGAAATTTTAATTCTCCTAAAAAAATATTAAAATGTTTATATTATTAAGATATAAAATTTTAAAAAATAAAAAATCATGTAAAAAATGCATATTATTTTGTACAAATAACTAAAAATACTTTTTTAATAGAATAAGAATTACTAATCAGCAAAATTGATTAAAAATGGATAATAAAAATATATTCAGATAAATAAGCATATTTAATATAAATAACACTGAAATAGGAACATAATAAAAAAAGGATTAATATTTTAATAGAAACCCAAATTTCAAAGATTACAAAAAAATTAAAAATGTGTTTTTTATTAATTCATTTAATTAATCATTGATATAAATTACTCCAATTTTTATAGAATTCTATATTTTGAAATGAAATTGACTTAATTAAACTCAAATTTACTGATTAAAAAAACAAAAAACAAGAAATTTATTTGATTTATATATATTTACTATTTATTAAATTAGAATATTCCAACGATATTTTACTTATCCATAATTAATTATCTTGATTTTAAAGTTAAATATATGAATAATAATAATTTAGAGTTAATTTAATAAAAAAACCTTTATTTTAAGTTATTTTTCCAAACAAATATTTTTAAATAAGAATAAAATGAAATTTTTAAATGTATAATAAAAAATATTTATAAAAAAGGAGGTAAAATATGCTTTATAAAAAAATATTATTTTTTGCATTATTAATTGTAATAACATTAACATGTTTAACTACAGTTTCTGCAATAGATTTTAATGAATCAGTTGATTCAGAACAATCTGAAAATATTAAATCAACAGATTTATTAGAAACCCACAACATAGAAAACTCAAAAACACAACAAGAAACAAGCAATTTAAATTCTGAAAATGAAAAAAATATAAATTATATTGAAAAAAATTCTGAAAATAATTTATCAGATTTAAATAATAAAAATAATCAAACTGCAAATTTAAACAATAATGACTCTAAATTAAATACATCTATTGAATCTGATAATTTAGAAATGTATCATAGTGATGGTTCTAAATTCGTTGTTTTATTAAAAGATTCTAATAGTAATCCTCTCTCAAATCAAATTATTACATTCACTATAAATGGTAAAGATTATGACAGAATAACAAATGAATCAGGTCATGCAAGTATAGCTATTAATTTAAATCCTGATTCTTACACTATAATTTCAAGCTTTAAAGGTAATAATAACAATAATCCATCTAATGTCACAAATATTATTAATATCAAAAACACGATTTTTGGTGATGACCTAATAAAATATTACTTAAATAATAAACAATACATTGCAAAATTTTTAGATTTTAATGGAGAACCTTTAATAAACATTAATATTAGTTTTAATATTAATGGAGTGTTTTATACTAGAACTACAGATTCTGAGGGAAATGCTAGATTGAATATAAATCTAAATCCTAATGAATATATTCTAACTACAACACATCCAAAAACAGATTTAAAACATTCAAATAAGATTACAGTATTAACAACTATTGAAGCTAGTGATCTTGAAAAAGTTTTCCTTGATAAAAATCAGTTTGTTGCTAAAATATTAGATACTGAAGGTAATCCATTAATAAATAAAGAAATCACAATGAACATAAATGGTGTATTCTATAAAAGAACAACAAATCCACAAGGTGAAGCTACATTAAATATAAATTTAAATCCAAATACTTATATTTTAACAGTCATTCACCCTGAAACTAATTTAATGCGAAGTTATACAGTAAAAGTGTTACCACAACAGACAATAAGCAAAAATTCAAATGGTTATTGGGTTTTTGGAAGAGATATGCACAATATAAATCTTCAAGAATTTAAAGATAATGGTATAGGAAATATATTTTTAAATTTTTATGCAGTTACATTATATGGACAAGCTGGTGTTGAAGAATGGATTAGTCAAGCTACTCTCTATAACATTAATGTCCATATTTGGATGCAAGTATTTTATGAAGGTGGATGGATTTCCCCTGTAAATCCAGATGGCAGTTATAAATATAACTTTTTCAATCAAAAAATTAATGAAGCTGTAAGTTATGCTAATATAAGAGGAGTTTCTGGAATACATTTAGATTATCTTAGATTCCCAGGAACTGCTAGTAACTATCCTACAGGAACTGGAGCTATTAATGAATTTACTCGTTTATTTAGTGAAAAACTAAATAGTATAAATTCTAATTTAATATTATCTGCAGCTGTCATGCCAGAAACTAGTAGTAATATTAGATATTATGGCCAAGATATTAGTCAACTTGGAAAATATTTAGATGTTTTAACCCCTATGATTTATAAAGGGAATTATAATGCAGGATCAGGATGGATTAGTTCAACAACACAATGGTTTGTTAAAAATTCACCTAATGCGGAAATATGGGTTGGTTTACAAGGTTATAATTCAGATAATGATATTAAACCATTGTCTAAACAAGAATTATTTAATGATGCTTCAACTGCAATTAATGCTGGAGCTTCAGGAGCAGTTATATTTAGATTTGGTGTTAGTTCAATTATTAATTTCAAAGAAATAAATAATGAACCTATTCCAGACACCTTAGTTTCAATAAATGATGTTATTAATATAGCAAAAACATTGAGAACATTAATTGCAAGTAACTCTGAAATTCCTGAAACTATTAATATTAACAATCAGAACTATGCAAAATCACAAGTTATTTATTTAATATCTGTTGCAATAATAAAAATAAACAATGGTGATTTTTCAGATATTCCTGCTATTAATGTTAATAATGCACCAAATCCTGCTGGAGATCCTTTAAACTCAAACATTAATAAAGAAGAATATTTAGACCTTATAAATAGAGTTATTAATTTTATTAGAAATAATAAACAAGTTCCAAATTATGCTAGTAGTCCTATTGGTAAGATAAGTTCTAGTAATTTTTTAGATACATTTTCAAGAATATTAGCATTTTACAGTGAAAATAACTATTTACCAAATAGAGTATTATTAGTACAATAATAGATTATTTAGTTTTAGGATTAAGTAGCTAAGAGATAATACAAACTATTAATAGAGATATTTCTTTCTAAAAATTTGTAATATCTCTATAATAAAATTTTTAAAATTATATTTACTACTAATTTTTAGAAATATTTAATCAATAATAAAACCAATATATATGATAGTGATAAAAATGTTTATGGGTGCTTCAACTAAACAAGGATATGATATAGCTATTAAAAGTCGTGAAATAATAAGAGACTTAATTAAAGATGATGTTAAAGGATTGAATCCTTATGAAACAGACATTGTAGAAAGAATAGTTCATTCAACAGCAGATCCAGAATATGCAAAACTTGTCTCAATGAGTTCTGATTTTGTAGAAGAAAGTTTGAAATCTTTAAAAAATAATGAAACTATATTAACAGATATTAATATGGTTAAATCAGGTATTACTCAATATGATGGGGAAATTGATTGTTATATCAAAAACGAAGAAGTAATAAAAATAGCTAAAGAAAATAAAATTACAAGAGCTGCTGCTGCTTTAATATATGCAAGTCAAACAGATTTTGAAGGAATTTTAGCTGTTGGTAATGCTCCAACTGCATTATATGCAGCTATGGATTTAATTAAAAAAAATGAAATAAAGATTAAATCTATAGTAGGTGTTCCAGTTGGTTTTGTAGGGGCTGCTGATTCAAAAGAAGAGTTACATAAAACCAATATTCCTAATATTATAACAAAAGGCCCTAAAGGTGGAACACCAATAGCTGTTGCTTGTATTAATTCATTGATTCAAACTATGAATAAGGTGTTATGATGAAATCAGAAGATTTATATAAAGAATCTAAAAAATATTTGCCTGGAGGAGTAAATTCTCCTGTAAGAGCTTATAAACCTTATCCTTTTTTTGTTGATAAAGGGAAAGGTTCTAAAATATATGATGTTGATGGAAATGAATATATTGATTATTGTTTAGCTTATGGGCCTTTAGTTTTAGGACATAGTCATGAAAGAATAGTAGAAAATATTAGTGAAGCTATTAAAAAGGGAACCACATATGGAGCACCAAGTGAAAAAGAAATAATCCTAGCAAAAGAAGTAATCAATAGAGTACCTTGTGCAGATATGGTGAGATTTGTAAATAGTGGTACTGAAGCCACTATGAGTGCAATTAGATTAGCTAGAGGTTATACTTCAAGAAATAAAATTGTAAAATTTGAAGGAGCTTATCATGGAGCACATGATTATTGTCTTGTAAAAAGTGGTTCAGGTGCAGCTACATTACCTGATTCATTAGGTATTCCAGAAGATACTACCAAAAATACATTATCAGTTCCATTTAATGATGAAGAAGCAATAAAACAATTAATAAAAAATGAAGGAAATAATATTGCTTGTATAATAATGGAAGTAGTTATGGGAAATATAGGTTGTATCCAAGCAAAAAAAGGTTATTTAGAATTTTTAAGAAAAATAACAGAAGAAAATAATATTTTACTAATATTTGATGAAGTAATAACTGGTTTTAGAATAGCTAAAGGTGGAGCTCAAGAATATTATAATATTAAACCTGATTTAGTCACGTTTGGAAAAATAATTGGTGGAGGATTTCCAATGGGTGCACTTGCAGGTAAAAAAGAAATTATGGAAATGATTGCTCCAAGTGGATCAGTTTATCAGGCAGGTACTTTTAATGGGAATCCTATATCAGTTATAGCTGGAATCACTACTTTAAATTTATTAGATAATAAATTTTATAAAAAAATAAATGAAAAAGGAGATTATTTAAGAAGTAATATCAAAAATATAATTGAAGATTTAGATTTAAACCTAAATCCTGTTGGTCTTGGATCAATGTTTCAGATATATTTTAATCCTAATGAAGTTTTAGACTATTCTGATGCAAAAAATTCTGATAGTGAAAAATTTTTCTTATACTTTAAAGAATTACTTAAAAATAATGTTTTTATTCCTCCAAGTCAATTTGAGTGTAATTTTATTTCAATAAAACATTCAAAAGAAGATTTAGATTTTACTAGTGATTCTATTGAACAATCTTTAAAAAAAGTTTTTAAATAGTATATTCAATATTTTCTAAATTAATATAAATATTAAAAAGTATAATAATTATAAAGGTGTTTATGTGTCAGATAAAAAAGAAATAGCTACTTATATTATAATAATTATTATTGGATTACTGGTAGCACAACATATGAATGTAGTAGTATCCGGTAGTATGGAACCTGTTTTTTATAGGGGCGATATAGTAGTTGTTGAAAAGTCTAATTTTTTAGGAATTGAAGAATTTGATCCTGGTGATACAAAAGTAGGAGATATTGTTGTTTATGATGCAGCATGGTTTGATGATCCAGTAATTCATAGAGTAATAGACATTACACAGGTTAATGGAAAAACCTATTACAAAATTCAAGGAGATAATAATAATGCTCCAGACCCCTACCTAGTTGAAGAAGAAAGAATAATGCAAAAAGTAGTGACGATTGGAGATCAACCATTGATTATTCCAAAAATTGGATATATAACAATATGGTTAAAAGGATATTAATTATTTAGGTGAATAAATGTACTTTGAAATTGAAAAATTAGCTGTTCAGTCCTTAAAAAAAGCTTTGAAAAAATTAAACTTTGATGAAAAAGAAGAGATAAAACTAGAATTTCCCCCAAACCCTGATTTAGGAGATTTAGCTTCTACTATATCATTTAAACTTGCTAAAATAATGAAAAAATCCCCAAATATCATTTCACAAGAAATAGTAGACAATATTGATGTTCCTAAATATTTTAAAGAAGTAAAACCTGTTGGACCATACGTTAATTTCTTCATAGATTATGATTCATTTTCAAAAGACTTTTTAAAAACTATTAATAATAGTTATGGTGATTTAGAAAAAGTTGATGAAAAAATAATTTTAGAACATACATCAGCTAATCCAAATGGTCCCCTACATATAGGGCATGGTCGAAATGCTATTATTGGAGATTCTCTCTCTAATCTTTTAAAAAAATCAGGCCGGGAAGTAGAAACACAATATTATGTAAATGATATGGGAAGGCAAATAGCTATGATTGTTTTTGGCATTACAGAATTAGATTTAACTGTAGAATCCCAAGAAGCAGAAAAGTTAGACCATCAAATAGGCCAATTATATTTCAAAGTAAATGAAAAAATTAAAGAAGATGAAAACCTTGTTTCAAATGTAGATAATTTAATCAAATCTTATGAAGGTGGGAATGATCAAAACCTAAATAATCTTTTTGAAAATGTTGTAAACCAATGTTTAGATGGTGTTAAGCAAACATTAAACAGAATACATATAAAACATGATAAATTTGTTTGGGAAGGACAATTTGTTAGAAATGGAGATGTAAATAAAGTTGTTTATGAATTAAAAGATGCCGGATTTGTAAGAGAAAATGAAGTTGTTTATCTTGATTTAATAGATTTTGGAATTGAGAAAGAACTTGTACTTAGAAGATCTGATGGAACATCCCTTTATTCAACAAGAGACCTTGCATACCATAGATGGAAATCATCAATAGGAGATATAGTACTTGATATTTTAGGTTCAGACCATAAATTAGCTATTGATCAGATAAAGTATGCACTTGAAATTATGGAAGATAAAAAACCTGAAGTAATTTTTTATGAATTTATTACATTACCTGAAGGTTCTATGTCTACAAGAAGAGGAGTATTTATATCTGTAGATGATTTAATTGATGAAGCTGTTAAAAGAGCTAAAAATGAAATTATTTCACGAAGAATGGATTTATCTGATGAAGAAATAAATAAAATAGCTGAAGAAATAGGTATAGGAGCTATAAGATTTTATATTGCTAAATTATCTCCAGAAAAACATATTACATTTAAATGGGATGAAGCTTTAAGTTTTGAAAAAGGATGTGCATCAATCCAATATGCTCATGCAAGAGCATCTAAATTAATTAAAAAATCTGGTAAAAATATTGAAGATTTAAATATTAACAAGGAATGGTCCCCTAATGATAATGAAAGAAATCTAATTAGAACTTTAGCTAAATTTACACAAGTAATTGAAGATTCAGCAAATAAAAGGAGAATTCATTTAATAACACAATATTGCCAAGATTTAGCAAATTCTTTTAATAAATTTTATAAATCAGAACAAGTTATTGATTCCCCTCTAGAAGATACACGTTTAATTTTAGTTGAAAAATCAAAAATAACTTTAAAAAACGCATTAGATATTTTAGGAATTTCAGCTCCAGAAAAAATGTAAGATTATTTCAAAAATCTTTTTATTTTTCAAAATCATCTTCACATAAATTAATAGCTATTTCAAAAATCTTTTTATTTTTCAAAATCATCTTCACATAAATTAATAGCTATTTCAAAAATCTTTTTATTTTTCAAAATCATCTTCACATAAATTAATAGCATTAATAGCTATTTTTTTAAGAATTTTTTTTGAATTTTCTATAGATTCTTTAGAAAAGTCTTCAAAAAGTTTTTCTTCAATTTTTTTATCTAATGATTTAAATTTTAAAGCATTTTTTCTTCCTTTATCAGTTAAATATATGATTTTTTTTCTTTTATTACATTCATCCACTTTACGAATAATTAAATCATTTTTTTCAAGTTTTTCAACAGTTCTTGCAACAGTTCCTTCATTCATATTAAATAAATGGGCAAAATAATCTTGAGAAACATTATTTTCCTCAAGTAAAGCAATTAAAAATGGGATTTGACCTCTAAAATGATCAGTTTCTTTATCTAATTTTACCCCATAATATCTATTAATAATAGAAATTAAACTTCCAAGAGGAATCTTTTTAGAATCTTTATCAGTTATACATTTCATAGAAATCTTTAATCATTAGAGTTAAAATATTTTTTAAGTTTCATAATATAAATTTTAAAAAATACATATGCTATAAATCCACCAATAAATGCTCCAATAACTGTTCCCCACCATATTCCACCTTCTCCAAACCCTAAAGTAAATCCTAATAAGTATGCAAATATTATGGTAAAAATTAGTTCCCTTAAAATAGTTAAGCCAAGAGAATACATACCTTTTCCAAATGATTGGAACATACTTGCTGGAATCATACCTAATGGAATTGCAATGAAAAATAAAGATAAAACTCTTAATAAATTAGCCATTAAAGGACTAAGAGATGAACTTGCATCAGAATATGAAAAAATCATAGCTATTTGTGGTGCAAAAAAATATATTATAAGTGTTATAGGAATAGCTGTTAATATACCAAGTTTTAGAGAATAATCAAAGGTTATATTAATTTTATCATAATTTCTAGCACCATATGCTGCACCACCAACAGTAATTGCTGCTGTAGCTATTCCAATTACAGGAACCATACCTAAGTTAACAATCCTCCAACCAGCAGTAAAAATAGCAACTGAAACAGTACCTGCTACAATCGCAAGCATAACATTAATAACCATTGATAAAATAGACATGACTAAATTTTCAACACTAGCAGGCATTGCAACTAATAGTATATCTTTTATAATTTCGCCATTATATTTGAATTCCTTAAATTTTAAAGATAGGTATGTATCTTTTTTTATTAAAATCCAGTAGAATATCACTATACTAGAAATTAATGAAGATAAAACTGAAGCTATTGCTGCTCCACCAACACCCATATTTAATGTATAAATAAAAATAGGATCGATTACAACATTCAAAACTGCAGTTACAGCTATAGATATTGTTGATCTTCTCATATCTCCTTCTGCTCTTAAAATAGCTGCACCAACTGAAGGAATTAAAAATGCAAAAGAGCCTATGAATACGATATAACCATATTCTAGTGTTAAATCCAGAACTTTTTCTGCGCCCATCAAAATGGATACAGGTTCTAATATTAAAATAGCTATTATTGGAATAGCTATTGATGATACAAGTGTGATTAAGATTGAATGTAATGCTGCATTATTTGCTTTATGTTTATCACTAGCTCCAATAAAACGAGCAATAGAAGAAGTAGCTCCTGCACCAATTCCATTTCCAAGACCTATAATAATCATAAACAATGGTGATATAAAACCTAATGCAGCCAATGGATCAGTACCTAATCCTGCAACCCATATAGTATCTGCAATATTATAAGACATTATTAAAAACATTGAAATCATCATTGGCCATGATAATTTTCTTAATGCTTTTTTTGGATCTCCTGTTATTAAATCAACTCTTTCATTAGCATCTTGTGTCATTTTTACCTCAATAAATTATTATTGTATATGCAATTATTGCATATGCAACTATTGTAATATAAAAAATTTCTATTATATAAAAGAAATTAAGATTTTACTTTAAAAAATAATATAAAACTGCTTTTTGAGCATGTAATCTATTTTCAGCTTGATCAAAAATTACAGATTGTGGTCCATCAATTACTTCATTAGTAACTTCTTCCCCACGAATAGCTGGAAGACAATGCATAAATATTGCATCTTCCTTAACTAATTTCATGAATTTATCATTAACTTGGTATTTTAATAGGTCATTTCTTCTTTTTTCTTGATGTTCTTCATCACCCATACTAACCCAAACATCTGTATATATCACATCAGCATCTTTTGCTGCAATTTCAATATCAGAACTAATTGAAATTTCACAATCAGTTTTTTTTGAAATTTCAATAGCTTTATTAATAATTTCAGAATCTGGTTCATAACCTTTAGGACAAGCAACAGACATATCCATTCCTAAATAAGCAGAAATTAAAAGTAAAGAATTGCAAACATTATTGCCATCTCCTGCAAAACACAATTTTCTATTTTTAAATCCATTAAAGTACTCTTCAATAGTTTGCATATCGGCAAGTGCTTGACAAGGATGTTCAATATTAGTTAATCCACTTATAACAGGAACTTTAGCTTCCTTAGCTAAATTTTCCACATCATTATGACTAACTGCTCTAATCATTATACCATCAACATAGCGACTTAATACTTTAGCAGTATCTGCAATAGGTTCTCCCCTACCCATCTGTAAATCAGCTTGAGATAAAAATAGAGAATGACCTCCTAATTGATACATACCTATATCAAAGGAAACACGTGTTCTAGTAGATGATTTTTGAAAGATCATAGCTAATGATTTATCTTCAAGTGGTTTACCTTGAATTTTTCCGTTTTTAAATTTTTTAGCTAAATCCAAAATTTCTAATACATCGTCCCCAATATCACTAATTGATAATAAATTACTCATTTCTTCACCTTTTTTAGAAATGTAACTATATCAAATTATTACTAATTAAAACTTTCGATTAACTATCTACTGAAAAATTTAATTTTATAAAAATATCTAGATGATAAAAACGTGAATAAAGGAATTAAAAGATAAAAAAATTTATTATAAACTGGATTAATAAATGAAATAACAATATCGATAATTGAAATTAAAATTATAAAAATTGAAAATCCTATTAAAATTCTAAGATTAAAATTTAAATCTTTAATAAAAAACCCTTTTTTATAAGCATAAGCTATATTAAAAAAATATAATATTCCAATGATTATCATGTTACTTGCAAAAAAAAGATTAGCAATTATCGAAGCTCCATAACTAGAAACTAATGAAACAGAAAATGGAATAAGACAAATAGCCATAAGCCACAAAATATTTATCCATAACAAAAATTCATCAATCTTATTAATTAAAAAAAAGGAATGATGAGCTATCCAAAAACATCCAAGTAATAAAAAACTAATAGCATATATAGATAGAGTTGGAATTAATTTAAGTAAATAAACATTAATCCCATCAATACCTAAAGTTCCAGGAGTTGGAACTTCTATGCTTAATACTAATATAGTCATAGCTACTCCAAATATAGCATCAGTTAATCCTTCTAATCTTGAAGTAGGAATATTAGAAATTTTAGCCATTTTATACACTTATTTTAAAATTTCTTCCATATGTTTAACTCTTTCTTGAACAAGTTTATCAGTTCCAACATCAGATCTATGATAAACATTTCCTTTAACAAACTGACAAGCTTCTTCTGCAATAGCTTCAGCTTCACTAATAGTTTTTCCTTTTGCAACAATCCCTAAAGCTCTAGAACCTGATAGATGTATATTATTATCTTTTTGATTAACAGCTGCATAAAACACTTGAGCCCCTAATTTATTAATAGCTTCTTCATCAACTTCAATGATTTCTCCAGAATGTTCTGTTTCAGGATATCCATCAGGAACAATATATTTACATACAGATGCTTGATCTTCAAATTCTACATTAGTTAAATTACCATCTACAATCTTTTTACAAATATCAACCATAGGTGTTTTAAGTAGTGGTAAAACATTCATAGCCTCAGGATCTCCAAACCTAGCATTATATTCAATTAATCTAGGCCCATCACTACATAACATAAACTGACCATATAAAATTCCTTTATAAGGAGATTTTTCTTTAGAAATAGCTTTTAAAGTTTTTTGCATAATTTGAACCGCTTTATCATGATTTTCCTGAGATAAAAACGGTAATAATCCCCCTTTATCAGAATAAGAACCCATACCTCCAGTAATAGCTCCTTTATCCCCTTCAAAAGCATGAGGATGGTCTTGAGCTGCAGGCATAGGAGATAAATTTTCACCATCACAAAAAGCTTGAATAGTAAATTCCTCACCAATTAATCTCTCTTCAATAATTACTTGAGAAAAACCTCCCATTTTATTATCCATAACTTCTTTAGCATAAATTTTAGCTTCCTCATTATTTTTTAAATGGTCCCCAACAATTTTAACTCCTTTACCTCCAGTTAATCCTACAGGTTTTACAACAACATCGTTATCAAAATCGTCTAAAAATGCAGATAAATCATCATAATTATCAAAAACCTTATAAACTAAAGATCCTTCTATATTATAATCTTCAAATAATTTTCTCATAAATGATTTATCAGTTTCAATTTTAGCAGCATTTTTATTAGGACCAACACAAGAAATACCTTCTTTTTCAAGTTTATCAACTATACCCTTACCTAAAGGAGCTTCCGGACCTATAAAAGCAATATCAATATTTTTTTCTTTTGCAAATTCTGCAACTTTATCTACTTCAGACTCATTTCCTTGCTTAAACTCTGAAATTCTAGATATTCCTGGATTAATATTACTCATATAAGAAAATAATTCAACATCATCTTTTAAAGTATTACATATAACATGTTCTCTTGCACCTGTTCCAACTACTAAAACTTTCATTTTTAATTCTCCAAAAAATAAAATTTTATATTAATAATTATTATATTAATATTATATAATATTGCAAATATAATAAATATTATACTTTAATATTTTAAAAAAAAATGATATGATTAGGTTATATATATGAGGGGCGGAGAAGCAATAATAAAAGCTCTAAAAGAACAAGGTGTAGACACCATATTTGGATATCCTGGAGGACAAGTAATTCCTTTCTATGATATGTTGTATGGTGATGATTTAAGACATATATTGGTAAGACATGAGCAATGCGCAGCTCATGCTGCTGATGGATACGCTAGAGCATCAGGAAAAGTGGGAGTATGTTTAGCTACTTCTGGACCAGGAGCAACAAATCTTGTTACAGGCATAGCTACTGCATTTATGGATTCATCCCCAATACTTGCTATTACTGGCCAGGTTCCAACACATCTTATTGGTAATGATGCATTTCAAGAGGCAGATATAATGGGTATTACTATGCCTATTACAAAACATAGCTATCAAGTAAATGATGTTGATTTAATACCATCATTAATTAAAAATAGCTTTGAAATATCATCAAGCGGAAGACCAGGCCCTGTTTTAATAGATGTTCCAAAAGAAATTCAAGAAAAAGAATTAAAAAAATATTCTTACTCTTTAATTGATACACCAGGATATAAACCAACAACTAAAGGAAATATAAAACAGATTAGAAAAGCATGTGACGAGATAAAAAAAGCTAAAAATCCAATTATACTTTCGGGCGGAGGAGTTATTATTTCTAATGCATCAGAAGAATTAAAAACTCTTTCAAATCTTATTAAAGCACCAGTTATGACAACATTATTAGGTAAAGGGTCTGTTAATGAAAATGATGAACATTGCTTAGGAATGGTTGGAATGCATGGGCGAAAAGTAGCTAATGTATCAGTTAATAAAAGTGACTGTTTAATAGCTATTGGTTGTAGATTTTCAGATCGAACAACTGGAAAAATAGATGAATTTGCCCCTAATGCACAAGTTATACATATTGATATAGATCCTGCTGAAATTGGAAAAAATTTAGAAGTAGATATACCAATAGTAGGAGATGCTAAAAATGTTTTAAAATCATTAGTTGAAGAACTAAAAAAAGATTCATCTAAATTTAAATCTGAAGAATGGTTCAAAAATACAAAATCTCTTAAAAATAAATACATACCTAAAACAACATACAATCATTGCCCTTTAAAACCTCAAGAAGTTATGAAAGAAATTTCAGAAAGTTTGAACCCTGAATCAATTATGACTACTGATGTCGGATTAAACCAAATGTGGGCAGCACATTTTCATCATGCTCAAAAACCACGTAAATTCATAACATCTGGAGGACTTGGAACAATGGGATTTGGTTTTCCTTCAGCTATTGGTGCTAAAGTAGCTTGTCCAGAAGATAATGTTGTTGCTGTAACTGGTGATGGTGGATTTTTAATGGTTTGTCAAGAATTAGCTACTATAAAAGAGTATGATATACCAATAATAATAGCTTTACTTAATAATAGGAAATTAGGTATGGTTTACCAATGGCAAAATTTATTGTATGATGAGCGATGCTGTCAAACTGACTTAGGACAAACTCCAGATTTTGTTAAATTAGGAGAAAGCTTTGGTATAAATTCTTTAAGAGTAAGTAATCCCGGTGAAACAAAAGAAGCTATGAATAACGCTTTAAAAGATGGAGAATCTATATTATTAGACATCATTGTTGATGAAAATGAGTTTTTACCGATGATCCCCCCAGGATCCTGTATAACAGAATATCTTGGAGAATACAAACTTGAAAATGAATGAGTAGAGGGATTAAAAATGCAAAGTCATGTTATTAGTACATTAGTTGAAGATAAGCCAGGTGTTTTACAAAAAGTTGCAAGTCTCTTTACAAGAAGAGGATACAACATAGATAGTATAACTGTTGGTTCATCTGAAGTAGAAAATCTAGCTAGAATGGTTATTGTGGTTAATGGCAATAAACAAGTTTTAGAACAAGTAACAAAACAATTAAACAAATTAGTTGATGTTGTTAAAGTAAAAGATTTAGAACAAGAAACATTAGTACAAAGAGAATTATGCTTAGTAAAAGTTAAAGTAAAAAATGAAATAAGTAGATCTGAAATTATCCAATATGCAAATATTTATAATGCAGAAATTATTGATGTTTGTGATGATAATATAACTCTTGAAGTTACAGGAAATCCTAAAAAGCTGAATTCTTTACTTGAATTATTAAAAAATCATGGAATTATTAAAATAGCTAGAACTGGGCCAACAGCAATTTCAAGAGGAAAAAATTAATGATTTAGGTTAATTTTTTCTAATCTTTTTATAAATATTTTAGCCCAAATATATCCTAAACAAGGTGTCTGATTTATGTGAAATTTACTAGTGTTATGGAAATTTCTTCAATTTATTATAACCTTTACTTATTAGGATACCTATTAAAAGTACATTTAAATAAACGTGTTTATAAACAGAACGCTTTGTATATGGATTTATATTCTTCATTTTTAATTCTTCTTTTAGGAATTTGAATGTTTCTTCTATTTTCCATCTTTGTCTTCTGTAGTCTTTCCATTTTGAGAGTAAATTGAATAATTTTTGTTTTAAGTAGTTGTACATATAAGGTTTTTTCATCGGAATTTAATGGAATTTTCATTTTTATCGCTAAAAAATATAAATATTCCAATTTAAAAACTCTAAAATAAAAATTAAGGATAATAAAAATGTACTTTTATGAAATATTATTTATACACTATCAAACAATATAAAATAAGCATTGTGTGTCCTTAAAAAAAATTAATTTATCAGACACCTTGATTATAAATAAGGATTAAAAAAGAAAATAGCTACATAATGAGTCTTGGCCATAATTCTTATTTTGGGTTAATTTTATATATTAGGTTTTACTATATTTATTTAATAGTGTGTTTATTTTTTAGGGTGTTTTTTATGGTTTTGGTTAAGTCTAATATTGAGCAGA
>Ga0334882_1001244_pt1 | contig 31472 bp, 21 predicted proteins | sample GraSluR1_MG_5_FD_207226 | JGI IMG/M metagenome (GOLD analysis project Ga0334882, IMG submission 207226) | Sludge microbial communities from methane-producing bioreactor in Wageningen University, Netherlands - Granular Sludge_15_04-R1 | ecosystem: Engineered > Bioreactor > Anaerobic >... | reverse complement strand
ATACCCCAACCCATTCAGCAACTTCATTACTGTTGCCAATGCCGAGATGGTAACCCGCGTGGTTATCACCAACCTCATTGGTCAGGTGGTAATGGATATGCCAATGAATGGATCACAGCAAACCATTGAAACAGGCAGCCTGAACAAAGGTGTTTACCTGATTACTTTCATGGCAAACAACGGCGAACGCGTTGTACGTAAGATGGTTAAGCAGTAAACTAATTAAAATCGCACTATACGAAAGCCCCGGGTAACCGGGGCTTTTTTTTCAATCACGTTATCGGGAGGAGGTCGTAGGTTGACGAAGCGATCTGCTCTTTCCCAAAAAAAGATTGGCTACGCCGAGCTCCGCTTCGCTTCGGTTGGCTACGCCGAGCTACGCTTCGCTTCGGTTGCTTCAGAACAAAAAGCGTTCTTCGCAATGACGCAGGGGTGCTGAGGATTGGCTGATTGCCCTTCGACCCTTCTGCAGGCTCAGGGCATCGCAGCTCAGGGTGACAATTGATTGAGTACTCTGCCCTTTGCCCTTAGCACTCATCTCTCACCCTCTCACTCTCTCAGTTCCCAGCAGGAACCGTCATCGCGAGGCTCGTCATCTTTTTTGACGAGACGAAGCGATCTGTTGATGATCTACATAATGAGATTAGCTCTGCTGAGCCCGCTTGCACCAGCCTGCGGCAGGCAGGGCAGGCAAGCTCGCAAAGGGCACTCGGTTGTTTCAACCCTTACACTTCGAGCACTTCGAGAGCCTCAGTGCCCACCTCAGCGTCCGGGTTTCGCAATGACGAGATAATAATCTGTCATTGGTAGGAATCCGTAGGCTGACGAAGCGATCTGCTCCATACTCCCAGTCCATTACTCTTCCACTTCAATATGAATGTTGTTTGAATCTTCCCGCTCGTTATCAGCATATCTTCTAATCTTGATATTAAACGATGCTACAAAAATGCTCATAAACGGGCTGATGATATTGAAAAAAGCGTAGGGCATAAAGGTTAGAACAGGAACGCCAAGCACTGCTGATTGAGTTGCACCGCAGGTATTCCATGGAATCAGAACAGAGGTAACAGTACCTGAATCCTCCAAAGTACGGCTAAGGACTTCAGGTTTCAGCCCCCTATCCTTAAATGTTTTGGAGAACATCCTACCAGGCACAACGATTGAAATGTATTGATCGGATGCAGTAATATTGAAGAATAGACATGTCCCCACTGTTGTGGCCACCAATGATCCTGTACTCTTGGCAAATCGAATAACACTTTGAGTAATTCTAACCAATAGCCCGGCCGATTCCATAACACCACCGAAGATCATGGCCGACAGAATGAGCCAAATGGTATTGAGCATACCAGCCATTCCTCTGGTTTTCAATAAATCGTTTACGCCGAGATCATCGGTAATAACAGAAATCTCACCAAACATGCTCTTCATTATTGCAACATAGGACGACTTAATGTAGTTGTCGTCAAAGCCTGACACTTGTTCCACAATATGTGGTTGAAAAATAATGGCAAATACACCTCCCAGCAATGTGCCCAGCATTATTGCAGGCAAAGGGGGCATTTTCATGATGATAACCGTTATCAATACTATGGGAACAACAAAAAGCCAAGGAGTGACATTAAACGATGATTCAATGGCATTTAGCGTAGCTTTTATATCAGCATCACCACCACCAAAATCATAGGTAAAACCAAGGATAAAGAAAATGATTAGGGTAATGAGGATTGATGGTCCCGTAGTAATGATCATGTAACGGATGTGGGTAAAAATATCTGTTCCGGCCATAGCCGGTGCTAGGTTGGTTGTATCGGATAGGGGTGACATCTTGTCGCCAAAGTACGCACCTGAGATAATGGCTCCAGCCACAATACCCGAACTAAAGCCCAGTGCATTTCCAATGCCCAGTAATGCAACCCCAATGGTTGCCACGGTTGACCAAGAACTTCCGGTTGCCAGCGAAACAAGAGAACATATAACAACCGTTGCAAAAAGGAATATGTTGGGATGAAGGATTTTCAATCCATAGTAAATGAGCGATGGCACCACTCCGCTAAGCAACCAGATTCCAGCCAGCGAACCTATTAGAAGAAGGATAAGCATTGATGGCATGGCGGAACTAATGCTTTTCACCACTTTAGCCCTAACATCTAGCCATTTATGTCCAAGAGAAACGGCTATTATACCACCTACAGTTGCTGCCAAAATAAGTGCAAACTGATTGGCCCCTGAAAGGGTATCCTCTCCAAAAAAGTAAACGTTAAGGGTTAAAAAGACTATCAAGAAAAAAATGGGTATAAACGATTGAAAAAGCGTAGGGTTCTTGATTTTCTTTGACATTGCTCAAAAATATTTTATCATTTCTTCCGAATAATGCATGGCAAGATACAAATTTTATTTCCCTTGCCATTTTATAAAAACTGAATAATTGAATTATTTGATTCATTTCTACCCAAAAAAACAATGGCATATAATTTGATAAAATGGGATAGCAGTATTTGAAACACAAAATTTTCGAAATCATGGAAAAGAATACTGATTTCTTCAAGATAAAGCATAAAAAGGTTTCGCCCCGTGAGGGTCGAATACTTATTGCCGAGCCCGGTCTAATGGATCAGTACTTCAAGCGATCGATTATCCTTTTAGTTGAGCATAATGAGAAGGGCACCATTGGTTTCACCCTTAATCGTATTCTCGATTTCAAACTGACGGAATTACTCCCCGATTTTCCTGATTTCCCTGCACTAATTTCCATTGGAGGGCCTGTTAGCCCCAACAGCATTCATTTTATTCACACTCTGGGAAACCTTGTTCCAGATACCTGTTCCATTTCGGATGGTATAAGCTGGGGGGGCGATTTTGAAGCCATAAAAATTTTAATCAAACAGAAAAAGATTACACCCCGTCAAATCCGTTTCTTTGTTGGATATGCAGGATGGGGAACAAACCAACTGGATGATGAACTTAATGAAGGGAGTTGGGTTGTATCGGAACTGGATATTGTACAAGTAATGGCCGGAAAAGATGATCTTTGGTCGAAAACGGTTAGGCAACTTGGTCCAAAGTATAAACCATGGACTATTTACCCGGAAAATCCATCGCTAAACTGATCGGAAAAAGTATGGTGGTTTAAAATCTGACTTAGCTTTCGGCTCGCAGTGTTAAAATACCTTTTATGCCTTATCCCTACAATCCATTTGATTCCAAAAATTGCATTGGTTAGAAATAGTTCATCGGCCTTATTTAGCATATCAGTGTCAATTTGGGTTTGATGGTAAACCTTATGCCCGCTATCTACTGCCAATTGAATAACCAGTCTACGCATTACACCATCTACACAACCCTCGGAAAGGCATGGGGTGTAAATTTGATTACCAATTACCAAAAAAAGATTGGAAGAGGTTGCTTCAATCAAGCGATTCTGCTCGTTGATCAACAGGCAATCATCTACACCGATGCTCTCCTTATGAATACTTGCCATAACATAAATTAGAGCATTACTGCTCTTTAGGGATGAAAACAGGTTATTTGGTTTTTTTATTTCAGTGAAAATGTCCACAATAAGCCCTTTTTGATTGTATGGATAAAAGTTCTCTGCAAGAGGAGTTGATTGCATTACAATGCTAATGGCATTGGTTGCAGGAGTGTAAAATCCACCATCGTCCCTAAAAACCGAAAGCCTAACCCTTGTGCTCTGAAAATGCCTATTCTTGTTAAGGAGTCTTGTAATCTCTCTATCCATGAATTCCAGGGTAAAAAAAGCAGGCACTTCCAAATTGAGCAACTTCATGCTCTTGATCAATCGATCGTAGTGCAGGTTAAGATGTTTGCCTTGGGTGCCGTAGGCATGGATTGTTTCGAATAGCCCATCGCCATAGGCAAATGAACGGTTATCGACTCCTAAAACAGGCTGATTACCCGAGAAGAACTGACCATTGTACCACACAAAATTCCTTTGATCCATTACCATTTTTGATGATAATTTATAGTTTTATCGTTTCTATCATCTCCCGTGCCTTTCGAAAGATAATGATTTGAATATCACCATAGGTTAAATCTTCTGGAATACCATCAAATAATTTAATCTCCCCCACCTCAGAAGCCGGCAATTCTCCCAATTTTAAGATGTTGGCAAAAAACAGGCGGCAATGGCTCTTCTGATTATTAAACTCAATGGAGCAATCGCAAAGAGCTTTAATGGAAAAATCTACTGCTCCTGTTTCTTCCATAAGCTCCCTTTGGGCACAATCGTCAACTGATTCATTGAATTCAACGTGCCCTGCGGGCAATTCCCAAGTATTCCTATCGCGAAGCCTAACCCAAATCCATCTCTCATTATATAGCGAAACAACAATAGCAAAATTTAAATGGCAATTCTTTTCATCCAGTTCATAAAAACTAATTATTGGTTCAGCCATTGTAGATCAATTCAATTATTTGAACACCAATAAATTATTTATTTAGCAATCCATTAACGAAAACCATGATAAGCTTTGGGTCAATAAGCAATGGATAAATAAATCCGAAAATAGCTCCAGCAAAGTGTGCACTATGGTTAATACTATCGGATGCTCTACGACTCATGTAATGAGAATAAATCAAGTAGGCTAAACCAAAAACAATTGCAGGTATGGGGATTACTCCCATTATGTATAAGTTGCTTAGGGGTCTGAAAAAAATACTAACGAATACTACTGCAGATACAGCTCCAGATGCACCTACACCACGGTAATAAACTGCATCCTTATACCTGCGAATGGTTGAAAGGCACGAAATGATAATACCACCAAAGTACAGCGTAAAAAAATGTAGAATTGGAAATCTGATAATTTCTGCCTCCTTAAGCTGACTGAATAAACTCTCAACAGCAAGACCAAAGGATAGCAACACCACCATGTTAACCAAAAGGTGAATAAAATCAACATGGACGAAGGCATGAGAAACTACTCTATACCATTCCTTATTATGAACAATAAAGTATGGTCGAAGCAACAATTTCTCCATCAATCTTTTATTGCTTAGCGCAAAAAAAGAAATTGCAGCAGTAAAAATGATCAAGGCTATTGTCATAATATCAACTTACTGAAAAGGAGGAACTTTTTTAATGTATTATTTTAAACACTAATTCTCTTAGCAACTCTCCCTGATCAACGGATTCGTTGTTAAGTCCTTTGGAACGCATATCGTACTCCCTAAGTAACGAAAACACCTGCACACATTTTCGGGGTGGAAATAATTTAGCAGCTTGCTTATACTCCGAGATGAAGAAGGAGTGCACTCCTAACTCAATGGATACGTTCCGTTCCGATTTATCGTTTAAGAAATGGTATGTAAAGATTTTCCTGAAATACTGATATAAAGAGATAATGGTTGCCTGTATAGGGTTTGCAGATTGATTTTTGGCAAAGTAATCGACAATCCGATTGGCTTTAAGAATATCGCGTTGACCCACTACCTTATTAAGTTCATACCTGTTGAAGTCCTTGCTAATTCCAATGTTTTGCTCAATGTGCAAAGGAGTAATTCGCTTTGTGTCCTGAGGGAGCATAACAATGAGTTTTTCGAGCTCATTCACAATTTTACTGAGATCATTCCCAAGGTAATCCCTAAGCAATTCGCTTGATGCAGGGGTAATATCGATACCCTTACTATTTAAATACTGTGTAATCCAAGCGGGAATCTGGTTGTCGTAAAAGCGCTTAAAATCTATGGCAACACCAACTTTACGCGATAAATCAAAAACTTTTTTTGCTTTAGCCGTTAGATTTACTCCAGGTGCAAGTTTATAGCTAATTACCAGCACTGTTGACTTTTGGGGCGAATTAAGATATACCTCAATTTCGTCAATATTTTTTATCATTTGAGCTTCTCTAACAATAACAACCTGATAGTTAGCCATCATGGGGAAGCGTCTGGAAGTCTCTATGATTGATGGGATTGAGGCATCTCTGCCATAAAAAATAGTTTGATTAAAGGCCTTTTCCGAATCGGAAAGTACATTATCAGCAATGAATTCGGTAATAAGATCAATGTAGTAATACTCATCGCCCGAAAGAAAGTAGATAGGTTTATATATCTTTTTCTTTAACTCGCTGATGATTTCCAAGTAAATATCATCTATACCCTTGCGTTTTGCCATTTCTCTCTTAAAACCTTAGATGCTTAACTGATTGCCCATGGTTCCTTAACTCCTTAAGCGATTCGATGCCAATTTTAATATGGTCTTCTACGTATAGATTTGTAACTATTCTATCGCTTTCTTTGGTTTTCACCCCCGTTGATATCATCGGTTGATCGGAGACCAGCAACAAGGCTCCAGAAGGAATCTCATTAGCAAAACCAACAGTAAAAAGGGTGGCAGTTTCCATGTCAATGGCCATTGCTCTTATCTTACGAAGGTAATCCTTAAATTCATCATCGTATTCCCAAACCCTGCGGTTTGTAGTGAGAACAGTTCCTGTCCAGTAGTCGCGATTAAAGTTGCGAATGGTAGTAGATACTGCTCGTTGAAGGTTAAATGCGGGTAGTGCAGGTACTTCTGGAGGAAGATAATCGTTTGATGTTCCCTCGTGTCTAATGGCAGCAATAGGAAGAATAAGATCACCTAACTCGCTTTTTTTCTTTAGCCCCCCACACTTTCCAAGAAATAGCACTGCATCAGGGTTAATGGCGGTAAGCAAATCCATAATGGTAGCAGCATTTGGACTTCCCATGCCAAAATCGATCATTGTAATGCCATCGGCAGTAGCGCAGGGCATATTCGCGGAGGGATCAACAACGTTGGTATTGTTGTATTCAACAAAGAAATCCAGGTAATTCCTAAAATTTGTAAGCAGTATATGAGTCCCAAAATCCTCCAACTTCTGTCCAGTATATCGAGGCAACCAATTGGAAACAATTTCTTCCTTTGTTTTCATAATTTAGTGATTTATATTCGCTTATATGTTTTTGCTTTATCAAAACGAAAATTTGATATTATTCATTTGTTGATAAAGCAACGCAAAATCAATATATTTAGATAGCAAAAGTAAAGAATTTTTCTGACCTTTATATGAACTGTACCGATTTGAAGTTGCGGTAGTTGATAACAATTATAATCTTTGCAGAAATTCATAGGTATGGATACACCTTTAAATTTACCCTCCTTCGAAAAATCGATTAAGCTTGTTCAAGGACAGAAAAAAATATTTGATAGGATAAGAAAAAAATACGTTGTACTAACTCCCGAAGAATGGGTTAGGCAGCATTTTATCAATTTTCTTATTGAGCATAGAGGATACCCCATGGGGCTCATGGCTGTTGAACAAAAAGTGATCATTAATGGCATGCCACAACGAGTTGACATTGTAACCTATAGCAGAAATGGAAAGCCGCTTTTAGTTGTGGAGTGTAAAGCACCAGAATTAGAACTTACCCAAGAAACTTACAGGCAAGCTGCTCGTTACAATCTAACCTTAAATGCCAATTATCTTGTTATCACCAACGGGAAAAAGCACTTTTGCAGCTGGGTTGACACCAAAAACATGGAATTCAGAATGTTGAATGATATTCCCAATTTCAAAGAAATTGCCAAAGAATAGTCTCAACTTTTGTTCAGGTTATGTAATGGATTTATTGCCTGCAGCATTATTTCATCGAGCCACCCCGAAACTGTTTTTATCCAGTCTTTTTTTATCCCGACCTCATTAAAACCTGCAGTTTTAAAAAGTTGAAGGCTGATTGTATTATCGGAAGTCACATTGCAGAATAGCTGATGAAGCTGAAGCGTTTCGAAAGAGTAATGCATAAGAAGTCTTAACGCCTCAGTGGCATATCCTTTTTGTCGGTACTCCTTATTGGCTATTAAAATCCCAACACCTGCCCTCAAGTGAAAAGGGTCAAAATCAAAAAGATCAACAGTTCCAACAGGTACAAGCATTAGAGAGCTTTGGGTTTTCGCTTCAATAATTAATCGTAGCTGTTTTGTTTCCCAAATATCGAGATGTGATGTGTCTATATATTTTTTGAGAACGTATTTTGAGAACGGGGTAACAGTATTGCTAACCTTCCATATCTCCATATTGTTTTCCCATGTATATAGCAATTCCAAATCGGAGGGTTCTGGTGCACGAAGTTTAATCAGGTTACTCTCAAGTGTATTTAGAGACATGGGGTTACTCTTTATACCTGTTGATATTCATAATAAAGGCTTCAGTAAATCCAAGCAGTTTTATTTTTTCCAGCTCTTCTTTGGCAGCATTTTTCCCTTTAAACTCACCGAAAATATACTGATAAATGCCACTTTCGCTTTTTACTTCCTTAACATTGAGCCCTTTGAATACCGAAGCATCTTCAATTGGTTCTTTGGAAGCCATAATTTGAATTGTATAAACCCCCTCGTCAGGCTTAACGCTCTCTTCTACCGTAGATGTTGGGATAGAAAGTAAAACCTGAAGATCCCTTTCGCCAATTATTGTTGATTCTGGAAACCCATTATCTATGGCATAGTTTAGCAATGCTATGGCTTGAGACTTATGATCGTAAGAACCAATGGTATGTGCAAACTGACCCATGGGTCCAACAAGTTTTCGGGTTTGTTGCCCTACATGTTTACAAATTCTTGCTTCGCTTACAGCATTTATGGGATAATTGATCGGAGACAATAGAATTGTATAGGGTTGTTGTCTAGGTTTAAGATGCTCAGGAATAGATAAATTTTCCTGGATTTCAATATTTTCGTCCGATTTGAGAACTGAGATTGCAGCGCGTCGGTTTAGGCTTCTCCCTTCGGGGTTATCTGTTCCATCGGGGTTTAGGTTTACTGCAACATTCTCAAGATCACTTGCACCCCTAGCAACCATTCGCTCTTTGTGAATTCCTTTTCCAATCAAGTAGTCAATTACTGATTGAGCACGCCGAAGGGAAAGTTTATAATTATAGGATGCAGTACCTTTGCTATCAGTGTGCCCACAAACCTCAATGGTTAAGCTTGGATATTTATTCATAATACCAAATACCTTCTCCAACTCAAATGCTGCCTCACGGTTAAGCTTATCGCAATCGAATTCAAAGAGAATGCTCCGAATTTCAAGCACTTCTCCTGAAGCCACCTTTTCTGGGATCATCTGAATGTCAACGGGGTACGAGGATTGCGAAAAGTCATCGGGTATATACAATGGCAAAACTTTCTCTGTATATCCCTCGCCCTTAACAATTAACCGGTATAAACCAGGTTTTACTTCAAAAAAAAACTTTCCGCTTACATCTTCAGGCTTTTTTTTCTGTAATACTTCATTGTTAATCACATCGATTAATTCCAATGAAAACTTATCGCTCTGAACTTCAAAGTTATTGGTAAGTGTAATTATTCCTTCGACATTTACAGCCAATTGTTCTGATCCTGGTTTTATGGAAAGTAAATAGATGTTTCGTACATCTGGGCTGCCTTTTTTCACGAGAGAAACAAGTGCATTATCATTATCGAGGGGGTAATATGATAAGTCATCATCGGTAGTATTAATTGGGTAACCCAGGTTAATGGGAACCGACCACTCATTTTCTCCAATTCTTTCCGAATAAAAAATATCGTACCCCCCTATGCTGTTATGCCCCTGAGAAACAAAGTAAAGAGTATTTCCATCGGGGGTTAAAAATGGCGCTTCCTCATTATAAGGGGTATTAATTGTTGAACCTATATTTTGGGGATCGCCCCATTCACCATTCGGTAAAAGTTTGCAGAAATAGATGTCAAGTCCACCATAACCTCCCTTGCGATTGCTGGAAAAGAATAAAGTATGCCCATCGGGAGATATCGATGCGCCGGTTTCCCAATTGCGCGAAGAGATATTTTTCCCCAATCTTGTAACTGGTTGCCATTTGTCATTCTCAAAATTGCTTTTATAGACATTGCCAATCCCCCTATCGTTTTTAAACAAATATATTGTATTTCCATCGGGACTTAACGAGGTGGTAAATATCTCCCCTTCAACAGTTAAATCAAGAGTAATGTTTACAGGATTACCCCATTGCCCATTATCCTTCTTCCTTGATATATAAATGGCATCATAAAATTTTTCCTGAGTTGTAAAAGCCATTGTTTTACCATCGGCCGAAACAACCTGGCTATAAATATATTTTTCATTATCAAATAGCTTAATCAACTTAAGATCAATATTTATTGGTTCCTCCATCATTTTAATGGCTCTTTGACACGCCTGAATTTGCTGATCTACATAGTCAAGACTATAGACATCCTTAGTGTCAATTAATTCCCTAAAAGTGTTATACGCTTCAATTGCCTTGTCAATATTCTCAACAACCCTATATGCTTCGCCCAGATAAAAATAAGCATTTTTGGGGGCCTTTGTTTCCTTGTATGAGCCCTCTTGATAGTTTGATGTAATATTCTTCACTGCTGCTTCAAGGTAGGGTATTGCATTATGCTTTTGACCCAAAATATTAAGATAGCATAGACCAATTCTATAGTTTAGGTTGGCGTTATCGGGTTTTTGTTCAAGTGCCTTTTTGTAAAGGGGAAGTGCCTCAGCAAAATCGTTAAATAGAAAATAGTACTCAGCATCAGTAAAAGTAGTTCTATAGTCCATTTCCTGTGCTCTAAGCAAGCTTAAAGTGGAGAATTGAAATACAATAAGCAGCAGCCAATAAAGGGGATTCACTCTATTCATGGTATTTAATTCTTTAGGGTTATATGCTTAAAGGCTTATTGGTGAATTATACAATATTCGATGATAAAGAATTTTCTAGAAGAAATCATAGTTTCCTGAATTACAAAAGGATAATCTTAAAAAACAAATATAATAAAAAGCCCTCAGATAGGATAATGATTTTACAAAATTATAGCTATATAGGGTAAAAATGATTGTTACCCTTAATTTGAAAAGTTGATTAGATTGTATTTATGGACTTAACTATCGCAAGAAGTTGAGTATGTAAATGGAATAATTGAAATTGGTTCACCATTAGCGTTGGGAAATAAGTCCCAAAAAAAACAGATGCTTCGCTTAAGGTATTGGATCAAAATAATCGTTTCATTTCACCCTTCCGGACTTGTGAAATAGATCGCTTTATTGATTTGATTAAAACTTAAGAAGTTTTCGAATTTTCTTTTCGTTTTTGTTTAATGTAAAAGAGCAACATTACAAAAAATGCAGCTAACAGAATTATACCAAATAGAACCTTAACCCCTGATTTGTAATGCTTCTTTATAACTGTTTGGTAAACTTTCTCTTTCTGATGTGGAGATAAAGCATAATATCCTTCGATGGCACTCTCAGCAAAAAGTTTTAATAATTCGGATATATAGGGTTCGATATCGTTTGCTTTTTGAGTATGAAGGTAATTCCATAATGACTCAAAAGAAGTGATTTCGGGATTTGTAAGAATTGCATAGTCAAGAATCTCAGCAAGTCCTGGAGAGGCTTTTCTCTTTAAAAGTTGGAACTTAAAGAAAAATTCTTCAATTTGTGAAGTGGTAGATATTTTTCGAAGCTGACTGTAATGCCCTTCCGAATACTGCTCATTAAGTATATCCATTAATTTTGCAAACAGACCAATGTATTCCTTAGGGTAACCAAGAGAATCTGCTAAATGGGCAAATCTTGAAGCCCAAAGTATATGCATGGTTTTAGGATCATGCCAAGTCTTTTTAAAACTTAAAGGAATAATAGATTCTATTTCTTTGTCGGCAAGGGCAACCAGAACCTTAGTTAGCCATTCTTCATTAATTTTCATTTGTTCAATCTGCTCTTCGGTTAGCTCGGCAGATGTAAAAGCACTCTTTTTATCAGAGCTATCAGGTGTTATCTTTAACGCTTTTTCAAATGGCTTAATCGAATCGAATCCTGTTGGAAAAAGTAAATCTAAACTTCTAAAATCTTTAAAATCTTCTTCGGGCTTTTGAATTTTATCCTTTAAAACCTCAAATGGTGTTACAATCTTCTGCTCTTGTACTGGTTTTGTTTCGAGTTTAGCTGTCAACATTTCCCTTAACTTACTCTGATCCTTTAGGTTATATGCTTTCCCTTCAAAGAACAATGTGAAACGTTTTTCAGTATCTAAATACTCAAGATTTTCTAGTTTTGAGGGGTCTAACAATGCCACTCCAGGAAGATTCAGGGTGTCAATAATAAGGGTCTTGAGTGGTAAGTCATCCTTCTTTTCGAAATAATCGGATGAGGTTACTATACTTCGCTGGTATTTGGGAAGGAATATCTCCATCTGATAAATATCTGTTTCACCGTATGCATCATCGGAGAAGAGGGCCATTAGCCCTTTGGAGCCATCGCCAAGTGGGTGAAAAAACAAATCATCATCAGTTGAATTGATTGGGTAACCAAGGTTAACAGGTTTTGACCAAGTACCATCGCTTTGTTTCTGAGAGAAAAAGATGTCATACCCTCCCATAGTGTTATGCCCTTCAGAGCTGAAATAAAGGGTATTGCCGTCCGTTGTAACGAATGGAGTATTCTCATTGAAGCGTGTATTAATATTAGGGCCTAGATTTGTGGCTGGTCCCCAGTCGCCCCCGGGAACTCTTTCGGAAACGTAGATATCAAGATCGCCATACCCACCAGCCCTATTACTCGTGAAGAATAACTTGGTTCCATCGGATGAAACGCAAGCATGAGTTTCGTAATGAAAAGTGTTAATGTTATCATTCAATTTCCTCATGGGGCCCCATTTGCCATCCTTGAAGTTTGAAACATATATGTTGCCAACGTGGTCTACATCTTTGAAAAGGTAAAGTTCATCACCGTTGTGGGAGAGCGATAAGGTAGTGCAATTGCCATCAACAACAAGGTCAAGTGTAATATTTTGCGGGGTTCCCCACTTGTCACCTTCCTTTCGGGCAACATATATGGCTTGATAGAATCTTTGCTTGGTAGTGAAGGCAAAGGTTTGTCCATCGCCAGAAACCACTGGATTATAGTTTGGAAAGTGGTTATTGATGGCAGGTCCCAAATTGCTACGTAAAAAATTTACCGGATAACTTTTGATGACTTTTGATCGTTTTATGCTATTAACCTGATGATTCAGGAATTCGATATCATAAAGTCTCTCACTACGAATTCTATCAAGAAAATCGTTGTATGCTTGTTGTGCTTTTTCGTGTTGATTACTAACAAAGTATGCATTACCCAAGTAGAATAGCGCTTCCACAGGAGCTTTTGTTTCTCTGATTGATTGTTCGCTGTATCGTTTTGAGAGATTTTTGGAAGCTCTCTCCAGGTAAGGAACTGCGAAATGCTTTCGTCCTGGAATATTAAGGTAGCAGAACCCTATTCTATAGTCAAGGTTGAAATTATCTGTATAGTGATCATAAACCCTAAGGTACAATGCCAGCGCCTCCTCATAATCTTCAAAGTAGAAATAGGCATTGGCATCCTTGTATAAATCCTCAACTTGTTGCCTACTCTGTTGTCCAACAACAGTTATTGCAGCAAAAAACCCTAATACAAGGGTTGCATATCTTATCCTAAGCATTTTTGAACAAATTCTTTACAATAAAAAAGAAAAGTTCAAAGATAGTGAAAAAGAATAAACAAAAGCATAAATTATTTTCAGATAGGTAATTACTTAGAAAAAATGCGAAAAATTGTTTATGATAGAATGACAGTTTTCCTAGTTTACGGTAATACTATCAATCCATTTTGTTCACGTCGTGAACTTGCCTGCTGATTACTTTGACCTTGAGAAATTGGGATTGTTGGGATTTTTTCACCGTTTAAGTCTTCTTCGGTATTCTTAATATTAACATTTTTATTAAACTCTACGAAATAGATATCATTTTCTCCAAAACTCTCAGAAAGAGCACGCGAAATATAGCCTTTAGTACCATCGCCAATGGGAAAAATGAATATATCATCGTCGGTGGTATTTATGGGGTAACCCAGATTAATGGGTTTAGTCCACTTGCCATTGCGACGATATGATACAAAAATATCGAAACCACCCATTGTAGTAAAGCCTTTGGAAGCGAAGAATAACTTTTTGCCATCACGTGATACTGTTGGTGAAATCTCATCGTAAGGTGTATTTATAACATCACCAAGGGCAATGGCTTCAGACCAACCTGAAGCAGTTTTCACTGAGAAATATATATCAAAGCCTCCTTGACCACCGGGTCTATTGCTCGAAAAATAAAGTGTATCGCCAGTTGGGCTAAAAGTACCATAGTTCTCCCAACTCTTGGAGTTGATCTCCTTGGGTAACCGCGACATCACCCCCCAACTTTTCTTGGTAGTATCGTATTGACTGATGTATAGATTGTAAACATCGTTATCATTTCGGGCTAGCAATAGTGTTCTCCCATCTGATGAAAGCCCAACCGTTCGAATGGCTCCATCGGCAAAAAGTTGACTGGTAATATTTATGGGATGTTTCCAATTATCATCATTCTTTGTAGTCATCATTATTGCGTAGTAAAACTGCTGTGCAGAGGTATAAATCATTGTTCTATTATCGGCAGAAACCACAGGGAAAATCTCAGAAAAACGTGAATTAATATATCGTCCTACTGTAGTAAACTTAACGTTAACAGGGTTTTCCATTAATTCCTTTGCATAATCTACAGACTCCATCTCTTTTTTTACAATGGATATTTCAAGTTCATCTGAGTCGGATAACATACTGCGATAGACAACTAATGCTTGTTTAGATTTTTCAAAATCGCCAATAATCCTTAAAGCTTGACCGTAGTATAGGAAAGCATTCTTGGGTGCTTGACGTTCAGTAAAATAACCCTCACGATAATTATCTGTAATATCCTTAATTGCCCGTTCAAAAAATGGTATGGATTTGTGTTTCTGGTTTGGAATATTCAAGTAACAAAGGCCAATTCTATAGTTGATATTTGCATTATTTGGCTGAAGATTATAAATCTCAAGGTAAAGGGGCAAGGCATCCTGATAGTCCTCGTATAGCAGGTAGTACTCAGCATCCACAAAAACCCTTTTGAAATAAGAACTCCTTTGGGAAAATGCTGAAAAGGTAAGTATTAAAAAAACTACTAATGAGTAAAAATATTTAATCATTAGATCCTATTTAATAATACAATGGTCTCGTTTTACGATAACTACTTTATAAATTTTAAAACGATATTGAACATAAAAATAATCGCTTTGTCAAAGTAAGCTAAATTAATGCTATTTGCAAAATAACTTTTCAAAAAATACATATAAATCAGCCTCTTGATGTTTAAGGCTAAAAAAATAGGATGATGTATCCCAAGATGATGAAATGGTCAAAAAGGATCAGGAAAGGTACTATTGGTAAGAGAAAAATATGAAACCAATTAATTCATTATGTATTGAAATCCTGTAAGTTATCTCTAAGGGCTTTAAGAAACATTCCCCCTAACGCACCATCAACTACTCTATGATCGTATGAAAGTGATAACATGGCAATTTGACGGATTCCAATGGAATCACCCTTTGTCGATTCGATAACCACAACCCTTTTTGTTATGCTACCAATAGCCAGAATGGCTACCTGTGGTTGATTGATTATTGGTGTACCCGTTAGGGTTTCGAACATGCCAAGATTAGTAATAGTAAATGTACCTCCTTGTATCTCATCGGGTTGAAGTTTATTTTCTCTGGCACGATGAGCAAGTTGATTCACTTGGGCGGAAAGTCCAACAAGATTTAACTTATCAGCATCCTTAATTACAGGTACTATTAGGTTCCCATTGGGAAGTGCTGTGGCAATACCAATATTAATATTCCTTTTGACCAATATTTTATCCCCATCAACCGAACTATTGATCATAGGAAACTGCTTTAGTGCCTTAATGGTTGCCTCAACAAAAAGAGGGGTTAGCGTAAGTTTTTGGCCTTCTCTCTTTTCAAAGATATCCTTATTGGCATTCCGCCATGCCACAAGGTTTGTAACATCAGCCTCGATAAATGAGGTAACGTGAGCTGAAGTTTGCTTGGATAGCACCATATGTTCGGCAATGAGCTTTCGCATACGGTCCATGTGAACAATCTCAACCGCTTGCCCTGAGTCGACTCTCTCACTCATAGTATCTGAGAGTCGTGGTTTACCAATAAACTTAACTCTTTTATCAACGTAGGCTAAAATATCATCGCGGGTAATTCGACCATTTAAACCTGTGCCATTTATCTTATCAAGCTCATCGATAGTAATACCCTCCTGCTTAACAATAGTTCTAACTAAAGGGCTAAGAACACGGTTTTTACCATAACCGATTTCAAGATCATCCCCTTTATTCGTTTCTACTTGAACTGGTAAAGTCTTATCAAGCGAAGGCTGAGAGGTTTGTTCTGCTTGAGGTGTTTGTATTTTAGCCTGCACATCTCCTTCAACTTCGAGTATGGCTATGGTTTGCCCCACCTTTGGTACATCTCCCTCGTTAAACAACAACTCCTTGACTTTGCCAGCAATTGGGGCTGGTATCTCTGAATCAACCTTATCGGTAGCCACCTCAACAACTGATTGATCCTCAGTAACCATATCACCCTTGGATACCAGCCATTTTGTTATTGTGGCATCTACAATTCCTTCACCCATTGCGGGGAGAACTATATCAATGGTTTTCATTCATTAATCTTTTGAAAGTATAACATTAATTGTTTCTAATTGTTGAAAATTTAGTTATTCCATTGAAAATTTCCATTCAATTAATGATCAAAAGATGCTCCACTACTTTTGATTAGAACTTGTATTTGTTTTTTCGAATACGTTCTTTAAGTGCTGAGATATTAGCGATGCATTATTACTCGAAACAGTAAAATATCTTACCTGAAATATATTATATTCAGCATTCTGCTCAATAACTGAAACATCTGGCTCAATATTAATTGATGACCAGGGGAGAAGTAGAATTTCATGAGTAATCTTTCTTTTAAGCTCTTCGATGGGAATCCTGGCATCTATAGTAAGCAAGGTTTCGTGACCTTTGACTCCATCATTAGGATTTTGAATGCTAATAGCATCGGATGTAAATCGGCTATATGGCAATTTCACCAGCTCTCCACTATAAGCTTCAAGTTCAATGGATCGATAGCCAATTTTTTTAATGATACCCTCTGCATATTTGGATTTTAGATACTGATTCTTTTCAAAGGGTATTTCAGATTTTATAATAACCCCCGATATAAAATCGCGAAGAAAGTACCAGCTAAGAATTACCATAAGCACAACAACAAGTGCTGCTATTATTATGTTGTCGAATGGGTATTCGTTTAATGCTCCATTCAATGTCCATAGCCCAAAAGCTGCCCAAAGTATAAGCTCCAAAAGAGGAAAAATTCTCAATAAAACTCTTCGAATTCTTTTTTGGCTTGTAATTGTATTTATCAACCTGCCAATAATTTTTAGTATGGCAAATAAAACTAATGCAAAGATTATATATCTAACAATCATAACTTTATTGTTTAAAGAAACAATTTAAAACTTGATGTACATAATGTAAAATTAGACAAAGCCTTTATCCCTAAGTTTCTCGAAAATAAACATTTCGATATTGGCGTTTAAAGCATAAACTTTAGGGAAGCGTTCCTCAGTAATACCTGCTCTTAGTAAATCAACGATCAACATACTAGTCTGAGGCTCTTTCTGCCGAAGAATTCTTGATAGTCTCTCAACATCAAATCTTCGATGTATAGCAATCTGAAGAATCACTAACCAAAGGTCATCGCCGATGTCGTTTAAATAAATCGTTTTAGGTATTGATGGAGTCTTTATGACAATTGCCTTGCCCATAACCTTTGTAATGTTTGATAACCATGCCTGCATGGTATAGCCGGGGTTGCCTCCTGTGAGATTGAAATACCTATTGAAAAGTTTGGCAAAGTTCCACTGGTTTAACGTATCCTCGTGTTTACCATTCAAATTAAATTTAAGACCTCCTGTTCTATGTCTAACCATAATCAACTCCTTCAGCTCTTTGGCATCCATTGGCTCACACTCAATATGTCCCATAAAGTATGAATCGAGTTTGTTGAGTTTATTCATCAATCCATAGGCAACCTTACCTGCATTAACTATAAAAAATACTTTACTGTTTAAGGTTTTGATTAGGTTAACAATTTCAAGGACAACCCCATCCCCCTCTTCATGTCGCTCCCACCAAAGTTCTAAATCATTTATAATTATTACACGTTCGGTTGGAGATGAGTTCAAAAAAAAGTTGGGATTTATGTTAATACCCAAAGCCTTTTGCAGAGCTTCTTCAAAAACATCCTTTTTTATGGATCCTCCCTTGGGAGGTTTAACTACATGCACACTAGCTCCTTCAAAAAATTTCTGTGCAATGAATTTTGATAGTGAAGTTTTTCCTTCGTTTCTTCCTCCTGTTATGAGTAAAGCACCGGAGTAACCCTCCTTAAAACGATTAACAATTTTCTCAGCTTGCTTAAGTTCATTCTGCCTTCCAACCCAAAGGTCGTTATTTATGGTTGTGCTACCTGAGAAAAGGCTTGTGTAGTAAAACGGCAACTTTTTGATTATCTGTGGATTTGGAGATAAACCCACAAGCATTTCCTGAATGGCCTGATTGCTAATTTTATGCTCTCTTTCGAAAGCGCTCAATCTTTTTGCCAGCATTATACCTTCGCTCTGCGAATAGAGCAAGTTTACCATTTGTTTGCCCAAAAAGGTATTTAGTTTGCTAAATTGATTTCCAATTGATTTGACTACTTTTCCCTTACGCTCCTTTTTGGTTTTTGCACTCTCCTGATAAACTGAAGGGGTAAAAATTATGGAATGCAGCGGTTCCAATGACTTTTTTAGATACTCATCAAGATTATTCTCAAAACTTTCCTGTATGATATTCACTCTTAACTCATCGTCTGATATATCCTTTAAAAGCTCATCGATTAGCTGAAGCTTAAGTTGACTATGCTTTTCAATATCTCCCTCTTCATCCTGTAGTAAATTCTCGAGATTAAATGTGGCTAACTTCAACCTATCGATAAGCTTATTTGAAATATCGCTCAATATTTCAGAAGACTCCTCCATTAAATCGCGAGATTTACTGATCAACTCCATCCCAATGTGAAAACTTGCTTTTTGCCTGTAATCAATAATTCTGGTATCGCTCTCTGGAAACTCTCCCTTATCAACTTGTGCAAAAAAGTTTTCTCCATTCACCTCCACTTTTTCGGGGAGGTCGGTAATAATTTCGCTGATTTCATCGAAAAACTCCTCAAAACTCTCCTTAAAGTATTGATCCTGTAAATCTTTAAACTTCTCAATAACATCATCTGTCTTGGGCAGTATTGATGAAGTTTTCATCTCCTCCAATTTATCCTTTAGATTTGAAATTGTTCTCGCAAACTTTATGTCGAGCCTTTCGGTTAGCCCATCAACCTGTTTCCTTATTTTTACTTTAAACCTGTTCCTTAGCGAAATTTGAATGAACTCAAGATGGATTTTGCTTACAAACAGGTTAATATTATTGCGCCATATCAATGGCATTTCCTGTAAATCCTTCTCTTCAACGGCATTCCTCTTCTGTACTTTTATGAATCGTCGGAGTAAAAAAGACGATTCTGGCCTATCAATGACATTACTTAGCCTCTGTAAATTCTGCTCTAAATCATTTCGAAGCTGAAGTATGGCTTGCCTGTTCGAAATGATTAGCTCATTTAGGGTTTGATCGAGCAATTCTATACTTTGATTCTTTTGCTGTTGAATAGCTTCGGCAAATGTTGATGTATTTAATTTTGTGTTCATTAGTTCAATTCCCTTATGCAGCTCAATCATTGCTCTCTTGATATTGCTTAAGAACTGAAATGTATTTATTCCCAAAAGTTTATAATAATCGTTTAGCGCATTGTACCTACTATTCACAAGAAATTGCTCCGAGGCCCTACCCAACTCAACCTTTATGTTTATTGGCCAACCTAAAAGCACTGCCCTTGTCTTACATCTAAGCTTAAATAACCTTATCCTGGCAGAGTCATTTTTACGAATTTTGAAATCAGAACGATTGAACTTTATTAAAACTTTACCTGAAATGCTTTCAACAAAAGTTCTATTTCGTTTGATGTATTCATCAAGAGATTCTTTTAGCGCTTTATGGGCACTTTCAATAATACTCTGCTGAAAAAGATTAACCCTTTTCTTTGTCTGAAAGGATAAATCCGACATCGCTTTCGAGATCAACCTTTCTGTCTCTGCAATGGTCTTCTCTTCCATTGCCCTTTCGAGGTTTGATAACACTTTTGATGATATAGAAGATATTTCCTTATGAAAATTTTTCAGCAATAATTCCTTTTGATAAACTGACTGATCGATAAATTGTCCATGTAATAATTGCTGTTTTTCAACAATCTTTAAAATTTCTTCGGCTAGAAGTTCTTTTGCAGGAAACTTAACAATGTTGGAAAGCTTAATGTCCTGCTCAATCTCAGAAACAGCAGCCTGTTCTTTCTCTAATGGGGTCACTGAGGCATTGATTAGCTCAAATCCACTTCCTGCCTCTATTAACAGCGATGCACCCGGTAAATTGGTTGTCCATCTAATGTATTCGAACCAGTGATCAGCATTTTTATAAACTTGACTAAACGATTCCAATAGGGTAAGATCAGCATTGACCGATTCGCTCAAAATGATATCTCGTTCTGCCATCTTTTCTGTGGAATTGTTAATCACCTTAACAGTTCCTAAAAGCCTTGAATTATTTAGCATTTGATTTAGCAAGGCATAAATGCTATCGGTCTTGGTGCTGTTGTAGTTTATCACCAATACCCTAATTCGTGCTCCCCGCCAGGCTTGATCAGCGGAGATATATTTAAGCAATGCCAAGCCCAAGTTTAGATTTCGGCTATTTCCATTCCACCATAAATCTATCTGTTTTGGACTGCTGGTATTAACAAGAGGTTTGTGGTTATAAAGTAAAAGGTTATAGTCAAGCTTACGTAAAGTGTTAAAAGTATCGAAAAACTTTAAAGGACTATGGGTTTTTATTGGAGAACCCATAAGAATAGTATTGGGTTCAAAGCCAGTAAATCCGTAAACCCGCGAAATCATTTGCATACCTTCGTAAATATCGCTGCAGGCATGTCGTCGGGTAATGACCTTTTTACCTTTATGGTCCAACTCAGTATTCGCTACAACTGCAGAGGTAAACAACTCATCTTCGCTAGAACATTCAACCAATTCAAAATTTGTGAAAACCCCCAATTTCCCTACAATGGTTCGCCCCATATCTATTAATTGCGGACGAGCCTTTACATTACCGCTAAAGAGTATTATGTTGGGACGCCAATTCCGTTGATTTCTTGTTGATAATGCAGAAAGCTTCATTAATCCGTACTTAACAAGCGACGACCAGAATCCACCCCAGGTATCGCCCGTTTGAAGGCTTAACTCCCTTCGCTTAAGAAAGAAAAAGATGGCACCCAATAGTATTATTGCCCCAATCATGGCAATTATATCTAGCTGTATCATAACAACGAAGCAAGCAATTGCCCCGATGATGCTTATCCAGCCAGGGATACGAAAAGATGGACGAAAATCGGAACCAGCCCAATTCTCAATGGCACAGGTAAGATTGAGAAAACCATAGGTAATAATGAAGAAAATGGAAACTACTCTTGCAATAACGTTCAATTCCCCTATGAGAATGCCCGATAGGGCAATTACAAAGGTTAGCATGAGGGCATTTCGCGGTTCGTTGCCTTTGCCAACTCCTTTGGAAAAGATTTTTGGTGTAATCCTATCCATGGCAGTAGCTTGAAGTATTCGTGGTGCCCCTAAAATGCTACCAAAGGCCGATGATAGGGTTGCTCCCCATATCCCTGCAACAACCAAAGGGGAATAGAATGAAATTTTCAACAGCGCAGACGAGTCGTTTACAAGTAAATCACGGTCAACGGTGTACGAAAAAAAGAAAACTATACTTATGTAAACAAGCAAACCAACTACAATAGCCATAATGGTCCCAATGGGAATCGCTTTCTTCGGATCCTTAAGATCACCCGACATGGATACACCTGCCTCAAAACCTGTAACGGCCGGAAAAAATATGGCAAAAAGGGCAATCCAAGGGAGAGAATTACTCGCTGTTTCCATAATGGGTGAAGCCGGTCCAAATTCATGCCTTCCCAAAAAAATAGAAACCAACGAGAGCACCAAAACTGCTAAAATAACGAACTGTGTCTTTAGGGCAAGATTTGTACTTATAAAAGTAATGATAGTTACCACAATAAGCGATAAAACGCCTGCTATCCTTATGTTATTTAGAGTTGTCTCAATGCCAAAAGCATTCAAAAATGTTTCGGAAAAACCAATAAGGTATAGGCTAACGCTAAAGGAAAGTCCAACGAAAAGTGCAAGTCCAAGTGTACCCCCAATGGGAAGTCCCAAACTTCTTGAAATCATGTAGTAAGTCCCACCAGTTTCAACCTTTTTATCTGTAGCAATACTTGCCACACTAAGCCCTGTTGATGCAGAAATTATATGAGCAACCAAAACAATACCCAGTGTAGCCCATAATCCGGCCTGACCTACAATCCATGGTAGCCTCAGGTACATTATTACGCCTAATATGGTAAGGATTGAAGGTGTAAAAACACCTTTGAATACCCCGAACTTATTGCTCTTGTTGCTCATAAAAACTATTATTTCTGATTATTGACAAAATATAATTCCAAATATACATGGATTATAGAAGAAAATGAAAAATTGAGACTAAGTAAACCCACAAAGAATTGAACAAAAAAAATTAACTTGGTAATGAGTTGGGAAGTAAACAGAAAAGTTTTTCTTTAAAAATTTATGCGGTATTAACTCATTTATGTAAATTAGTTTTCAAAAAAACTAAAAAAATGGATCATCAACTGCAACTCCTTACTGTAATGGCTGCATACCTTCTTCTTTTGATCCTTTGGGGTATGTATCAGGGCCGGAAGGTTAAAACCGATACTGACTATTCTATCGCCGGGCGAAAATTACCCGGATGGGTAGCTGCTCTTTCGGAACGTGCCACCGGTGAATCGTCGTGGGCATTGCTTGGGCTGCCCGGAGCAGCATATGCACTAGGGCTCACTGAGATTTGGACAGCCCTTGGCTGTGTTGTGGGTATAATTGCTGCATGGTGGTTGCTTGCGTGGAGGTTGCGCGATGAGGCAGAAAAATATAACGCCAACACCTTTGCCGATTACCTTGCCCGCAGGCATGGTGATGCAGGTAAATTGATCCGAATTGTTGGTAGTTTTACCATTGTCTTCTTTTTCTTCTTCTATGTTGGGGCACAATTCTTAGGTGGGGGGAAAACATTGCACACCATGTTCCACATAAAACCCGAATGGGGAATGCTTTTCACCGCACTGATCATAGTACCGTATGCCATTTATGGTGGTTTCAGGAGCGTGGTTTACACCGATGTGATCCAAGCCATTGTTATGATCATTACGCTAGTTGTTGGACCCATAGCAGGTATAATTTACATATCGAACAATCCTGATATTTATGCAACATCGGTAATTGATGCCTTGCAGCAGGCTGGTCCAAGCCATATGTCAATGGTAAACGGTCTAAAGGGGTTTGCAGCAGGAACTGTGATTGTAAGTGGCTTCAGCTGGTTTTTTGGGTATCTGGGTGGCATGCCGCAGCTTTCGCTGCGATTTATGGCCATTAGCGATGAAAAACAGGCAAAAAAAGCAAGGAATATTGGTGTTGCATGGACGCTAATTGCCTACGTTGGTGCAATGCTTCTGGGATTAATTGGGCTTGCTATTTTTGGTCCGGGAACACTTACCGATCAGGAGTATGTTATGCCTGCTGTTATTTTAAAAATTTTCCCTGCCAGCATTGCTGCTGTATTAATCACAGGAGCCATAGCAGCGATGATTTCCACTGCCGACTCGCTCCTGGTTCTCTCCTCAACCGAGATGAGTGAAAATCTTGTAAAACCGTTAAGGAAGGGTATTGACCAGCGCAAAGGGCTAATTCAGTCGAGATACATAACGGCCATACTTGCTGCCGTTGCTTTGGGAATTGCATATACCTCACCTCAAAAGTTGATCTTCACACTGGTGGGCTATGTTTGGGCTGGCATTGGCTGCACATTCTCAGTGGTAATCCTCTTCACGCTTTTTTGGAAGCGTTATCATGGTAAAGCGGCCGTAATTACGATTGTTTCAGGACTTGTATTTACCATACTTTGGGTTAGCCTGGGTTTTGATAAAACCATCATTACCGCCCGGTTTGCCAACTTTTCTTTTACGCTAATAGTTGCCATAATGGCAACATATCTGGTAAAACCTGCTTTGGATAAATAGAGGGTTTTTGCTTTTACCGCTTAGTAATGGTTTCGTGAATCTCCCTAAAATAGGTAACCTCTATACGACGTTGGACTTCTTTCAGGGCTTCGTTTCCTGCTTCTTTTTCGTTGAAATGCCGTCCGGTAAAACCCTCAAGGGATTTATAGTATACCTGATTGCCCTTGGGAGTTTCAACCTTGATGAACCCTTCTATTACCGCATTTTTGTAATTACCAGACTGCCCAGCGATTTTAGTGAGAACGTTTATACGAACAATGTAATCTGCTTCACTTTCCTTTTCTTTAATCTCGTAACCACCCTCAATGGCTTTCCTTCGAAAACTGCTGTAAAGGATTCCGGGGATAATTTTTTCACCCATGTTAACCTCGTTGGACACAATGGCAAATATGGGTTTCTCAATATTAATCCTAATGCTGCCTTGTGGTAAGGTAAACCTGGAAATCATCCTACGAATCACCGGATCTGAAGTGCCTTCCATCAGAATCTCATCAATGTCTATCGTAGCAGTAAGGGTTTCGTGAGTTTTGGTTGATCGTACAGCATCTATCTCAAATGATGCAATTCCATTTCTTTCGGTTCTTTTTTTATTATTCCTTATTGGTTTCTCTGAATAAGAAACAGCCAATGGTAACTCTGAGATATTGCCAAAGGCACGAAACCGAGCCTGAAATTGCAGTGCCGAAGCACTTATACCATGACCAGTTTTAACATTAACTTCACCATTCAATGGAATAATTTCAAGCCCCGAAAGCGTTGCCGAGAACTCTTTAAAAATCTCGTTCCCCAAATAGATTTGCGATCCCCGGAACTCAACTGGTAATGGCTCGCTAAAGTAGGGTTTAATGGGCTCAAGTGCTTTGATAAATTGCATCAGGGCTTGCCGAATATTGCCTGCATCGCAGGCATTAATTCCGCTGGTGAAAAAATCGAGCGACCGGGTAATAGCGTTGTTTTTCCGTTGTTCCTTAAGCTGATTGTAATGCGATTTGGATAATCGATAGAAAACCCAATAGTTTTCAGTATCCTCCCATGTATCAACCAATTCATATCCCTCCAGATCCTGTTGCGTTTGTGCTCTAATTATTGAAGTAAAGTCTTCCCTAAAGTTAAGATTCGACTCAAAAGCGTGAATTACAGAATTCGACGAAATGCTAATGGATATCTCTCCTGCCATATCTGAAAGAGCATTCTGACGTGCTGCCTGTTGATACTGATTAACATCAAAAGTTTTGCGGGCAATTCCAATCCCATAATAGTAGACTTGCGAAGTTGGTCTATTCTTTGCCCACTCAGGTTGAGGAACAGGTGGCGGTCCCTGCACCTTTTTGCTCCCGCTACAACCAACCAAAGCAAAAGCAAGCACAAAAAGAATTAGGGCATTAAAAGGCTTATTCATTATTTTTCAGGATTATACTGGTTAATCTTATGGGCAACACGAGACGAAATTTTTTCAATCGTTTCAAGTTGAAGTGTACTAACGCTTTTAATATTTTGATTTGCAGACAGTAAATTCTGGAGTGCTTTTACTGCACCAGGATTATCATCGATCTTATCTTTGGGTGAGTTTTTATCGGTAAATTCCCAGTATCCTGGAACCAACTTATTTTTATCACCACTGAAAGTTGCGTAACGAATAGCGTCCGAAACATTTTGATTAATAGCGTCGGAAACTAATACTGCACTTGTTTCTGTAGAATTGAGCTGATACTGAAAAGCAGCCTCAACACTGTTCTCCCTACTAATTTCCATGTAAGTAACTTTATGGTACTTGGTTTCTTTCCTATCCTCACCAGTGTCCTTATCTTTTACAATAATCTCCTCCTTAAGATACCCACGTTTTTCCTCCCTTTTAACCTTACCATCGTTGGCATCAAATTTTAATACTGTACCCTTCAATACGGCTTTTGGAGCCAGTTGGCCAACCTTAATATTTACCCCAATACTAGATGAATGCTGTTGCGGAGATGAGTATTGCTGAGTGGGCTTGGTATCGATAACCTTTATGAATGGATTATTTAATCCGTTTAGATCACTTACAATCCTACTCTGCAAAATAGTGCCAGCATCCTTGTAACTGCTATTGTTTCTAATTATTTCAATGGCTATAGTTATCATCCCTTTCGAAAGGGCTTCATCGCGCAAATCTTTGCTATCCTTATAGGTTCCATGAGTGGTAATGATACTGTTAAAGTTTGCATAAGCCGAGCGATAGAGTCCATTGATCAGAAATTCCATTCCGGCACGATATAGGGGTTCGCTCTGCGAAATTTTCATGTGTTCATCCACACCCTGGTAAAGAGGGTCTACCAGTTTGATCTCAGCAAAAAGAAGTTCCGATTCTCGAAATTTTTCTTCTTCCAATAGCAACCGTGCTTCATCGTAAAGTTTGGATAGGTAACGAGGCTTTGCCTCATCGTAATATCCCTGCGCCATTGGCGAAATGGAAATGGAAACTCCAGTTGCATTTACCTTGTTCATGTATGCTTTTGCTTCAATGTAATTATATACCACTGCTTTATCATCGCCCGAAAGATAGGCTTTGCTCACTTCAAAACCCTTATCATCGAGCAATCGCTGGCCATTCTTTTTAAGCCCAATGGCTGCATCAACATTCTTTGGGTTAGCCACCATGGATTGGTAGTACATTTCGGCAGCCATCTCGTAAAGACCTGCCTGCTCAAATTTTAATCCCTTTTTGGCATAACGTTTCGACACACATCCTCCAAGGATAATAACGCAAGCTGCAAGTAGAACTATAAAATATTTTTTCACGGTCGAATTCTGTTTAAGTTTAAAATTCTAATTGCTGAATCATAGGTTTTTTTTTAAAAAATGATTGATTATATGATGGCTAAAAATAGTAAAAATTATTGGGGTATGGGTAAAAAAGTTTTTTTGGAATAGCATGAATAAATCAAATGGAATTACTCTCTTTCAAGGTTTTTATATGCATTTGCATGATAATCTTAAATGTTGAAAATGCAGGTTATTCAATCCTGTTCCATAGTTCAAAAATATCCTTCTCATTCCTTTGAAATGCATTCAAGGCATTTTGACGAAAATTCAATTTAACCCCTACGTAGGATATGTAAAAAATATCGCTGGTGAAGCCAACTACCTCCCATTCACCACTCACTGTAAAAACCTCCTGGAACTCATCCTTGCTGTAATAATCCAGCTCCAACTCATTATTCTCAATTGCGAATTTATTCTCCAGAATTCTTATGGTTAACACGATGCCCCAATCATCTTCCTTCTGGTTAATGACTTGTACTAAAAATAGTTCTCTTCCCTCACGGTATAAAGCCTTTCTTCCCTTCAGATTAATTCTCATTGTAAGTTTTTTTCTGATCAAAAATAGCTATTTTCATACACTGGTGTATAACACTTTTTAACAAACGTTTTGTAAACCTTACACTTATTTCATCATCAATATAAAGTTACAATCTTGCTTATTAACCTAAAACAATCCATTTTTCATGAAAAGAAATTTAATTTTCAACCTTTTACTGGTATTTCAGATATTTGTTCCAGGCATGTTATCTGGAATCAATGTCGAGGATACCCGTATGCTGGCTCAACCCGCCATCAGCGATAGTCACATTGCTTTTATCTACGCAGAGGATCTATGGGTTGCCAATATCGATGGTACAAATCCCCGTCGCTTAACGGTGGACAGGGGTGTAGAATCGAACCCCATCTTTTCGCCAGATGGCAAACTCATTGCCTTTAGTGCTGAGTACGATGGGAATACAGATGTTTTTATCGTTCCCGTTGAAGGGGGTATTCCAAAGCGATTAACCTGGCATCCTGGTGCTGATTATGTGAGAGGATTTACTCCCGATGGGCAAAGCGTTCTGTTCATATCACAGCGATCCATTTATACTGGTCGATATTTCCAACTCTTCACTGTTCCTATAACAGGGGGCTTCCCAAAGCAGCTAGAAATTCCCAACGCTTTTCATGCTGCCTACTCGCCCAATGGCGAATTTATTGCCTATACACCCATCCCCGATCAGTTTAACCAGTGGAAAAACTACAGGGGAGGAACCATATCTACCATATGGGTTTTCTCCACAAAGGATCATTCGGTTATTCCAATTCCAAAACCCGATGGCGGTTGCAACGATACTAAACCCCTCTGGATTGGTGATATGATCTACTTCCTTTCCGACAGGAATGGCGAGTTCAACCTTTTCAGCTTTGACAAAACTACCTCAGAGGTTTTTCAGCTAACAAACTACAACGATTTTCCAGTAATCAACATCTCGACCAACGGGAAGGAAATTATTTTAGAGCAAAGTGGCTACCTCCACATCTATCGCGAAGGGATAAAATGGCCCCAAAAACTAACTGTGGTTATTGCCACCGATCTTCAGGAGCTGCGCCCTCGCTTTGTGAATGGCAATAATTACATACGTAGCGCCGATATTTCACCCACGGGTGCAAGGGCTGTTTTTGGCTACAGGGGCGAAATAATAACCATTCCTGCCGAAAAGGGAGATCCAAGAAACATTACATACACTACAAGTTCCCACGAAAAATATCCTGCCTGGTCGCCAGATGGCAAATCAATTGCCTACTTCACTGATGCATCAGGAGAATATCAGCTGGCAATAAAATCGCAGGATGGCAAGGGCGAGGCAAAAACATTCAAATTAAGTGGTGCAGGTTTCTACGCATATCCTCGCTGGTCGCCCGATTGTAAGAGAATTGCTTTTGTTGACAACAGTCGAAGTCTATACATTATTGATGTGACCTCGGGAAATATTAAAAGGATCTCTTCGGACGAGATGTATTCCCCTGGAGTATTCAGGAATATATTTGGTTCCTGGTCGTTCGACTCAAAATGGATTTCATATACAAAAGTACTGGAAACAAACTTCAAGCAGGTATTCCTCTACTCCATCGATCAGGATAAATCGTTCCCAATAACCGATGGATTAAGCGATGCGTCTGAACCTATTTTTGATCCCACAGGGAAATACTTGTACTTCTTTGCATCCACCGATGCAGGCCCTGTTGTAAACTGGTTTGATCAGTCAAACGCCGATATGCGCATGAGCCGTTCTATTTACCTATTAACTCTGCAAAAGGAAACCATTTCGCCTTTCGCTAAGGAAAGCGATGAGGAGGAGCCAAAAAAGGATGAAGAACCTGCTAAAGAAGCCGATAAGGGTAAAAAGGGAGATAAGAAAGAACCCGATGCAGAGAAAAAAATCGAATCGTTAAAAATTGACTTCGAAGATATTGAAAATCGTATAGTTGACTTTCCCATAAAGGCTGGCAACTACCATAGCTTGGGCATGGCAAAGGAGGGCGAACTTCTGTACATCGAGCGCCCATATGACTATCGCTCATCGGTAACCATGCGAAAGTACGATATTAAGAAGCGAAAGGATAACGAAGTTGTGGAGATGGATGGCTATATCCTGTCGGCTGATGGCAAAAAGATGTTGTTCGTTAAGAGTAACGTCTGGACCATCTCCAATGCCGGAGAAAAACCCGAAGCGGGAAAAGGTGCTCTGAACACTGGAGACATCAAAATTAAGATTGATCCTGTTGCTGAGTGGGCACAAATTTTTAATGAGGTATGGCGCATTAACCGCGACTATTTTTATGATCCCGGAATGCATGGTGCCGATTGGAATGCAATGAAGGCAAAGTACGAAGTATTCCTGCCCCACTTATCCTGCAGAAGCGATTTGAATCGCCTGATTCAATGGATGTGTAGCGAACTTTCTGTGGGTCACAGCTATTCAGGAGGAGGCGATTGGCTGAATAGTCCCGAAAGGATTAGCGGAGGTTTACTCGGCGCTGACTATATCATAGCAAATAACAGGTATAGGTTTGGCAAGATTTATGGTGGACTCAACTGGACCCCTGATCTTCGATCTCCCCTAACCGAACCAGGCGTAAACGCTAATGAGGGCGATTACATACTGGCTGTGAATGGAAAAGATGTGACTGCAAACCAAAACCTATTCAGCTTCTTTGAAAATACCGCAGGGAAAATCATTGAGCTAACCATTGGACCCAACCCGGACTATACAGCATCGAGGATTGTGAAGGTTGTTCCCATAGCAAATGAATACGCGCTCAGGAATCGGGATTGGGTGGAAGGCAACCTGAAAAAGGTTACCGAAGCAACTAACGGACAGGTAGCCTATGTATATGTACCAAATACCGCAGGTCTGGGGCATCAATACTTCAAGCGTTACTTTTTCCCTCAGGCTAACCGCAAGGCAATTATTATCGACGAACGGTATAACGGGGGCGGATCGTTGGCCGACTACTATATTGATATCCTTATGCGACCATACCAATCGCACTGGAATTTCCGGTACGGAAAGGATTTGAAGACACCCAGCGCATCTATCCAGGGACCAAAGGTGATGATCATTGACGAGAATGCAGGATCGGGTGGTGATATGCTTCCATACATGTTCCGCAAGTTTGGCGTGGGCACTATGGTGGGAAAACGAACCTGGGGCGGACTTGTGGGAGTGCTCGGGTTCCCCGAGTTGATGGATGGTGGTTACGTTACCGCTCCCAACGTGGCCATTTGGACAAAGGATGGCTTTATAGTTGAGAATGTTGGCGTTGAACCCGATATTGAAGTGGAGCAGTGGCCTGCTGAAGTGATCAAAGGAAGAGACCCACAGCTGGAAAAAGCCATTGAGGTTGCTCTTAAAGAGTTGGAAAAGAATCCTCAGGAAGAACCTCAAAGACCACCTTACCCAGTAAGGGTCAGAAAATAGATTCTCTTAATCCCTTTTGTAAGCACTTATTCGCTTGTGTTATTTTTTATTTTTTAAAAAAATTGAATCCTCTTCGTGTTAAATCCGAAGAGGATTTTTTTATCTTTAGCTATTACAATTTAAAACTTATCATATGGATCGTCTAAAGAGCATTCTGGATTCTATTGGTAATTTCTTAAGTTACTCAATTTATACACATGGTACATCCCAGTTGACCATAGGTACACTTCTATTCCTAGTAATCGGCATTTGGTTAGTCTTTTTCCTTTCAAAACTTATTAGAAGATTGCTAATTGATAGGATATTAGAGAAGAAAGGTACCGATAATGTCTTATCCTGATATAGGTTGACCTTTTTTAAGGTTATTTGGCCAAGTTATTTCCGGAATTTTTTCAGAGCTTTTTAAGGAGCTCAAAAAATTCCAGAATAACTTTTCGTTTATGAAAGCATGCCG
>Ga0334882_1001243_pt1 | contig 31507 bp, 18 predicted proteins | sample GraSluR1_MG_5_FD_207226 | JGI IMG/M metagenome (GOLD analysis project Ga0334882, IMG submission 207226) | Sludge microbial communities from methane-producing bioreactor in Wageningen University, Netherlands - Granular Sludge_15_04-R1 | ecosystem: Engineered > Bioreactor > Anaerobic >... | reverse complement strand
CCGCCACTGCCGCCACGCTCATCCAGGGCCTGGCCGATCTGCGGGTGCTCAAGGTGAGCCAGCCGGAGCTGACGGTAGGGGCGGGCGAGCTCTTCACCTACACGATTTTTGTAGACAACTTCGGGCCATCGTTCGCGCGGAACGTGGTGTTTACGGATACGTTACTTTCCTCCGGCACGTTCACGCTGGTGGGGATTGTGGAAGATGCCAGCCGCGCGGATACCTGCACGCCCAGCGGAATGCTGATCGTGTGCACCTTGACCGAGCCGCTGGAAACGGCGAGCACGCCGCCGGGGTATGGGCGGTGGCAGGTACAGATCCGGGCGCAAGCCACTGAAGCGCAAACCATCCAGAACACGGTAGTGGTGCGGGCCGCCACGCCCGATCCCGACCTGAGCAACAATGCGGCGACGGACTTCATCGAGATTACGGCGGCGGCCGACTTGGCGGTAGTGAAAGGGGCGGTCGCGCCGGTGGTGGCCGGGCAGACGACCACGCTGCACACCACGCTGAGCAATGCTGGCCCCTCCACCGCGCACAGCGTCGTGCTGGTGGAGCACGTCCCTGCTGGGCTGACGGTGCTGGGGCTGACGCATCCGGGGCTGACGTGCAGCCAGGCCGGGGATACCCTTACTTGCGCGGCGGGGAGCCTCGCGCCGGGGGCGAGCCGCGCGCTGACGGTGAGCGTGGCCGTGGATCCGGCGTTGCCCGCCGGAACGCTGGTGAGCAGTGCCAGCGTCAGTGGCGCGGACTTCGACCCCGACAACACCAACAACTACGCCAGCACGGCGGTACACGTCACGTCTGCCGCTACGTTAAGCGTCATCAAAACCAGTACGCCCGCGACGGTGGCGGCTGGGGAGACTTTTGCGTATACCATTGACATCACCAACGCCGGGCCTTCCACCGCGCAGAGCGTCGCGCTGGTGGATACCTTGCCCGCCGCGATTACCGCCCTGAGCGCGACGGGGCCGGCGGGGAGCGTGTGCCACCTGTTGGCGGGCCAAGTCACCTGCGACCTGGGCGCGCTTGCGCCGGGGACGCCGGTACAAGTCGTCATCCAGGCGCGCGCGAGCGCTGCGGCGGCACCCGGGGGGGTGACGAACCAGGTCAGCGTGAGCGCGGCGAACGCGCCTACTGTCCAGGCACAGGCTACGACCACGCTGTACCAGGAGAGCGACTTGAGCGTGCAGAAGACCGGCACGCCGGGGGTGGCCTACGCGGGCGACCTGGTGCGCTACACGCTGACGGCGGCGAATGCCGGGCCATCCGCTGCCGCCAGTGTAGTGCTGACGGATACCCTGCCGGCAGCGCTGGAGTATCAGACCGATACCGGCGGCTGCACGGAGACGGGCGGCACGCTCGTCTGCGCGCTAGGATCGCTGGCGGTGGGCGCGACCCGCACTTTGGAGGTCTACGCCCGCGTGCGCCCGGAGGCGCTGCCGGATACCACCGCCATCAATACGGCGGTCATCGCCAGTCCTGCCAGCGATCCTGACCTGAGCAACAACACCGCCACCGCCGCCACGTTGATTCAAGGCCTGGCCGATCTGCGGGTGGTGCAATATACGCAGCCCGGCGGATCGGTACAGGCGGGTGAGCATTTCACCTATACCATCATTGTAGATAATCTTGGGCCGGGTTACGCCCACGCAGTTGAGCTCAACGGTACGCTTACATCAGGCGGTGACTTTGAACTACTGGCAGTGACATCGGAGCGGCCTGCTACATGTGTACCTGCACCCGACTTGTTCCAGGGGCACATGGCGCTGCGTTGCGAGTTGACCCATCCACTAGAAGCGGTGGGGAACGGTACAGGGCGTTGGACAATCCAGGTGTTGCTACAGGCGACTGAATCACAAACACTCAACAACGTGGTCGAAGTTTCAGGTGCGGATTACGATCCGAATCTCTCAAACAACCTATCCCTCGCGCAGCTTGTGATTAGCGAAGTGGCCGATTTGCGTATTGCCAAGAGTTTGCTCGGTCAGGTTCAGATAGATGGGCAACCCGGCGGCGTGACCACACTGTTACCCAACCGCGCCACAGCCGGAGCGATTATGACCTATACGATCACAATAACCAACGCCGGGCCTTCTACAGCGAGGAATGTAGTAGTGCAAGATCGGCTACCCGCCTGGTTGACAGTGCAGGCGACAGTGCCGAGTCAGGGCCTTTGTAATACTGCCATCCCTGGCAATCCGGCTGCGCCATTGATTTGCACCCTGGGGACGCTTGGCCCGGAGCAAGATGCCACGGTCATCATCGTTGCACAGGTAGATGCCAAAACGCCGGATGGAACCCTGCTCGACAACAACGCGCTGGTTTATAGTGACGGATACGATTCTAACAATATGGATAATTACGTCACCCATTTCACCATGATTGACGCTTGGGCTGATCTATCTGTACATAAAACAGCTGAGCCGACCACGGCTTTGCCGGGGCAGACGCTCACTTATACCATTGTCGTGCAGAATCGTGGCCCTAGTGATGCTGTTGGCGCACAGGTGTTGGATCTGCTTCCTGTTGGTATCACCGATGCTACGTGGACATGCGCGGCAACGGGCGGCGCGACTTATGCACCCTACGGAATAGGTAATCTCGTGGAGACGGTACAAGTGCCGGTAGGCGGTATGCTGGTCTATACACTGCGCGGTACGCTTAATACAGCTGCTCTAATCACCAACACCGTTACCGTAGCGGCGCCACCGGCTGCGGGCGATCCGTATCCGCTCGATAATAGCGATTCCGTTGTCAATCGCCCATTAGCCATCTACCTGCCGTTGGTGATTCGCTTTGAGCAAATTGCTACTGCACCAGATTTGGTCATTGAAGAGTTAATTGTAGGTAAGCATAGTGTACATGTAGTGATTGCGAATCAGGGGGATGCGCCGGTAACGCAGGGTTTCTGGGTGGATTTGTACATTGGTCCGCGCGTAGCGCCGCGCGCGGTCAACCAAATCTGGGTTGATCTTGCCGATCAGGGGATGACCTGGGGAATAAATATGTCGGCCTTGCCACTTGAACCAGGTGACACGCTAGTCCTTTCCGTAAGTGATCTCTATTACTGGGCGTCGCTCAGCCGGGTAACATGGCCGTTGGTTGAGGGAACGGCAGTTTATGCGCAGGTGGATAGTTATTCAGTAGATACAAATCATGGTTTGGTGTTGGAAGACCATGAGATTAGGGGTGACCCGTACAACAATGTTAGCGGGCCGGTGTATGTGCCGTAGGATTTTAGCGCGTGCTTCTGTAGTTGCTGTCGGCTAGCGTGATAGTCTTGATTTAGAAATTAGAGCGTGAAACGTGACTTGTTGATCACGTTTCACGCTCTGTGTTTTTGCCCTCAGCACAGCTGTTTTTCCCCATTTAATGTCTTATACTCAACTCCGTGCTATAATATCCTCATTCTAGGGTGGAGCAATCGTGGTTCCGTAATTTTAAGGAGGAAAGAGTGATGCGTACACGTTGGTTCTCACTACTTTTGTTGCTGGCGCTGTTGTTGAGCGCCTGTGGGCCGAAGACTACTCCTGCACCTACCGCACTACCGACCGAGACTCCCACACAGGCAGCTACATCCGCGCCCACGGCTGTGCCTGATGATGTCATTTATCTGGCAATTATCTGGCATCAGCATCAGCCGGTTTACTATCAGGACCCCGAAACGGGCGTTTACGCCAAACCCTGGGTGCGCGTCCACGCCACCAAGGACTATGTGGACATGGCCGCGATGCTGGAGGACTACCCCGATGTCCATGTTACCTTCAATCTCACCCCCAGCCTACTACGGCAGATTAGCGATTTTGTAGATCATGGCGCAAGTGATGAGTATTGGGTTCACACGCTCGTCCCCGCCGAGCAGCTCACTGAGGCCCACAAGCGATTCATCTTGCGCTATTTCTTCGACATCAACCCTAAAATCATCGCGCGTTTTCCGCGTTATGTGGAGCTGCAAGCCCAACGTCCTGGCAATGACGAGGCCGTTGAGGTCGCTATCAGTGGTGGATGGAGCGCGCAGGATTTCCGTGATCTTCAGGTGCTCTTTAATCTAGGGTGGACTGATCCCGATTGGTTGGCTGAAGCGCCACTTGCCGCGCTTGTCGCGCAAGGGCGTAACTTTAGCGAGGCCGATAAGGCCGTGGTGCTGGCCGAGCACGAGCGCCTGCTCGCGGAAGTGATCCCTGTTCACCGCCGATTGCAGGAGCGCGGACAGATTGAGATTACGATGACCCCCTTTGCTCACCCCATCCTGCCCTTGCTGGTGGATACGAACCTGGCGAAAATTGCCATGCCCTCCGCTGAGCTGCCCGTTCCCCCCTTCCGTTACGGCGGGGATGCGGTAGCACAGGTTGAGCGTGGTGTGGAGATGTACGAGGATCTCTTCGGCGTCGCGCCGCGTGGGATGTGGCCCGCTGAGGGTTCCGTCGCGCAGCAAATCGTCAACATGGTGGCGCGTGTTGGTATTCAGTGGATGGCTTCCGATGAGGGTGTGCTCGCCAAATCATTGGAGATGGACGGCTTCGCGCGCAACATTGACGATACGGTGATTCAGGCTGATGCCCTTTACCGTCCCTACAGTGTTGTGGGCGGCGATGGCATTCCCGTGGCGATGGTCTTCCGCGATGTTGTCATTTCCGACAAGGTGGGCTTCACCTACTCCGGACTTCCCGGCAATGTAGCCGCTGCCGATTTCATCAGCCGCATTCGTGCTATTCACGAGCAGCTCAAGAGCGCCGGAGTGGAAGGTCCGAATCTAGTTACGGTGATTCTCGATGGGGAGAATGCCTGGGAGTATTACGACAACGACGGCAAGGAATTTCTCCACGGGTTGTACGAGCGTCTCTCCGCTGACCCCACCATCATCACGGTGACACCGTCGGAGTATCTGGCGATGTTCCCTGCTGAACCAAGTCGTGCGATTGATGAGCTCTGGGCTGGTTCGTGGATTGCACACGATTTTTCTACCTGGATCGGTGAGGATGAGGAAAACCGCGCCTGGAACTACTTGCTTCAGGTGCGCGAGATGTTCCATAAGTACGATACTGGTGTGCGCACGCCACCTAGCGCTGAGGCGCTTGAGGCGGCCCGCACGTTGATGTTTATCGCCGAAGGCTCCGACTGGTTCTGGTGGTACGGTGCGGATCAGAATTCCGGCTCGGATGAGGATTTTGATCTACAATACCGCAACACGCTCAAGCAGATTTATATTACGCTGGGCGAGACGCCACCGGACTGGCTGAGCGTCCCGATCATTGCTGAATCTCCCGCCGCTGCGGAGCAAGGTGCGACCGATCTGATCGCTCCCGACATTGATGGCAGCGTTGCTGCGGGTGAGTGGGACGCTGCTGGTTATTACAGTGCCGCGGGTGGCGTGATGGCGGCGGGTAGCTTGCCGCTAGAGCGCCTCTACTACGGTTTCGATGCACAACATCTCTATCTGCGGATGGAAAGTGCCTATCCCTGGAGCGCGCTGACCACTTGCGGCGGCAACGAAGCCTGTCGGAGCACGGTGGGGGTGTACTTCCTGCCGCCGGGCAGCGGTATGTCCAGTGCCTTCTCGCGCCATGGTGGGGCGCAGACTTATCTAGGCTTTGGTGCCACCCACTTGTTGGAATTCGTCTATGGCAACAATGCTACGCTCACTGGCGTGGTCTTCTCCGCTTTTGATGGGGATGCCTGGACTACGACCAGCTTCCCGGTGGAAGACCTGCGCATTGCAACCGCGGGAACGACGCTGGAAGCCGCCGTGCCGTTGGCACTGTTGGCTCCAGTAGGTGCGAACCTGGATAGCGGCGACCGCATTCAATTGCGCACGATTCTGAGCCAGGGAACAACGGAGGCACAGAACGATCAGCAGATGCTCCCCACCAGTGGCCCGGCGCTTGTCGTCGTGCCGGATCTGGGCCTCACAACATTGGTGTTGGAGATTAATGATCCGCTCAATGACGACACCGGCCCAGGGACGTACACTTATCCGCAGGATGCCGTCTTCCAGCCGGGCGTATTCGATATGAGCTCGTTCAGCGTGGGATACGACGACACCTATATCGTGTTCCGGGTCACGCTACGCGGACCGCTGCAAAATGCGTGGAACTCGCCCAACGGTATCTCGCTGCAAACCCTGGACATTTACATTGACCAGGACGGGCCGGATAGCGGCGACCGCTTGCTACTGCCGGGGCGCAACGCCGCGCTCACGCCGGACTATGCTTGGGATTATGCTATTTGGGTAGAAGGCTGGACGCCCGGCGTTTACATCCCCGGTGCTGAAGCGCCCGTGCAAGTGGATACACAGTTGACAATCATCGCTGATGCAGGCCAGAGCAAGATCACGGTCAAAGTCCCGCGCGCGTTGCTGGGCGATGACCCGGCGGCCTGGTCTTACGCAGTAGTGTTGCTAGGGCAGGAGGGTTTCCCCGCTTCGGGTGTCTGGCGCGTGCGCGATGTAAGTCCTGCTGCCGAGCAGTGGCGTTTCGGCGGCGCGGCTACCGGTGCCAGCCACGCGCGCATTTTGGATGTAATCTGGCCGGCGGATGCCACGCCTACCCAGGGCGAGATGCTGAGCGATTATACTGTCGCGGATAGTGTGCGCGATTTCACAGCTGACGACTTCGCGCAGATTCCGATGCTACCCTAGAAGGTGTGTCTTGAAACGCGAAGTGTGACGTGATGGGAAAGGTGCTGCCAGAAGCAACGTAGGACTCACGACTACGTAAAAAAACCCGCCCCCTGCTGATGCAGGGGGCGGGTAATGTTTACTCACGATTCACATCACGGATACGGGCGCTCCAAATCAGTGATCAAGAACGTATCTATTGCCTCAACCTCTTCACTGAGCAACGTGCCCTTGGGCAGGTCTTTCTCAATGATGACCCCCTCGTATTCCTCAATCGGTCCATCTGAACCGCGAATGTCGCCTCGGTAGCCCGTCCCCGCAGGGATCAGCTTGCCGATAATGACGTTCTCCTTGAGGCCGAACAGGGGATCTTCCAACCCCTCTACCGCCGCGTTCGAGAGCACCTTGATTGTGTGCTGGAACGAAGCCGCCGAGAGGAACGAATCGGTTGCTAGAGCCGCCTTCGTGATGCCCAACAACACCTGCCGTGAGCGTGCGGGCTGCTTGCCCTGCTCCACCATCTCGCGGTTCGTCTGCTCCAGCCGAATCCGATCTACTACATCTCCCGGTAGGAAGAACGTATCTCCCGGATCGGTCACGAGCACCCGGCTCAACATCTTGCGGATGATGATTTCGAAGTGCTTGTCGTGGATGTTCACGCCCTGCGAGCGGTATACTTCTTGCACTTCGCGCAGCAGGTAGACCTGCACTGCGTCGCGCCCTTGTACCTGGAGGATACGGTGGGGGTTTGGCACACCCTCGCACAACGGCGTACCTGCCTCAATTTGCTGCCCTTCGGCTACCAGCAAGCGCGTCGTGGTGGGAGTGATATACTCGTGTTCGTCGCGTACCTCGTAGATTAGGATCAAATCCTGTTCGTCGCGGTTGATGCGCCCTTTTGCCTTCGCGCGCAGCTCCTGCGTATCGTTGCGGGCTAAAATGTCACCCAGATTCACATCGTCGCCGTCTTCTACTACGATTCCCCAATCTTCAGGAATATCGTAGCTGACCTTTTTGATTTGGCTATCCACGATCATGACCCGGTTTTCATCCCCGTCGCGGGTGATGTGGACGATGCCGCGAATATCGGAAATCTCCGCCTCACCCTTCGGCTCCTTGCGGGCTTCTAACAGTTCTTCAACACGGGGCAAACCGCTGGTGATGTCACCGCTTGACGAGGCTGTACCACCAGTGTGGAAGGTGCGCAGGGTAAGCTGTGTGCCCGGTTCACCGATGGATTGTGCTGCGATGATGCCGACCGCCGTCCCTACGCGCGACAAACCCCCGCGTCCCAGATCACGCCCGTAACATGTGGCACAAATACCCAATTCCATATCGCAGGTCATCGGCGAACGCACGTAGATTTCTTCAATACCCAGGGTGTCTAAAAGTGCGCCTTTGAATTCGTCAATTTCTTCATTGCGATGGATGATGACCTCGCCTGTTTGTGGATTAACGACCGGTGCCGCCGCATACCGGCCGAGCGTGCGCTCGGCCATCGTCTGCCCGGCGATGTCATCGCTGCGACGCAGCCATAAACCGGTGCGCGTCTCGCAGTCAATCGCGTTGATGATGACATCCTGTGCCGTATCCACTAGGCGGCGCGTGAGATACCCAGCGTCGGCGGTACGGAGGGCCGTATCGGCCAAACCCTTGCGTGAGCCATGCGTGGAGATGAAATACTCCAGCGCAGTGAGGCCCTCACGTAGGTTTGAGCGGATCGGTAATGCGATAATACGTCCGGAGGGATCGGCCATCAGGCCGCGCATCCCAGACAACTGCGCAATTGGCCCGAAGCCGCCCTTTGACGCGCCTGAATTTGCCATGACCGCAATCGGGCCGTAGGGATCCATACTCTGCCTTACTGCTTTCGAGACTTGATCACGCGCGCGCGACCAGATTTCGATGGTGCGGTTGTATTGTTCATCTTCGGTGAGCAGCCCGCGCCGGTATTGTCGCTCGATTTCCTCAACGGCCTGGGTGGCTTCGTTGATGAGCGGCTCCTTTTCCGGAGGCACCGTCAAATCGTAAACGGAAATTGTCACGCCGGAGCGGGTGGCATAGCCAAAGCCCATGTGTTTGATGTCGTCGGCCAGTTGGACCGTCGGTTCCGCACCAAGCGTGCGATAGCACAAGGCGATCAGGTCTTGTAGTGCGCCCTTATCCAGCGGTGCGTTGATGTAGCGTAGCTCATCCGGTACGATGCGGTTGAACAGGGCGCGCCCCACAGTTGTCTCGATCGGTTCTGGTGGGGCGGGGCGTTCATCGTAGACCTGTGCTACTTTGATCGTGGCGTGTAGTTCTACTTCGCCCAACTCGTAGGCCATCTCTACTTCGTTCAAGTCGAGCATGCCCTTGCCCGAACCCTTTGCCCCGGGCGCACCGTCCATCGTCATATAGTAGATGCCCAGACACATATCTTTGGACGGGCCGATGATGGGCTGCCCATCAGCGGGTTTGAGCACGTTGCGCGAAGCCAACATCAGCTTGCGCGCCTCTTCCACGGCCTTGCGCGAGAGGGGGATGTGAACGGCCATTTGGTCGCCGTCAAAGTCGGCGTTGAAGGCCGAGCAGACTAGCGGGTGTAGTTGGATTGCCTTTCCTTCCACTAACACTGGCTCGAAAGCCTGGATACCCAGGCGGTGCAGCGTGGGGGCGCGGTTGAGCAGCACCGGGCGGCTGCTAATGACCTCGTCTAATACTTCCCACACTTCCGGGCGTTCCCGCTCGATGAGACGCTTGGCAGCTTTGACGTTGGTCGCAAAGTTGTATTCCACTAGCCGTTGAATGACGAAGGGCCGATAGAGCTCCAGTGCCATGGTCTTGGGCAAACCGCACTGATGTATTTTGAGATGTGGGCCAACGACGATAACGGAACGCCCCGAATAGTCCACGCGCTTACCCAAGAGGTTGCGGCGGAAGCGCCCCTTCTTACCCTTGAGCATGTCGCTCAGCGAGCGGAGTTGCCGACGGCCTCGACGGCTCATTGCTTTACCGCGCTGGCTGTTGTCAATGAGACTATCCACTGCTTCCTGGAGCATGCGTTTCTCGTTGTGGATGATGACCTCAGGTGCTCCCAGGTCGAGCAGGCGCTGTAAGCGGTTGTTACGGTTGATGACCCGGCGGTACAAATCGTTCAGGTCAGAGGTGGCAAATCGTCCCCCGTCGAGCTGTACCATCGGGCGCAGTTCAGGGGGCAGTACTGGCAGGATGGTGAGGATCATCCATTCGGGGCGGTTTCCGCTTTTACGAAGCGCTTCGATGACGCGCAAGCGGCGGGTCGCTTTCTTGCGCCGTTGGGCCGAGCGGCCTTGACGTACCTCGCGCCAGAGCTCTTCAGAGAGCTTGTCAAGGTCAATCCGCGACAAAATCTCGTGAACAGCCTCGGCCCCCATACTGGCACGGAAGACCTGCCCCCATTTCTGGCGCAGTTCGCGGTAGCGCGATTCGTTGAAGAATTGCAAAGGGGTCAGGCTCAGAATTTCGTCGCGCTCTGCATCGTAGTGGGAAATGATAGCTGCAACGCGCATCTGTAATTCGTCGCGCACGCCAAGGACTTCATCTTGCGCCCCTGGCTCGATGGCCGGGTGCGGAGTATCGCCCAACGCAGCAGCCTGGCGCACGCGGATATCTTGTTCCAGAGTATCCAACGCATCCTGTGCTACCCGGTTGAGTAAGGTATAGTGCTTTCGCTCTACCTGCTCGTCGCGATCCACAATCACAATATCGGTTGGCGTAAAGACAATCGGCGTGGTTAGCGTATGCCCCTTCATGCCATCCAGGCGTTCCTGCATAGCGCGGGCCTCGGCTAGAATGGCTTCAGTGCGGTCGTTGAGCTCATCCTCGAAGCGTTGTTTAATGGTGTCTGAAGCTTCAGTGGCTGCACGTTGTTCATGGTCTACCACATCCTGGAGCTCATCAATGCGTGACTGGGCCGCATCGTTGAGGGCTGCGATGCGTGCGTGACGCTCATCGTCTAGCCGTTTGAGCGCGCGCTGGCGCGCTTCCTCATCCACTGAAATCACAATGTATTGCGCGAAGTACAATACCCGGTCCAGGTTGCGCTTGGTGATGTCTAACAGTACGCTGAGGTGGCTGGGGACGCGGCGGGTGTACCAGACATGCGCTACGGGCGCGGCCAGCGTGATGTGTCCCAGACGTTCCCGGCGCACAGATGAGCGTGTGACCTCGACGCCACATTTATCGCAGATAATGCTGCGATAGCGGATGCCCTTATATTTACCACAGTAACATTGATAATCGCGTGTAGGGCCAAAGATAGCTTCACAGAAAAGCCCGTCCTTTTCAGGGCGGAGACGCCGATAGTTGATGGTTTCGGGCTTGGTGACTTCGCCATAAGACCAAGAGGCGATGTCATCCGGTGAGGCCAAATTGATGCGTAGCAGCTTGAAAGTACGCGCTTCGGTTATCTTCTCATCACGATTCATAAGATTTCCCCCTCGGGCCGGATTTATCCATACAGCATAAAAGAAGCGTTTGCAACCCCCTGCAGAGGTTTCAACGCTTCAGGCGCAAATGATCATAGCTTTTCCAACATGGGCCAATACATTATACGCTGGTTACGTTAAAAGTCAATCAGAAATCGTTTTTATCAGCTTGCGCGTGAGGATTGCGGAGTCCACACCATTAAGGCTATTGCTTCATGCAGTTGCACTTCTTCTGTTTTGGCGTATACTTTCCAGCAATGCACACTATACTTCCGGGACGAAAAGGAGCAGGATATGCGATATTCACGCGCTGCGGGAATACTGATGCACCCCACTTCATTGCCCAGCCGGTTTGGTATCGGTGATTTGGGTGAGGCTGCCTATCGGTTTATTGATTTTCTTGAAGCTAGCGGGCAAACGCTATGGCAAATTTTGCCGCTAGGGCCTACCGGCTACGGTGATTCGCCGTATGCCTGCTTTTCTGCCCTTGCGGGCAACCCGTTGCTTATTAACCTGGCCTGGATTGAAGCCGAAGGTGATATTGTCCCGCCCGACTTAGATCAGTTTCCGGTTTTCCCGGACGCCTATGTGGATTATGGGCCGGTGATTGAATTTAAGTTGGCGATTTTGCATCGCGCCGCGCGCAACTTTCGCCGCTGGGCTGATGCTGAACGCAAGGCCGAATTCGACCAATTTTGCGCCCATAATGCTCACTGGCTAGACGATTTCACGCTTTTCATGGCGCTCAAGGAAGCGCATGGCGGCGCGGTCTGGAATACCTGGGAGCGCGAGCTGGCCGCGCGCCAGCCGGAAGCCTTGGCTGCGTGGCGAGAGCGGCTTGACGAACAGGTGTTCGCCCATTGTTATTTCCAGTTCCAATTCTTCCGGCAGTGGGAAGCGCTCAAGAAATATACTAACGACAAGGGTATCCAGATCATTGGCGACATTCCGATTTTCGTGGCCTACGATAGCGCGGATGTTTGGGCTAATCCCGATCTGTTCCATTTGGACGAGAACCAGTTGCCCACCGTTGTCGCTGGGGTCCCGCCGGATTACTTTAGCCCTACGGGGCAGCTCTGGGGCAATCCGCTCTACCGCTGGAATGTCATGTCAGACCGAGGGTATCCCTGGTGGATCACTCGCTTCCGGCAGACCTTGACAATGGTAGACCTCATCCGGCTTGACCATTTCCGGGGCTTTGAGGCGTATTGGGAAATTCCTGCGGGAGAGCCGACCGCTGTCAATGGCAAGTGGGTCAAAGGGCCGGGGGTTCGCTTCATGGAAGCTATCGAGGCTGTGTTGGGCACGTTGCCGATTTTGGCGGAAGACCTGGGTTTCATTACGCCGGAAGTGGAGATGCTGCGTGACCAGTTCGAGTTCCCTGGTATGAAAATCCTTCAGTTCGCTTTTGCCACTGATGCCAGCAATCCTTACCTGCCGCATAACTTCGCTCCCAATTGCCTGGTGTATACCGGCACGCACGATAATGACACGACGCTGGGCTGGTATTATAGTCGTGAGGAGCAAGAACGCCAGGCCATGCACCGTTATCTAGGGCCGTTGAGTGAGTCCGTTAATTGGGCGCTCATGCGCTTGGCGTATCAATCTGTGGCGGATTTGGCAATTGTGCCGTTGCAAGATGTGCTGGGGCTGGGCGCGGAGGCGCGTATGAATACACCCGGTAAGCTGGGCGGCAATTGGAGCTGGCGCTTTCAGCTGGAGGATTTGCTGCCGCAGCATAGCGCCGCGCTGAAGGAAATGGCGCTCGCGTACGCCCGTCTGGAGCCTGAAGTGAAAACGTCCATGCCTGCGTATATGTAACGTATAACTCTCACGGCCCCAACGTCATTTGATGTTGGGGCCGTTTTGTTTAGGCCCTGATGGAAAATATCTACAAGTGCCCAGTCAAATCACCTACCATAAAAAGCTAGCCCCGCGTTAGGTGTGCTTCTTTGAACTAAACAGAGGTCGCGTTTCCATATCTTGCATAAAAAAGTATAATAAGTGTAGTGCGAAAGTGTGCAGCACCAATAAATTGGAAATTTTTATCTCCGCGCACGCCATGGTTGCTGGCAGGCAGGCGCTCGTTTTTGCCCTATTGCCAGGGTAGTGCCGCGCGGCAGAAGGCTCTCTTCAGTTGGTCATACTTGGTGGGGAGCGCTAGCTCCCTTTCAAGCCCATCTAATTGGGGAGCTATTTATGCCGGGTTGTAGTAGTTTAGGTGCTAAAAATCCGCCCGAAAATTCACGCAGACGCGGGTTGAGCTTGTCGAAACCAGCACCAGGTTTTGACAAGCTTGACCGCCGACGGAATTTTCGAACAATTGCTAAACTGGTGCAAGGCAGTAGGCCCTGAAAGTTTGAATTTCTGATGCTTACCTGGAGTTATTCACCCTACATCACACTTACATTCCTGGCGGCTTTGTTAGCCGGCGGGATTGCTGTGTTTGCCTGGAGTCGGCGTTCGATAGCTGGCGCTTATCCGCTTTTTGTGCTCATGCTTGCGGTTGGTTTTTGGGCGTTCCTTTACGCCTTCGAGCTCGCCAACAATCAGATGGATGTTATGATAACCTTGGCGCAATGGGAATACGTGGGGACTGTTCTGACCCCAGTTTGCGTATTCTTGTTTGTGGAACTTTACACGGGGCGGCGGGAGACTATTCCCTGGGCTTGGGTAGCTGCTTTATCAATAGTACCGGCAATTACGTTAATCCTGGTTTTTACTAATGATATTTTCCATCTTATTTGGCAGAACGTTGAGATGATTGAAGTCGGGCCGCTGGCACACTTGAAGGTAACTTACGGTTACGGTTTTTATCTTAATGTAGTGTATTCTTATCTTCTGCTCGTTCTGAGTGCCGTGTTTATGTTTACCTTTTTATGGCGTTCGCGGGCGCTTTATCGTGGGCAGGCTTTGCTCCTCGTGGCGGGGATTTTGATGCCTTGGTTGGGTAATCTTTTTTGGGTTCTTAAATGGTCGCCTGTAGATTTGACTCCCATTTTTTTCTCGATCAGCGGGGTGTTGTTAGCCTGGGGAACGTTGCGTTATGGGCTGTTGGATATTGTGCCGATAGCACGTAGTGCGGTGGTTGATGCAATGAGCGATGTGGTGGTCGTGTTGGATACACAACGCCGTATCGTGGATCTTAATCCTACAGCTGAGCGAATGATGCGCTGTTCGATAGAGCAGGTCTTGGGAATGACGCTGGATGCTGTGCTGCCGGATCAAGCTCACATTATTACGCAATATCGTAGCACCATTGAGGTCTATGACGAGATTGTGGTTACACTGGATGATGATCCTCGCGTGTTTGATTTGCGCATCTCCGCGCTTTATAATCGGCGCCAACAGCTGAGCGGACGTTTGGTTGTAATGCGCGACATTACTGAGCACAAGCATTTGGAGAATTCCTTGCGCGAGCAGATGAACCGCTTCGAGCTGTTGCTGGCTGTTGCGCGCGTCACCGCTGAATACCCCACGCTTGATGCGACGATGCAGAATACGCTTGAGATTGCGGTTTCGCTTACCAATGCTACTCAGGGTAGCATTTACCTTGTGAATAGTGAAAACGTGATTACCTGGAGTATCTTGGCTCTCGATAAGCGCCCGACTATCGTGAGTCCAACGTTTTTAGAGGAGCTATTGGAGCACGGGCTGCTTGGGTGGGTGTTGCGTGAACGGATGCCAATGCTTGTTGAGGATGCTCATACCGATCCTCGTTGGCTTACATTGCCTACACAGCCGTATGTGGCTGGCTCTGCGTTGGGACTGCCTATTAAACATGGCGATTTGCTGTTGGGGGTGCTGGTTCTTGTTCACGCGGATACACAGCATTTTACGCAGCGGGATCTAGAAGTGATGACGGCTGCGGTGCAACAGATGGCCTTGGCTATTCGTAATGCTTCGAGCTATGAAGAGCAACGGCGCATGGCGGATCAACAAGCGGTGCTTTTTGAGGTTTTGCAGACATTGCAGCACCCTCGCGCGTTACCACAAATGGCGCCGCTGATTGTCAGCAGCATTGAACGCCTCACTGGATGGGATTTTGTGGGGCTGATCGAGCCGGAGGATACGGGGGCAGTTTTCGCGTTCACTGCAGTTGCTGGACACGCTGATTTGCAACCGCGATGCGTGTTGCCAGTGCATCAGGGGATCTTCGGCGAGGCTTGGCGGACGGGACGCTCGGTTTACATCCCTGATGTGCGCCGTAACATGGATATTCTTGAGCAGCTTCAGGGCGCTTATAGCGTTTTGATTTTACCTCTCAAGTATGATAATCGTGTTGAGCAGTTGCTCTACATCGCCAGTCGGGATACGCAAACCTTCGATGGCGATGCCCGTGTGTTGGCCGAGTCGTTGCTTGAAGTTATCACGCTGGCGATGCAAAGCGCACGTTTATACGCGGCATTGCAGGATAACCTGCAACGCACTGACGGACTGTACCATATTAGCCGTTCTTTGGTGGAACAGCACGAGCTTTCCGAGATGTTGCAGCGGGCTATTGAAGGCGCGGTTACGACTCTTCAGGCTGATCAGATTATGCTTTTTCTCCTGGACTTGGATGCGCAATGCTTGCAAAAGACATTCCTTGCTGGACGATCTACAGAAGAAGCGTTCGTGATTACCTATGAAGCGCTGATGGCCGGACTCGTCGGTTGGACGATTCGCCATCAAACGCCAGCGCTTTCGCTCAAACATACCTCTGATCCCCGCGAATCTCCGGAATTGATGGCGCTGCGGCAAGCCCAGCAGATTGGTTCCATGATTGTGGTGCCATTGATCCTGGCTGAAACGGTTTACGGCACCATTGTGGCTGTAAATCGTCTCGACCAGCGCGATTTTGTGCAAGATGATGTTCGGCTCCTCTCTTCAATTGCGGCACAAATCGCTGTTGCTATGCGTAATGTGCGCTTGTTTGAGCACATCCAGGAAGAACGCCAGCGTTTACAAGCGCTAGTGCAATCAACTCGTGATGGGGTTATTCTCATCGGGATGGGGCTGCAAGTCTTGGTTGTTAATGCTGCTGCCTTGTACTATTTGGATATGGAAGGTACTCCTGAGACTTGGGAAAATCGTTCCTTGTGGGATACTCTGCGCCCATTGCGTGCCCGTGCGCCGCAGGCCGCGCACGACTTGTTGCTGGAACTACGGCGGATTCGCAGTGGGGATGACTCTCCAGGTATGGGAGAGTATAAGATCGGTTCTCATGATTTGGAATGGTACAACTTCCCGGTTATACGTGTTGCTAACCCTTTGGGGCGGTTGATTATCTTGCGCGATGTCACTGCTTTGCGCGTTGCTGACAAGATGCGCGATAGTCTTATGCACACCATGGTGCATGATCTGCGGAATCCGCTCACCGGGATCATGGGGTCGCTTAAATTGCTTTCAAAGCACGTCGTTGCCACGCTTCCGGCTCAATATCAAACGCTTTTTGATATTGCTCATAGCAGCACTGAGCGTATGCTGGAACTGGTCAATGCGATTTTGGATATCAGCCGTTTGGAAAATGGCCGGATGCCATTGACTTTAGAGCCGTTCTCGTTGAGCGAGATAATTAATCAAAACTTGGCGCTTCAGTTGCCTTTGGCAGATCAAAAACAAGTTATCTTGCGTGCCAACTTACCGCATGAGGAAATTCTAGTTGTAGGGGACAAAGTTTTGATTGGGCGGGTGATACAGAACCTGGTAGGCAATGCTCTTAAATTTACGCCTGAAGCCGGTTGTATTACACTGACCACCGCGATACAGGCGGGGAAGGTTCGAGTTGCGCTCTCAGATACCGGGATCGGTATTCCTCCAGATTTGCAAGAGCGGCTGTTCCAGAAATTTGTGACCGGGAATGAAGATGGTCGGGGAAGTGGCTTGGGACTGGCTTTTTGCCGGATGGTGCTAGAAGCTCACAATGAGCATATCTGGGTCACGAGCGAACTGGGAAAAGGCTCTACTTTTACTTTTACGTTGCCACTGGTTGGCCGGTGATGGGCTATCTTGGTAAGACCGGGGTTGGCGTAATTCGTCAGCCCCGGTCTTGTTTGGCTAATCTGTAAAATTTTTGTAACTACTCAGCCTGGTCTACTTGCGTGGGCCTAGAATAACTCAGTCGTTTCTTGGCACACTGCTTCCAGAAAGGTGCGATCCGCCATTGTGAAGGGCGCGATGCAGTGCGAGTCAATGTCCAGCTCGCCCACGATCTGTCCGGCGCTATTGAACAGCGGCACCACGATCTCCGATTTGACTTCTGGGCTACACGAGAGGTAGTTGGTCTCGCGGGTGACATCCTGAATCACAAAGGTCTGCTCGATCTCGGCGGCCTGCCCGCAGATCCCCTGCCCGAAGGCGATGCGGCTATGCTCAGTCGGTTCGCCCACGAACGGGCCGAGCACCAGCTCGCGCGGATGGGCCGGATCTACCAGATAGAAGCCTACCCAATCATAGTGGGGTACGCGCTCGGTCAATAGCTCACATACGGCTTGCAATTTGGTGTCGCGCTCTCCGGCCCCGGCAATCATCTCCCGGACGGATTTTAGTATGGCATCAAAGTCTATGGTCATAATTTTTCTCCTGATATTTTGTTTCGCGTATCTGCGTACCCTGAGCCTGCCGAAGGGAACGGATGAATTTATAAAAACTGCCCTTCGGCAGGCTCAGGGCACGGCAGGCTCAGGGCATGTAGTCTTCGGGTGCATTTCATGCCCGCGCGCGTTTGCGCTGTCGCAGGCTGCGCCGCACGCTGTAAAGCCACAACTCCATGAGCTGGGCCAATGGCTCTGGTGGATGGTACGCCAGCAGCGGCCAGGAAGGGTGTCCTGTTGCTTCCAGCACGGCGTTGGCGGCCAGGATGCCCGTAACGCAGGCGCGCTCCATGAACATGGCCGGGACGGGATCGCGCACCCAATCGCCACAACAATAGAGGCTCTCCCAGGGCGTGACGACGGCCAGATGCTCGTGCGGTAGCCCCACATGCAGCAGCGTGTGGGTGGGTGGATTCCGGGTGAGCGTGGTGTGCAGCAGGTGCGGGCGCAGCTCCGGCCACACGCGCCGTACTTCCATCAGGGCTTGCGCCAGCAGTGTGGCGTCGGGCTGCTCCAGCAGGATGCGCGGCCCGTAGATGTGCGCCTCCAGCGCGCTGCCGCCCGTGGCACGGCTCCAGCGGATGTAATCATCGTAAATGCGATGCAACCAGAAGAAGTTATCGAGGATGAACTCGCCGGTGAAGATGCCCGCTTCGGCTTGCGTGACTGGTGGACGTTGGGCGAACCAGAACCGCACGATGGCGCTGGGTTCGCCACGTGGCAGGCGCAGGGGCGCGGCCAGTTCTGCTGTGTCGGGGGAAGCGCGTAGCAGTGCCTCGGTGGCGGGTGCATCGGTCGCCAGAATGACCTGCGGCGCGTTGAGGGTATGTTGCGTGCCGTCGCGCTCCCATGTCACGCGCCAGCCAACCGCTTGCCGCTCCAGCCGGATGACGCGCGCATTCCCTTCGAGCGCGCCGCCGTGCGCTCGAAGGGTCGCTACGAGCGGTGCAATCAATGCCTGCCCGCTGGCCTGCGGCAGGTAGGAGAACGCCCAGCTATCGCGGCGGCGTAGCGTGTAGAAGCGTAGGAAGGCGAAATACCCCGACCCGGCGATGTCTTCCGGGTTGGCGGGCAGCGCATTGCGTGATAGGCCCGCAAAGAGCGCGGTTAGCGTGGGCGACCAGCCCCGCGTGAGATCGGCCAGTGTCATGCCGTAGAGTGGTTGTCCCTCGCCGAGCGGGTCAATGGCAAGCGCGCCCAGCAAGCTGGCGAAGACGCGGAACAGCGAGGCGAAATCGCGGATGGTAAGCATCCCCCAGAAGCGCGGGCGGGCTAACAGGCCCAGGTAGTGCAAGGGCGCGGGAATCCAGCTGTTGCGGATGGCGCTGCCGATGGGCGCGCTACGCGCGCGGCCTCCCGTGCTGTGAATCCAGGCTTCCTCTTGCGCGGGGACCAGCACCGGGCGAATCTGATGGCGTACTTGCATGGCTTGCAAGTTGCGGTAGGGCGACCAGACCGCGTGGACGCCATGCTCGCCGGCGAAGTACCAGTCGCGCCCGGCGTGGTTAAGTGTGACAGTTGGGCCGGCTTTGAGTCGTCCGCCTGGGAGTTCCTGGTCAGCCTCAAGTACGAGCGGCCGCAGGCCGCGCTCGGCCAGGTGTAGGGCGGCGGTTAGCCCGGCCAGCCCCGCCCCAATGACGATGACGTGTGGTTGCTCGGTCATGTTACCCCGGCGCGTAGGTGTGGAGCTGTGCTCGCCGTGAGGTCGGGTGCAGGAGCAGCTCGCGCAGCAGGGCCAGCGGGCGCGTCTGCATCAGCGACGGCTCGACGTAACACTGCTGGTAGCAGCTGCCACAGGTGGAGGGTGGTTGGCCGTAAGTCTCAATCGCCTGCGCCAGCGCCGTGCGCCAGCTGCCCGCGTTTAGCAGGTTGATCTCGCGCCCGCCTTGCGCCAGCCCGCCGCGCTCGATGGGGCGGCAGGGGTAGGAGAGCGTGCCGTCGGGGAACACGCGTGGGGCGAGCAGCGGATAGCAGGCGTAAGGCGCGAAGGTGTGCATCCAGGCCAGATAATCCCGGCTGCCCACGATGGGGGCGCCGCGCCGTTTGAGTTCCAACAGGTCGGCGACAAAAGCGCGATAGGGTGCGGAGACCAGAATATCGTAGTGGGGCCAGTTATTGAGGGATTGGGGCGAGAAGGAGAAGGCAATACCATGTTCCAGGCAGAAATCGAGCACCCGGCGGGCCTGGGGCAGCGTCTCCGGCGTGATGACGCTGTTGACCAGTAGCCGGAAGCCCTGCGTGTGTTGCCGTTGCGCTGCGGCGATGATGTTAGCGATGATGTGCGCGCCCATGCCGTCGCCCGCGCGCAGGGTCTCGTCCCATTGTGCCGCATCCACCGTATCCAGGCTGATGACGAGCCGGTGCAGGTCATCCAACACGGGCCAGTGCTGATCGAGCAATGCGCCGTTGGTGAGTAGCGTGAGCGAACGGAAGCGCAGCTCGCGGCGGGCGGTATGCAGTAGCACGGGGAAATCTGGGTGCAGCAGCGGTTCGCCGCCAGTGAAGATCAGCGCATCGGTCGCACCGCGCAGGATGCTTAACAGATGGTGCGCCTGGGGGTGGGGGAGGGGGGCGGGTTGCTCGGCATTGCGCCGCGCGCCGAAGTCCTCACAGTAGCGGCAATTGAGGTTGCAGTGCGTGGTGACACAATAGGAAATGACCAGCGGCTTGAGCAGCCGTTGGTTGAGCAACAGGCGTGGCAGATTGGTGAGGTAGTTCCCGGCAGCGCTGCTCATGGGTTTGATAGGGGGTCTTTAGCTGTCACAAGGCGGTGGTGGGGGTTCGACAGGCTCACCCACTGCCTTGTCAAAACCCTGGTGGTTGAGATTGCCGAACCCCCGGTGGTTGAGCTTGCCGAAACCCTCACCAGCCTTGACAGGCTCTGCCACCGGCGAAGTGCCAGTATAAAACCCGGCGAGCAATGCCTGCTCGCCGGGAGTGTTGGTTGAAGGGGCCACTTACTCAACTAGCTCGAACATATCCTTGGTGGCGCCGCATTCGGGGCACTCCCAATCATCAGGGATGTCCTCGAAAGCCGTGCCTGGCTCGATGCCGCTATCGGGGTCGCCCACTTCGGGGTCATACACATAGCCACAGACGATGCACTCCCATTTCTTCATGTCAGACTCCTTGCTGGTAAATTTAGTATCTATCCAAAAATCCCGTCGGTGGTCGAGCCTGCCGAGACCTGGTGGTTTCGACAGGCTCAACCACCACTTTTATTTGATTATAGAGTTGGGTGAATGAATGTCAAGAGAGATAATGCGTACTGCGTAAATTTTATGTTCGGCTTGCAACTTGCTCAATTACGCAGTAGCCGTTACCATTCCACCTGCTGGAATTGATCTGCAATCACCTGATAAATCCAGATGCGGGCGTTGGCGACATCGCCTTGCGGTGTGTAGCTGAGCTGGTTGATGAGCGTTTCGAAGTTGCTGCTGCGTAGTGCATCCGCGACTTTCGGCGCATCAAAGGTGTTGGACTTCTTTACCGCTTGTGCCAGCAGTTGCATCGCCACATAGCCGTTCACTGAATAGGTATCGGGATTGCGATACTCCACTGCCTGGTATGCCTCGAACCAGAGGCGGTTGCCCACGGCGCGGGGGCTGGGAGCGAAGGCGCTCACATACAGCCCTTCGGCAGTACCGTCAGCCTCATCAATCGTCGCGCCGAGGAACGCCCCATCGCTGGCGAGCATGGGAATAGTCACACCTGCGCGCATCAATTGCTCGCGCAAGTAGGGCGCTTCGATCTCGTACCCGGCGTAGAATACCGCGTCGGGCGTGGCTGCTTGCAGGCGCGTTACCTCGTCAGTGTAGCGCATCTGCCCTTCTTCGACCTCGACCTGCACGGCAACCGCGCCGCCGAGCCGCTGCACTTCTGCTACCAGCGAAGCTGCCAGTCCACGCCCGTACTCTGTATCGTTATGCACTACCGCGATGCGCTGCGTGCCCAGATGCTCTACCAGGAAGCGCGCATCCACTTGTGCCTGCACCGCGTCACTGGCGTTTACGCGGAAGAAGTTGGTGTAGCCGCGTTCCGTGAGGCTCTGCTCCGAGGCCGTCGGTGTGATAACCACCAAAGGCATACCCTTGTAGAGCTCCATTGCAGCGAGCGTTTGCCCGCTGTTGAGATGCCCAATCACAGCCATGACCCGCTCGCCGCGTGCCAGCGCCGCCTGGATTTCGGCCACTTGCTCCACAGCTACATCGCTGTCTGATTCGTCATCCAGCGGGCGCACGACGACCTCGTAGCCAAGCAGCCCGCCGCTGCGGTTGAGCTCCTCGGCAGCCAGCCGCACGCCGCCCAGTACGGTTTGTCCGCCGTTGGCCTGGAATCCGCTCAACGGCACGGCAACATATACGATTACTTGGCCTTTGGTGGGGGCCTGCGAGCGCCCTCCGCCGCAGCCGCTCAACATCATGGCAATGAGGGTTAGCAGCGCGATTATGCAGACAAGACGTTTATGGATCACGGGTATTCCTCCCCTAAATCTTTACGGTTTTATAAATGAAATGTGATGTGCGAAAAGTGATAAAAATCATATTTTCTACATCACGTCTTGCGCGCGTGTGATGCTTCGAGCGCGGCGCTGTAGAGCCGATCAATGTTTTGGAGTACACCAGAGAGCCGTTCGACCTGCTCTTGAATGTCGTTCTGCAGCCGGTTGCCGATACCCCCGGCGAGTTTGAGCTGCGCGGCGAGCGGTTGCACTTCACCGTAGAGCCGCTCCAGGTCGCTTAGTTGTTGCGTCATGCGCGCTGGGCCTTGCTGCATTTCCGCTTCTAACAGGCGGAGGGTTTCCCACGCGCGTCCCACCTCTTCCAGGGCGGCATCCAACCGCTGCTGAATCTGCGGGTTGCGCTCGAATTTGCGCCGGGATACGAGTGATTCGATCTCTTGTGGCAATTGTTTTCGCAGGTCGGCGATGCGGTAATCGCGGGTGTAGGTGTCCTGGTAGCGTGCCAGCCGGTGCAACAGTTCCATCCAGGCGGCGAAGCGCTCTGCCAATGCCGCGAGCTGTGGGTGGATATCGGCCTGGTCGCGGTAGCGATACGCTGCCGCTTCGATGCGCCGCTGGTAGGCCAACGCTGCGTTCACCTGGCGGCGCATCGTGGCATCCTCGATCAATTTGACCGGCAGCTTCTCGCAGAGCAGTTGCCAGATCACCGTGCCGTAAGTGTCGGGATCGGTGAGGCTAGAATAGATGACAATAGCCCAGGCTAACAGCCCCAACACCGGCCAGGCCCACACCGGCCACCAGGGGAACGGGCGCGGCAGCAGGAAGGTCAGTAGTAGTGTTCCAGCCACCACTACCGCGCTTTCCAGGCGGAAAAGCGCCTGTTGGATGTTGGCATTGGAGGCTTTTTGTTGGATTTCAGTGTACCAGTCGTTCATATATTTGAATAACCCTCTATGGCAATGGGGTTATCTCAGGCTGTTTGTAGTTGCGATTGGAGTGTAGTTGAAAACGAAGCACGGAAGGTCTTATCTATACTTTGCGGCAAATCAATGACTACAAAGTATTTGGCGGGATAGAGATAATCTTTGCCGCTTTCATCAATAATACGCAAGTCTCCATCCATAGCCGCATCATTATCCGCTACAACGTGATACAATTTGTGCTGTTCCAGAGATGCCGGATATTCTGAGTTATTAACATATATAGCATACATGGTTCTTTCCTAATGTAAGGACATTGTAACTACTCAGCCTTGTCATTGCGAGCCATCTGCGGCGAAGCAATCTTAACCACGAACGAGATTGCGCCGTTCGTAGACGAACGGACGCCGCGCAGCCGCGGCTTGCAATGACAGATAGAGTTTGAGGTCGAGCAGTTACAGGACATTTACGTTAGCGCCATTTTCTTGTATTCTAGCGCGAGCTGCGTTACATCAGAAATACGTCGAGATGATCTTGTAGAGTTCCTGAATATCTGTTTCGTCGGCGCGGCGAAACTGTCCGTTGCCGGTTTCGGCGACGGATTCGAGCATTGACACATCTACGTCGCGCCCAAAGCCGATGGTGAATACGACGACTTGTACATCGCTGCTCTCACTGAAGCGCCGTTGCAGATCGCTTTGGCTTAAACGGCTGGCATTCTCGCGCCCGTCGGTCATCACTACGATGGCGTTGATGGCTTCGGTATCGCCATAGTTGATCAGATATTCGTAGGCCGTCCCGGTTGCGTCAAGTAGCGCGGTGTTCCCTTGTGGGCGCATCCCGTAGATGATATTGGTCAGTTCATCCCGGTTAGCCTGGGTGAGCCGCCGCAACTCTTGCACTTGCTTCACAGTCCCGCCAAATTCCACCAGTCCCACCTGATCTCGGTCGCCTTGCATTTGCTCGATAAACATGACCAGGGCTTGTTGGGTCAGGCTCATCTTATCCCCTTCCATGCTGCCGCTGGTATCTACGACCAGCATCACGTTAGTGGGACGCTTGGTGTACCACCAGACATTCTGTACCACCTCTACTACTGCCGCTGAGGGCATCTGGAGCGTGGTCTGCGGCTCGCGCCAATCTACCGCATCCGTGTTGGCGAAGGGCGAGGGCGGCGCGTCCAGGGCAATGTCGAGATCTGCCGGACGATAGCCGGCTAGCAGCAGCTGTTGCTGCGCCCCTGGTGCGAGCAGGAAGCTGGCGAGCGCCTGGTAGGTGCGCCGTTGGTTCGCGGTGAGTGGGGTCTCGCCATTAGCGCCCAGTTCCAGTAGCGCGAGTGGATGATCGGCCCAGAGTGTGCCCTCGGCGGGGTAGATGGCGACCAGGCGCTCACTATGACTGCCCTGATTCCAGGCGATGACGACCTGTTCCTGCGCGACAAACGCATCGAGGAAGTTGCGCCCCTCAGCGGCCAGGCGTTGTACGATGACCTGCTCGCCTTCGCCGTAAAAGCGGATGGTGGCCTCGACTGCGCGCACATAATTGAGCGTGGATTGTGCGGTGGCGGCTTCTGGGGTTAACCCGCGCGTTAGTCCTGCGCCCGCATAGAACTCGGCCAGCGTCGCCAACATCCCGCTGGCGTTATTGGTGCTGGGATGGTTCCACTTGAAGTTGGGATCGCGGGTGGCGGTGTTCTGAATCTGCTGCCAGCCCACCGGCTCCTGCGGCCAGCCCAGGTTGCGAGCCACACTATCCCACGCAGCGATTACGATGGGCGTCACCGCATAGCGCACGGGCGCACTGACGCGCCGTGCGCCGATGGGGATAAGCATCTCATCCTCATCTTGCGCTGTCTGAGCTGCCCAGTGTTGCTCCAACTGGTTGATCCACAGGCTGCTGTCGGGATTGAGAGCGTGGAAGGTGGGCGTGCCAAGGCTCTGCTCTACCATTTGTTGTGGCTCCAGCACCACCACTTCGACTTGCATCTGCTGTCCATCGGGGGTCTGCAAGCCCTGCGCGTTGAAATCGGCCACCAGCTGCTGGAAGGTGGGGGCCATGCTAGGTGAGACGGCTACGGTGAGCGCAGCGGTTTGCGGGCGGCTATCGGTGTGCCCCCCATCGTTAAGTGGGGACTCGAACAGTTGACTCCCTAGCACGAACATCCCGATACCGCAAGCACAGAGCAGCCCTAGTGCGAGCAGTGTCCAGGCGAGCCAGGGGCGCGCGTTGCGGCGTTGCGGTGGTAAATTGAGAGGGGAACGATCATTGATAGTCATATCACTCCGCCACGTTGAGTTGGAACCAGCGCAACAGGGCCAGGAGCACGTCCCGATCCGGGTTACGCATGGCGTCGGCGCGTGGCACCACCGACTCGACGCCCCGCGCGCGCCACTTGACGAAGAGGCTATTGGGGGACGCATCCAGCGGTACGCTGGGGTTGGCGGGCCGTAGCCCGTAAGCCAGGGCCGCCTGCTGCTGCGCATCGCTCAGCAAGAAACGCTGGAAATCCAGCGCAGCGTTCTTTTCGAGCGCGCTGGTCTCTGGGCCAACCCAGACCGTGAAGGGGAAATCGAACCAGGTGACGTAGCGCGGGTAGTAGATGTTGAGCGGGTCTTCCCAGCGCGTGAGGATGCCCTGCATATTCTGCAACAGGTCGGCCTCCAGGAGTTGTCCGCCATCGCCCACACTATAACCGAAGAGCGCGAAGTCTTCGGCGGTGTAGGCGCTGGCGCTGCTGAAATCGGTCACGGATCCCATCAGCTCCTTGAGCCAGCGCTGGAACTGCGGATTGGTCACATCGCTCACGGTGATCTCGGTGCGTCCGAAGTATTCCCCAGCGGCAGCAATCATCGCGTGTAGGCCAGCGACGTTCTTGTTAGGGTTCGGCACCACGAGCTTGAAGTAACCCCAGGCGGGATCGCCGCCTAGCTCCGGCCAGCCTCCGGGCGCCACTGCCGCATCGTGGATGGTTTCCCAAGTAATTGCCCCGAAATTGGCTTGCAATACTTGCGCGCGTGTCTCGTAGATGCCCCAGGTGAAGAGGCTCGTGGCGATGGGGCGCGCGCGGTACTCACCGTCCGTCAGGAAGACATCGCGCCCTAGCCGCTCTTTGTAGGAGACGTTCGCCAGCTCGACCAGATAGCGGCTTTCGGGAATCCACACCGTGGGGAAATCCGCGAGTGCGGCGCGTTCGGTGGCGTTCAGGTCTTCGAGCCGCACGCCCGGCCCTAGCGCGCCGAAGTCGTTGCGATCCCAGCGTCCCAGGGCCGTTAGGCCATCTATAGCGATGACTTCCACATGCACCGGGACACCCTCGTGCGTGGGGCTACTCGCATTATAGGCATCGGCAGCGGTGCGGACCCATGCTTCAACGGGCAGCGCGGTCATCACGCGCACAGTGATTGCGTTGGGACGATCAACGGTGATGGCGGTGTCGCCGCCGCCGCCAATACCCGGATCGCTCTGGTTCAGCGCACTCACTAGCAGTGAGACGCCCACGATTATCAGCGCTAAGACAATGAAACCTACAAAAATCCAACGTGTTCGGTTCATAAGTTTTTCCTGTTCAATAGGTGGCTCGGTTGAAGACCGGCCATAATGATGTGAAGTGCGAAGCGGGTTACACGCGAATCTCACCCTCTTTTTTGCCGAAGTTGATCCGTGTGCCAACGGCCAGGCGTGCGCTGCGTCCTGATTCTACATCTGAAACTGTACCCTCAGCGGTGGTGATGACCCATTTGATATCTGATAAGTTCTTCAGCCCCCAAATTTGCGGATCGTTGGGGTGCTGTGACATCTCAGCGATAGGTTGGGTGAAATCGTACATTCGAGCGTCGTCTACGTGATGTGGGAATAACTGCGTATCGTGGTTGAGCATGATGATACGATCTTCAATGCGCAGACGCGGTGGGGTGTGCAGTGTTGCGCCGCAGCCCCAGCAGGGAGCTAGTGTGTTGTTCGTACGCAGGGTATCTATATCGTAGAAGTTTTCCACTCCGCACGCGGCGCAGTAAAGGATGGCATCGCGCAACCGCACCATATCGCCGCGCCAGACGGTTTCACGCACGCGCTTCTCCGGCGTGAGGAGGCCCACGGTGAAGGCTTCGGTAAAGCGGGCGCGTAAGAATTGCGGATAGAGCGGCCAGAATGCCAGGGCGTTATCGTGATGCCCTGGGAGTGGTGCGTTGGAGGTGTCATTGGGATCGAAGATGAATAGCGGCTCAGTGCCGTAGAGCTTATTCATCGCCGGTAAATCCAAGCATTTGATGGCGGTCTCGCGTTTACCTTCGAGCGGATGATGCACCATGAACATATAGAACAACAGCACGGCCAGTGAGAAGAGGTCAGTGTGGGAGCTGGGGAGTGCTTCGCCGCGCACCACTTCGGGGGCCATGAAACGCGGCGTTCCCAGAATGCCACCCTGCGCGTGCCCATCAATAGCGACGTTGTCGTTATCGCAGACCAGCGTCTCGCCGGTGTGCGGATCGAAGAACACGTTGCCGAACGAGATGTCGCGGTAGCACAGCCCTTTGGCGTGGAGCTGGTAGTAGCTGTCCGCCAGGATCAGCCCGGCAGTTGCCAGCGCGCGAAAGCTCGGCTCGATGCGCCGCTTCATCAGGTCTACGATGCCCTTGAAGCGCGCAGTGCGCAGGGGCATGATGTAGCCGAAGCCAGGTACATCGGGAGATTCGGACAGTTGCAGTGGCCAGAGGAACTTGTCGTTGGGTTGTCCCATCTTGATCAACGTCTCCAATGCCTCGCGCTGGTAGGCCGTGGCTTGATGGGGGAAGTACCACTTGAGTGCCATGTCCTGACCGTCGAGATCGGCCAGATACACCTCGCCCTGTCCGCCGCCGCCTAGGAATTTCTTGACTGTGCAGGGCGAGCCGGAGGTAATCATCTGTACAACTTGACCGGGTTTGAGAATTTCACCCATGGTTGAAGCTCCTCTAAAAATCTGCAAATTAGCAAATCTAAAATTTGTTTAGCAAGTGTAATGTGAACTGAGGTCGCTCTCAAAAATCTTTTTTATTGATTGGATCTGTACCGCAGTTTGGTAACACTGCTTGCGAATAAGCGAATGACGAACTCAAAATCACAAATCCAACATTACCCCAGTTGCCATAGCCCAATTTTACCATCGTGAGCGGCGGAGGCAAGGCGGGTACCGTCGGGACTGAAGGTGACGCTGGTGATGTGGCCTTCGTGCGCGGTTAGTTTGGGGGGCGTGGCGGGTGTGCTCCCGCCAGGGAGTCCCCAGAGCCGTATCAATTTGTCCCAGCTGCCGGTGGCAAGCAGGCGGCCATTGGGATGGTATGCCAGCGCGAAGATCAACACAATCAGATCGCCGTCTTCACTCAGGCTGTGGTCTTCGCGCCCGGTGGCGACCTGCCAGAAGCGGAGCGCCTGATCCCAGCCGCCGGAGGCAAGGGTGCTCCCGTCGGGGCTGAAGGCCACTGCGGTGACTTGCGCTGTATGACCCACCAGCTTATGCACTTCGCGCCCTTTGAGCGGGTCCCAGAGGCGCACGCTGCGATCCCAGCTCCCGGCTGAGGCAAGTGTTTGTCCGCCAGGACTGAAGGCCAGTGCGCTGATGCCGCCAGCGTGTCCGCTCAGGCGTTTGATATCTTGTCCGGTGGTGGTGTTCCATAACCAGATGGTCTTGTCCGCACTGCCCGAAGCCAGATATTTGCTGTCTGGACTGTACGCGAGGCAAGTGATGGCGGCGGTATGGCCTTGCAAGCGGCGCGGCGGCTTGTGGAGTTCTTCGAGTTCCCATAGGTACACGCCTCCGTCCGTGCTGCCTAGTGCCAGATATTTGCCGTCGGGCTGGAAGACGACACTGGTAAAAAGCCCGCTATGTCCATGGCCGCTCAGGGTGTACTGGGGTTGCCCGTCGGCGGCGTCCCACAGGCGCGCAAGGCCGTCGAACCCGGCTGAGGCCAGCCCGCCGCCGAGGGGGTTGAAGGCTACGCTCGATACACCTCCCCGGTGTGCGTCCCACAGGCGGATCAGTTTGATGTTGTTCGTTAGGTCGAGCGGAGTGGTGGTGGTCGCGTCGGGGATGAGACCTAACGCCATTGCCCATGATTCAACGGCCCAACGCGCGGCTTGCTCGTTGAGCGCGAGTGCATCGCGCAGCTCGGCGGTCACTTGCGCCAGCATCACATGGGTCGGAACTTGTCCGTTGAGCGTCAATAAATCGTTCACCGCACCCTGCTGCAAGGCGCTGATGAGCACGAAAATTTCGCGCTTGTGCGCGCCAGCGAAATCGCGCAGGAACGCTTCGCAACGGCGGCTGTTTTGGTAAACCTCCGGGCCGTATTGGGTGATAATTTGTTTTAGGGCTTCGCGGGCGGCGTTGTTCATGCGGTCAATATAAGTAAGCGAATTTTACCGCAGAGCCTACCAAGAGCACAGAGATTCCTGGGGCTTCTTGACGCGCTCTGCGATCTCTGTGGTGAAAACAATTGTGGCTATGCGTTTAGTCCTCATCTGTCGGGGCGGGGGACTCAGGCAAACCAGGATTATCAATCCATAGTCCGGGCGGGGTTTCGGCCTGTTGTGCGGCTTCAGCGGCGGTGAGCAGTTGTTTGAGCAGGGCACGCTCCTCGGCGCTGGGCAAGGCGGCTTCACGGCATAACAGTCCTAGCGTGATGTCATCACCGCTGCCCGCTTGTGTGGCTTCGGTCAACCACCCTTCGAGATTTTCATTGACGGCTTCAAGTCCTTCTGCCCGCATAATCTCCCAGGTGTCGCTGGCTACTTTGACGAAGTCCTCTTCGTTGGCGAAAGAATTGGCGTAACCGTCAGTGGCGAGGATGATGAGCGCGGGGGGGACATCCAGTACGGGCTGCAAGCGCACGCGAAAATCACGCCAGGCATTTGGTACACATAGCGACGTGGTCTGGTTGGCGAACAGGCGGCTATCTTCCGGCAAGGGGCGCTGCACCTCGCCGCTCTCGGAGACGGTGAGAATATCGCCATCGCCCAGCTGCAAGTAGAGGATAAACTGCTCGGTCGCCAGTACGACCAGTACTGTTGCCCCATACGCCAGCAGCGGGTTAGCTTCTACCAGTTGGACGGCTGAGGGATTGTTCTTTTCAGCCAACAATGCCAGCTCTTGCCGGGTGAAGGGCGTTTCTTGCAGATGTTGTTCTACTGCCGTCACCCACTCACGCAGAATCTCGCGCGGCAGGTGTTCCTCAGCCGTGCGTTTGATAGCGGAAAAATTGGTGGGGTCGGGCTGTCCATCGAGCAGGTCTTGCAGCACCCAGGCCGCCGCCTCTACTGCACGCGTGGAGCCGAGGTGGCTGCGGAAGCTTTTGGCGCTGCCGTGCCCATCGGAGACGGCCAAAATCATGCGCTGGCCGGCGCCAGAGGCTGGCAGCCAGGTGATAGCGTCCTGATTGGGCATGTCAGCGCGGATGTGTGACGCGCCGCGCACGGTGCTGCCGATAGCACGCCAGGTCGCAACACGCCCTGGCCCGGCGACCAGAGTGGAGCGGCGGGTTTTAGCCATAGCTGGCTCCTTTTACCAAACGTCGGCGGCAGTAGTAGGATCGTCGGCGACGTCGGGGAGTGTGGGGATAGGGACGTGTGGCGCGGTGATGGCCGCATCTGCCGATTGGCTGGCCGGAGCGGAGGCCGACTTCAATACGACCGTGGAGACCCACCGAATGTATCTCACCAATGATTCAGGGCTGTTGGCCTGCAAGGGTTTGAGTTCGGGGTTGCCGATGAACTTTTGGAGGACATCATAATCCGCATCTTGACCGATAGCGATGGCGATGCGCACGGATTTCTTGCCCCAGGGCTGATCGAGTAGTTGTTGCAGGCCGGTCTTGTAGTCATCGGTGGGCTGCCCGTCGGAAATCAGCACCAGCACGGGGGGGAGGGCGCGGTCGGTCATCGGCGGGATTTTGAGCTGTTCGGCGGTGATGGAGAATGCCTTGCCCATGTCAGTCACGCCATCGGCTTTGAGGTCTACCCACTGAAATTCTGCGATATCAGTAGGCTGGGATAGGTGCCACTGCGCGCCATCGGAAAAACTTACCGCGCGCACCAATACCTGCGCGTTGGGGTTTTCATCCGCCACTTTCTGCATGTGAGGAATGGCTTCGCGGATAGCGGTATTCAACGCCTGAATTTTGCCTTCTTGTGACATCGAACCCGAACAGTCGGCAATCCAGATAAAATGCAGCGGGCGTGTCGCTAATTCACCACCGGGTCGTCTCATCATGTTGTCTGCTCCTTTCCAATCATCATAGTCTTTACGCGCAGCGCGCGTGCAAGTTTCAGTACTGATACTCTAAGTATAGAACAAGTTGCGGGAGAGTCAATGCACGGGATGGGAAAGGGTATAGGACAAATTATTGAGGAGTTTTCCCCCTATCCCCCTATCCCCCTGCCCCCTTTCCCCCGCAAGCGGGGGAAAGGGGGGATTTTTTTGAGGGAGTTTTGAGCGGCGGCTTCGCCGCCGC
>Ga0334882_1001242_pt1 | contig 31512 bp, 22 predicted proteins | sample GraSluR1_MG_5_FD_207226 | JGI IMG/M metagenome (GOLD analysis project Ga0334882, IMG submission 207226) | Sludge microbial communities from methane-producing bioreactor in Wageningen University, Netherlands - Granular Sludge_15_04-R1 | ecosystem: Engineered > Bioreactor > Anaerobic >... | reverse complement strand
GCGCTCCCAGCGGGAAAATCGCTGCTCCAGACCCATGCAACGGCCCGCCGCCCACTCGCCCCCGCCGATGGCCCCGCTCTTCTTGCGCCGCTTCCCGTCGCTTACGCTTTCTTGACGCAGCCGTGGGACACAAGGGCGCATCTGTGATTAGGTGCAGGAACGACTCGGCGAGACGCCCTACCATTCTCGCGGTTTTCAGCCACCGGTAGCCCAAGTTCGACAGAAGAGGGATTGATTGGCCAGGTTTTGGAAGCCGGCAGGCCATAAAGCCCCGGCATTTCGCATGTTGGTTTTCAAAACCGATGTAGTGGAGACCACCCGGTTGCCAGACGGCGCACGCGGCGGGATACTGCGGGTATGTTTTTACGACGCAACCGCAGACGAAAGAACGGCGAGACGTACGAATACTGGACTCTGGTGGAGACGGTGCGGACGGCTCGCGGGCCTCGGCAACGAATTGTGGCCACGCTGGGCAAACTTCCCGGATTGGACGAGGACGAGCGCGTTGGTTGGGAGGAAGTGACCCGTCTGCTGGATGGGCGGCCCCGGGAGGCAGGACAAGGCGATTTGTTCCGGAAGCCCGCTGACCCGCCAATGTGGGCACAGGTGGATTTGTCCGCGTGCGGGTGGAGCGGGTTCGCGACTTTGGGAAGGTTTACGTGGCATTGGCCCTTTGGCGGCGTCTGGGGCTGCACCAGTTCTTTGGAGAACAGATCCGCCAAGGACGGGAGGAAGTCGATTGGGCGACGGTGGCCTGCATTCTGGGCGTCGGGGGATTCTGCGACCAGAGTTCGGAGTTGGCGCTGGGGGAACGCTGGTATGCGCACACCGCGCTGGACGATCTGCTGGGTGTGGATCCCTCCGACGTCTACGACAACCGGCTATATCGTGGACTCGACCAACTGCTTCCCATGCGGGACAAGCTGTTCGTTCACTTGCGGGAACGCTACGAGAGTTTGTTTGGCAGCCGTTTCGAGTTCCTGCTCTACGATGTGACCAGCACCTATTTCGAAGGGCAATGCGAGCGCAACCCGCAGGCACGGCGCGGATACAGCCGCGACCAGCGCTCGGACTGCAAGCAGGTGTGCATCGGCCTGGTGGTGACTCCCGAAGGCCTGCCCTTGGCCTATGAGGTCTTTGCCGGCAACCGGGCCGACGTCACCACGGTGGAGGATATCGTTGATCTGATGGAAGCCAAGTACGGTCGGGCTGAACGGATCTGGGCGATGGACCGGGGGATGACCAGCGAGGACAATTTGGATTATCTGCGCGAGCGCGGAGCCTTGTACATCGTCGGCACCCCCAAAGGCCAACTGCGGCAATTCGAACGCGAACTGCTGGAACAGGCCGACTGGCAGCAGGTCGAAACCGGCGTGGAGGTCAAGATGGTCGCCCATCCCGACGGCCAAGGCCAAGAACAGTTCGTGTTGTGCCGCAGCCAAGCCCGCCATGAGAAAGAGGCGGCCATGCTCCGGCGCCAGCGGGATCGGGTGCGGGAGAAGCTTCTTCAAATCGACGCCACGTTGCGCAAGCGCAAAGCCAAGCCGGCTCCAATCGAACGGCGCATCGGCAAGTGGCTGGGCCGCAATACGGCGGCGGAAAAGGTGTTTCACGTCGCCGTTCAAGTGGAAGATGGCTGGGCGGTCGGATTGCACGTCCAGGAGGACGAAAGCCGGCTCGAGTGGGCCCGGCATGCGCAAGGGGCCTATTTGCTGCGAACCAACTGCCGGGAACAGGACCCGCAGAAGCTATGGCACTGGTATATCCAATTGACCGAGGTGGAGGATGCCTTTCGCACCAGCAAATCCGATTTGAGCCTACGCCCCGTCTATCACCAGCTTGAACACCGGGTGCAGGCCCACATCCTGGTCTGTTTCATCGCGTTGGCCATGTGGAGGAGCTTTGAGATGTGGGTGCAGGGCGCAGGGATGGGTCATTGCGGACGGCAAGTCCTTAAGGAACTCGATACCATCCGGTCCATGGACGTGGTTCTGCCGGTTCGCGACAAAGCCGACGTCCGGCTGCGATTGGTGTCCAAGCCTGAAAAACTGGCCGCCGATCTGCTGGCCCGTCTGCAGCTGAAGTTCCCAAACCGCCCCAAAATTGTGCAAAATGTAGTGGAGAAAAACGGCACCTGAACATCGAGTTCCTTATGGTTTTTGCAGTTTTACCCCCCTCATCTGTCGAACTTGGGGTAGGGCGAACCGTTCCCGGTGAGCCGGGCTTTCTGCTTTGCCAATGAGCCTGTACCCAATCGCAGATGAGTCCAGGGGCACACAGGACCCAATTCTAGAATTAATTGGCTGACCCCTTTTCAATTCTAGAATTAATTGGCTGACCCCTTTTCTTTCGGTTTGACGGGGTGGGGGGGGTAGGATAGCGTGATACAATTGCAATGAGGAGAATGAAAATGATGAAGCGATATGCGGGGATGGGATTGGGGATGGTGCTGGCGGCGACGGCGCAGGCCTGGGCGCCGATCGGTCACTCGATGGTGGGCGACATAGCGGAGAGTTTGTTGACGCCGCGGGCCCGGGCGGCGGTTGCCGAAATCCTGGGCGACCAGAAGATGAGCGACTACGAGGTGGGGAGTTGGGCGGACATCATCCGGGGCACCCGGGAGTATGAAGAGCGCTATCCGCGCAACGGGAGCTGGCACTTCGTGGAGTTCGACGTGACGCTGCGCTACCATGACCAGTTCGAGCTGAAGCTGCCGGGAGACGGCAACGACATCGTGTCGCAGATCCGCCGCTGGCGGGATGAATTGAAGTCCGGCGTCCTCGAGGGAGAGGCGCGGCTGGACGGGCTGCGGTTCCTGGTGCATTTCGTGGGCGATCTTCACCAGCCGCTGCATTGCGCCTTCCGTTACGGAGATATGGGCGGGAACATGTTGCCGGTGGAGGCGTTCCAGGGGCGGCACTATTCCTATGATGCGGACACGCCGATGGATTATGCCTCCAACGTGCACAGTGTGTGGGACGATGCGATGGTCAATGAACTGTTGGCCGGGCAGGACTGGCGGAAGGTGTCGCGCCAGTTGCAGGCGGAGATCACGCCCAGCCAGATGCGCTGGTGGAGCAGCGATGATCCGATGATCTGGGCGGTGGACAGCTACTGGCGCGCGCGCAAGGATGTGTACCGCTGGGCGGATGGCACGGCGCTGCCGTACAAGTGGGCGCGGCCGGGGATGACGCTGACGAGCGACAACTACATCGATGCGAAGCTGCCGATTGTGCGGGAGCAGTTGCAGAAAGGCGGGGTGCGGTTGGCGCATGCGCTGAACATGGCGTTTGATCCGGATTATGCGGGGCCGTCGAAGGAAGGGGAAAAGGGGGAGGAGTAAGTGGGGGCGGGGGCGTGAGGGTCAGGGGAGTTTGACGCCGGTGCGGTAGATGGCGGTGGGGAGGGAGTTGGTGACGCGGAGGGTGACGGCGGAGCCGTTGGCGTTGCCGGGGACGTTGAGGCCGATGCGCTGCCAGGTGACGGGGCCGACGAGGTTGGTGGACCGCCAGACATCGTAGCGTCGGTTGGGAGAAGTGGGAACGGGGGAGGGAAGTTCCATGACGCCGGTTTGGGTGGTGTCGGCAGAGAGGATCAGGTTGACGAGGTGGGAGGCGGCGCTGGTGGGGATCGTATCGGCGATGTATTCCTCGAGATTGTTCATCCAGTCGCCGTCGGGATTGGCGGTGGCGACGGCGCCGGTGAAGGAGCCGAAGTGGGCGATTTCCCATTCGTTGGGGATGCCGTCGCGGTCGGTGTCGCCGCCGGTGTGGTAGGCGAGGCGGAAGGTATTGGTGGTGACGGTGGTGCGGGTGTTGCCCTGGGCATCGCGGGTTTCGAAGACGAAGACATAATTCGTGTGCATGTCCTGGAAGCCGACGGTGAAGGGAACGGTCTGGTGGGCGGGGGTGTTGGGGCGGTTGGTGGCGATGGTCTGGACGAGGAGGTTGGAGTAGCGGGCGGGGGCGATGGAGATGGTGTGGGCGAGATTGGTGATGTAGGTGTTGTTGTCCCAGAAGTCCTGGTAGCGGAAGGCGAGGGAGAGGGCGCTGCCCTGGTCGTAGGTGACGGAGACGGAGGGGGCGCCGGAGAGAGGGGAGTCGGCGTGGAAGGGCGGGACGTCGTCGCCGCCGTGGCCGTGCAGGAGGTGGAGGTCGAGGAACTGAAGTTCGTCGCGATCGAGTTCGCCGGAGGGGGTGAGGGTGGCGTGTCCGGTTTGGAGGGCAGAGCGGATCTGGGCGAAGGTGTGGTGGCCGTAGTCGAGGAAGGGGTGGTTGACGGCGATGTTGATTTTCTTGGCGCGGCCTTTGACGTCGAGGCTTTCGCCGGCGACGCCGAGGGCGGCCATGAGGGCGGGGTCGCCGTAGCGCGGGGTGCCGTCGACGATGGTGAGGAGGACGGAAGGGGGGCGGGCGCGGATGAGGGCCATGTAGGGATCGGCGGGGTCGCCTTCGATGACGGCGAGTCCGGCGTTGTAGCCAGGGGCGATTTTACCGTAGCGGGCTTCGATGCCGGCGCATTTGGCGTTATTGACCGTGACCATCTCGGTCAGTTCGCGGGGGGTGAAGGCGTTGGAGAAAACCGTGGTGTTGAGTTCCCAGGCGTAGCCGAGTTCCTCGAGGATGTTGTAGCAGCCGCTGGGGGTCCAGTCGGGGGAGAGGCCGATGACGACGCCGGCGTCCTTGGCGGCCTTGACGTTGGCGGTGCCGGCGTAGAGTTTCATGTTGGACATGGGCGACCAGATGAGCTTGGCGCCAACGGCGGCCATCTGGGCGAAGTCGGCGGGCTGGAGGGCGGCGCCGTGGATGATGGCGGTGGTTTCGTTGAGCATGCCCCAGTCGCGCCAGGTGGCGAACTGGGCGCGGGCGGTGGCGTCGACGCCTTCGCAGAGGTGGATCATGGAGGCATTGACGGCGCCGCCGGCGATTTGGGCGAGGAGGGTGGCGCGGGCTGTGGACGTTGATCGCCACGGAAAGATGTTCGCGTAGATGCGCGAGGGGAACTGTTCGATGTTATAGAGAATGACGGCGGGGTGACTGTGTTCGGGGTCGGAGTTGCTCTGGCCCTGGATGGCGACGCAGCCGGCCATGAGTTCGAGGCATTCGCCGTACTTGGTGATGAGGTCTTGGGTGGCATCGCTGACGGCGGTGCGCAGAGAGGTGCGCTTGGATTTCCAGGCGTCGTATTCGGAATCGCTCTCGCCCCATTCGTCGCGGTGGCCGAAGGGAAAGTTGTTGAACATGAGGGTGGGAAAGGAATTATACGCGGGGTGGTTGTGGACGTCGAGGAGGCCGGGGTAGATAATCCCGCCGGTGTCGACGTTGGGGATGCCGGGAATGGCGATGTTGGTGACGGCGACGATGAGGTCGTCGCGGACGTGGACGGTCCAGTTGGTGCGGGGGCCGTCGGGGGTGATGACGAGGCCGCGCAGGGCGTACTCGAACAGGGGGCGGCCGACGATGTCCCCGTCGTTGCGGGGGGAGACGAAGACGGTGGCGTTGGTGACGTAGGCGATGCCCTGGATGGCGGCGAGCCGTGCGTTGTTGGTCCAGACGTAGCGAAGAGGGACGCGGCTGCCGACGAGGAAGGGGGTGCCGTCGGTGGCCTGCCAGTAGACGCGCTGGCTGTTGACGTTGACGTTGTTGACGGTGGCGTTGGTGATGCGGACGTAGACCCCTTCGTAGGCTTCGGTGGCGAGCTGGTTGCCGCGGATCGTGACGGGCGCAACGGAGAGGCCGGTGGCCAGGGTGGTGTAGTTGGAAACGGCCGAGAGCATGGTCATCGAGCCGGTTTCCTGCACGAGGGCTTCGAGGGCGACATGGTCGCCATGCTCGGGACGGTGGAAGATGTCGGCGACATAGATGCCGCTCCAGGGGCCGCCGGCGGGATCGGCGAGGGCGTAGCCGGAGGGGTCGGAATAGGTGGCGATGCCGGAGACGGTGACGCGGCTGCTGGCGTAGGGGGAGGTGCCGCCGGCGCTGTACTGGATGTTGGAGATGGTGAGGGAAGCGCCGACGGTCTGGCCGGAGAACGTGATGGCCTGGGTGGGCGTGGAGGGATCGTTGGAGATCAGACGGAAGACGGCGGAGTGGGAGGCGCCGGTGACGGCGCCGGGCGTGTAGACCACGCGAATATTGGTTGAGACTCCGGGGGCGAGGGAGGCGGGGAGGGGGCCGGCGGAGAATTTGGCGGTGTCGCCGCTGACGGGCGACAGAGAGGTTAAGTGGAGCGTGAGGGTGGCGCCGGAGTTGGCGAGGGCGAGGGTCTGGGTGGCGGCGGCGCCGGGAGACAGGGTGCCGAAGAGCAGCGTGGCGGGGGCGACGAGGTTGGGGTCTTCGGAAGCGCCTTCGATGACAACATCGTCGAACGCGCAGTTGACGACTTTGGTGAAGGTGAAGCGGAGCTGGGTGGCGAGGGGATGGAGCGTGACGGTGTAGGTGCCGTCGTCCTGGGCGATGGACTTGGTGTCGAGGAGGGACCAGCTTGCGCCGACGAGGCCTTCGACGGCGAGAGTGCTGCCGGCGCCGCCGTTGCCGTAGGCCCAGAACTGGAGGCTGGTGGCGCCGGCGGGGAAGACGGGTGTCGTCAGGGTCTGGCCGGTGCCGGAGAACTTGAAGGCGGGCGGCGCGATGCCGACATAGGGCTCGCCGGTGTAATCCAGGTCGGAGGACTTGCTGCTGGTCCATCCGGCGGGGGGGGTGGTGTCCGTCAGGGTGGCAAAATCCTCTGCAAGGATCGGTGTGGCGTGGGCGGGGGAGGGAAGCAGCATCAGGCCGCCAAGCATCAGGGTGGAACCAATGAGGAGTCGGACGGCCCGGGAGGCGGCGGGGATCGGTTGGATGTTCATTCAGACCTTTGGGCGGAGTGTCAATCTATCCATACGGGTGGGGTAGGGGCAAGGCAAAGCGGGTGGGATTGGGTCAACCGTTTCGGTTTGGTTTGGTTCGTTTGGGTTGCGGTCGGTTGTTGGCACGGACCTGATTCACCCACGGGGTAAACCCGTGGGGGTCTTGGGCCGTGAGGTCGGACCTGGTTGGCCGGGGTAAACCCGTGGGGGTCTTGGGCCTGTCAGCGGAGGAACTGATTCACCCACGGCCGTGGGGGTTTGGGGCCGGGGGCGGGTCCGAAGAGGCGGCGGGCGAAAACGCGCGGTGATTTTACTTGTCATTTTACTTGCATCATAGAGCGGTTTACCTGATTTTACCCGTTCAAATCCGGTACAACAGGAGCGGAGCATGAAACGCAAAACCATCAAGGATATCGCCAAGGAGAGCGGGTTTTCGCTCAGTACGGTCTCGCTGGTATTGAACAACCATCCGCGGATCAGCCAAGCGACGCGCGACCGGGTGATGGCGGTGGTGAAGAAGTACAATTTCTACCCGAACAGTTCGGCGCGGGGGCTGGCCTCGAAATCGAGCCGGACGCTGAGCGTGGTGGTGCCGAATCTGACGCGGGTATTTTCGGACATCTACCTGGGGGAGATCATCTCGGGCATCTACGAGCGGGCGGCGTCGCAGGGCTACAAGATTCTGTTGGATATCGCGACGGACCAGTTCGTGAAGTCGCAAGAGTACATGAAGCTGCTGGCGAGCCGTCGAGCGGATGGGATGATGTTCATTGCTTCGGACATCCATGCGGAGTATCTGGGGGCGTTTGAGGGCAGTCCGTTCAAGTTTCTGCTGGTGAACCATCTGTTTCCGGGGAAGAAGCTGAACTATATCAGCGTGGACTACGCGGCATCGGCCCGGTTGGCGGCGGAGCACCTGCTGGGGCTGGGTCATCGGAAGATCGGGCTGATTGCGGGAACGAACACGCATACGGGCCTGTTGTTCCGCGATGAATTTCTGCGGGTGGCCAAGACGTGGCCCGGTGGCGAGGCCAAGGTGATCTGGGTGGACGGCGGCGAGGAATGGAGCCAGCGCGGGGGGTATGCGGCGACGGCCAAGCTGATGTCGAAGGCGCCGGCGTTGACGGCGGTGATGGCGGCGAACGACCGGATGGCGCTGGGGGCCATGCGGTGGATGGTGGACAACCGGCGGGACGTGCCCGAGGAGGTATCGGTGATGGGGGTGGACGACATCCAGATTTCGGCCTTTGTGAATCCGGGGCTGTCGACGATCCGGCATGACCTGTATCAGTTGGGAATCGAGTCGTGCAACCGGATCCTGCAACTCATCAAGGGCGAGATCGCCGAGTGCAGCGATTTGCTGCCGACGTCGCTGGTGGTGCGGGGATCCACGGGACGACTATCCAGCGAGGGATAAGGGCCAGGGGGCAGGGGCCAGGGGACAGGGGGCAGTAGTCAGGGGACAGGGGGCAGGAGCCGACTGCGAAAGGCACGAAAGCGTACCGCAAAAAGGAAGGGGCAAGCCGCCAACTTCGCTTACCCGTCCGTGGCGGGACAAGTGCGAATGGGATCGATTCGTAGATGGCCCGGCGGGCGCGTCGGATCGGAAAGTGGCAGCCAGAAAAGCCAGCTACGGATTTCGCGGATTGCACGGATCGGAACCATGGGTGATTCTCGACATTCGTGTGATTTGCCCCAGCGGGGGACAGAAACGCATTATCCTTGACAGAATATAACAAAAACGTCATTCTATTTAGATAAGAATTACAAATATGTATTATTTTTGGTAAAAGTCCATTTGGCAAAAATCTTATTACAGTATGATGAGAAGAGAGTTACAGCGATTCGGATTCGTTGCCGAAGCCACTTGGCACGCGGGCTGCATGAGTAAACCGTCATCACAAAATTGAATGATGACTCGATTCAAGCAACAAAACAGTCGGTTTAGAACCAATCCGGAACCGAGCAGAAAGAGGAACGAGATGAGCAATGCGAGATTAAACGCGATCGCGGCGGTAACGAATTACCGGGGCACGGGGCAGACGTTGGACTACTCCAAGACACCGACGAACGAGATCTTTGGGGTGAACGTGTTTGACGATCGCGAAATGCAGGCGCGGCTGCCGAAGGCGGTCTACAAGGCGCTGCGTCGGACAATCGACCAGGGGGAAAAGCTGGACACTTCGATTGCCGACGCGGTGGCGATTGCGATGCGGGACTGGGCGATAGAAAAGGGCGCGACGCATTATGCGCACGTGTTCTATCCGCTGACGGGGCTGACGGCGGAGAAGCACGACAGCTTCCTGGAGCCGGACGGCAAGGGCGGGGCGCTGGCGGAATTTTCGTCGAAGCAGCTCATCAAGGGCGAGCCGGATGCGTCGAGTTTTCCCTCGGGAGGAATTCGGGCGACGTTTGAAGCGCGCGGGTACACGGCCTGGGACGTCACCAGCCCGGCATATATCCTGGAAAACCCCAACGGCACCACGCTGTGCATTCCGACGGCGTTCTGTTCCTGGACGGGCGAGGCGCTGGACAAGAAAACGCCGCTGTTGCGATCGATGCAGGCGTTGAATACGCAGGCCCGGCGGTTGTTGAAGATCTTTGGCAACTCCGATCCGGAGCGGGTCTATGCCACGGCGGGCTGCGAACAGGAGTATTTCCTGGTGGACCGCAATTTCTTTTTTGCGCGGCCGGACCTGATCAGCGCCGGGCGCACGCTCTTTGGCGCGAAGCCGCCCAAGGGCCAGGAGATGGAGGACCAGTATTTCGGGGCGATCCCCGAGCGGGTACTGGCGTTCATGCTGGAGGTGGAGCGCGAATTGTACAAGTTGGGCGTGCCGGTCAAGACCCGCCACAACGAGGTGGCGCCGGGACAGTACGAAATCGCACCGGTCTACGAGAACGCCAACGTGGCGGCGGACCACCAGTACCTGACGATGACGGTGCTGCAGCGGGTGGCGCGCAAGTACGGCATGGCGTGCCTGCTGCACGAAAAACCCTTTGCGGGCATCAATGGATCGGGCAAGCACCTGAACTGGGCCATGGGGACCAAGAGCGCCAACCTGCTGGAGCCCGGCGACACGCCGCACAGCAACATGCAGTTCCTGGCCCTGTGTGCGGGCGTGATCCGCGCGGTCGACAAGTATGCGCCGCTGCTCCGGGCTTCGATCGCCCATGCGGGCAACGACCACCGGCTCGGCGCCAACGAAGCGCCGCCGGCCATCATCTCCATCTTTCTGGGCGAGCAGTTGACGGAGGTGTTGGAGAACATCGCCAAGGGCGGCACGGGCAAGGCGAAGAAGCCGGGCGTGTTGACGGTCGGGGTGGACACGTTGCCGCCGCTGCCGAAAGATGCGGGCGACCGCAACCGCACCAGCCCGTTCGCCTTCACGGGAAACAAGTTTGAATTCCGCGCAGTGGGCTCCAGCCAGTCGGTTGCCGGACCGCTGGTGATCTTGAACACGATCATGGCCGATTCGCTGGAATACATTGCGGACCAGTTGGAGGCCGCCAAGCCCAAGACGACGGCGGCTCTCGGCGCGGCCGTCCAGAAGGTCATCCAGAAGATCATGAAGGATCACGGACGGGTGATCTTCAACGGCGACAACTATTGCGCGGCCTGGCACAAGGAAGCCGCCAAGCGGGGGCTGCCCAACGCCCGCAACACGGCGGACGCGATTCCGGCGGCGCAGAACGCGGACAGCGATAAGGTGCTGGAGCGCTTCGGGGTGCTGACGAAGCGGGAGTTCCACAGCCGCAACGAAATCTACCTGGAGAAGTACGTCAAGGAAGTGATGACGGAGGCCCGGCTGACGCTGGAGATCGCCAAGACGATGATCTTCCCCGCGGCGGTAGCCTACCAGCAGCAGTTGGCGGACACCTCGCTGGCGCTGAAGGCGCTGGAGAAGCCCCACTGCACGTCGGTATTGGACGAACTAAGCGAACAGGTGACGGCGTTTCAGGCCCAGATGGAGACCCTGCGCCAGGCGATTGCGCACGAAGGCAACGGCGACGTTGTCGCGCATGCGCGATTCTGCCGGGATGAGATCCTGCCGGCGATGCTGAGCGTGCGGGAGGTGGCCGACCAGCTCGAGTCGATTGTCTCCGACGAGTTCTGGCCGCTGCCGACGTACCAGGAAATGCTGTTCATCAAGTAGTCACGACAGGGCTTTGCGGGCCGGGGTGCGGTTGCCTGACCGGGCGGGCGCCCCGGCCTTCGGGCCGGGAAAGGCGCGGAGCGACATGGTCAACGCGACGACAACATCCAAGCCGGGCGGCCGGGCGAGCGCGACGGACCGGCATACGCGGGAACTTGATCTGCTGGGCGAAGTCAGCCGTTTGCTGGACCACAGCGTGGATTTGCGGGACGTGGCCGGACCGATTCTCGAGGCGCTCTCGACCCAGATCGGCTTGCGCTATGCCACGTTGACGCTGCTGAACCGGCAGGCGGGGGAGATCCTGATTGAGGCCTCCCACGGGCTGTCGGTGCAGCAGGCCCGACAGGGGCGCTATCGATTGGGCGAGGGCGTGACGGGCCAGGTGGTGCAGGGGGGCAAGCCGATCGTGATCCCGCGCACCAGCGAGAGCCCGGAGTTTCTCGACAAGACCCAGCGGGGCAAACGGCCGGACACGTCGTTTATCTGCGTACCGATCAAGGTTGAAAAAGAAGTCTTGGGGACCCTGAGCGCCGACCGGTCGTATGACCCGATGGCCGATCTGCGTCAGGACGTTCGGCTGTTGACGATTGTGGCCTCGATGGTGGCCCAGGCCGTGCGGCTGCGGAGGACCTTGCAGGAAGAGCAGGCGCGGCTGGCCGAGGAAAATGCACGGCTGAAGGAAGAGCTGAAGGAGCGCTTCCGGCCGGCGAACATCGTGGGCAATTCCCACGAGATGCAGATTGTCTACGACCAGATTGCCCAGGTATCGAAGAGCACCACGTCGGTCCTCATTGAAGGGGAGACGGGCACGGGCAAGGAACTGGTGGCGCATGCGATCCACTACAACAGCAGCCGGGCCGAGAAGCCGTTCATCAAGGCGCATTGCGCGGCGCTGCCGGAGAGCGTGATTGAAAGCGAGCTGTTTGGGCATGAGAAGGGCGCGTTCACGGGGGCGATGGCCGAGCGCAAGGGGCGGTTCGAACTGGCCCACGGCGGGTCGCTGCTGCTCGATGAGATCGGCGACATTCCGCCCTCGATCCAGATCAAGCTGTTGCGCGTGTTGCAGGAGCGCGAATTCGAGCGGGTGGGCGGGACGAAGACCATCAAGGTGGACGTCCGCGTGATTGCGGCGACGAACAAGGACCTGCCGGCGCTGGTGCAGCAGGGGAAGTTTCGTGAAGACCTGTTCTTCCGGCTGCATGTGTTTCCGATCTACGTGCCGCCTCTGCGCAAGCGCAAGGCGGACATTGTGCTGCTGGCGGATCACTTCCTGCAGAAATATGCGCAGACCAACGGCAAGGATGTCCGGCGGCTGTCGAGCGCGGTGATCGACATGTTGATGAGCTATCACTGGCCGGGGAACGTGCGCGAGTTGGAGAACTGCATTGAGCGCGCGGTGCTGGTGGCGGAAGGGGATGTGGTGCATCCGTACCACCTGCCGCCTACGCTGCAGACGGCGGAGGCCAGCGGCGTGGTGATGGCCGACGACCTGAAATCGCGGGTCGGCGCCTATGAGCGGGATCTGATCCGGGATGCGCTGAAATCGACGCGGGGCAACGTGGCGGCGGCGGCGCGCGGGTTGGGAACGACGGCCCGGATCCTGGGCTACAAGATCAAGGCCTACGGGATCGATCCGCGGCCGTATGGGTAGGGGGAGGGCCGAGAGGGGGCAGGGGTCAGAGGTCAGTAGTCGGAGGCCAGTGCACCAGTGCCATGGCAAGGGGCCGCGATCAACGAGCGCAGATACCGGGCCCCTTCGGGCTACGACGATCCTGGCGCTGGTCTCCTGAAAAACGGATCAACAGCCGGGGGGGGCGCTTGATTGACCGGGCGGTCAGAAGCGGAAGATCAGGCCGGCCTGGACGGAGAATCCGCTGAGGTCGATATCCAGATCGGAAAGGGAGCTGCGAAGGTCGCGGTCGGCGAGATCGACTGCACTTCGGGCGCCGGGTCCGCCCGAAGGATCCCGGTCACGGTCGCTTCTCCGGTCGCTTCTCCGGACTTCGCGGAGGGAGGATTCCACATGGGTGTATTTGGCCTCGAGGAAGAGCGCCGCATAGCGGGTCATGTGAAAGCGGAGGCCGAAGAGTCCGAAGACTCCGAATTCATTGTCCATTTTGAGGTCGTAGGTTTCCCGCCAGCGCCTTCGCTCAAACGTGATCTCCCCGTCGAACAGATAGTAGCCGCCGCCGCCGCCGCCGTAGAGGCTGAAGCGCTCGCCGAGGGGGAGAATCGCGATCAAGCCGGCTTCGAGCGGCAGGGCCACCACGGTGGCCGTGGTTTCATACCAGCCCGAATCTTCGACATAGAGGTCCTCGGAGTCGCCCGCGCCGTGGATTCCGGTTCGAAGCTGGAGCGCCAGATAATCGACCAACTGGAATTCACCGATGAGGCCAACCCCCCAAAAGCCCTTGGTATCGAAATCGTCCAGGTCCTTGGCGTTCCAGTAGGAAAGGCCGGTGGCGAGGCTGAAGCGGGACGGGGTGCGCGGTCCGCGAACATACGGGGGCGGGCTGGAATCGGCGGGCTCTTCGGCCAGCGCAAGGGGGACGAGCAGCATCAACAGGGACAACGACCAGGCGAGTGCTTTCATGTGGAGTCTCCTTTCTCGGGAATTGGGATGTTCTTCTCCTACGATCCAGTGTAGACCCTCCGGCCGGTGAGTCCAAGAAAATTGGTCAGAAATTGAGCATTGAGCATCGACCAGCATCGACCATCGAAAACACGCAGGAAAGGGCCACGGGGACACCCCGGGGGCAAAAAAGCAAAAAAAGTACAAAAGGGGATTGACTTGGGGGCGGGGATGCGTATGATCCGGCGCAATGTTTGGGTCTGTCGGTAAACGGGTCCAAGCGAAAAAACCAGCGTCAGACACAAGATTTAGCGCTTTCCGAGCCTCTACGGGAGTCCTAAAGGACCGGGTGCGTTGTATCTTGTGCCCGTTTGTCTACCGGGCGGCGGGAGTTTGAAGACCGAGTGCGCCTGTGTAGCTCAGTTGGCAGAGCACGTCCTTGGTAAGGACGAGGTCAGCGGTTCAATCCCGCTCGCAGGCTCCAGACGCCGGATGTTAGAACAGGTGAAACGAAGCGGGCGCCGGCGACGGCGCCGGGATTTAAAAAGAAACAAGCAGGGAGAAGATTCCATGGCCAAGGACAAATTCGAACGGACAATGCCCCACGTGAACGTCGGCACGATCGGCCACGTGGACCATGGCAAAACGACGCTGACCGCAGCGATCACCTACACGCAGAGCCTGAAGGGCTTGGCGAACTACATCAGCTACGACCAGGTGGCGAAGGCCTCCGAGTCGCAGGGCCGCCGCGACAAGACCAAGATCTTGACGATCGCGACCAGTCACGTGGAATACAAGACGGCGAGCCGGCACTATGCCCACGTCGACTGCCCCGGTCATGCCGACTACATCAAGAACATGATCACCGGCGCGGCGCAGATGGACGGCGCGATCCTGGTGGTGAGCGCCTCCGACGGCCCGATGCCCCAGACGCGCGAGCACATCCTGCTGGCCCGCCAGGTGGGCGTGCCCGCGATCGTGGTGTTCCTGAACAAGGTCGACACCGTGGACGATCCGGAGCTGCTGGACCTCGTCGAAATGGAAATCCGCGAGCTGCTCACGAAGTACGACTTCCCCGGCGACGACACGCCGATCATCCGCGGCAGTGCGATCAAGGCGATCGCTTCGACCGATCCGAACAGCGAGGATTCCAAGTGCATCCAGGAGTTGATGGACGCGATTGACACCTTCGTGCCGGAGCCGGTGCGCCCGCTGGACCAGCCGTTCCTGATGCCGATCGAAGACGTGTTCTCGATCGAAGGTCGCGGCACGGTGGTGACGGGGCGCGTGGAGCGCGGCATCATCAAAGTGGGCGAAGAAGTCGAGATCGTCGGCCTGCGGCCTACGCAGAAGACGGTGGCGACGGGCGTGGAGATGTTCCGCAAGCTGCTGGACCAGGGCCAGGCGGGCGACAACATTGGCGCGCTGCTGCGTGGCACGAAGAAGGAAGACGTCGAGCGCGGCCAGGTGCTGGCCAAGCCCGGGTCGATCACCCCGCACAAGAAGTTCAAGGCGGGCGTGTACGTGCTGAGCAAGGAAGAAGGTGGACGCCACACCCCTTTCTTCAAGGGGTACCGTCCGCAGTTCTACTTCCGCACCACGGACGTGACCGGCGACGTGACGCTGCCCGAGGGCGTGGAGATGGTGATGCCGGGCGACAACATCGACATGGATGTCGAATTGATCACCCCGATCGCCATGGAGAAGAACATGCGCTTCGCCATTCGCGAAGGCGGCCGCACGGTCGGCGCCGGCGTCGTGGCGGAGATCGTGGAATAAGGCGGACCGCGGAGCTGAAGCGGGGCGGCGCGGCGACGCGGCCGCCCCCGGATCCGCGAACCGGAGTATAAGCCATGCCCAGGGAAATCATCACGCTGTCATGCACGGAGTGCAAGCGCAAGAACTACATGAACAGCCGGAACAAGAAGACCAAGACCGAGCGCTTGGAGCTGAAGAAGTACTGTCCGGCGGAGCGGAAGCACACGGTGCACCGCGAGACGAAGTAGAGGCGGCGCAGGCGATCACGGCAACTCGACCACAGGCCAGTAGCTCAATTTGGCAGAGCACCGGTCTCCAAAACCGGTTGTTGGGGGTTCAAGTCCCTCCTGGCCTGCCACGTGGGACGAACGGGCCACCGGCAACAACAAAGGCAAACCAGACATGAGCAAGTTGGGAGAATCGATCGGCGGCTTTCGCGGATTTCTCGGCGAAGTGAACACGGAGCTGAAGAAGTGCGCGTGGCCGACGCGTCCGGAGCTGTTCGACTCGACGGTGGTGGTGATCATCTCGGTGGGGCTGCTGGCGGGGTTCGTGGCGGTGTGCGATGTGGTGTTGCGCCAACTGGTGCGCTGGGTGATTTAGGCGGCGGGACCGGGAGCGTCATGGAAAAGAAGTGGTATGTATTGCACGCCCTCTCCGGACAGGAGGGGAAGGTGCGCGAGAACATCGCCAAGCGGGTCCAGATCGAGGAGATGCAGGACTACATTGGCGAGGTGCTGATCCCGACCGAAAAGGTGTCGGAGGTGAAGCAGGGCAAGCGCATCACCCAGACGCGCAAGTTTTTTCCGGGCTACGTATTGATCGAGATCGCGCTGTACGACGAGACCAAGCAGCTCATGGAGAAGCCGTGGAGTTTCATCCAGGCGACGCCGGGGCTGATCGGGTTCATCGGCGGCGACCGGCCGGTGCCGTTGCGGCCGGATGAGGTGGACCAGATCCTGATGCAGATCGAAGAGCGGCAGGAGCGGGTCGTGCCCAAGGTGGTGTTCGAGCCGGGCGAGTCGGTCAAGATAACCGACGGGCCCTTCTTGAGCTTCAGCGGGATCGTCGAGGAAGTGGATCCGGAGCGCGGCAAGTTGAAGGTGTCGGTGTCGATTTTCGGCCGTACGGCGCCGGTGGAACTGGAATATTGGCAGGTGGAACGGGGCGAATAAGCCCAGGCGGAAAACATGGCGAAGAAAGTTACAGGCATCATCAAGCTGCAAATCCCGGCCGGCCAGGCGAACCCGGCGCCGCCGGTGGGGCCGGCCCTCGGCCAGCAGGGCGTCAACATCATGGGCTTCTGCAAGGAGTTCAATGCGGTGACCCAGAAGCAGGCCGGCATGATCATCCCGGTGGTGATCACGGTCTACCAGGACAAGAGTTTCACCTTTGTGACCAAGAGTCCGCCGGCGGCCTCGCTGCTGAAGAAGGCGGCGGGGATCGCCAAGGGCTCGGGCGTGCCGAACCGCGACAAGGTCGGCAAGGTGACCCGCCAGCAACTGGTGGAGATCGCCCAGATCAAGGCGAAGGATTTAAACGCGGACGACGAGGACCATGCGATTCGCATGGTGGCCGGCACGGCCCGCAGCATGGGCATTGAAGTGGAGTAGAGCATCATGGCATTTCATGGCAAAACATATAGGCAGGCGGCGTCCAAGGTGGACCGCGACACGCTCTACACCATCGAGGGGGCGTTGCGCTTTCTGAAGGACAATCCCACCGCGAAGTTCGATGCAACGGCGGAAGTCGCGTTTCGGCTGGGTGTGGATCCGACCAAGAGCGACCAGGCGGTGCGCGGGACGGTGACGTTGCCGCACGGCACGGGCAAGACGGTCCGGGTGCTGGTGTTCGCCAGCGGCCCGGCGGCGGATGCGGCCCGCGAGGCCGGGGCGGATCATGTGGGATTCGAGGACATGCTGGCCAAGGTCCAGGGCGGGTTCACGGAATTCGATGTGGCCGTGGCGACGCCGGACGCGATGAAGGAAGTCCGCAAGCTGGGCAAGGTGCTGGGTCCCCGGGGCCTGATGCCCAATCCCAAGACGGGCACGGTGAGCGACGACACGGCGGCCGCGGTGAAGGCGTGCAAGGCCGGCCGCGTGGAATTCCGCATGGATCGCCACGGCAACGTGATGGTGCCCTTCGGCAAGATGTCGTTTGAATTGGACGCCCTGCGGGAGAACTGCAAGGCGGTGGTGGATGCGCTGAACGCGGCCCGGCCCTCGGCGGCCAAGGGCCTGTTCATCAAGCGCGCCACGATTACGTCGAGCATGGGACCCGGCCTGCGGCTGGATCCGCGCGAAACGGCCTGAGGCCAAACCCGGAACGGGAGACAACGATCATGAGACCGGAAAAAGAAGCCATTGTCAGGGAGATCCGCGAGCACCTCTCGGGGGCGGCCTTTGCGATCCTGACGGACTACACGGGACTGGACACCGCCAAGGCGGCGGCGCTGCGGCGCACCCTGAAGGAAAGCGACGCGCGCTTTCAGGTGGTTCCCAACCGCCTGTTGCGCGTGGTGGTGACGGAGCTGGGCTACGAGGGCATCGAGCCCGGGCTGAAGGGCCCCACGGCCATGGTGTACGGCCCCGGCGATGCGGCGGTGGCGGCCAAGGCGCTCAAGGAGTTTGCCAAGGCCAACAACAAGATCCCGGCGATCAAACTGGGCCGGATCGACGGCCGGGCCTGGCCGGCGGAGGACGTGGACGCGCTGGCGTCGCTACCACCGAAGAAGGTCATGCAGGGCGTGCTGGTCGGAACGATCGCCGCGCCGATGTCGAATTTGGTTGGCGTGATGAACCAAAAACTGGCGAGCCTGGTGTATGTGCTGAAGGCCGCCGCGGAGAAGCAGAGCGCCGCCTAGGCACAGGGTGGGCGCACGAAGATCACGGATTTAGAAAACAAGGATGCAGGAGATCAATGCCATGAGCGATGAAGTGAAATTGGAAGGTAAGATGGCGGAGTTTGTGGACTGGATCGAGACGATCTCGGTTCTGGAACTTTCGCAACTGGTCAAGGCGCTGGAAGAGCGCCTGGGCGTGTCGGCGGCGGCCCCCGTGGCCGTGGCGGCGGCGCCGGCGGCCGGCGGCGCGGCGGCGGCGGAAGAGAAGACCGAATTCACGGTTGAACTGACGAGCGTGGGCTCGCAGAAGATCGCGGTCATCAAGGAAGTCCGCGCGATCACGGGCCTGGGGCTGAAGGAAGCCAAGGACCTGGTCGAGGGCGCGCCCAAGCCGGTCAAGGAAAACGTGGCCAAGGACGAAGCGGAGAAGATCCAGAAGCAGCTTGAGGCGGCTGGCGCCATCGTCACCATCAAATAGCCCCCTTCATGTTGTGACGGCCGCCCCGGGACGCATTTGGCGCACCCGGGGTGTGCCTGTCTTCTGGTGTTCGAGGCTTTCACCCTTAGCCCACAGGTGAACCGATGGTGGATAGAATTCAATTTGGTCAGTTGTCCGATGTAATCGAGTTGCCGGATCTGATCGAGATCCAGACCCGCTCCTACCGCGAATTCCTGCAGATGGATGTTGCGCCGATGAAACGGCGCCGCGTCGGCTTGCAGGCTGTTTTCAAGGAAGTGTTTCCCATCGAAAGCTACGACGGGAAATGCGAGCTGGATTTCGTGAAGTACGAGGTCACGCCGCCCAAGCAGACGGCGTTCGAGTGCCTGAAAGAAGGCGAGTCGCATACGGCGGCGCTGCATGTGACCTTCCGCCTCAAGACCGAGGCGGAGGTGCGCGAGGAGACGGTGTTCATGGGCGAGGTGCCGCTGATCACCGACCAGGGCACGTTCATTGTCAACGGGGCCGAGCGCGTCATCGTCAGCCAGCTGCACCGCTCGCCGGGCATCTGCTTTGAGCAGAGCGTGCATGCCAACGGGACGCTGCTGCATTCGTTCCGGATCATCCCGGACCGCGGCTCGTGGGTCGAGGTGCAATTCGACACCTCGGACATGTTGAACATCTACCTGGACCGGAAGAAACGCCGGCGCAAATTCCTGGCCACGACCTTCCTGCGGGCGCTGGGGTATGGAACCGACGAAGAGTTGCTGGGGCTGTTCTACAGCTTTGAAACCCTGCCGGTGGGCGGCGCCAAGGGGGAGTCGCTGGAACACCGCGTGTTGAAAGAGGATGTCATCGACGCCGACAGCGGCAGCGTCCTGTTCAAGAAATTCGAGCCGGTCACGCGCGAACTGCTCAAGCAGCTTCACGAAGCCGGCTTGACCGAGGTCGAGGCTGTCAACGTGTCCTGGGACGAAGGCCTGCTCCTGAAGAGCGTGCGCAAGGAAGCCCAGTCGGATCCGCCGGTGGTCAGCACGGATGAAGCGCTCAAGGATATCTACCGCAAACTGCGTCCGGGCGATCCGCCGACCACGTCCAATGCCCGCCAGCTCCTGAAGCGGTTGTTTTCGGATCCGCGCCGCTACGACCTGGGTCGTGTCGGTCGCTACAAGATCCAGCAAAAGCTGGGGCTGGATTCCAAGAATGAAAGCCGGGTGCTGGACAAGGAAGACTTCGTGGCGGCGGTCAAGTACCTCATCGGCCTGCGCCGGGGCGAGGGGACCATCGACGACATCGATCACCTGGGCAGCCGCCGGATCCGGACGGTGGGCGAACTGGTGGAAAACCAGTGTCGGGTGGGCCTGGCCCGTACCGAGCGCCTGGTGCGCGAACGCATGACGGTCTTCGACCAGCAGGCGGAAAAGCTGACCCCCCAGAAGCTGATCAATCCCAAGGCCCTGGCCGCGGTGATCCGCGACTTCTTCGGCCGCAGCCAGTTGTCGCAGTTCATGGACCAGACCAATCCGCTGGCCGAGCTGACGCACAAGCGGCGCCTGAGCGCGCTGGGCCCAGGCGGGCTCAGCCGCGAACGCGCCGGCTTCGAGGTCCGCGACGTGCATTCGTCGCACTATGGCCGGATTTGCCCGATCGAGACGCCGGAAGGGCCGAACATCGGCCTGATTTCGTCGCTTTCGATGTTTGCGCGTGTCAACGAATTCGGGTTCATCGAGACGCCGTACCGCCGGGTGGTGAACGGCAAGGTGACCGACGAGGTCGACTACCTGACCGCCGATCGCGAAGAGCACTTCGTGATTGCCCAGGCCAACGCCCCGCTGAATCCGAACGGTTCCTTTGCCCGCGAGACGGTGGCCGGGCGCTGGCGCGGGGAGTTTCTGGAAGTCGAGGCCGGGCGGATCAACTACATGGATGTGTCGCCCAAGCAGGTGGTGTCGGTGGCCGCGGGCCTAATCCCGTTCCTGGAGCATGACGACGCCAACCGGGCCCTGATGGGCGCCAACATGCAGCGCCAGGCGGTGCCGCTGTTGCATGCCGAGTCGCCCTATGTCGCCACCGGCATCGAGGGCCGCGTGGCGCGCGACAGCCGCGTGATGGTTCTGGCGCAGGAGGCCGGCAAGGTCGCCTATGTGTCCGCCGATTGCATCATCGTCTCCAAGGACGGCGCCGTGCCGAACAAGAAGACGCCCCAGGCGGAGTTCCAGCGCTATGAATTGCGCAAGTTCACCCGGTCCAACGCGGGCACGTGCATCAATCAGCAGCCGATCGTCAAGAAGGGCCAGAAGGTCAAGAAGGGCGATGTGCTGGCCGACGGCCCGTTGACCTCCGGGGGCGAGCTGGCGATTGGGCGCAATGTGCTGGCGGCGTTCATGCCCTGGTGCGGCTACAACTTTGAAGACGCGATCCTGATCAACGAGCGCCTGGTGGCCGAGGATGTGTTCACCTCGGTCCACATCGAGGAATTCGAGTGCGGCGCGCGTGACACCAAGCTGGGGCCCGAGGAAATCACCCGCGACATTCCCAATGTCGGGGAAGAAGCCCTGAAGAACCTCGGACTCGACGGGGTGGTTCGGATCGGGGCGGAGGTCAAGCCCGGGGACATCCTGGTGGGCAAGATCACGCCCAAGAGCGAGACGGAGCTGGCCCCGGAGGAGAAGCTGCTGCGGGCGATCTTCGGGGAGAAGGCCGCGGAAGTCCGCGACACCTCGCTGACGGTTCCGAGTGGGACCTACGGCATTGTGATGGACGTCAAGACGACGTCGCGCGACCTGCCGCAACGCACCAAGATGAGCGCCAACGAGCGCCGCAAGCAGCAGAAGCAGATGATCGAGGAGTTCGACAAGCGCGAGGAGGAGCTGACGGAAAGCCTGACCGATGCGCTGTCCAACATCCTGCTCGGCGAAAAGATCCCGCTGGACGTCGTCAACGGCGAGACCGGCGAGATCATCATCCCGGCCAACCGCAAGATCACCAAGACGCTGCTGCGCAAGCTGGCGGCGGCCTATGACGTGATTGCGATCGACCCGAGCCCGATCCAGCAGAAGATCAGCAACATCATCGGCGAGTACAGCTCGAAGTTCGCCCAGCTCAAGGACGACCGCGAAAACATGTCGCTGCGCCTGGAAAGCGGGGAAGACGCCGAGACCGGCATTATCAAGCAGGTCAAGGTGTTCATTGCCAGCAAGAAGAAGCTGAGCGTGGGCGACAAGATGTCGGGCCGCCACGGCAACAAGGGCGTGGTGGCGCGAATTCTGCCGGAGGAGGACATGCCCTTCATGCCGGATGGAACGCCGGTGGACATCGTACTGAATCCGCTGGGCGTGCCCTCGCGCATGAATGTCGGCCAGGTGCTCGAAACGCACCTGGGCCTGGCCTGCAAGATGCTGGGCCTGCATGCCGCCACCCCCGTGTTCGACGGCTGCCCCGAGAAGGAAATCTGGAAGTTGATGGAAAAGGCCGGCCTGCCCACCGATGGCAAGACGGTGCTGTACGACGGACGCACGGGCGAACCGTTCGACCAGCGCGTGGTCGTGGGCGTGATGTACATGCTCAAGCTGCACCATCTCGTCAGCGACAAGATCCACGCCCGCGCGGTCGGACCGTACAGCCTGGTGACCCAGCAGCCGCTGGGCGGCAAGGCCCAGTACGGCGGCCAGCGCTTCGGCGAAATGGAAGTGTGGGCGATGGAGGCCTACGGCTGCGCCTATGCCCTCCAGGAACTGCTGACCGTCAAGAGCGACGATGTATCCGGCCGCACGCGAATCTACGAGTCGATCGTCAAGGGTACCAACTCGCTGGAGGCGGGCGTGCCTGAATCGTTCAACGTGCTGATGAAGGAAATCCAGAGCCTGGCCCTGGACATCCGGGTTCAGCAGCGCGACGACGATTGATCCGCATGCCGCTTGCGACCGCAAAGAATGAATCGTGAACGATAGGAGCCCCCCGGTGGAAACAACCAGCGCCAAGCCCATCTTTGATACCGACACCCATCCCGGGTTCGACTTTGTCACCATCACCCTGGCCTCGCCGGAGACCATCCGGTCCTGGAGCCATGGGGAGGTCAAGAACCCCGAAACCATCAACTACCGCACGTTCAAGCCCGAGAAGGGCGGACTGTTCTGCGAGCGCATCTTCGGGCCGACCAAGGACTGGGAATGCTCCTGCGGCAAATACAAGCGCATCAAGCACAAGAACATCGTGTGCGACCGCTGCGGCGTCGAGGTGACCCTGGCCCGGGTGCGGCGCGAACGGATGGGGCACATTGAACTGGCGGTGCCGGTTTCGCACCTGTGGTTCTTCAAGTGCGCCCCGAGCCGCCTGGCCACGGTCCTGGACATGACGGCCAAGCAGCTCGAACGGGTGCTGTACTACGAGGATTACATCGTGGTGGATCCCGGGCAGACGCCGCTGGAGGCCCGCCAGCTTCTGAACGAGGAGCAGTACCGCGAAGCCCTGGACGGTCCCGGCGGCGACACGCTGGTGGCCCGGATGGGCGCCGAAGGCGTGCGCGAAATCCTGGAGGCCATCGACCTGGGCGAAGAGCTCGACCGCCTCGAGCAGGAGATGGAAAACACCCGCAGCAAGCAGACCCGCAAGAAGCTGACCAAGCGGATGAAGATCATCGACTCCTTCCGCACCAGCCACACCCGGCCGGAATGGATGATCCTGCAGGTGCTGCCGGTGATTCCGCCGGATCTGCGCCCGCTGGTTCCCCTGGAGGGGGGCCGGTTCGCCACCAGCGACCTCAACGACTTGTACCGCCGCGTCATCAACCGCAACAACCGCCTGCGCAACCTGCTCCAGCTCAAGACGCCAGACGTGATCGTCCGCAACGAGAAGCGCATGCTGCAGGAAGCCGTCGATGCGCTGTTCGACAACGGCCGCCACGGGCGCGCCGTCACCGGCGCCGGCAACCGCCCGCTGAAGTCCCTTTCGGACATGCTCAAGGGCAAGCAAGGGCGCTTCCGCCAGAACCTGCTCGGCAAGCGCGTGGACTATTCCGGCCGCTCCGTGATCGTGATCGGTCCGGGCCTGCGCATGAACCAGTGCGGCCTGCCCAAGAAGATGGCCCTGGTGCTGTTCGAGCCGTTCATCATTCGCCGGCTCAAGGCCATGGGCGTGGTGCACACCGTGCGCAGCGCCAAGAAAATGATCGAGCGCGAAGAAGACCAGGTCTGGGACATTCTCGAGGAAGTGACCCGCGGCCACACGGTCATGCTCAACCGCGCGCCGACCCTGCACCGTCTCTCGATCCAGGCGTTCGAGCCCGTGCTGATCGAGGGCGAAGCCATCCGGATCCATCCGCTCGTTTGCACGGCCTACAACGCGGACTTCGACGGCGACCAGATGGCCGTGCACGTGCCGCTGTCCATCGAAGCGCAGATGGAAAGCAAGTTGATCATGCTGGCGCCGAACAACATCTTTTCGCCCTCCAGCGGCAAGCCGATCACGACGCCGACGCAGGACATTGCGCTGGGCTGCTACTACCTGACGGTGGATTCGCAGCACGAGCGCCTGCGCGCCCGCCAGGCCCGGACCCCCGGCGCCATCGAGCATCTCCCCATCTTCGGCGATGCGCAGGAAGTCCACACCGCCTATGACGAGGGCGCGGTGACCCTGCATTCCCGGATTCGCTTCCGGAACCCCGATTACCAGTCCGAGACCCGCTATGGCCTCAAGGACCAGTCCGTCATCACCACCACCGTGGGCCGCGTGTTCTTCAACGAAATCCTGCCCGATGCGATGGGGTTCTTCAACGCGGCGGTGCCGAAAAAGAAGCTCGAGGAGCTGATCCGGCATTGCTACCAGGTGGCCGGCCACGAGGAAACGGTCCGGACCCTCGATGCCATCAAGGATCTGGGGTACGAGAGCGCGACCCAGGCCGGTTTCTCCGTGGGCATCGTCGACATGATCGTGCCCGACGCCAAGCCCAAGACGATCGAGGGGGCGCGCAAGCTGCTGGCGGAGGTCGAATCGCAGTACCGCAAGGGCATCATCACCGATGGGGAGCGCTACAACAAGATCATCGACATCTGGACGCATGCGACCGACGAAGTGGCCGGGCAGATGTTCCGGGCGATGGAATACAACGAATCGCGCAGCGAAGTGAACCCGCTGTTCATGATGGTGGACTCCGGTGCGCGCGGCAACCGCCAGCAGATTCGGCAGCTCGCCGGCATGCGCGGGCTGATGGCCAAGCCGTCGGGCGAAATCATCGAGCGGCCGATTCTGGCGAACTTCCGCGAAGGGCTGAGCGTGCTGGAGTACTTCATTTCCACGCACGGCGCGCGCAAGGGGTTGGCCGATACCGCGCTGAAGACCGCGGACTCCGGCTACATGACCCGCAAGCTGGTGGATGTTTCCCAGGACGTAATCGTGGTGGAGGAAGACTGCGGCACCCTGAACGGCATCGAGGTCGAAGCGATCCTGCAGGGCGACGAAGAACTCGTTCCGCTGTCCCAGCGCATTCTCGGCCGCACCTCGGTCGACGACATCCGCGACCCGCGCAGCGGCGAGATCATTGTGGCGGCCGGCTATGAAATCGACGAGAAGGTCGTGGAACGCATCCGCCGCGCCGAACTGGAAACCGTCAAGATCCGCTCGGTGCTGACCTGCGAGTCGCGCCGCGGCATCTGCGCGAAGTGCTACGGCCGCAATCTGGCCAACGGCCGTCCGGCGGTGCTGGGCGAAGCCACCGGCATCATCGCCGCGCAGTCCATTGGCGAGCCCGGCACCCAGCTGACGATGCGGACCTTCCACATCGGCGGCACCGCCAGCAGCACCTTCAAGCAGCCGGAAATCGCGGTCAAGCATGACGGCATCGTCAAGTACGGCGACGGCGAATTTGCCGAAGAGCTCTACGCGGTTCCGGGGCCCGATGGCAACCACATCGTGCTAAACAAGAACGGCGCATTGGGGATCTACGACAAGGAAGGCCGCGAACTCGAGCGCCATACCATCCCGCTGGGCAGCGTGCTGCCCTTCGCGGACGGTGCCGGCGTCAAAAAGGGCACGGTGATCGCCAAGTGGGACCCCTACAACGTCCCGATTCTCAGCGAATACTCCGGCAAGGTGGACACGCGCGACTTCATCATGGGCGTGACGGTCCGGCGCGAAGTCGACGAGGCCACCGGCATGGAGGACCTCGTGATTCTGGAGCACCGCGATGAAATCCACCCGCAGATCCTGATCCGCGACCTGGCCGACACCAGCAAGATTCTCGGGGCCTACACGGTTCCCGCCGGTGCGCATGTCGTGGTGGACAAGGGCGACGAGGTCACCGCGGGCACGGTCATCGCCAAGACGCCGCGCAAGCAGGCGCGGACCAAGGACATCACCGGCGGCCTGCCGCGCGTGGCCGAGCTGTTCGAGGCGCGCAAGCCCAAGGATGCCGCGGAAATCGCCAAGATCGACGGCATCGTGGAAATGGCCGGCAGCGCCCGCGGCCGCCGCAAGCTGCTGGTTCGCGACGCCATCACCGGCGACACCGAAGAGCACCTGATTCCGCTCAGCAAGCATATCGTGGTCTTTGCCGGCGACCGGGTGAAGAAGGGCCAGCCGTTGACGGAAGGCCCCGTGGTGCCGCAGGAAATCCTCGAAGTCTGCGGCCCGCAAGAGCTGCAGGAATACCTGGTGAACGAGGTCCAGGAGGTCTATCGCCTCCAGGGCGTCGAAATCAACGACAAGCACATCGAGATCATCGTGCGCCAGATGCTGCGCAAGGTGCGCATCACGGAACCCGGCGACACCGGATTCTTGTGGGGCGAGCAGGTCGAGAAGCAGACCTTCCTCGAGGTCAACCGCAAGGTGGCCGAAGAGGGACGCAAGCCCGCCGAGGCGGCTCCGTTGCTGCTGGGCATTACCAAGGCCTCGCTGGAGACGGAGAGTTTCATTTCGGCCGCCTCCTTCCAGGATACGACCCGGGTGCTGACCGATGCCGCCACGCTGGCCCGCCGCGACAACCTGCACGGCTTCAAGGAAAACGTCATCATGGGGCATGTCATCCCGGCCGGAACGGGCTTCTCGATGTATCGCAACATCAAGCTGGTCCCCCTGGCGGAGCCCATCTCCGCGGAAGAACTGCTGGGCGACCAGCTCGCGACCATTCCCGGCACCGAATACACCGAAGGCTGATTCGCCGGACGTCGGCGAAACGCCGGAGGGCCGATCCCGTCAGGACGGCTCGGCGCGGCGCTGTTCCACGAGGGCCTTGGACTGCTCCCGCAGCTTGAACTTCTGGATCTTGCCGCTGGCGGTCAGCGGGTAGGCCTTCACGAAAAAGACGTACTTGGGCACCTTGTGGGCGGCGAGGTGCTGGCGGACATGATCGCGGATGTCCTCCTCGGCCAGGGTCTGGTCATGGTTGAGGATGACGAAGGCGACCGGGATTTCACCGTATTTCTCGTCGGGGGCGCCGACCACCTGCACATCCTGGATTTCGGGCAGGGTCAACAGCAGGTCTTCGATCTCCCGGGGCGAAATGTTTTCGCCGCCGCGGATGATGATATCCTTGATGCGGCCGGTGATGCGGTAATAGCCGTTGTCGTCGCAGGTGCCGAGGTCGCCGGTATGCAGCCAACCGTCCGGATCGATGACGGCGGCGGTTTGCTCGGGCATGCGGTAGTAGCCCTTCATGACGTTGTAGCCGCGGCAGCAGACTTCGCCTTCGGTGTGGGGCGGCAGGGGCCGTCGGTCGGCGGGATCGAAGATGCCGACCTCGACCCCCGGGAAGGCCGGCCCCACCGTGGATATGCGCCGTTCGACGGGGTCGCGGCCAAAGGTCTGGGTGATGCCGGGGGAGGCTTCGGTCAGGCCATAGACGGACGTGATTTCGGTCACGTGCATGTCGGCGATGACCCGCTTCATGACCTCCATGGGGCAGACGCTGCCGGCCATGATGCCGGTGCGCAGGCTGGTCATGTCGAACATCTTGAACATCGGGTGGGTGTACATGGCGATGAACATGGTCGGCACGCCATAGAGGACGGTGCACTGTTCCTGGTGGACGGCCGCCAGCCCGAGGAGGGGATCGAAGACTTCCACGGCGACGATCGTGGCGCCGTGGGACAGGATGGCCATGACGCCGAGGGTGACGCCGAAGCAGTGGAACAGGGGAACCTGGAGGCAGAGCTTGTCCGCGGGGGTGAATTCCTGGCGGTGGCCGATGCTCCAGCCGTTGTTCAAGATGTTGTGATGGGTGAGCATGACGCCCTTGGGGAAGCCCGTAGTGCCCGAGGTGTACTGCATGTTGACGATGTCGTGGCACTGGATGGCGGCGCGGGCCTCATCGAGCCGGGCATCGGGCTGGTGGTCGCCCAGCAGCATCAGTTCGGCCGTGGTGTACATGCCGCGGTGCTTTTCCTGCCCGACATAGCCGACATGGCGCAGATGGGGGTAGGCGCGGCTGCGCAGGTGGCCGCGGGGCTGCTGCTTCAGCTCCGGCACGAGCTGGTTGATGATCTGGATGTAGTCCACGTCGCGGAACCCGTCGATCAGCCCGATCATCTTCATGTCGGATTGGCGCAGAATGTAGTCGAGCTCTTCGGACTTGTAGGCGGTGTTGATGGTGACCAGCACGGCGCCGGTCTTGGCGCAAGCGAACTGGAACACGAGCCAGTCGGGGACGTTCTTGGCCCAAATGCCGACGTGATCGCCCTTGCGGATTCCGATCGCGAGCAGCCCCTTGGCGAGGCGGTTCACGCGGTCGTCGAACTGCCGGTAGGTCCAGCGCAGGCCGCGATCCGGATAGACCAGGAACTCGTGGTCGGGCGTGGCGCGCGCCCAGAATTCGAGCTGTTCGCCGAGGGTCAGGGACGTGAAACCATCGGGCCCGGCCCCGATCGGGGCGGCGGAAGCGTCGGCATTGGCGGGAGAGGTCATGGCAGGGGCGGGTTCGGGGTTCGGGATGGAAGGGCGGTCAGGCCGGCGCATAGACCACGGCGAGGATGCGGGCATCGCCGCCAATGGCGTGGACGTGGTGGGGCACGGCGGATTCGTAGTAGATGCTGTCGCCGGCCTCGAGCTGGTAGGCGTCCTTGCCGTAGCGGATTTCGATGCGCCCGGAGAGGACATGGATGAATTCCTCGCCTTCGTGGTCGTTGAGGGCGACGTCGCCCGAGGCCGGATGGACGTCGATCAGGAAAGGCTCCATGTTGCGGGCGGCCTTGTGCGGCGCCAGCGAATGGAAGTCCAGCGTGCTGCGCTTGCGCGCGGGATCGTTTCCGGAAAATTGAATAGCCTCGCCCAGGTCGCCCTTGCGGACGACGGCGGGGCCGTCGAGCGTCTGGTCATCGAGCAGGGTGCCGAGGCGGATGCCCAGCCCGCGGGCCAGCCGGAGCAGGGGGGTGAGGGAGGGAACCAGGTCGCCGGCTTCCAGGGCGGCAATCATTTCCGAACTGCAACCGCTTTGCCGGGCGAGAGTCTCCAGGGACAGCTCGCGCTGCTGGCGGAGCTGCTGAAGGCGCGGACCGATGAGGTTGGGCATGGGGTTCATGGCATGGGGTTCTCCGATGGTGAAGGGATGGCAGTAAAGCGAATCGTTGTCCGTTTGGGAAGTCGCCGCCGGCCCCACGTCGTGCGTCGGGGCGCCGCAAACGCGCGGCCGGGTTCAAGGCCCTTTCGGGGCATCTTTCCAGAGCTGTTCGATGGCGTAGTAGGCGCGGGTGGTGGGGGTGAAGAGGTGGACGACCAAATCGATGTAGTCGAGGACGAGCCATTCGCTTTCGGCGGAGCCGGCGCGGCGGTGGCAGGCGACGGGAGGCGTTTCGGTGCGCAGCCCGCGGGCGACTTCGTCGGCCAGCGCGCGCAGATGGGGAGTGTTCAGGCCGCTGCAGAGGATCATGTAGTCGGTGACGCTCGACAGTTCGGCCACATGCAGCACGACGACATCCTGCCCCTTCTTGTCGTTGAGCAGTTGGCAGACGCGGTCGACGCGGGCGCGCAGGGGGTCGGCGGGTTGGTGCGGACGGGCCGGCTTGCGGGCGGCCGGGCGCTTGGAGGTGGCGGCGGGCTTGCGGGCGCGGGGGGTGGAAGAGGGTTTGGCGGCGGTAGAGGGTTTGGTTTTCTTCATGTGTAGAGTTGGTGCTGGTGAATGTAGCGCAGGACGGATTCGGGGACAAGGGAAACGGGCTGGCCGGCGGCGATGCGGGCCCGGATGTCGCTGGAGGAGACATCGAGGGGCCGTCCGGTCCGGACATCGCTCAACAGTTGTTCCGGCCAAGGGGGCGGGAGTTGGATCCGGGAAGGGTCGGGGACATAGCCGGGACGCGCGAGGGTGACCACCCGGATGCTGGAGAGCAGTTCGAGGGGTTCGTGCCACGTGTGCAGTTCGGCGAGGGTGTCGGCGCCGATGATGAAGACCAACCGGGAGCGGGGGTGTTGCTCTTGCAGCAGGCGGATGGTGTCGATGGTGTAGGAGGTGCCCGGGCGGTCGAACTCGATGGGCAGGGCCTGGAAGCGGGGTTCGCCGGCGATGGCCAGTTCGAGCATGGCGAGGCGATCGGCATTGGACGCCAGGTCGGTGGTGGGCTTGTGCGCGGGGATGGAGCAGGGAATGAACCAGACGGCCTCGAGGTCGAACAGACGCATGGCTTCGCGTGCGATGGTGAGGTGCCCCTCGTGCACCGGGTTGAAGGTGCCGCCCAGCAGTCCGACCGAACCGGTGGGATCAGGGGAAGGGGCGGAGCACGGCATTAGAACGAACCTGAATCGGTGGCGGATGCGACCGGTACGATTTGTCCGACGACGACCACGGGCAGGTCGCTTTGCTCCACCCAGTATTTGCGCCCGCGGATGGATACCTGCTTGCCGATGAGCTGGCGCAGTTCGGGGGAGTGCCCGTGGATGTGGCAAGCGGTCTCGAGCATGCGTCCCCGGGAAACCAGGAGCCGGTAGCGCGAGGGCGAGGCGCTGAAAAAGGGCGCGGCGCGCAATTCGCCCTGGAGTTGAATGGGCTGCCCCTGATGGGGCAGATTGACCAGATTCAATTCGGCGACGAGGTTGGGATTGACGGCCACATCCATATCCTGCGGTCGGCCGCCGAGGACGGTTCCCGCCGGGACGGGCACCGGGTGGGGAATCGCCGGCATGCGGACCGGCGGGCGCGAGACGGTCGGCACGGAGGGCCGGATGGCGGCGGGCGGAGGTGGGGCGGGTTGGTGCGCCACGGGCGGCGGAGGGGACGCTGGCGCCGGAGCGGGGGACGGCGTCGGCAGGTCCGGTCGCGGTTCGACGGGTTCGATCACCGGCGGCGGTGGCGGGGGCTCGGGCCGGCTGGCTGGCGCAGGCGCGACCGCCGGGGCGGGTGCCGGGGGCGAGGGGGGCGGTTGAGTGTCTGGACCTCGCTGGGGCATTGGGGTCAGGTGGCGGGCTTCGATCCAGAGGGTGGCGGAGGAGGGCGGGGCGATTTTCAGCCAGTCGCCCTCTTCCCCGCGCGGCAGGACGGGCGCTCCCCGCGGAAGGCTGCCCACCACATCGTATTGAATGCCCGGTCCCGCGCGGACTTGAATGGAACGGGCCAAGACGCGATTGTTCTCTACAAACTCTGTGTTGAGCCAGAGGTCGACGCGATCCGGGGGTGATACGGCGGCCCATTCGCCCTCGTGGCGGGAGACAAAGAGGACGTCACCGGGTTCCGCGCGGCCGAGTGCCCGGGCGGAGCTAGAGGGCCGGGTCCAGAGCGGGGCGCTCGCGGCGACCCGCATGGGGGTGTCGGCCGGGGCATCGACGGCCACGAATGCCGCCAGGCCCAGCCACACCACAATCGTTCGAAATGGAAACATGGGGCAGAGCATAGCGGCGGCGCATGGAGAGACGCAACCGCGAAGATTTCTATCGGAGGAACAGCCAACAACGAATCACTCGAATGACACGAATGGGAAGACG
>Ga0334882_1001241_pt1 | contig 31562 bp, 19 predicted proteins | sample GraSluR1_MG_5_FD_207226 | JGI IMG/M metagenome (GOLD analysis project Ga0334882, IMG submission 207226) | Sludge microbial communities from methane-producing bioreactor in Wageningen University, Netherlands - Granular Sludge_15_04-R1 | ecosystem: Engineered > Bioreactor > Anaerobic >... | reverse complement strand
GCTCAAATCCGACTTTTTGGTAAGCCTTTTTTCGGCAGGGTGTCTTTTCTTTTTCCATCTTTCCTGGTATTAAGTTGACTAATTTTTGGTCAACCTATTTCAGGAAATTTCATAAGGGAGTTTCGCACGCAGTTGGAACAATATTTCGTTACGTATTTGTTGTAGTAGGTTTGATCATTGTCTTTCAGGCAACTGGCATTGATTTAAGTGCTATAACGGTACTTATAGGTGCACTTGGGGTAGGTATTGGATTTGGCCTCCAGAACATTACCAATAATTTCATCAGCGGTATTATCATTCTCTTCGAAAGACCAATAAAAGTAGGTGATAGGGTTGAACTGCCAGAATTGGATAACCTAACTGGTGATGTGGTAAATATTTCGGCTCGAAGCACAACCATTATCACCAACGATAACATTGCCATTCTTGTCCCCAACTCCAAGTTTATCTCCGATACAGTCATTAACTGGAGCTACAACGATGCCAATGTCCGATTCAACATTCCTGTTGGTGTATCTTACAAGGAAGATCCCGAGGTAATCCGTAAAATTCTTGTTGATATAGCAAAAAGTCACCCAGGGGTGCTAAACGATCCTGCACCGGATGTGCTTTTCGATGAGTATGGCGATAGCAGTCTCAACTTCCTGCTGAGAATTTACACCAACGAGTACAGCCGCAAACCCAGAGTGCTTAAAAGTGAGCTTTACTACGCCATTTTTGAGAAGTTTAAGGAAAAGGGTATTGAAATACCCTTCCCGCAGCGTGATGTTTACATTAAAGAGTTTAAGGGAAAGGTTTAAAAGAGAAAAGATAAGGGGTATGATTGACTGATTGAAGATTGAAGATTGAAGACTGAAGTCTGAAGTCCGAAGCCCGAAGTCCGAAGACGGAAGTGAGAACTCGTAACCCGGAACTCTATTACCTCCCCACCAGCCTCAACCCAACAATTCCAGCAACAATCATAAGGATAAACAGTATTTTAAGAACATCTCGGGATTCTGAAAAAAGGATTATTCCCAGAATAGCGGTTCCTACGGCACCAATCCCTGTCCACACGGCGTAGGCTGTTCCAACGGGTAGGGTTTTCAGCGAAATGGACAAAAGCCAAATGCTAATTGCCATACATATAGCTGTGAAAATCGAAGGCCAAAGCCTAGTAAAACCATTGGAATATTTTAGACCAATAGCCCATGCTGTTTCGAAAAGGCCGGCAATAAAAAGGATTATCCAGGGAATTGAAGTTTTCATTCGATCAGTTCTTTACAAGTTCAATGTTTAGATGTCCTGAAGTAACTTTTTTTTACGTTTTATCAAATCAATATCACTGCAAATATGCCAAATTTCTTATCTTTGCCAACTGTTTTTTAAACGATTAACAAAAAATAATGATGGAAATTCCGGCAAAGTATAACCCTGCAAAGGTTGAGGATAAATGGTATAAATACTGGATGGATAACAAGTTTTTCCGTTCAGTCCCCGATGAGCGTGAGCCATACTGCATTGTTATACCCCCTCCCAATGTTACTGGGGTTTTGCACATGGGGCACATGCTCAATAATACCATTCAGGATGTGCTTATTCGTCGTGCACGGATGCTGGGGAAAAACACTTGCTGGGTTCCGGGTACCGATCATGCCTCCATTGCCACCGAGGCAAAGGTAGTTGCTAAGCTAAAGGCCGAGGGGATTGACAAGAACAGGCTAACCCGAGAGGAGTTCCTTGCACATGCATGGGGGTGGAAGGAGAAGCATGGCGGAATTATCCTTGAGCAGCTCAAGAAGATGGGCGCAGCATGCGATTGGGAGAGAACAGCGTTCACCATGGACGAGAAGCTGTCGGCAAGCGTTATTCATGTTTTTGTTGATCTTTACAATAAGGGCAAAATATATCGCGGTGTGCGAATGGTAAACTGGGATCCCCAAGCAAAAACTGCCGTATCCGACGAAGAGGTAATCTACCGGGAGGTTAAAAGTAAACTATACTACCTTAAATATCAAATTGATGGCGAGGATGGACATGTAACAATTGCTACCACTCGTCCTGAAACTATACTGGGCGATACTGCTCTTTGCGTTAACCCCAACGATCCACGTTACACAGATCTCAAAGGAAAGAAAGTTCTGGTTCCGCTTATCAAGCGGAGTATTCCCATCATCTACGATGAGTATGTGGATATGGAATTCGGCACCGGTGCGCTTAAGGTAACCCCGGCTCACGATATCAACGACTACATGCTGGGCGACAAGCACAACCTCGAAACCGTAGATATCTTCAACGATGATGGCACCATGAGCCCTGCTGCACAACTCTACATTGGCATGGACAGGTTTGAGGTAAGAAAAATAATTGTTAAGGATTTGGAGGCAGCAGGTCACATTGCCAAGATTGAGGATTACACCAACAAGGTTGGTTACAGTGAGCGTACCGATGCTGTTATAGAACCGAAACTATCGATGCAGTGGTTCCTTAAGATGAAAGAGATTTCACAACCCGCTCTCGATGCGATAATCAACGGTGACATTAAGTTGCATCCTCATAAGTATGTCAACACATATCGTCATTGGATGGAGAATGTGAAGGACTGGTGCCTCTCTCGACAACTCTGGTGGGGACATCGTATACCTGCTTGGTACTTACCCGAAGGAGGGTTTGTTGTTGCTGAATCGGAGGTTGCAGCCTTAGAGATTGCCAAGAAAAAAACTGGCAATCAAAACCTTACCCTTAGTGATTTGCATCAGGATGAGGATGTGCTAGATACCTGGTTTAGCTCATGGCTATGGCCAATCTCGGTTTTTGATGGGATAAAAAATCCCAACAATGAGGATATTAAATACTACTACCCTACCGACGAGCTGGTTACAGCACCAGAAATCCTTTTCTTCTGGGTAGCCCGTATGATCATTGCCGGTTACGAATACCTTGGTGAAAAGCCTTTCAAAAACGTTTACCTTACTGGTATCGTTCGTGATGGGCAACGCCGTAAAATGAGCAAGCAACTGGGCAATAGCCCCGATCCCCTCGACCTGATGGCAAAGTATGGTGCCGATGGCATGCGCGTTGGAATGCTCCTGTGCTCGCCTGCAGGAAACGACTTGCTGTTCGACGAGAGCCTCCCCGAACAGGGACGTAATTTCTGCAATAAGATTTGGAACGCATTCCGTTTGGTTAAGGGATGGAAAGTTGACGAAACGCTGGAGCAACCACTTGCATCAAAAGCATCCATTGAATGGTTTGATAACATGCTCAATAAAGCGACTGCTCAGATAAACAGCGACTTTGCAAAATATCGCCTTTCCGAGGCATTGATGAATGTTTATAAACTATTCTGGGATGAGTTCTCGTCATGGTTTTTGGAAATGGTTAAACCTGATTATCAACAACCCATCGACGGAGATACTTATCGCGCTGTTCTTTCAATATTCGAGAGGTTGCTCATTCTGCTTCATCCTTTTATGCCATTTATAACGGAAGAACTATGGCAACTTCTAAAAGAGCGTAGCAAAGGTGATAGCATAATGAATTGTTCTTTAGCCCAAGCAAAACACTTCGACAAAAAACAATTAGAGCAATTTGAGGCTGCAAAGGAAATCATTGCCAACATCAGAACCATTCGCCAGGAAAAAAATATTCCCAATAAGAATAGAATTTCCCTTTTTGTTAAGGCTGAGAAAAAAATTGAATTTGGATCAGAAAGCATTATTTTAAAACTGGCAGGGCTTGATAAGTTGGAGTATGTAACCGATAAAGTTGATGGAGGCAGCCGCTTTATGGTAAAAACGTCGGAATTTTTTATACCCCTGCAGGTCTTTATCAATGTTGAAGAGGAGATCACTAAGTTGAATGCCGAACTCGATTACTACAAGGGTTTTCTTACCAGTGTTATGAAAAAACTAAGTAACCAGAAATTTATAGATGGAGCCCCCCCTCAGGTGGTTGAAAATGAACGTCGCAAGCAAATGGATGCTGAAATAAAAATTAACGCATTACAAGAAAGATTGGATTCTTTATCTGAGAATTAAAAAACATCTAATCAATATATTTTAAATGGTTCCCTAAAAAGGAACCTTTTTTATTTAACAAACATATAGTGTTATCGTTATAATAAAAAAATTGTACATTGTAAAGTATATTATACAGTTGTACAATCTAATTGGCTAAATAATTATTTACCTTTATAAGTATTAATATTTATGGAATAATCATTAGTAGTTTTTTGATTCGCATATTAGCAACCAATTATGGAACTTAATATCATAAAACTGATACTGGTAATTTCATCAATTCTTTCTTTCATATTAGCAGTATTTATTTGGAGGAGAAGGCACTACCATGGAACACCCTCTTTAGGTGGTCTTCTCATCGCAATCTCTCTATGGACCTTTGCATCGGCATTGGAAATTGCATCACCAACCCTAGAATTAAAAAGGTTTTTCAACAATATCTGCTATTTCTCAATAATCCAAGTGCCACCATGGTTCTTCCTTTTCGCCATGGAGTTTACTGGTACTTTCAGGGAAAATTATCGTCGCTTAAGAGTATATGTATGGATTATGCCCTTAATTTCCTTTTTAATGCTTATAAGCAACAGCTATCATTCACTTTTCTTTTCCGGTATCACTTACCTGACAACTGAAAAATATTTAACATTAATTGTAGAACATGGTCTGTGGTGGTGGGTACACACCAGTTACTCCTACCTTTTGATTATGTCATCCATCATCCTGTTTATCCAAATGCTTTTGGGCAGCCATAAACAACAACGCGATCAAATTTGGTTAATCCTCTTAAGTTCATTAATTCCCATATTTTTCAACATTACTCATATCGTGGGAGTAAAACCATTCCCTTACACTGATCTAACACCTGTTGCCTTTACCATCAGTGGGATTATTTTCTTCTGGGGGATCTATTCAAAAAATCTTTTTAGCGTAATGCCCCTGGCGCTTGATACACTTTTTTCAAACTTACCCGACGGCATTATTGTCTTAGATAATAATAATACCATTGTCGATCTTAATGAATCGGCAAAAGAAATGTTGAGTATAACTGAAAAAAAGTCTAATAACAAGTACTCAATTGATACGGTTTTCCCTCCTTTTCATGCAATCTTCGATAAGAGCAAAAAATACCCTGTTGAAATTGAGTTTAATGGAAGATTCATTGAATTTTCGCATACACCTATGTTCAACCATTACGGGCAAAATGCAGGCCTATTGCTAATTTTCAGAGATATTGGTGAAAAAAAGTCAACTGAAAGCGAACTTCAGGCAACACGCGATCGATTCGAATTGGCTATCATAGCAGCAGGGCTCGATCCCTGGGAGAATAACTTGGTAACAGGAACACGGATTGGTGGCGATAAAATTTTTCATGATTTAGGGTATGAACAGGACGAGATACCCTTAACCATCGATGAACTCTTTAACTTAATCCATCCGGAAGATATAAAAACTGTAAAGCAAAGCATTAATAATCACATCGTTGGTAAAACAAACCTATACACTTCTGACTTTAGGTTAAAAGATAAAGATGGAAATTTTCATTGGTTTGCCAATTATGGAAGAATTGTGGAAAGGGATGAAAAAGGAAATCCGATTAGATTCATTGGTCTTACCCTAGACATTAACGACAGAAAAAGGATTGAAGAGAGAATAAGGAAACAGAACGAGGATCTCCAAAAGGCAAATGCCGAAAAGGATAAGTTTTTCTCAATTATTGCTCACGATTTAAAGGGTCCTTTTCAGGGGTTTATTGGGCTTACTGAGATAATGACCGAAAGGATTATTGAAATGTCAAGGGAAGAAATTCAGGAAATTTCTAAGACTCTACTGTTTACTGCAAAAAATCTTTATGAACTTTTGGAAAACCTTCTTAACTGGGCATTGGTGAAACGAGGAAACAAACTTTTCCATGCAGAAAAAATTAGGTTAGAAGCCGCTGCCGAATCGGTTATAGATGTTGCTAAACACCAGGCGTCACAAAAAGATCATACAATTAGAAATGATATTGATAGTAACGTAGATGTATTAGCCGATAGAGAAGCAGTAAAGACAATTTTCAGAAATTTAATATCCAATGCCATTAAATTTACGCCTAAAGGAGGATTAATAAAATTGACTTCGGAAAGTACTGCTTATGGTTTTATTCTAGTTTCTATTCAGGATACAGGTATTGGCATGTCCAACGAATTAGTAGATAACCTTTTTAAAATCAACCAAAAGGTTTCCCGTCCTGGAACAGAGCAAGAACCTAGTACTGGTTTAGGGTTAATCCTCTGCAAAGAGTTAATTGAAAAACATGGTGGAAAAATCTGGGTTAAGAGCGAGCCCGATAAAGGAAGTACATTTTACTTTACACTCCCATGTGCTGATTAATTGGCATTCTATCAAAGATTCTTATGTGCTTTCACAATAACTAGTTGAGTAAAATCATCAATTCAAATTGTTTTTTTGAATTATCTTTAAAAAATCTTATCAACTCAATGGCCATGATCCAAAAAGACAAAATCGAAAATTCTAGCCTTCATAGTAAAATACCCGTTTTGCTGATCATTCAGAATGTTAGTAATGGGAAAGTCGTTTTTTGCAACCAGGATATCAAAAATTTTATAGGTATTCCTTCATCAAATAAAGGTCAATCAAGCGATTGGATCGATTACATTCACCCTGAAGATTATCAAATCATAAAGCAACTTGAGAAAGAACTTTTTGCTCCCGAAAGTAAAACTACTACTTTCTCTCATGATATAAGAATGAAGGGATCTGAGGGTAACTGGCTTGGTTACTCTTTAACCGAGAGTATTTTTAATCTTGACAACAAAGGAAAAATCATCAATGTCATCATTACCCTTACAAAAATTAATGAAACTGATAGTATTGAATTATCACTAATCGAAAGCGAGCAACGTTTTGAAGCACTTGCCGAGGCATCATTTGGAGGAATTGGGATTCATGATAAGGGTGTTATTATTGAGGCCAACCAAGAACTTTCAAGAATGACTGGCTATCAGCACGATGAACTAATCGGGATGGATGGTTTACAGCTGATTGCCCCAGATTATAGGGAGATGGTTTTAAATAACATTCTCTCAGGTTACGAAAACCCTTATGAAGCCATAGGTTTAAGAAAGAATGGCTCTCTATATCCTCTTGAAATTCAGGGAAAGCAAATTCCCTATAAGGGAAAAACTGTTAGAGTAACAGAATTCAGAAATATTGAGCAACGCAAGCAGTATGATAAAGAACTCCTTGAGAGTCAAAATAAGTATCGCGATATAATTGAATTTGCGGTTGATGGTTTTCTCATTGGTGATGAAAAAGGAAATATAACATTAACAAATCAGCGACTTCTTGAAATTTCAGGTAAGAAATGGGAAAATGTAAAAGGAAAACATATAAGTTCTTTTTTCCCCCCCGATGTTTTAGCAGAGAAGCCTTTGCGATTTGATTTACTAGAAGAAGGTAAAACCATTGTCTCCGAAAGAAAAATATTTAAGCCTGATGGCACTGTGGTTTTTATTGAGATGCACTCCAAAAAGATGCCCGATGGAACATATCAGACAATTGTGAGGGATGTAACTGATCGAAAGCATTCGGAGATGAAATTAAAGGAGAGTGAAAAAAAATTTAAAGCTATTTTTAACCACGCCAACGATGCCATATTCGTTATGGATAGCAAGGTTTTTCTCGATTGTAATATCCAAACTGAGAAAATATTTGGCTGTAAAAAAGAGCAAATTATTGGACATTCTCCAGCAGAATTTTCTCCAGAGTATCAACCTGATGGTCGATTATCAAGCGATAAAGCTAGAGAAAAAATAAATGCTGCCCTAGGAGGCACACCCCAGTCATTCGAATGGGTTCATTCTAAGTTAGATGGTACGCTTTTCTTTGCCGATGTTAGCTTGAATAAGGTTGTGCTTGGTGAAGGTTCTGTGATACAAGCAATCGTTCGCGACATAAGCGATAGGAAAAAAGCCGAAGAGTCATTAAGACAAAGTGAAAACCTTTACCGATCCATTATTGAAAACATCACTGATGTTTACTATCGTATTGATGTTCAAGAACGTGTGATCATGATCAGCGATGCAGGTGCCAGCTTATTAGGCTACAAATCAACCAATGAAATTATTGGGCTTCCCCTAAATGATGTATGGAATAATCCTGAGGAAAAGGAAAAATTCTTCTCGCTCTTAAAAAGAAATGGGCGGGTAAAGGAATTTACAACCACCGTAAAACGACTTGATGGAAAAACAATATATGTTGCTGTATCTGCATCATACTTTAAGGATGGCACAGGCAATATTCTAGGGATTGAGGGAATAATCCGTGACATAACATATCGTAAGAAAACTGAAGAGGAGTTGATAAAGAGCAACCGCGTTTTCAACCATTCCATGGATATGCTTTGCATTGCTGGCTTCGACGGGTATTTTAAAACACTTAACCCTGCCTGGGCAAAAACCCTGGGGTGGAGTAATGAGGAACTCCTTGCAAAGCCTTTTATCGAATTTGTTCACCCCGATGATAGGGAAACTACAACAAATGCCAGATTAAAACTTGTGGATGGAAAAGACATTTATCAATTCGAAAACAGATACCTATGCAAGGATGGTTCAATTCGATGGCTATCATGGAATTCCTATCCCTATTCCGAAGAAAAAGTTATTTATGCCGTAGCACGTGATATTACTGAACGTAAGCAGGTTGAGATGGAACTTTCCACCGAGCAGTTCTTTTCGCGTACACTCATGGAAAAGGTTACCGACCAAATCTACTTTAAGGATTTAAATAGCAAATTCATTAGGGTTAGCAACAACGTTGCATTACGGTTTGGTTTATCGAACCCAAATGAGGTCGTAGGAAAAAGTGATTTTGATTTCTTCACCAAAGAACATGCTCAATTCGCCTATGAAATTGAGCAGAAAATTATTGAAACAGGCAAACCAGTTATCGATTTTGAAGAAATGGAAACCTGGCCAGATGGAAGAGTTACCTGGGTATCCACCACCAAAATGCCTTTTTACGACAAGCAGGGGATAATCATTGGAACCTTTGGAATATCTAGGGACATTACGGACAGGAAACGTACTGAAGAAGCTCTAAGGGTGAGTGAGGAAAGATTAAGAATGGTAATTGATACCACCAACGATGCCATATGGGATATTGAATCAGAATCTTCTCACATTTTTTTCAGCGACCGATTTTACACCATGCTTGGATACAAACCTAGAGAATTTGAGCCAAATATTAAAAATTGGAAAAGTTTGATACACCCTGATGATATCAATTGGGCTACGATTCTTGTTCGAAAAACTTTTGCCGAAGGGCTTAACGAATTTGATGTTGAGATAAGGCATAAAACTAAAAATAATGAGTATAAGTGGATACACAATAGAGGAAAAATTGTAAAGAAAGACGAACACGGGAATCCTATTCGCATTTTGGGAACACTTACAGATATTACTGAACGAAAAATCGCTGAAGAAAAGCTTAAAGAATCAAAAAATTTGCTTCTTTCAATACTGGACACCATTCCCGTTCGGGTATTCTGGAAGGATCAAAACCTAAACTATCTGGGTTGCAATAAACCTTTTGCAAAAGATTCTGGGCTCAATGATCCAAAAGAATTGGTTGGAAAGAATGATTTCCAAATGGGATGGCACGATCAGGCTGAATTGTACCGTGCCGATGATATGGCCGTAATAAAATCGGGGTCCCCAAAGATTGGGTACGAAGAGCCCCAAACTACTCCAAATGGATATATCATTTGGCTAAGAACAAGTAAAATTCCCCTGCGATCCGCCGATGGTAAAATTCAGGGAGTTCTTGGCACTTATGAAGATATAACTGAAAGTAAAAGGGCTAAAGATGAACTATTAGATATCTATACATACAACAAAGCGTTACTGTTGGCAATTCCTGATTTAATGTTCATTTTCAATAAGGAAGGAGTATTTCAAGATTTCTACGCTCCTAATAAAGAGGCACTCTTATTAACTCCTGAAGAGTTCATCGGTAAAAATATTAAAGATGTGCTTTCTACAGATATTGCCAAATTGACCATACAACATCTAGCCAAACTTTTCAATACGGGAGAAAACCAATTTTTCGAATATCAGCTCAAAATTGATGATGAAACTCGTATATATGAAGCTCGAATGGTAAAGATGGATGATGACAGAGCCATTTCAATTGTCAGGGATATAACTAAACGGCGAAACGCAGAGGAAGCTATCCAACTTGAACGTACATACTTTGAACAACTATTCGAAAGTTCCCCAGAGGGCATAGTAATTCTTGATTCAAATGATTGTGTCATACGTTGCAACGAGGAATTTTCACGTATGTTTGGCTATTCAGCTCAAGAGGTTCAGGGAAAAGAGATCAACTCATTAATTGTTCCTGATAATCTTCAGCAAGAAGGGTCCCTGCTTACCCATACAGTAACTAACGGGAAACTAGTAATGCATGAAACCCAGAGAAAGAGGAAGGATGGTTCATTAATCCACGTTTCCATTCTGGGAAAGCCAATAGGCTTTAAGGGTGGTCAGATTGCAGTTTACGGTATTTACCGTGACATAAGCGATAGAAAAAGGGTTGAGGAAGAATTGATGGTTAAAAATCAAGAAATCGAGTCACAAAACGTTGAATATCGTTTTATCAATGAAGAACTTTTCATGGCCAAGCAAAAAGCCGAGGAGAGCGATAAGCTGAAATCAGCATTTCTGGCAAATATGAGCCATGAGATCCGTACACCAATGAATGGTATTCTAGGCTTTACACAACTACTAAAGAACCCTAAAGTCCCTGAGGTTGATATCCATCAATACGTTAAAGTAATAGAAGGATGTGGAAATCAACTGCTAACAATTATTGATGATTTGATAGACATTTCAAAAATTGAGGCAAACCAAATCATCATAAACGAAGTTGATGTTAGCATCAACAACATACTTCATGAGCATTTCTTACTTTATATCCATAAAGCAAAAGATGAAAATATTGATTTCTACTATTCATGTGGATTACCTGATTCTAATTGCCAAGTTATAACCGATGGCAATCGCATTAAACAGATATTAACTAATCTTATTGGCAACGCATTTAAGTTCATAAAGGAAGGATATATCAAATTTGGCTATATTCAAAAGAATGATAAGCTTGAGTTCTTTATCGAGGATACCGGAATTGGTATTGCTGATGAACACAAAGAAGTAATTTTCGATCGTTTTAGGCAGGTTGAGACTAGTCTTTCAAGCCAAGCCGGTGGTACTGGTCTTGGGTTAGCTATATCTAAGGCATACATAAATAAAATGGGTGGAGAGATTTGGGTTGAGTCAGAGCCAGATAAAGGCTCAACATTTTATTTCACAATACCTTATAACCCCTTAAAATCGAGAGTACAACCAACTGATGATAATGGGCTGCCATTTATCGAAAAAATTGAACCTGGAAAGATTATTCTTGTAGCCGAAGATGATGATGCCAATTTTTTATATATCAAAGAAATACTAGCAAATATGGATGTGAATATAATCAGAGCCAAGAATGGTTTTGAGGCAATCGAATCGGTTAAAGATAATCCAAATATTAATCTGGTGCTAATGGACATAAAAATGCCAGGTATGGATGGCTATGAGGCAACAAAAACTCTGAAAGAGTTAAGAATCGATCTGCCCATTATAGCCCAAACGGCATATGCTTTTTCAAGCGATAAGGAAAAAGCTCTTCAAGCAGGATGCGATGAATACATTTCAAAACCTATTGATAGCGACCAACTCCTATCCCTTATATCCAAACATCTTAGCAAAGACTAAAAAAACTTGGGAGATTAGCCATCAAATCTTATTTGAAAGCCTTTTCAGGTAAACCATCACCCATAAGGCTTAGCCTTGAAAAGTATTCGGGGACAGGTTTTCCTGTGAAAGCATCAACATACATTTTAGCCAAACCTATACCCAACATAAAACCTTGCCCTCGAAGTCCTGTGAAAAGACCATGCTCAGGGTCAATAAACATGCGGGGTTCAATATAGTAACCTGCCCATACCGCCTGAAATCCCACTGCGCTTAATTCGGGAATCCAGTTGGAAAATACTTCTGAAGCAATTTCAAGGAATTCCTGAGAGTTGATCTTCAAATTCTTTTCTGTTTCCAATGGATCCACTGCAGGAGAAGCACAACCAATAATCTGTCCGGTTTCTGCCAGCTGCTGACCATAAACCGCCACAAAACCTTTATAGTTTCTTCGATCGATAAGCATGCCAAGGGGTGTTTCATTCACTCCCATAAATGGTAATCGACGGGTAATAAAAGCCTGATGTTTAACAGGATAAGTGCCAGTATTGATGCCAAGTTGGCGGGCAAACTTATCGCCCGAAGGGCCTAAAGCATTGACAAAGTTCTCTGCATGATATTCAATATAGCTCTTGTCGTGGTCGCGAACTAGAGCAATAAACCCTTTACCATTTCGGTGAACACTGATAAGTTCACAATCTTCTTTAACTATCCCCCCCTTTTTAATTCCCATCTTACGAAGTAAATCAACAACCTTTCCAGGGGTTGCCTGCCAACAATCTCTAGTTATTAAGGCAACCTGATAGGTTTTCAGATTGGGGTTGAAATAAGGGGATATCTCTCTGCTAAAATCTTTGGGTTCAACCATGCGAGCATCGCTCCATGCCCGAGAAGCATCTAAGGCCTTAAAGGTCGCATCATCGTGAGCAAAACTTACATAGTTAATTGGGCGATAGTCAATATTACTAATTACCTGAAGGTCCCTGAATATTTGATGATTTGCAGATGCAATCTGTGATATCTCTGGAATAGAAAAAGCTGTTCGTCCTCCAGCAATATTCCTCCAACTTGCTCCTCTGCCATAATTCAACATAATTGGTTTCAACCCTGCTTCTGCCATATACCGGAATAGGGCACTTCCTCCAATTCCTCCACCGGCAATCAATGTTTGAACCTTTTCAACCCTTGCAGGTTTTCCGTTAATGCCTGTAATATAAGTTTCAGGAACATCCTTTGGGTAAAGTTCGCCCATGCTTACCTGATTGCTCAAAGGACCTCGTGGTGTGGCATCACCAACAATTTGAATACCTTTAGGAATTAATGCTGTTTTCAAACGCTTAATGCATCGCTTACCACGACAGGCTCCCATTCCCAGTCGTGTTGTATGCTTCACCTCATCTGCCGATATAAAAGTTCTATCGCCTATGGTCTTAAGTATTTCGTCCATGCTCACATCATCGCAATGACAAACATAGGTTTTTTCTTCAGGCTCGTAATCAACAAAACTCATTTTAACGGGTTTTGGATAGTCACTCTTAGCAATAAAACCACGAACATCCATCAAATTATCATCATGAATATCCTTGCTCTTTACCCTGGCAATATTAGTTTTGTTGGGTTTTCTTAAAATCTTTTCTATTACACCCTCACCAAGTTTTTTTCCATTGTTATCAACCAAGAAAACCTCTGCCTCTTCATCAACATCATATTCAATGGGTAAGAAAAGCCAATCCTTTCTGAAACTGTAACCAAAAATGGCTAAACCAGGACATTGATAAACACAATCCATACATCCAATGCATTTATCAAAATCGATCTGAGGAACAGTGCTGGTGGATGTTTTTGTAATGGCGCCATGCGGGCATGCAAATTCGCACGGGTTACACGCAAAGCCGTATAGGCAATCTATTAGTACAAATGGCTTTTGAAGCTTACGCTCTTCATTTGGTTTGTAAACATCTTCGATTACCCTTATCGGATGTTGCTGGCTATCAATATACTCTTTGCTAACGGCAAGGTAATTATCGTAGTTAAATCGCTCACCCATTTCTTGAAGTATTTCATAGGCAACCTGCTTCCCACGAAGAACAGCACTTGTTCCCTCACCAATACGAATGGCATCGCCAGCGCCATAGCAGAAACGCCCGAAAATTTCATTGCCTTTAATGAGCAACTGATCGTCTTGTACCAATCCGGTACAAATATTAATTGCATCAATTCCCTCTATTACCTGTTCTGTGCCGGGTACTGGTTTAAAATTTTCGCAATCGGCAATTACAGCACCTACTATTCCCGATTTGTCCTTGTTGGGTATGGCTTTAACTAAAATCTTGCTGAGCATCACAGGTATTCCAAGTCTTCGCACCCTGTTTGCCTGTACAGGAAAACCTCCTTCACGAGGCATTGCTTCAATAATTGCCTTTACTTTTGCTCCGGCTTGCATCAGCTGATAGCTGGTAAGGTATCCGATATTACCTGCACCTACTGTTAGTATGTTTTTCCCGAGCAGCGTAAACTCTTGATTCATCATTTTCTGAACTACAGCTGCTGTGTATACACCCGGCACATCGTCGTTCTCGAAAGTAGGCATAAAAGGTACTGCTCCCGTTGCTACCACCAAATGATCGGCCTCAACGTAGTAGATCTCCTCGGTTTTAATATTTTTTATGGCTATCCGTTTACCATCTAGTATATCCCAAACAGTGCTATCCAGAAAAATACCCTCAAGGATTTCACCAGCAAGAGTTTTTGCTATATCGAATCCTCTCATCCCACCATACTTCTTTTCCGTCTCGAAAAAAAAGAACTGATGGGTCTGCATATTAAATTGTCCACCAATGGTAGAATTATTATCGATAACGATATTTTCTATCCCATGCTCAAGCAAAACTTCACGGGTAGCCAATCCTGCGGGTCCCGCTCCTATAATTACAACTGTGGTCTTATAAACTTTAGCTGCAAGTTGCTTATTTGGCTCCTTTACGGAAGGTGTATATTCGTGAGGAATTTCACGAACCTCCTTTACACCATCAACTGGGGTAATGCAAACACGCTTGATCTGACCATCAACAAGCATCTCACAAGCACCGCATTTCCCTATTCCACATTCAAGGCTACGCTCACGATTATCGAGGCTATGGCTATGTATTGGAAATCCTGCCTGATGCAAGGCAGCGGCTATGGTAAACCCTTTTTCACCTTCAATAGTATTCCCCTTAAAAGTAAACGTAACCTTTTCAGGGCTTGGTACTTCGAGAATTGGATGAGTCTTGATTTTGAGCATATTACAAAGTTTTAAGCATTAAAGCTTCTATTAAATTTGAAGGTTTAAAGTTAAAACTAGTTGATCTTGTAATCAATGATGTTTGTCAGGGTTTTTCAAACGGTTAAAGTTTGAGCTGCAACTTGTATTGCTTTAGCATAAAGGAATAATCAAGGGGCTAACCTCTCAATGAGCCACTCATCGTTAATCAATGTATACTGAATGCGATCGTGAAGACGATTTGGTCGTCCCTGCCAAAATTCATAAAGATTGGGAATTAGGGAATATCCACCCCAATTGGGTGGTCGCTTAATGGTTTTACCTGAGAACTCTTCCTGGTAGTCGTGTTTTAGACTATCCAAGTATTTGCGATTTGGTATTACATGGCTTTGTGGCGAAGCCCATGCTCCAATTTTACTTTTTTCAGGGCGAGTATAGAAGTATCGATCTGATTCTTTTTCGCTTAACTTAATGATTTTTCCCTCAATTCTAACCTGTCGTTCTAATTCTGGCCAAAAAAATACAATGGCACCAAAAGGATTTTGAAGTATTTGCCTTCCCTTTTTGCTCTCGTAGTTAGTGAAAAATGAAAATCCATTATCACCATAATCCTTTAAAAGAACTATTCTATTCGACGGCTTCCCATCGAATGTACAGGTTGCTAACGACATGGAATTGGGCTCAAGGCAGTCGGATTTCAATGCCTCTGAAAACCATAAATCGAACTGCTTTAAGGGGTTGTGATCGACATCATGCTTACCTAGTTGCCGTAGATTATACTCCTTCCTTATTTCGGATAGTTTCTGCTTTTTCATTTTGCAAATCCTCTTTACCAAGTCCAAACTTGTGTCTTGCGCTGGAAATACTAGCGTTAAGTTCAAAGCCAACAATAAGACCAATGGCATTGAAATATAGCCAAAACATCAGTGCCAGCAGGCTGCCAATTGAACCGTACAAAGCATTGTACTGCCCAAATCTATTAACATAGAACGAAAAGACTAGGGAAGTCACCATGATCATCATCGTTGCCATGATTGAGCCTGCCGAAATAAAACGGAACTTTGTACGCTTTGCAGGCGCTAAATAGTAAAGGAACGAAATGGAAAAAAAGAATAGTCCAATTACTATTACCCACCTTATAATAACAATCAAGTAGAAGGTAAAGTTCAAGGCAAGCACATTATTATCCACCAGAAGGGTAAGAAGCCACTGACCAAAAATAACTAAGATCACTGCTATGGTAACTAGTGTTGGAAGTAAAAAGGTTAATAAAAAGGCCACCAAATGCTTGTTGACGAAACTTCGGGTTTCGATGGTATGGAAGGTAGCATTGAAGGCATCGATAAGTGCACTGATCCCGTTATGAGAAAAGAAAAATGCTGCCAAAAAACCAAATGATAGCAAACCCCAACTTTTCTGTGTAACCACCTCAACTAGCGTTGTCTCAATAAGCTCAAAAGCAATGGATGGAATAATGCCTTCAATAAGGTTAAGCAGTTGATCTTGAAAATTTTGAACTGGAATATAGGGAATTAGGGTAAAGATGAAAATGATGGTTGGGAAAATCGCCACAAAGAAATCAAACGACACTGCCGATGCCCTTGTGGTTATACTTCCCTTAACAATACCCCTGAAAAAGAATTTAAGCACATCGTATATTGGCACTCCCTGAAAGCCAATAATTGAAATCCTCCTTGCCCTTCGAAGGGCAAATTGAAATAAAATGGAAAACTTTCGGATTATTGATTTTGGGTGCCTCTTCATCGATTTTGAAAAAAGTACAAAACTATATCTTCTTCAGATTCATATCCAAGCTTTTGATCTGATGGGTCAGGGCTCCAACAGAGATAAAGTCAACTCCTGTTTCGGCGTATTGGAGAATTGTGTCAAGGGTAATACCCCCCGATGATTCGGTTTCCAATCTCCCATCGATCAACTTCACAGCCTTTCGGGTATCATCAACGGTAAAATTATCGAGCATAATCCTTTGCACGCCACCTGTTTCCAATACCAATTTAACCTCAACAAGATTGCGTGTTTCGATTTCAATGTCCAAAGATTTGTTGTTTTCCTTTAAATACTTATTTGCCATACGAATTGCCTGTACGATTCCCCCGGCAAAGTCAATATGATTATCCTTAAGCATAATCATATCATACAAGCCCATCCTATGGTTAAAACCCCCACCCATACGAACTGCCATTTTATCAAGTTCTCTCATCCCCGGAGTTGTTTTTCGTGTATCCAGCACTTTTGCCTTAGTTCCCTTGATTTTCTCAACATATTCTCGAGTTTGTGTAGCAATGCCACTCATACGTTGAAGTATGTTCAGCACTATTCGCTCTGCCTGAAGTAATGCATGAACTCTACCTGAAGTCCTAAAAGCAATTGTTCCAACCTTCAAAAAGTCTCCATCATTAGCAAGGGGTGTAAAAACAACTTCAGGGTCTATTCGCCTATAAACGTTTGAGGCAACTTCTAAACCAGCGATAACACCTTGTTGCTTTAATTTAAGTTGAACTTCTCCTGTTGCATTACTTGGAATACACGATAGAGAAGAGTGGTCACCATCGCCTATATCCTCAGCAATGGCAATGTTAATAAGTGATTCGATATGTGACATGGTCATTTTATTATACAAAATAGCCGTAAAAAATCGATTAAAGGGTTAATCCCAAACAAAAGCATTTGTTATACCCTCAAAAATACACTTAAATGATCAAATCGCTAATAGAAAAAAGAAGATTTAACGGAGGTATGATAAACAAGGAGAAAAAAATCAACGGATAGTTCCATCCTCGCCATTCTCAATACGAAGTTGGTGAATTAATAAATTTTCTTTTTCAGATTTTAAAAAGATTGATACCCTAAAACTGGCCGTTTCGGAAACAAGAACACCAATGGCAAAACTGGTGGCTCCTTTTGTTCCTTGATGGTTCACCTTGAAAGATTTAGGTTTATTTTTTGTAAAAAAATCCCTAAGCATAAGTTCAGTTTGAGCTTTGCTGTATATATTATCTTCCCCAAGTATTTCCAACTCAACGGTTGGATTCAAGTGTTTTGCGATTTCACTTGCATTGCCATTCGCCATAGCTTCGGATACTTTTTGAATAACATCTGGGGGATCGGTTGGAACGGATAACCCTGTAACTATTCCTACAAGCACCATCAACATTATAATAAACAAGTGTTTCTTCATTTGCTTTGTTTTAATGGTTCATCACTAACTATTACATATGATTTTGTAATACAAACAATTAAATAACAGATCTCATATAAATTATCCCAACAATACCTCAAAATTCAGACCAAATAATTTGTTTAAAAATCATTAGTTTAAATTGTAAATTTACCCCAGTTTTGCAAAAAAATCAAATTAGTATCAAAAAAACTTTTCAAACATATTATTGCTTTTTCTTTTACAGTGATGTGAACACTTAAAAACATTGAAAAAACCATGAAGATTAATTTACTAGTTGTAGGGAAAACAAACATAAGTTATTTGGAAAATGGTATTGATTTGTATTTGAACCGTTTAAAACATTACTTAGATTTCAATCTTAAGGTTATTCCCGAACCAAAGAACACCCAAAGTTTAACTCCAAAACAGTTAGTTATAATCGAAGGAGAACTTATCTTAAAATTCCTAAATAGAAATTCCGATACAATACTCCTTGACGAAAGAGGTGAGCAACCCTCATCATCTGAATTAGCGAATCTGATTAATAAAAAAATGATCTCAGGAACTAGAGAACTTACTTTTGTTATTGGGGGACCCTACGGGTTTTCTGATGAGGTTAAGAAAAATATTAAAACAACCCTCTCTCTTTCTCGCCTTACCTTTTCGCACCAAATGGTGCGACTTATCTTCGTTGAACAACTATATAGAGCCATGACAATTATTCGCGGGGAACCATATCATCACGAGTAATGTCTATGGAAACTTCTGAATAAGAAAACGCTTATTTAACAAATGCTCATTTATCACACTTAATGAATCTTACAAACAGTTTCCTAATGGCTTAATTTTTGTATAAATTAGGCCATAGTTTAATCTAATTCATTAAGTTTGTCATTAACACGATTCATAAATTAATAGGGTCATAGATAGTTTTTAAATCCGGTTTTATTTCATATCAAGCCAATACAAAAGTGAGACAACGAACAATAAAAGCACTTCTCATTGTTTTCTCAATAATTTCTTTACTTTCGTTTTCTTTGATACGATTTACCCCTGCATTGGTAACCAAGAAGTTAGCAACTCCGCCACGGGTAAAGAAAACACAGACAATCCTAATTGATAGAACGAAAAAAGGGCTTGACCACACAGCTAAGCTGATGGAGGAGGCTCTAGAAATGGGGTTCCCAAAAACATTTGATAATCTGAATAAAAATCTTGGAGATAAGCTTAAGGATGAAGGGTTAGCCATTTTTCTCTTTCGAGATGATGAGCTGATATTTTGGTCTGAGAATTTGGATATTTCTACAATTCCCCAAGAATCGGCAAAACTGGTTTTTGCACAAAACGTTTGGTGTATTTCCTACTGGCTATCTGGCGAAAACATAAAGGGTTTACTCTTGATAAAGGTTAAATATAACTATCCTTTCCAAAATCAATTTTTAAAAAACCAGTACCATAATTCATTATCCTTTTTAGAAAGTTATTCCATTTCACCTGTTCAAATAGAGGGTGCTTTTCCAATATCCCTTTTTTCAACTCAACCTGTTTTTTACCTTAGTCACATCCCTCAATTCTTTGATAAAGAATGTGGTAAAATAGAAGCAACATTAATGTGGACTGGTTACATTTCACTTTTAATACTCATCTACATATTATTCTGGCTACCCACCCTTAGAAGGAAAGGTTTACTTAGTACAATAATGCTAATCGTTATACTTTCAGCATTTCGAATAGGTGTACTTTACCTCCATTGGCTTCCCCAAACGGGCTGGTCGCTTTTTGGCCCTGAGATTTTTGCTTATTCATGGATGTTCCCATCATTAGGAGATTTTTTCCTTAATTCGATAATTATATTTGCCATTACTTGTTATGCCTATTGGAACCTATCTTTTAGCCTTCGTAACTGGAAAAAATTTGCAGATACAATTCTACTGTTTTTTTTGGGTGTTTTAAACTTCTCAACATTCTTCATTATCGATCATCTATTTTCAATTTTAATCCTTAATTCAACAATCGTTCTTGAAGCATATAAAATTTTTAACCTTTCATTTTATTCGGTAATAGGGTATCTATCAATTTCTCTTTGGTTCGCTACTGGGACCTTGATATTACACGGAACATTAAACCAGCTGATCAGAGCAAATCGGGTTACAATTTTTTGGCTAACACCCATTTCATACATCTTAACCCTTGGGGTTTTTGCCCTTTTTGGGCATCTGCCAACTATATATGGAATAATCATAACTGTGATTTTAGCATTGATCATATTGAAATACTATGGCAGGATTAAGGTACTACCCTCCCTTTATATCCTTTTACTGGTTTCTATCTTTTCTATATACACTGTGCTTTTAGTATCAGATTACGCTGATATCAAGGATAATAATATTCGAAAAGTTCTGGCTATTAACCTAAGCAATGAGCGAGATCCAATTGCCGAAGTGTTATTTCCTGCCATTGCCAAAAAGCTTCACGCTGATGAAGAGGTGAAACGTTATCTGGAATATATTGCTCAGAACGAGAACAACCTTTATGATCATTTAAACGATAACTATCTTGGAGGTTACTTTAAGAAATACGATTACCAAATAACCATTTGCCTATCAACATCGGATCTTATCATTGAGAAAACCGGGGAGGTTACTCGATGCTACGATTTCTTTGAGGATATGATAAACGAATATGGCTTACGAATTCCTGGAACCAGTTTTTTTCATCTAAGCAATCAGAATGGCCGAATAAGCTACCTTGGAATGCTTGAGTATGTCCTCTCGGATGGAAGCGAGATATGCATTTACCTTGAACTCGACACAAAGATAAGCCATGATCTTCTTGGGTATCCAGAGTTACTATTGGAGGGGAGACTGACCGGAAAATCTGCTATTGATAATTATTCCACTGCCAAGTATAGCAATAAACAACTCATTGCAAGAACAGGAGAATACGATTATCCTCTTATAAATCAATTTGAGATGGATTCGCTAAATCGTTACTCTTATGTAAATCTGAATGGTTTTAATCACCTAATTTACAACAGCGAAGGAGATTTATCCATAGTCTTAAGTCGTCCAAAAGTCAGCTTGTTCAACGTAACCGCTTCCTTTGCCTGGGTTTTTCTTTTCTTCTATCTATCACTAGTGCTTTTGCATAAGATTAGTGGTATCAGTGTTGACTTGAGTTCTTCCTTTCCAAGTTTTAAGAATCGTATTCAAAAAGCCATGGTTCAGGTTCTTTTGCTATCATTAGTGATGGTTGGAATCGTTACAATTACATACAATGTAAAAAGTTTTCAACGAAAGAACTTCAATAACCTAATGGAAAAACTCTCGTCAACAATGGTAGAAATCGAGAACAATTTGGTTAACGAAGGTATTCTACACTCAGATTATTCAGATTACATTACCTACTATTTGGTTCACCTTTCAAACGTATTTTATAGTGATATCAATCTTTACGATTCAAATGGTAAACTTTTATCCTCCTCCCGACCCGAAATCTTTGAAAGAAAACTAATGGGTACCATGATTAATCCAATTGCTTGGAATGAAATTGCTTTCAAACATCAAGCTAGATTAATCCATACTGAAAAGATAGGTAAAATGAGGTATCTTTCAGCATACGTTCCCCTAGTTAACATACATAACGAAAGTGTTGGTTATCTTAATCTGCCATACTTTACAAGACAAAGCGAGTTTATCAATGAAGTTTTTACTATTATAGTTGCTTTGGTCAATCTTTATGCACTATTAACACTCATCACCCTCTTTGTTGCCATTGTTGTTAGTAATCAAATCACTAAACCATTACAATTAATACGTGAAAAGTTAGGCAAGATTGATATCACAAAGCATAACGAACCGATTAACTACGTGGGCAAGGATGAAGTAGGACTTTTGGTAAATGAATATAATAGGATGATTGTTGAACTTACTGAGAGCGCACAGATGCTTGCTTTGAGCCAACGTCAAAGTGCTTGGCGTGAAATGGCAAAGCAAGTTGCCCATGAAATAAAAAATCCATTAACTCCCATTAAACTAAATCTTCAACATATAGTAAAAGCGAAACAGGAAAATGACCCAGACTGGGAAAAACTTTTCGATAATTTTGCCATAACCCTTGTTGACCAGATCAATGTTTTAAGTACAATTGCTACAGAGTTTTCCAATTTTGCTAAAATGCCATCTGGAAGTTTTAAACAGGTAAACCTTAAAAAAGTGGTTGATGATGTAGTAATCCTTTTTACTGGCTATCCAAACATTATCATAAATAGCAATCTTACGGGAATTGAAAGCATTTTCATTTTGGCTGATAAGGAACAATTAAGCAGAGTTTTTGTTAACCTAATTAAAAATTCTGTTCAGGCAATTGATCGGAATAAGGAAGGTTTAATTGATATATCTTATAAAACATCTAAGTCTCATATAACCATTTTAATTGAGGATAACGGCTGTGGCATTTCTTCTGATTCAAAGGCTAAAATGTTTAGCCCAAACTTTACAACTAAATCAGGAGGTATGGGGCTTGGTCTTGCAATTAGCAAAGAGATTATTGAAGCATTTGAAGGAAAAATATGGTTTGAAACCCTTGAGAATGTAGGCACCAAATTCTTTGTACAACTTAGAATATCTAGTAGAGATTCGAAAAATGATAGTGTTTAAACTATTGAAAATAATTCATTAAAAAATTGAATACTAAATGTTACTGTTGCTCCTGCTCAAGTTTCTTCTCCTGTTCCATTATTTTTTCCTGCTCTAGGAGTTTTGCCTGCTCAAGGTTTTTTTCTGCATCCTTTAACCGAGTCTCAGCATCTTTCATTCTTACCTTTGCCTTTTTAAGGTTTTCTTTGCCCTTCTGCACTATTTTTTTCCCGGTATCGTATTTCTTAATTGATACCTTATAATCATTATTCCAATTCCTTACAGCTTCTCTATTCTGATTATCAACCTCTTTTAGCTCCTCCTTAGCTTGATTTACCTCCTCCTTCTCTTTAGACCTCAACTGCTTTTCCAAGGATTTACGAGCATTGAAATGTTCTCTTTCAATACTCTTTTTCTGCTGAGCCAGTAACTTTAATTCTTCCTCAGCTTCAGAAACCATTCCCTCTCCAACTGAAATTAGGCTATCAGCCGAAATTATTAACGCCTCAGTCGCTTCAATCCTTTGTTTTGCTGCTTCAACCCTTTCCTGAAGCCTTGTTATCTTATCATCCTGGCTATAACTTGTTATTGTAAGGACAGATAACAAAATTGTGATTGTTGCACTTAAAGTAGAACTCATTGTACCAGTTTTTCGTGAAAAAATCAAGCTTAAAACAACCATAAAAATATGAAATAGTGACTTTGCATGCTAAAAATTCTCGAATATTTTTTAAAATAAATACGGGGGGTCTTCCCCCCCGTAGAAATTTAACAAGCTAAACATCCTTAACGCTTAACAAAAACAAAATCACCACCTTCATCTCCAGTTCCTTTAATATCTCCATACATTGGAACTGTTGGGCTACTATTCATAACTGCTGTTCTAAAACTGCTAAATAGTTCCTCTGCAGGTAAATAATCCATGGTGTTTTCCTCAAGCCTTTGCACAAGCAATCTTAAGAAAACACTCTCATCGGGTACTTCGGTAAGAGCTCCACTTGTCATAGCTTTTCGGCTCTTCTTGTCGTAGACTTTATTTAGTTGATCTGTAGCATCAGCAAATGCTTTACGAGTTTTGAAGATTCCTCCTCCAAAGCATGCATCGGTAATAAGAAGAGTATGCTTACTTTTAATGGCAGCAATGTAATCTCTAAGCTGACTGTTGGCTATCCAATTGCCTGTGCTTTGTGCAGAAGCATCAGACGGTAGCCAGTAACCAAACTCAGTTTCAGTATCAAAATAGCCATGTCCGGCAAAGAAAATCAATAAGTTGTCGTCTTTTGTTACCCTTCGGGTAAGTTTATCTAACTCATCAATAAGCTGACCTCTGGTAGGATTTTTAAGAAACACTACATCCCTTGAATCAAACACATACCTATCAACCAAAACCTTCCCTAACTTAACGGCATCTCTTACCGGGTTGTCGAGGGTAGCAATCCCCTGATCAGGGTATTCATTAACTCCAACAATTAAAGCGTAGTATTTAGGTGCTTTGGGTGCATCGAAAATAAGATCAAGTTCTTCTGTATCGGAAGCAACCTTTTGACCAGGCACGTCCTTGCGGTGAATTATAAACCGTCTCTCAACGCTATTTTCAAATATATCCATGGCACGTATTATAATATCATTACGTCCCATCTTTAGCGCTACGTGTGCCTCAAAAATGCCATCAGGTTTAATGGTAGCATTTCTACCATTCACAACCACTTCGAAAATTCCACTCTCATCGCTTGCTGTTCCTTTAACAAAAAGGGTTTCCTCAGTAACGGTTAACTCATTAGAGTCACCAATGGATCTTAAGCGTCTATCATCTAATCCCCCTGCCGATGATTGTGCGTATGGTCTACCCCTTGTGGCCTCTCTCCCAATTAGAGTAACTCCTTCAGGTACTAAAACCGAAACCATGGGGGGTTTTGTATCAGCCTTAATCTCTGCAACCTTGGGTTTTTGGATATTCAGTTTGGCGGCAATGGTTGATTCAAACTTTTTTGATACGCTAGTAGACATGGAAGTGGTTGGCTTATCAGAGATCGGAAAATCGCGGAATTGGAGTGCGCTGATCTCGAGATTGTCCAGTCCAAAACGTGATATTGTAAGAAGTTCGGCACCAATACTAAGCCTCATCACCCTATCAACATCTGAAGGGATTCTGTCGAAAGTAAAGCTAGCCTGTACAGTTTCACCTTTTTTAATGGTGCGCTGGGGTGTAGAATGACGTTGTGAGCCAACTACTTCTCCTAACTTTCCTCGTTGAGCATCATAATTTCGCTTACTAAAATCAGTAATTGTAATTAACCCGTTAATAAGCTTCAAATCGCGAGGCTCTCCATTGTTGGTTATGTTAAGTACCAACTCTAGCTGATTATTGCCTATTCGATGGAGGCTAATTAGCTTGAAAACCACATTACTAAAATCATCCTCAAGAGGTTGTGTAGTTTGGGTGTTCCCTGTTATTTTGAAAACAACATCACCCTGAAGTGAAGGGAGGTCCTTAAGAACATCCCAAATGATCACTTGATTTTTACCCCCTGTAATCGATTTTCCAACGTAACCAGAAACCGATTTCATGGGTTGAAATGTTCTACCACCATCTAAAGAATAGGTAGGATTAATGTTGAAAAGCTGTCCAAGCTGTTCACCAACAATTGAGTATTCAATGTTCACATTTTCACCCAGCTGTTTTAAGTTCAACTCCTTAAAATCCTGGGAGATAACATTGGTTGTGCTAAGCAAAAGAACTGCAAATGCTAAAAGCACAATCTTTTGAATTTTTTTCATTTCTCAAGTATTATTATAATATTGTATTTAAGTTACAATCTATCTTTTAATTTAATTCCTTAAAGATAATATTAAAGCCGATGCTATCCTCTCCAAATTCAATGCCATTAATAAACATTTTTGCAGTTTTTATTGCCACCTCTCTAGAGAGGTTTGACATCTGAGGGCTATATTGCTCTCCTAGTGTTTTTATTTTAATTGAAGATTGCTCTGTTGATAGGGTAAGGTGTCGAAGAAACTCTTGAGAGAAAATACTCCAAAGTCCATTGTAGCTAACCAAGGGCTGAGTATTTGGAGCCCACGATGGGTTGGAATATTTATAGATAAAGAGGGGAGTATTTATATCTTTCCCCATAAATTCAGAAATAACTAGAAACCTATTTCCCTTTTCACGATATGTAAACTGAGCAGTAATAAGGGGTGAATTGGGTACCCTTAATGCAGAAATCATCTCGTATTCTGCCTGAGGTTCAAAGGCTTCTCCAACCTGTGCTTCAATATACAGAACAGTACCCACAGTAGACATCATAGGAATAGCATCTCGGTTTGCATAAGGAGAAAATGAATACCGAATTAAAACTATTGCTTCATTGTAACGGGTAAAATGCTGATCAATAACTGAAAAACTTAAACTATCGGCACTTCCAGTGGCAGATACCTTGAAATATGTATCAAAACGCTGGCGATAATTAGTTTGCTTTCCCTCCTGATACTCGGTTGTATAAACATCTCTAAAGTACTGGATTTGAGCCTTATTAAGTAGAACCGCCATTGATTTTGCTCTATAAATTGCCTGTAAGGTTGCTTCCTCAGGGGTTTGATCGGGATCGGAAATGCCTATTGAATAGACATAATCAGTTGTTGACTGTGGCGGAGAGAAAAACCAACTTGGAAGGGTGTCGGGATAATAGCTTAACCTAGATACGTTTTTAAAACTACCTAACTCTATGTTATGCCCTTTCCCTTCTGTTTCCTTTATAAAGATTTTTTCAAATTCTTCTTTCGATTGGGCATTGACAATGTCTGTAAAAATAAAAAAGATTGAAAATAAACTAACAATGCTTACTGAACACCTGTATTTATTCATTATACAAAGGCTTAAATTAGTGAATGCGTTAGGTAAAGTTATAAAAATATAGCAGTGAGTTATTAAAAAAATAATCATTTTTTACGTAAGGCCATTTTAACTGCATAAATACTTTAAAAAGTGTGATAAAAAAAGCTGCAAACAAAATCAAGTTTGCAGCTTTTTTAAGATGTTATTTGAGGGCTAAAGGCTTTGAAGGCTTTCTATATAAACCTCTCGATCAACTTTTCTAAATAATCCCTGTAATACATTACCGGGCCCTAATTCTGTAATGCTGGTTGCACCTCCTTCGAGCATATTAATCATAATCTGAGTCCATCGAACAGGTGATGTGAGTTGTGAAATAAGATTTTTCTTAATCTGGTCAGGATTTGTGTGAGGTTTTGCGTCAACATTTTGATAAACCGGGCATAATGGTTGCCTGAAAGTAGTTGCTTCTATGGCCTTAGCCAATTCGACCCTTGCAGATTCCATTAAGGGACTATGAAATGCTCCACCCACTTTCAGTGGGAGTGCCCTTTTTGCTCCGGCCTCTTTAAGCTTCTCGCAAGCAATTTCAATACCCTTCATTGAACCTGAAATAACCAGTTGCCCTAGGCTATTATAATTTGCTGGAACAACAACATCTTCAACTGCTTCGCATATCCTTTCAACCACATCATCATCGAGTCCAAGAATAGCGGCCATTGTTGAGGGTTCCTTTTCGCAGGCCTTCTGCATGGCCATTGCTCGCTTTGACACCAGCACTAAACCATCCTCAAAGGTTAGCGTGCCATTTGCTACCAATGCGGAAAACTCACCCAAAGAGTGACCGGCAACCATCTCGGGTTTGAATTTATCGCCTAAAACTTTTGCAAGTATTACCGAGTGCAAAAAAATTGCAGGTTGAGTAACTTTTGTTTGTCTCAGATCCTCTTCGGTTCCTGAAAACATTAGATCGGTAATTCTAAAGCCCAATATTTGATTAGCCTTTTCAAAAAGTTCCTTTGCAACTTGGGAATTATCGTAAAAATCTTTCCCCATTCCAACAAATTGTGCTCCCTGTCCTGGAAATACGTAAGCTTTCATGTAATTTTTTTTTTGGTTTAGGGCACAAAAATATCAATTTTTAAACTTTGTAGAAGCATTAAATATCTATTTAATTCAAAGGATATGTAGCACAATTTAATATTACCATGCAGGATTGATCATTCCTTTTCCTCTAACAAGATTGTAAATTGTTAGAATAATGTATGAAGCGATAAAATTAAGTCCAGATATTATTGTGGCAAAAACAAAAAGTGCACCAAACGTTCCAACCCATTTATTTATGCCCGTAGAGTAGTTTTCGAGCTTAACATAGTTCCACCAACTCCCAAAATGTGCACTTAATCCTGTAGCTTCAAGACCAAGAATTATCAAATTAACCACCAAAAAGAAAAGGACAAGGGTAATTAGCCCGCCTTTTGCCCCTTTTATATCAGGAGGACTCAATTGCATATGCGATGAAACAGAAATAGCAAGGTATAAGAAAATCCAGAACCTGTAATCTGTGAAGTTACCGATACTAAAAAGACTACTTAATGTTGCTTTAGCAGTACTCCACATAGTTGTGAAGACTCCGCTATATTCCCCCCTAACTCCCTTGACAAGGCTTTGGCTTTGCGCTTGAATCCCAGAAAATACTTCGTTTGTATTTGGGACTAAATAGTATAAAGCCGCATAAAGTACCAATGCGCCAAATATTATGGGTCCAACACCTATAAAGAAGTTGCCAATCTTTTGGTACGTACTATTTGGATTATAGGAATGATTTACGTATCCAAGAGTTCCATCCTCTGAGTTAGGACTGTATAGTTTCATCTCCACAATCCTATGCCGAAAAAGAATGCAAAATATGGCATGCCCCAATTCGTGTACCGGGGTACCTATCCATCCCGTAAAGATGATATCCAATTTTTGTCCTACTGATTTAACATATGTAATCCTTGTAAATCGGGCAAAAACATACAAGAGAAGTCCAAAAATAAAAAGAAGTCCTAACAACCAGATAAGCTGGCCAAAGGTTGTGATAACAACTTGTTTTAAAAACTCGAGAATTCCATTAATATCTTTCATGGCAGTTTATATTTTTTAAGCTTTTAAGGTAATAAATTAACATTCGTTTAAGATATAAGTAACGAAAGTAATCTATCAAATTATAAAATAGTAACAATTCATAAACCTTTTGATAAAATGCATAATATTAATGATGTAAAATTTGAATTCTTATATGATCTTTACATACATTTGAACTATAATTAAAAACAACTACTCAACTTAAAAATATTAGATATGAAAAAGTTTTATTTCATTTCATTACTATTGTTTTTCGGTCATTCTCTCTCTGCTCAACTTTTTAAAATTGCAGGACATGAGATTGGGTTTATTTATGCAGGGCCCAAACTCGGCATGAACTTTTCGAAAATAACAAATTGGAGTGAGTTTGGGAGTGTTCAAAATAAAACAAAAACGGGTTACCAGTTAGGTGCAGTTGGTGAAATTGGTATAACAAATAAACTTTCCTTGCAATCGGAGTTATCATTCATTTCAAATGGTACTAGATTGGACGACACCTCTGCTGCCAACTTTGATGCAAAAATAAAAACAAAATATATAGGCATTCCTCTGTTAGCTAGAATGTCATTTAGAGTTTTAGGGCTAAGAAAAGTTTATGCAATGGGTGGAAGTTATCAGAACATTCGTACAGGAGGATCTTATGTTTCAACCGATTATAATGAACCCCTTAATTCAGAAGGGTGGAGAAGAATTGACTGGGGCCTTATGCTTGGAGCAGGTGCCGAATATCCATTGAAAGAGGGCGTAATTGGGCTTGACCTTCGCTATGAAATGGGTTTTCTTGACGCACATATTTCTGACCGTGCAAAGAACAGACATCGATCATTTAAAATTAACCTAGTATATAAGTTCGATTTAGTTGATTTTTTACTCAAACTTTAGGCTCAAATCAACGATAGGTTCAAATATACTATTAATTACTCAAGAAATTATTTGACGTTGTTCCAAAACAAATTCAGTAAAAATCAGGTAATGATTTATCTTTACCTGATTTCTTTATTCCTAAGTTATGATACTAATAGTTTCAACCACACAACAAGAGGTTAAGCAATTATGCCCAGATTTCAGTTTAACAATCGGAGTTATAAATCCATTATCTATTGGTTTTCGCAATGATGTTAATGTACTAATAACAGGAGTTGGAGCAGTTCCAACCACCTATCATTTGATGTCGGTAATTTCAAATAGTCAGTATTCAATGATTATAAATATTGGCGTTGCCGGAAGTTACTCCCCAAAATATAGTATAGGCGATGTAGTAATGGTTGAAAAGGAAACTTTTTCCGATTATGGGATTGACGATAATGGTCATTTTTACTCCATTTTCGATAAGAATTTAGCAAATCCAAATCAGTTTCCTTATGAGAATGGCTGGATCCGTTGGCCTTCAAATGAATATTTTCCTCTAGTAAATCATTTACCTAAGGCCAAAGGTATTACAGTTTCAACTGCTTCTGGATCCGCAGAGGTTATTAGCAGAATAAAAAATCAATTTTCAGCAGATATTGAAACTATGGAGGGAGCAGCAGTATTCTATACATGCTGCATGATGAACATACCTTTTATTTGCCTTAGAGGAATTTCCAACTTGGTTGAACCTCGTAACGTTTCGAATTGGAATCTCCCCTTGGCTATAAATAATGTTTGCCTTGAAGCAAAAAAACTAATTGAAAATCTACAATGAAGCTAAAGCTGGCTTTTTCCACCTGTCCAAACGATACTTTTATTTTCGATGCTTTAGTTAATCATCACATAAGTAAAAGCAGCGAGCTATTGTTCGATATTCATTTGGCCGACATACAGGAACTTAACGAAATTGCCATTAAAGGCGATGCCGATATAGTAAAAATAAGTTTCGCCCTATATCCATTAATCTCTAAGAATTACCAGCTACTAACTTCGGGGGCAGCCCTTGGTAAAGGTGTAGGCCCATTGCTTATTTCCAAAAGGAAAATCTATCCAGATGAAATTAAATTTACTCGCATTGCCATTCCCGGCGAAAATACTACTGCAAATCTTCTGTTTACACTGGCATTCCCCGATGCTTTGCAAAAGAAAGCGTATCTTTTTTCAACAATTGAAGATGTAATCCTTGACAATGAAGCTGATGCTGGAGTGATAATTCATGAAAACCGATTCACCTATCAAAAAAAGGGACTTAAAAAAATTATGGATCTTGGTGAATTCTGGGAAAAACAATCCGGCTTGCCCATACCCCTTGGTGGGATTGCCATCAAAAGATATTTACCAGAAACTGTTAAAAAGGAAATAAATTCATTAATAAACCAAAGCGTGGAGTATGCAATGGCCAACCCCTTTCAATCGATCAGTTACGTGAAAAGCCATGCTCAAACCATGGATAATGAAGTTATGCTCCAACATATTAAGCTATATGTAAATGATTTTACTCAAGATTTGAAGGAAGTCGGGCAAAATGCCATTAATGAACTTTTCAGCGAAGCTATAAAATCGGGTTTTTGCAAACCAATTGACATCCTCAGCCCCATTTTCATTGTGTAATTCTAAAGAAAATAAAATTATTCTCCGATAATTAAACCCAAAAAATCTCTATCCATATTTACTACTCTTTTTATTATTGGTTCTACTGCAAATTTTGTGGAAAGGTTTAATTTTGGGAAATGGACTTTACTAAAGATTTCTTCAATTTGCTGTTAGATTTTGGTGATGAATGGGTCATAACCAATATCGAGAGCAACCATAAT
>Ga0334882_1001229_pt1 | contig 31716 bp, 26 predicted proteins | sample GraSluR1_MG_5_FD_207226 | JGI IMG/M metagenome (GOLD analysis project Ga0334882, IMG submission 207226) | Sludge microbial communities from methane-producing bioreactor in Wageningen University, Netherlands - Granular Sludge_15_04-R1 | ecosystem: Engineered > Bioreactor > Anaerobic >... | reverse complement strand
GCAGTTGGCCTCGACATACCGCATGACGGTCAGGTAGTAAGCCACGCGGTGTTTCCCGTCGCTTCCACGGCCACAACGTCACGCCGTCGCAACGTCTTGCGGAACTCATCCATGCGAATGCATAGCTTGCTATCCGTTGCTTGCCTTGTGCCGTCCGGTAGCAAAGTGTGAAACTGTTTGTGTGCAAGTCCAATCCAAGATAACTCATGCCGCGTTCTCCCAATTCAAAGTTGCTCACGTCTTTGGAGTAGATTGCTTGTCGGCGTCCACCATTCTCCTATGCAAGGTCGCAATGCCTTATCGTGGTCGGTTCGGTTCCAGGTCTAAGGTATTCTCCTTTTCGGGGTCATTCGCCCCACATGACGCATGCAGCCTGAAACCTATCTACTCCGATTCATTTGAACCGAAGTTAAGACGCCAACCAGTCTTGTCAACCCAGATATTTTTCTTTTTCTTTGTCCCTCACCCAGAACCCGGAAAAAGAAAACATATCGGCTCAACTGCGACTTTCTGTTATCGTACCACCTCCTTTCGAGGCCAACGTCAGCCTTCACTTCCGGCGCATTTAACGACGTAACGTGCAAGGCCTTATTGGCCCTCCATCATGAGTCCCTCATCTTCATTGGCCTGGACAGGTCATATTCGCAGTTGGCGCGATCCTGGTAGGCGCACTCAATGAGAAGAGCAAGGTTTTCAAGGTTCGCACCAAGGCGCGTCCACTGCGTCACTGACACTTTGGCATTCTTGGCGAGCAGTTGATCGATCATGCGATCAGGGAGATACGGATATCGCCGTTCATATTCAGTTCGAGAATTGATCGAACACCAATCTCCAACTTCTGGATATAGCTGTTTCTTCTCAATGTCTCCATGTGCGGCAGTAAAACACCGAGGGCGTGTGCTGGGAAGCAGAACGACAACAATACCGCTCTTCTTATTGACTTGCCCATCTATCATACTGGAGAACAACTCCCAATCTATGTGTTTTCTGCCCGCTGTACCTATTCCTACAAGAAGCACCGTGACACTGGAGTCCCTTAGGTATTCATCACGTATCTTCCTGCGAATGGTCTGGGGAGGCAGATCCGAATCTATGTCTCCGGTGTCCACCGAGTAGTCAAGGAAAACTTCACACCTTTCATTCAGGCTGATCAAGTCTTTCTTGTACTCCTCATCGTAGGCGTGGTGATAGCTGATGAAGACTTTATGAATAGGCAGACGAACCATCAGATGTCCTCCATCTCTGTCATGTCCTCGACATCGGCCAAGTCAGATAACATCTTTGTGTAGGCTCTCAAATTCTCCTGCAGGTTAGTCAATTCGCGTCTGAACTCAGCGCACTTGCCTTCTTCACCAAAGGCGCCTTGCTCACTGAGGCGATGCCATTTGGCTGTGAATGGTCTAATGACCTGATTGAGAACAATAATGGCAACTCTCGTGAAGTTTTCTGCTTTGCGCCCGTGCTCTTTCAAGGTGCTCCGCGTTAGTCGGAAGATCTTGTGCACGCTTTCAAGCGCAGCTTCTTCGGTGCCGTGTTCATCAGGTAGTCTTTGTGTTGTTATCCTCGTCAAGAGTTCGATGTATAGATCCCACGCCGCGTTCTTGTCGGGGTCATTTGGTTCCCAATCCATCTCAAGGATCGGGGTCTTCACTTTCAGGCCGGTTAAGCCCCATTTCTCGAAGAGATCTTTCATTCTCATCTTCTAGCCCTCCGTCAACCACCGTCTCAATGTAACGGCTGTATTCTTCTCATGATTTAAGACTATCCATCCGTTTTTTTCCATAACGTCCTTGATTTTGCCCCACACGATTCGACGGTATAGACCGAGGTATTCGGTCGTCGACCATGTCTGCTCGTATTTCTTTTCCGCTGTGGGAAAGAGGGCGACTGGCCACTGTCCCTTTTCGCCGTCGGCCAGACCCAGTTCCCAAGGAATCCATCTACTCTCTTTGCTGTTGGTTGTCACAAACAACACGAAGCGGCGACACGCCTTGACGGTTCCCCTCAATATCTCTGCCGTTTCCCTGTCGGGGGTCTTGGGCAACCGATCATCTTCGTTATCTATATAGACACGGCCTCCATGATTCTCAAGTATAGAAATCACCGCGGGAAGATGCTCCTTGTCCTTTGAGGAATGTGAAAGGAAAACAGTCTTGTCTGTCTTGGTGCGAGCGGCCTCTTTCAAGAGTACCCCGACTTGCAGGCCTCTTGTGATTCGGCTCAAATCATCAAAGGTGGCAAATTGTGGCATTTTCCCTCTCCTTTGGGCAAATTGAAGGTGTCCGGTACTTTTTCGGTCTTCCTCTTGGCTGCTTCGCATCAGCCCGCCGGCGGCTCCCTCAAATCCGCGTCGTGCCGAAGCCGCCATAAGTATACCGCTCAACCCCCTCGCCCTGCGAAAGCCCACAGTTCCATTTCGAAAGAGCAACAAGTGACCCAGGACATCATAATAATACCAGTAAAACTCGCCCCACGCAACACCAATAAACTCCCTGCCGCAATCCGCCAACGCCCTCGCCCGCACTCCCCCCGCAATTTCTCTCGCCTCCCGCCCATCACGTCGATATAATCACCAGCGCCCGGCCAGATCGCCGAAATCGCACTGAGACGCCCAATGACCGCCGTAATCACAAAGCCCGACACCGAACAGAAGCTGGACATCCTCAGCACCGATGCCCAGTACGACCTCGCCTGCGCCTGCGGCACCCGCAGCCCCGCCGAGCACCGCCGCCGCGGCCCGCACGGCCGATGGATCTACCCCGTAACCCTCCCCAACGGCGGCACAAGCCTCCTCTTCAAGACCCTCCTCTCAAACGCCTGCACCAACGACTGCCTCTACTGCCCCCTCCGCGAGCAATCCGACGTCCCCCGCTGCACGCTCGGCATCGACGAAACCGCCCGAACCTTCCTCGACTACCACCGCCGGGGCGAATGCTTCGGCCTCTTCCTCAGCTCCGGCGTTATCGCCTCCCCCGACGCAACAATGCACCGCCTAAACGGAGTAGCCCGCCGCCTCCGCACCAGATACGGCTTCAAAGGCTACATCCACCTCAAGGTCATCCCCGGCGCAAGCGACGCCGCAATCGAAGAAGCCGTAAGCCTCTCCTCCGCGGTCTCACTGAACATAGAAACCCCCGGCCCACAATATCTCTCCCGCCTCTCAGACCGCAAAGACTTCCTCAACGACATCATCCGACCCATAAAGCTCATCAGCCGCCTCACCGGCAAAGGCATGCGCCATTCCCGCGTCAAGCAGACCACCCAGTTCATAGTAGGCGCCGCCGGCGAACCCGACTCCGACATCGTTCGTTACATGGGCCCCCTGTACCGCCGCCTCAACCTCCAGCGCATCTACTTCAGCGCCTACCAGCACAACCTCGGCCAACTCCCGCCGTCCGCGGACCGCGCCCGCCGCGCGACACAACAAGACAGCCCGCCCCCTCAAGGCCGACTCTTCGACGACTTGCCCGACCACAAATCCGCCGATCACTTCATGCGCGAACACCGCCTCTACCAGGTCGACTTTCTCATGCGCAAATACGGATTCACAGACTCCGAGATAATCTTTGACGGCAATGGCCAATTGTCGCTCGACACCGACCCGAAAGAAATATGGGCACAGAATCATCCTGAATACTTCCCGGTAGACGTAAACCGCGCCTCGAAGGATGAACTGCTCCGCGTCCCTGGGCTCGGACCAATCACGGTCCAAAAAATCCTTGAAGCCCGCCGCAAAGCCCGTCTCAACAGGATAGAAGACCTCGCCAAACCCGGCCCCCTCACGCGCAAAGCTAAGAATTATCTGAAATTTTGAGCAATTCTGCGCAAAAACAGCAACAAAAAACCGCCCCAAACCCCCGCCAAGAGCCAAAAAAACGCAAAACACCCCGGCTTAAGACCAAAAAAAACGCACCTTTATAACAAAAACACCCTCCCGGAGCCCCATTTCGCTCCAGCCACCCCCCTCCAGAGCCGAAAAAACACACCTGAACACGGGTGCGGAACAAAATTTTCTCACTTCCGTAATTTAAGCTTGCAAATTTGTCCGGTTTACATAAACTAAGCTCTTTTGAAGCAGCGGGTGTTCTCCTTTACAAACGGTAACTCTTTTATAAGCAGAAGGTTGTGAGTCTTTTATGATCAAGGTCAAGTCACGTGCCGGCGAGTCGGTTCAGCAGATGGTGAAGCGCTTCAAGAAAATGTGCGAAAAGGAAGGCCTCATTCGCGATATCAAGCGCAACAGCTACTACGAAAAACCATCTGAAAAGAACCGCCGTAAACGCCGTAAATCGCAGCGAATGGCCTCGATAATGAGCCGCTAACCGCGTTTTCAGCCCCTTCAGAGCCGATCCGGGCGGGCGTGCCCAAGGTGCCCTGTCCGGTTTTCTTTGCGCCAAACCAGCGATTAACACAAGTTGCCAGGGGGTAATAATGGCCGATTTCAAGCTAAAAAGCGGGTACAAGCCCTGCGGCGACCAGCCCCAGGCCATCCAGCGCCTCGCAAACGCCCTTAATGAGGGCATACGCTTCCAGACCCTCCTGGGAGTTACCGGAAGCGGCAAAACCTTCACAATGGCCAACGTAATCGCGCAAATGCAGCGCCCTGCACTGGTTATATCACACAACAAAACCCTCGCCGCACAGCTCTACGAGGAGTTCAAAGAGCTCTTCCCCGAAAACGCCGTCGAGTATTTCGTCAGCTACTACGACTATTATCAGCCCGAAGCCTACATCCCCCAACGCGACATTTACATAGAAAAAGACGCATCCCGCAACGACGAACTCGACCGCCTCCGCCTCTCAACCACCACAAGCCTAATGTCCCGCCGCGATGTAGTGATCGTGGCAAGCGTTTCCTGCATTTTTGGCCTGGGTTCGCCCGAGGACTACGAAGCCAGCGTAGTGGCGGTCCGAGTCGGCGATTCCATTGAAAGAAACGCCCTTTTGGGGCGATTAGCGGACATTCAGTACGAGCGCAACGACCTGGACTTCGCCCGCGGCAAGTTCCGTGTCCGGGGCGACGTAGTGGAGCTCTGGCCTTCGTACGAGTCGTTCGGCGTGCGTTTCGAGTTCTTTGGCGAGGACGTCGAGCGCATCACTTATATCAACCCCACCAGCGGGGAAGTCTTGGCTGAAGAGAAGCAGATCTTCATATATCCGGCAAAGCATTACATACTGCCCGCCGAGCGGATCGAATCGGCGGTCCAGAGCATCAAAGAGGAATTGGAGCATCGGCTGCTGCAATTGCGGCACGAAGGTAAACTACTGGAGGCACAGCGTTTAGAGGCACGAACGCGGTATGACATGGAAATGATTCAGGAGGTGGGGTATTGCAGCGGCATCGAGAACTACGCCCGGCACATGGCGGGCCTGAAGCCAGGGGCAAGGCCATACACGCTGATCGATTATTTCCCTGAAGATTTCCTGCTGTTCATCGATGAATCGCACGTTACCATCCCGCAGTTGCGGGGCATGTGGGCGGGCGACCACAACCGCAAAATGATCCTCGTGGAGCACGGTTTTCGGCTGCCGTCGGCTCTGGATAACCGCCCGCTGCGGTTTGAGGAGTTCGAGGAAAGGTGGAAGCAGGTGGTGTTCGTGTCGGCGACGCCGGCGGCCTACGAGATGGACAAATGCGAAGGCGAAGTGGTAGAGCAGATCATCCGCCCGACCGGTCTGGTGGATCCGGAGATATTTGTCCATCCGGCCAGCGAGCAGGTGCCGCACCTGATGGGCCAGATCGAAGAACGCATTTCAGCGGGCGAGCGGGTGCTGGTGACCACCCTTACGAAGCGATTGGCGGAGGATTTGTCCAATTATCTGGCCAAAAAAGGCTTTCGGTGCAAGTATCTGCACAGCGAAATCCAGACCTTGGAGCGGGTGGAGATCCTTCGTGAACTTCGAATTGGTGAATTCGATGTGTTGGTGGGGATCAACCTTTTGCGGGAGGGACTGGACCTTCCGGAGGTCTCGTTAGTCGCGATCCTGGACGCAGATAAGGAAGGTTTTCTGCGGTCTGAAACGTCGCTTATTCAGACAATCGGGCGGACAGCCAGAAACGTCAACGCCAAGGTGCTTCTTTACGCGGATCGCGTGACGGAGTCGATGAAAAAAGCTATTGACGAAACGAATCGACGGCGTAGAATTCAGCTTGATTACAATGCCGAGCATGGAATTACCCCGGAGACTATCCGCAAAGAGATCAAGCGAGGCCTGGCTGATGAGTTGAAGGCGCGCAAGACAGCCCAAGAGGCGGTGAGTCTGGAATCGGAGGAATACGACAGGGTGGAACTTGCCGCAGAGCTCGAGAAGGAGATGTTGGCGGCGGCGGAAGCACTGGACTTTGAGCGGGCTGCACTGTTGCGCGACCGGCTTTCGGAACTGAAGGAGATGCCTGAGCTTACAGCCCGGCCGAGTGCGTCGATTAAGGGATCGTATATGCGACACAAAAAGGCGAGACGATGAAGAAGACCAAACTTGACCTTAGCCAGGTAAAGACACTGATCGAACTTGCCGTGGAAGAGGACTTTGGGCGGGGCGACCCTACAAGCGAGATCACGACTGCGCTGGATGCGCACGCCAAGGCGTATATTGTGACTCGCGAGGATATCGTTGTGTGCGGCGTGGAAGTCGTGCGGGAGGTGTTGAAGAGCTATGATCCACGCCTGAAACTGCGGGTGCTGGTCGGAGACGGAGAGCACGCAGATGTTACCGACCGGCTGGGAGTGATAGATGGGCCGTTACGGTCCATTTTGAGTTCAGAGCGGGTCGTGTTGAATTTTCTGCAGCGGCTATGCGGGATCAGCACGATGACGCGCAAGTTCGTCAATGCGGTCCGAGGCACTGGCGCAAAGATTTACGATACTCGGAAAACCATGCCTGGCTGGCGTTATCTGGAGAAATACGCAGTGCGGTGCGGCGGCGGACACAACCACAGGATGAGTCTGGCGGACGCAGTGATGTTTAAAGACAACCACGTTGCCGATCTGGGCAGCCAATTGAAACCAAGATTGAAGAAGATGGTTGCCGAGGCGCGCCAGCGAAAGGGGGTCAAGTTCGTGGTCGTAGAAGTCGATCATGTTGATAACCAGCTTGACCGGGTGCTGACAATACCCGGTATAGACGTGATATTGCTGGACAATATGGGGCAGTGGCAGTTGAAGCATGCCGTCGAGATGCGCAACAGAATGTGCGGCAAGCGGCCTTTGCTGGAGGCAAGCGGAGGTGTGACGCTGAACAACGTAATGGCGATTGCGCGGTGCGGAGTGGATCGCATCGCAGTGGGTGCAATAACGCATTCCGCGGCGGCGGTTGATATCGGCCTGGATCTGCCGGATTAGCAAAATCGGAACCTGCGTATTTTGGTTTGAAGTCAAGGCGTTATGGGCGCATTTGCGGGGCTGGATGTAGATTATATCGAGTCGCGCCTGACGAGCGGCGTGGTGGGGCGCAAAGTGCTTCTTTACAGATCCACTTCGAGCACGAGCGATATCGTGTGGGAATACGCATCGAACGCGGAAAATGACGGGATATGCGTGTTTGCCGAGGAGCAGGCGGCGGGTAGGGGCCGGCAGGGTCGGCGGTGGATAAGTCCGGCTGGGGAGAGCATACTGTGTTCAATTCTTCTGCTGAATCTTCAAGTTGAGTCCGAGATGGTTACGCTGGCGACGGCGGTTGCGGTTGCCGAGACTGTCGATGGCTACGTCCGAGGTCAGACACAAATCAAGTGGCCAAACGATATCTGCGTCGACGGGCGGAAGGTGGCGGGGATTCTGGTAGAGACGCGACCAGATCGACCTACAAAGGACTACGTTGTCGGGATCGGGATTAATTGCCACCAGGACGCGGCGTTCTTTGGTGGGCTGTCTCTGCGGGCGCCTGCTACGAGCGTAGATATGGAGGGAAATGGCGGTGTGGATCGGAATGGGCTTGCGGCGGACGTTTTGAATGCCGTGGACCGATGGATCGAAAAGGCCAGAGGCGAAAGCGGGGCGGTCATTGCGAGATGGAAAGAGATGAGCCGGCTACTGGGGGCTCACGTGGTGCTGGAATACGACCAGAGGCGGTTTGCGGGGCACTGCGTGGGCGTGGACCCGGTCAAGGGATTGATTCTGCAGTTGGAACGGGGGGGAGTCAGAATGTTCGATGCGGCGCACACTACCATGGTGCGGCAGATGACGCTGGCGTAGGTTTGAGCGGGTCTGAGTGGGGAACTTTCAGGGCAGGAGGCGTACTTCGGGCAGTTGAATAATGGCACGTCCTTTGTTATGATAGAGGGCGTTTAAGAGACCTCTATTTAATGAAGGAGAAGTGCCATGCGATCCTGCCACTTCATGTTTATTCTTGGGATCCTTTTATGTGGGGCGGTGTGCTGCGGTCAAGTATACGGACCTGCCGACAGAGATAACCCAGGGGACGAGATGATCCAGTCTTACCTGGCGCACCGCACAGAGGAGATAGAACTGCGGTTCATGCAAGAGATCGAATCGCTTGAGAAATGGCAAAGGGCGCGTGAACAGTACAAAGAGGAGTACCTGTACATGTTAGGGCTATGGCCGATGCCGGAGCGAACTCCTCTTTGCGCTAAGATAACGGGAAGTCTTGAGGGCGATGGGTACGTGGTGGATATGCTTCACTACCAGAGCGTGCCTCGGCTGTACGTTACGGGCAACCTCTACCGGCCTTCGGCTGTTCCGGCGGGCAAGCGGCTTCCGGCGGTATTGTACGTATGCGGGCACTCACATCGCGGCCGGGACGGGAACAAGACTGCGTACCAATCACACGGTATCTGGTATGCGCGACATGGATACATATGTCTTGTACTCGATACGCTGCAGTTGGGTGAGATCGGCGCAATTCACCACGGGACGTATCGAGAGGGCCGCTGGTGGTGGCACAGCCGGGGGTACACGTCTGCCGGAGTGGAATGCCTCAACGGAATGCGAGGCATCGACTACCTTGTGAGTCGTCCTGACGTGGACCCGGAGCGAATAGCGGTAACGGGTATCAGCGGCGGCGGCGCATCGACGTTTTGGATTGCGGCGGCCGATGAACGTATCAAGGCGGCTGTGCCGGTCAGCGGCATGGCGGACCTTATGTCGTATATTCCCAATCGTGTCATCAACGGGCATTGCGACTGCATGTTCCTGTACAATACCTTCCAGTGGCCGTGGACGAGGATTGCGGCGATGGTTGCTCCGCGTGCTCTGCTGTTCGTCAACAGCGACGCGGACCCTATATTTCCGATGGATGCGAATGAACGGGTGATTAATCGGCTGGAACGGCTCTATAGTCTTTATGGAGCAGGCGATCTGGTGGACGCGGTCGTCAGCATCGGCGGGCACAGCTACCGGCAGGACATACGGCAGGCTGCGTATCGCTTCATAAACACACATCTGAAAGACGATCCGCAGATCGTCCTCGACAGCGAGGTCGATTTGGTCACCGGGTCGGGCAGCAACCGGCGGCATCCAATCGATCCGCAGCGGCTGCGGGTGTTTCCACAGGACAGCGACCTGCCTGAAGATGAACTCAATACAACAATTGACGAGTACTTCGTGCCCATGGCGCGTGTGGAGTCGCCCGGGCAGGGGGAATATGCCAGTTGGAAGCAATCACTGCTGAGCGAACTGCGACGGGTCGTATTTCGCAGCCTGCCTGAACGCATAGCAGCCGCCCAACTGGTCGACGGCACACAGTCTGGCGAAGCACGGCTTGAATCCGAACCAGGCATAGAAATCATTCTGCGGTCTGCAGGTGGGGTTGAGGTTGACGCGGATGTGAAGCGAATAGTTCTTGTCGTCGAGTGGTCCAACGCCGCTGAGGAGGACGCCGGCTGGTCGCGAGAATTGCTGGAACAAGGGGATCGTGTGTACGTTTGTACGCCTCGCGGAACAGGCGGCCTTCGCTGGACGCGCAAGAACCCGCCTAACTATGTTGAACGTTCACATGTTCTCCTTGGGCAGACGGCTGATACGGGTCGTGTGCGGGACGTCGCAGCGGCGGCTCGATACCTGGCGGGCAAGTACAAGATGCAAACGCCTGTCTATGTGGCCGGTAATGGCGCCGCGGGTGTTGTTGCCGCTTACGCAGCTCTGTTGGAGCCAGAGGAAATTGCAGGAGTGATTGCCGAACAGCCGCCGGTTTCCCACATGGAGCCGAATGCGCCGCAGTTTCTGAATATTCTGCGGGTTTGTGACGTGCCTGATACACTTGGGATGCTGGCGCCCCGGGCGCTGATGGTGAAGGGGGTAAAGCGAGACCTTCTTGCGAGAACTTCCGCCGCGTATATGGCAGCAGGTTCTATCGAAAGCCTGTCGATTCGGGAAGATTAGCTGATCGCCTTGCGCATTGTTAGAACAGGGAATTCATTGTGAAAGAGACCATTAGCTTTGGCAAATACTTCAGGCGAATTGCAATCGACTGCTGTGTGTTTTTACTGGCGTTCGTATCGAGTTGTACAGCGGGGGCGGCGGAACCGGCGTCGATGGACCTGCGTTTAGGCGGTGGGGGGGGCGTATACTTCTATGCTCCGAAGGGGCCCTTGTGGGTGGAGGTATACAAGCAGGATCTTAACACCCGGAACATTCAGACTCACCTGCGTGCACTGCTTTTTGGTCCGGACCGGACTGTGATAGAAGAGGTTTGGATTGGCGATGACGGACAGGCGGCCGGCAAAGGTCGCGGTCCCGTTCAGCGGAGGGTTCTGAGGGCGGATGTCGAGCGGCCGGGCGTATACGGATTGAATGTTACAGTCACTAACGACCGTTACGGTGAGCACGTCTCCTGGGGGTTCAGGACGAATTGTCCGAAGTACCTGATCGAAACTTCTCGCGGGCATAAGGATGAGCGTCATACCGAGCCTATCGTCTTACGGAATGCCGATGCTCCCGGCAATGTGAGTTTTATGCCGCGGACCGGGGCGTTCAGCATTGAGGTGAGCGGGCTGGCGAAGGGCCTCAAGGAACTGCCGATTTTCGACGAGAGCGGCAGGAAGATACACACCGTTACCGTATCTGCACAGGGGACTGCGCGGCGCGAATTTGCGGCGGACAGATCGCGCCTGGGCAGTTTGTGGCGGCTGCATCTACCGCAGGCGCAGGCGACAATTCACGTAGATGGGCTGACGCGTTGGGAGAGCGGTGAGGCGTGGGAGAATCAGTCCCTGTGGACGCCGGATGTTTCGTCATGGTTCAAATTTCGTGAGAACCGGTGGCTGCTTGCGCCATACCGGCGGAACGTCTATGCGGAGGCCGGGGCCGAGGGGGTCGTGGAATTCAGGGTGCACAACAACAGCGCTGAATCGAAGCGGGTCAGGCTGGCTTTGGAGTTCGACAAGGGGGCGGTTTGGGATGCGGCATTGTCTCAGACGCGGGTGGAATTGGCCAGCGGCAGGTGGACGCCGGTGGTGCTGAGGTATAAGGCGCCTTCGCAGGGGATGCACACATGTTATGTGCGTGCGACGGCAGAGGATGAGGCGGCGTTTTCGACATGGTCGTCGCTGACCTTGAATATTGGTGCGGCGCCGGCGGAGTCGCGGCTGGCGCTGCCTCTCAAGTTGGAGCCTTATCGGCATGAGAATGAACAGTTCGGATACCTGCCGGACTATCCGCTGGATAATCAACTCTACTTTGATATGGGCAATCGGCCGTTTGTTGTTGCGCAAGATGGTATTCTGGCATTGCGGGATGGTAAGTGGGTGAAGACAACTCGTGCATATCGCGGGGACAATGGCAAGGTCATCCAGATCAGGCCGCTTGGCACAAAGATCGCTTTTGATACGGACAACGACGTGTATTTTCTGGGTCGTGACGGTTCTACGACACTTCTGTTTCACTCGCGGAATCACGGTGAGGATTTCGTTGCGTGGCCCGTGCCCGGTTCGGGAAGTTTCGACATGGAGCAGTTTTCCGGGCATAACGTCATCAGCACTCCGCCGCCTTTGGTACGCTTTTATCAAACGGCAAGAGACACCGAGCTGAAATGGCGGCGTATCAATGATCTTGATCTGATACTGCCATCCAAGGGGCGGAACGGTTCAATTGTCATGGGGGATCCCATCGTTGTCTCGCGAAAGTGCATAGGCCTTTCTGCGCATTCGGGGATACCGTCGAGCGTCATATCGCGCGGTGAGAAGGTACATGTTACATGGGGTGAAGCCACACTGCCCGAGGAAAACGTCTCTGGCGTTCCCACTTATGTCGCTACATACGACCGCTCGACCGGAACCCTTGGATCGGCGGCGCTTGTCGGGTATGGTCCGCCCGCGAACGACGTTCACAATTCGCCATGCATTACCATAGACAAAGACGGATTCCTGCACGTGCTGATCGGGACGCATGGGCGGACTTTCAAGTACATCCGGTCGCTGGCGTCCAACAGTGCCGGCGGTGGGTGGACGGAGGCCGAGGATGTGGGGGCCGGCCTGCGACAGACGTATGTGGGCATGGTGTGCGATGATAACGATACGCTGCATCTTGTGTTTCGCCTTTGGCTTACCGACGACAAGTATTTCCCTGCGAGCCATTACGCCAATCTGGCTTATATGCGCAAACGTTCTTCGGAGAAGTGGTCCGACGTCCAGCCTCTTGTCGTGGCTCCGTTCTCGGAGTACAGCATATTCTATCACAGGCTGACGATCGACAGAAACCATACTCTGTTCCTGTCTTACGATTACTGGTCGACGTTCTGGTTCTATCGAACCGATCACCGGGGCAGCCGACGAGCTCTGATGACGTCATTGGACCGGGGGGAGACGTGGCAACTTGTCCCGTCAACCAAATGGTTTAAGTGAAAAGGTATGCCGGCGATCTGCTTCTGTCCGGCCTGCGGCGCGGCAGCATCCCCGGCATTATTTGGAAGTTGAAAGCAGAACGCTATGTTAGCTGCGGGCGGAAATGACGAATAGCATAGTGTTCGTTTCTGTATTGTTTCGAGCGGGCAGGTGGAAATGGTGTTTCGCCGTCGGCGGGGTTGGGGTATAGTCATTAGAGAAGGTTGAATCGTCTAACCCGAACTTATTCTTGGAGAGAGATATGGCAGCGTTTGATGTTGTGGTGATCGGCGGAGGACCGGGAGGATATGCAGCGGCGATACGGTGTGCTCAGAGGCAGGCGTCCGTGGCGCTGGTAGAGAAGGGGGATATGGGCGGGACATGCTTGAACACGGGGTGTATCCCGTCCAAGGCACTTCTGGCGTCGGTGCATTTTCTGACGATGGCCAAGCATGCGAATTTGATGGGCCTGGAGATTGCGGGCGAGATCAAGGCGAACTGGGCGAAGATGCAGTCGCGGAAGGATGCGATTGTGATGGGATTCCGCAAGGGCGTGACGGGGCTGGTGCAGAGCAATGGGATAAAGGTCTATGGGGGACGTGGAATTGTGGGTCCGGGGGGCAAGGTGCGGATCGAGGGCGGCGGCGGAAGTGAGGAGATCGTGGCCAAGAAGGTGATTCTGGCGACGGGATCGGTACCGATTGAGATTGGGGCGTTCAAGTTTGACGGTAAGACGATAATCAGCAGCACGGAAGCGTTATCACTTACGGCGATACCGGCGTCGATGGCGATTATCGGCGGGGGCATAATCGGCTGCGAGATGGGGTGCGTTTATGCGGCGGTGGGGTGCAAGGTTACGATCATCGAGGCGCTTGACAGTCTGCTGCCGAATGAGGATGCATGGGTAGGGGCGCTGATGGTGAAGGAATTGAAAAAGATCGGCATCGAATCGATGGTCGGTCAGAAGGTTACGGCCGTTGAGACGACCGGCGGTGGGGCGAAAGTGTCATTGGCCGGCGGCGCGGCGGTGGATGCGGATAAGGTTCTGGTTGCGGTAGGGCGGCGGGCCGTGTGCGACAAGGAGACGGTTGACGGGCTTGGCCTTGCAATGAGCGGGCCTGCGATTGCGGTCAATGAACGAATGGAGACGAGCGCGCCGGGAGTGTATGCAATCGGTGATGCGGTGGGGACGACATATCTTGCTCATGGCGCCTTCATGGAAGCGGAGATAGCGGCTGCCAATGCCTGCGGCGCCGACGAAAAGATCGGGCCGTATCATATGGTGCCGCGGGCGGTGTATACGTTTCCGGAGGTGGCATCGGTTGGGCGGAGCGAGAAGAAGTGCGCCGAGATGGGAATAGAGACATACGTTGGCAAGGCGAACTTCCGTACCAACGGTCGGAGCGTAGCGCATAACGAGGGTGTCGGCGAGGTACGGGTGATTCGCAATACGGCTAACGACGAGATCGTGGGTGTTACGATGGCGGGGGCGACTGCTACGGAGATGCTTGCGGCGGCGCGGGCGATGATCGGAAGCCGGGAGAAGATTACGGAAATATGTTTTCCGCATCCGACCGTATCGGAGGTGCTTAAAGAGGCGTGGGAGGATGCTTTTGGGATCAGTTTGCATGTTCCGCCACGGAAGTGAAGTCAGAACAGAATTCGAGAATCTCAACTCGACGTTCAAAATCGAATGTTGGAAAAGCGCGGTGGTGTGATGGGAACATGGTTGCGTAGTGTATGCCTCATTGCGTGTGTTGCGGCTGCATCGGCGTACGCTCATTGGCCGCAGTTTCGCGGGCCGTTCGGCACTGGGCATGCCGCCTCCACAGAGGAGAAGCCGGCGGGATTGCCGCTGCATTGGAGTGAGGCGGAGAACATTCGCTGGAAGATTACGATCCCGCACCGGGGGTGGTCAACACCGGTTGTGATGGATGGGCAGGTGTGGCTTACGACGGCGACGTTGGACGGACGAGATTATTTCGTAATCTGTATCCATGCAGACTCGGGCGAGGTCCTGCTGAACAGGCGACTATTCCATTGCGACGATCCTGAGCCGTTGGGCAATAACGTTAATGGTTATGCATCGCCTTCACCGACGATTGAGAAAGGGCGGGCTTACGTGCATTTCGGCAGCTACGGCACGGCATGTCTGGATACGCGGACTTTTGAGGTGCTGTGGGAGCGGACCGATTTGCCGTGCCGTCATTACCGTGGGCCGGGGTCTTCGGTTATCCTGTTTGAGAAGTTCCTGATAGTTACGATGGACGGGGTGGACGTGCAGTATTTGGTTGCGCTGGACAAGGATACGGGCAGAACTGTGTGGAAGACAGATCGCACGACGGAATGGAACGATCTGGGTGAGGACGGCAAGCCGTTTGACAACGGTGATCTGCGGAAGGCGTATTCGACGCCGCTGATAGTTGACGTCGACGGCGAGACGCAAATGATCAGCATCGGGGCGCGGTCGGCTTATGGCTATGACCCGCGGGACGGGCGGGAGCTTTGGAAGGTGCGCTATCCGGGATTCTCGAATGCGGCCTGCCCCGTGTACGGGAAGAGTCTTGTGTACATCCTTACGGGCTTCGGGCGGACGGAGTTGTATGCGGTTGCCGTCGACGCACAGTGCGAGGGCGACTTGACCGATACGCATATTCGTTGGACGGCGAAGCAGACGCTGCCGCAGACTCCGTCGCCGCTGCTGGTGGGGGACCTGCTGTTCACAATAAGCGACGTGGGGATGTTAGTATGCTTCGATGCGGCGACGGGGGAGGTGATCTGGAAGGAGCGGCTCAAGGGCAAGCAGACGGCTTCGCCGGTGTATGCGGATGGGCGGGTGTACATCTTCGATCAGGACGGCAATGCGACGGTGTTCCAACCTGGGCGCACGTACGAACACCTTGCCGCCAACAGGCTCGACGAGGGATGCATGGCGTCACCGGCGGTTTCGGGCAAGGCCATCTTCGTGAGAACGAAGAGCCGCCTCTACCGGATCGAATCACGTTGACCATACAGGTTTGCCGTGCTACGGTAGGCATTGTGAATCATGTTTTGTACATCGTGTCGCTGGCGGTCTTCTGGGCGGGGCTGCCGATTCTTCTGTGGCTGCGGTTCTTTCGGTTCAGGGCCGTGCGTTGGCGGTTAGTTCTTTTCATCCTTTGCGTGGTGTCCTGGTTTTCCGTGAATGCGATGGTGTATTTCTACTTCGAGCACCTGAGCGACGTGGTTAACGGGTACGAGGGCAATCCGCCGGCCGAGTTGCTTGACCGCCTGCAGGCCGATGGGGCGGCTCGCGTTTTTGCCTTGATCTTTGGCTGGGCTTATGGGCTTTTCTATGCAATTCCATGGCTTGTGCTGTATGCGGTTACACGCGAGTTGATGGTGAGGTGGAACGGAACCAGATACACGAGGTCCGGGGATTCATGTTGACATTTGGAGGCCACCGGATTACACTATTCCTGCGGCGGTGCGGTAACCGTGTGCGCAGAAGCACACGGAGGTTGACGCTCATTTTGCCGCTTAGGCTGATCGGGAATCGGAGAAAGGTGGTACATATGAAAAGAGAAGTCTGCTCTGCTTTGTTGGTGTCGCTGTTGTGGGGGGGCCATTTCTTGCAGGCTGAGGTGGTGGTATGGCCTCTGCCGGAGTTGGTCGGACCTGTTGGGAGGCTGCCGGAGCCGGGAGTAGTCTCATTGGACCTGGGGTCAGCTTTCAGTGAGATTCATTCCATTCAGCTCCGCTGCTGGGGTAGTATTAGTCCGGGGTTGGGGTGCGGCGACGGCATCGAGAGGCCGGTCTGGCCGTACTATCATATTCCGGGCATTATTGAGTTTACAGTTGAACATCCGGCGATGGGCGGCTGCATGACGGAGGTCGGCCCTTACAACGACGGTTTTTTTGTTGAACAGTCTTTCGATTGTGCCGGCGAACCTGACTGGAGTATCCTTATGGATGGTCAGGCGGAGCTCATCTGGCATGTCAAGACGAACCTGGTTGTAGTCGGCGGTGTTACGTTGTTGCGTCCTGCGGCGAGTATTTACGAAGCGAGCCTGATTATTGACGGTGTGCTTGTGGGCGATGCCCCTGTCCTGGATGAGGTGGCCCGGCCTTTTCTGCAGGCTGGTTCGGTGTACACGATCACGTGGACGGATCCGCAAGGGGCGGGCGGCTGCGAGGGCAGTTACCTGCTCGATTACTCAGTTGACGATGGTGTGACCTGGTTTGTGATAACTGAGGCGCCCGTATCGGGCGGTTGTTCGTATGAGTGGGTGGTCCCGGCGTTGGATTCATGCGAAAGCCGTATAAGGATCATGCGTGCTGACGCCTTATGGCTGAGCGACACGACGGACGCATTATTCTGCATCTACCAATGCCAGGGACCAGTGGCAGGGGACTTCGACGGGAGTTGTTACGTTGACTTCAACGATTTTGCATATGTCGCAACGGGCTGGGGCGAAGACGGGCTTGGACTGGAAGACTTGATGATCTGGGCTGAGTCGTGGCTTGCATGCGGCAATCCTTTTGATCCACTTTGTCAACCTGGATTCTGAGGGTCGGCTGCGAATTTAAACCTGAGTATGGAGAACGCGATGGAATCTACTCCAAAGAAAAGAAACGGATTGACACGCCGGACGTTCGTCAGCGCCTCGGCTGGTTCTTTGGCAATACCTTGTCTAGTGCCGTGTTCCGTATTTGGTGCTTCTGCACCGAGCGAGCGGATTGTGATGGGGTGCATCGGCGTCGGCGGTATGGGCACGAACAACATGATGGGCTTGATGGCCAATGCCGACGTGCAAATGGTGGCGGTTTGCGATCCGGAGACGGGCAGCAACGAGTATGGGCACTGGTATAACAAGGGAGGTTGGTTAGGACGCGAGCCGGCGATTGAGCGGGTGAACAAGCATTATGAGGCCCAGCGGGAGGCGGGGACGTTCAATGGCTGCAAAGGCTACGTGGACTTTCGTGAACTGCTGGCCCGGTCGGATATCGACGCGGTTATGATAGCTACGCCTGATCACTGGCATGCGATTCAGGCGATAGCGGCGGCGCGTGCGGGCAAGCATATCTATTGTGAGAAACCGCTGACGCTTACGGTGGCGGAGGGTCGGGCGGTCGTGCGGGCGGCGCAGCGGGCAAACGTCGTATTTCAGACGGGAACGCACCATCGGTCGGCTGACGCTCATCTGCGGCACGTATGCGAGCTTGTACGCAATGGGCGGATCGGTCAAGTCAAGCGGGTGATTTCGCACATCGGACCCAATAACCGGACGTCGACAGCGAACAAGGGCGATTCGATGCCGATTCCGAAGGGGTTTGACTGGGAGACGTGGTTAGGACCGGCGCCTTCCGTGCCGTATCACAGGGACCGGACACACTATACTTTCCGGTTTGTGCAGGATTATTCGGGGGGACAGACGACGAATTTGGGTGTGCACGCGCTGGATATCGTGCAGTGGGCGCTGGGGACGGACCGGACGGGGCCGGTGGAGTTTGAGGATATGGGGTCGGAGTGGCCGACGGACGGGCTGTTCGATACGGCGACGAAGGTGCATTTTCGCGCGCGGTACTCCAGCGGAGTGGAGCTGATCTGCCAGACGAGCGACAGCCCCGTTATTGCCCGATTCGAGGGGACGGAGGGGACCATTGAGGCGACGTATAGTTCTTACAAGACGACTCCCGATACGCTGAAGGACTCGGTGATCGGGCCGAATGAGATTCGGCTCTATAAGAGCACCAATCATCATCGCAATTTCCTTGACTGCATCAAGAGCCGGGACGAGACAATCACGCCGGCGGAGGTGGGGCATCGCTCAACGTCGCTGTGCCTGGTGGCCAACATCGCCATGCTGCTAAAGCGAGCGATTCGCTGGAATCCGCAAACCGAGCAGATCGTCGATGATGAACGGGCTGCAAGGATGTTGAGCAAGCCGATGCGACCGCCGTGGCGATTGTAGAAGTGCCGGCAGATCAGCTTTGAGGCTTTCTTCTTCTGCTGAAGATTCTTGGGAGGCGGACGATTCTTCTGGCGGAGTAGGAGGCGGCTCGGCCGGCGGCTTTTGTGGCGTAGACGGCGCCATTTACGGGGGCTTTGATGCATGAGCCGATGGCGTTGCCGGTCTCGTCGAGGGCGACGGCAATTTTGTCCTTGAGGTCGACGGCGGCTGCGCCGGCGCGGGAGCGGATAGCGGGCCAGACATCCACCCAGAAAGTATTCTTCACATCGCCGTAGAATGCGGTGGCGCGATGGCGAAGGCTGTCCTTGGCCTGGCGTTCGTTCCATGTTCGAAATGCGCGGCAGCGGTCCATTGCGGCGTGGCCGACGATAGTTGTCATGAATCCGGCGCCGATGCCCTGAGCGATGTCATCGACAAACCGACCGATGCCCGGTACGTTTGAGCCGAGGCCTTCGATGAGGTTTTTGCCCATGTTTATGTAATTGACGGTGGCGATGACACGGACAATATCGGCATAAATGGTGAGTTGCTGGCGGAAACGGGGGCGGGCGTTGTATACGTGGATTATGCGGGTGACCATGACGAGGTTGCGGTAGAGGACGATGAGCAGGTCGGCGGCCTTGTAGGGGCTGAGCGTAACACCTACCATGACATCCCGCATTGATGCGCGAATCTGGCCCAGTGCGCGGGCATCGATCTTTTCCAGCAGGGGTTTGATGGCGGTTGCTTCGGCGAGATCAATGGCGGCAAGCAGTTTTTCTCGCTCGAGCCATGCCTTCCGGGCGATATTGAGGGCGTCAACGGCATCGGCGGCGGTCCGGCGGTCTTCTTCGCAGAGGCCCGGGTTATTTCGCAGACGGTTGAGATACCTGGCGAGGTAACGGGCATAGCGTCGAAGCTGAAGGGCCGATGCCTGCGCTGGGTCCCCGATGGGCGGGGGTATCAGCACGGGCGGCCTGGACACGAGGGCGGCGAAGAAATACCAGAAAACCCATATAGTCATGGACGCCAGAACAATGACGAAGACGTATGCGGCGGCAGGGTGGAAGTTATGCAGTGTCTGATATGCTCGGAGGACCTCAATGAGGAAGAAGAACGACAGTAAGCCGCCGATAATCCAGACGGCGGTAACCACGATTTTCCACCAGGTTCTTAGCATATTGGTCCTTTCGGTCGGCCCGACGGCCGCGCGTATTAAGTACGGTAGCCGTCCAACAGGGTTTGTGTTATGATTGTAGTCGATGAACGAGGCGATTTGTAACAGAAAATCCGGAGCGGCGGGCCTGGTTATCCGGGATTGCGGTTTGATGCCGTATGGGGAGGCACTTGCGCTGCAGCTTGAGCTGTGCGAGCGGCGGCAGGCGGATGCGGTGGACAATACGGTGCTTTTGGTGGAGCATCCGGCTGTGATAACGTTAGGAGCGAGGAAGACGGAGAATCGGCTCTTGACTGACCGGGAGCATCTGGAAAAACAGGGTGTTGAGGTAGTTAGCGTGGGGCGTGGCGGCGGGACTACGGCGCATAATCCGGGACAGATTATTGTTTATCCGATCATTAAACTCAAGTCTTTGGGATTGAGTATAAATGACTATGTGCGGCGGCTGGAGGCGATGGGAATCGAATTGTTGGATGGTTACGGGATCGCGGCAGGGCGGCGGAAAGGTTACCCGGGGCTGTGGGTCGGAGACGAAAAGATCGGCTCTATCGGCGTGCAAGTTAGGCGGTGGGTGACCATGCATGGACTGGCGATAAACGTGTGCAATGATCTGGGGGTTTTCGAGCACATTGTGCCTTGCGGGCTGGATGGGGTGCGGATGACGTCCGTGGCGGCGCTGTCGAAGGCTGAGGTGTCTATGGCGGATGTGCGGCTGCGGCTGAGGAGGCTCCTGGTGCGGGCGTTTTCATGTGAGGAGATGGTCAAGCATGAGTGTTGAGCGCAGACTACCGCAATGGCTGAAGCGGCGGATCGGTTCGGGTGAGACATTCGGGCGGACGGCGCAGACGGTTTCCGAACTGGGCCTGGAGACGATCTGCACTAACGCCAACTGTCCGAATCGGGGGGAATGCTGGGGGCGTGGTACGGCGACGGTTCTGATACTGGGTAACGTATGCACGCGGAATTGTCGGTTCTGCTCGGTTGGGACGGGTCGTCCTTTGCCTCCGGATGCGGATGAGCCAAGGCGCGTGGCAGAGCTTGCGAGGCAGTTGGGGCTGAAGTATCTCGTAATTACCAGTGTCGACCGCGATGATCTGGCCGATGGCGGGGCGGAGCATTTTCGCGACGTCATTGAGCGATGCCGGCAGGAGGTTGAGGGCTTGCAGTTTGAGCTGCTGGTTGGCGACTTCCGAGACTGCCAGGATGAGGCGATTGCTATTCTGGGAAAGGCGCTGCCCTTTGTGTTTGGACATAACATCGAGACAGTGCCTTCGCAGTACCCGCGGGTGCGGCAGGGGGGCGATTATGCGAGGTCTCTGCAACTTCTTGGAAAGGCTAAGGCTGCATGGCCGCACGTGCAGACCAAATCGTCGATAATGTTGGGTTTGGGCGAGCGAGAAGAAGAGGTGGTTCAGGTTTTACGGGATCTGCGCTCGGTGGGCTGCGACAGGATAGCGATAGGACAGTACCTTCGGCCGTCGAAGGATTCGGTTGAAGTCGTCGAGTATGTTACGCCGGAACGCTTCGCCTGGTGGTCCGATAAAGCGAAGGCTTTGGGGTTTGGCTGGGTTATGTCTTCGCCGTTTACGCGGAGTTCGTTTCATGCTGAACGTGAGGCTTGAGCTTGCCTCGTATCAGCGGTGGTGCATCGCCATTGTATTATCGGGCCATATGGCGTTGGGGGATAGGTGATGTTTTTTTCTTTATACCTTCCTTTCAGGGGCGCAGATGTTTCTTATGTTTTAAGTGTTTGCTGACTGAGTAATTATTAAGGGGGGTGAACAATGAGCAAGCTGGCGAATGGGACGCGCCATGGAGTGGCGATGATCCTGTGCATGGTTTTTCTTGCCGTCTTTTCATCGTTAGGCGTTTTGATGGCGCGGATTTCGGTGACCAACGCGCAGACGGCGCAGAACCATCGTTTGTCCAATACTGCGATCAGCGGGGCGTTTTCGGGTTTGGAACTGGCCAGGTACATAGTGGCCAAGACGTCCACGTTCAGTACCAGCCGCAACATCGTGAGTCCTGCGGAAGCCGGTGCGATCTGGGCTAATCTATCACTTGCTCTTTACACGGAGGCGCCCGGCGGTCTCACTGTAGCCCGTTCAGGAGCTTTCACCGATATGGGCGGACGCGGCGAAGAGATCGTTACAGACTGGGTCAATTATGGAGCTGCCGGTGAGCAACTGGCAATACGCTTTTATCGTTATGATGACGATCCCATTACGATCAACCTGAACACCTGGGGACGTAACGGGTCGGTGGCGCGGCAGGTCACTATGGGTTTCAGGATGGCCAAACAGGCGGAGGTCCTTAACTACGCCATCGTCAGCAGGGGTCGCATCTGGCTTGACCAGAACAGTATTGTTCACGGGCCTCTGTTCAGCACATGGAACCGACCTGAGATCGGGGCGGGCATTGAGACGTCCCCCGGGACGGCTGTCCTGGGCACCATTAATACCGTAATCTCTCATGAGGATTTTCAGGCCAACGGCATTCAAATGGAGACACTCGGCGCCAACGGCAACCCTATGTTTGAGTTCGGCGTCGCTGCATACGACAGTCAGGGTAACCCTGTGTCGGGCTATTATGGGCCTGTTGACGATCAGGGTTATCTGCTGGATTGGGATCTGAACCCTGTTTATGATGAAAACGGATATCGTATTGTGAGGGACAACGACAACCGCATCTACAGCGGTGACGATCTGATTCAAGGCTATCACGAAGATATTAATTATGGTGTGCCTTTCAGCGGCGACATGCCCGGGATGCGTCCTGAGGATTACGACACCAGCGAATACAAGCTGATGTGCAGCAACATCGGCACGCATGATTACACCGCCACAGAGTATTTTCCCCATGCCGAGGGAGACTACACGCAACCCCGCCCCAGCGGCGGCAGCTACCAGTACAGCCGCCGGGTGTACGAGAATAAGACCCTTGCTAATGTGCGCGTGCCTCAGGGGCGTCATGCGCTGTTCAGGAACTGCACTTTTGAAGGTGTTCTGTTCATAGAAACCAGATCAAATTACACGAATAGCTCCAGCTATACGAACAACATCAGGTTTGAGGACTGCACCTTCAACGGTGTTATCGTCACCGATGTACCCAGCAGCACGAACGATTCGAGCTGGTGGCGGCGCAATGCCTTGACATTCACCGGGGAATCCACATTTCAGAACACATCCACCATCCAGGAAGCCACGGTGCTGGCTCCCAATTTCAACGTTAATATCGGCAGCATCGCTCAGGTTGGCGACAACAGCAATAATATAATCAGGGGCGCCGTCGTCGGAGGCATAGTGGATGTATACGGCGATGCTGAGATCTACGGCACGATCATTTCCATGTACGACACCAGTGCGCACACGAGCGGCTATATCACGAACATAGGCGACCGCGAAGATGGGGGCAGCGAGTCTTTTGGCAATATTACAGGCGAAATAAGCATTACACCCAATCCTGACCTTCTGCTGCCCAGCGGCATAACGACGCCTATCACAATCAGTCCAATAAGAGGCACTTATAACGAAACACTGTGTGGTCAGTCGATCTGACAAACTAACTTTTATTCATACGGGAGAAGAAGATGAAAACGAAACTGGCGCTTGCAGTGTTGCTGATTGCTGTCGTCTGCATGTGTTTCATGTCGACTTCAACGATGGCCGGTCCTCTTGGCATGATTCTGGTGAACGATGATGGCGACATCGGAGGCGGGCCTGCGGAATTTACGCCCATGTTTCTAATGGCGGAAGACGCGTCCGATGGTGAACCTGCCGAGTAGCGAACAGCATTTGGCTGAAATGCCGTCTGGATCATCATTGATGCAGACGGCATTTCTATGCGCTCGAGTCTTAATAGAATATTCACATATGCCTTGCTAACAAATTTCAGATTACGTCGAGCGTGTTATTATAGGGTGTGCCTGTTATTTTGTGTAGATTTTGTGTGTTTTACCCTTTTCTTGGGAGTGGTTTTTTGGTATGATTTACCTGTGAAGCAGCCGCATCCTGAGTTGCGGCAGATCAAGTTCTATGGGGGTGACTGATATGTGTCAAAATGAACATACAAGAACAGCACGGCGTCGCGGGATGGTAATGCTTCTGTCCCTGATCTTCGTGGCGTTGTTTTCTTCAATGGGCCTTGCAATGCTGACTATGTCATCCCGCAACGTTCGAGTTGCCGACAATCATCGTGAAGCCACTCGCGCCTTCGAGAGTGCTTTGTCGGGTATGGAAGTAATACGATACCACATGAGCAAGGTCTCTATGCCCGGCACGACGCCCTTGGCGAATCGTTTCGCGGTTGTGCAGAGCCAGCTTGCAGCCAGTATGTCGCTGGATGAGGACATCACTCTGTGCGAATCCGAGGGCACGTCTTTTGTTGCGGAATTACAGCCCATTAATAATGAGCGGTTTCGTATCCAGGTAACCGGCTCTGCCGGCGGCCTGGCTCGCGTCGTAGGTGTCAATTACACGTTTGGCGTGCGTCAGGAAAGTGTGTTTGACTTTGGCGTAGCTACCAAGGGTCCCCTGCAGCTTTCCGGCAACATCCAACTCGACGGGACAAATATTGCCGTCGAAGCGGATGTGTATATCGAGAGCGAAAACGACACCGATGTTTTGTCGATCATAGGTAATTCACAGATAGCGGGTGATGTGAAGGTGACGAACCCTGACGGCGTAGTCACTCTTCAAGGTGGAAAGGCCGGCATCGGTGGTGAAACGGGTCAGGCGGCCATTGATAATCACGTGACTACGGGCGTGGCGCCCACACAATGGCCTGTGCCCAACACGAGCCATTTTGAACAGTATTTAAGCGGTCAGGTGATTGACGCAGATACTGACCTTAGCACAAATACGACCTATACCAACGTCCGTATCGCCGCGGGAACCAATCCTCATTTTTCCGCCAATACGAACATCAATGGCGTGCTATTCATCGAAACTCCCAACGTGGTGGTATTCTCGGGCAATTGCAGCATTACCGGCATGGTTGTGGGCGACGGCAGCATGTATGATGACTCCGGTACAAACCAGTTGATATTCCTTGGGACGGTTGACAGTCGTTCGGTTTCCGAACTGCCCTCGAGTAGCGAATTTGACAGCCTGCGTGAGGAGACTGGTACATTTGTGATGGCGCCTGGCTTCAAGGCGGCGTTTGGGGGCAACTTCGAGACATTCAACGGCGCCATAGCCGCTAACGGGATTGAGTTCTTTGGCAACGCGGGTGGGACGATCGCCGGTTCGGTGATCAACTATGCAGAGACACCCATGACGCTTAGCGGCAACAGCGATCTGTTCTTCAACCGTTCGGGTATCACCGAGGTTCCCGCTGGCTTTGAACCCGAGATTGTTCTGCACTATGATCCTTCCTCTTATACGGAACTGGCATATTGTCAATTGTGATGGAAACAGGTCATAAGAAGAGAAGATAGTCTAAGGGGGGCTAATAATGAAGACGGTAAGAATCAGCTTTTGTGTTCTGGCAGCGGTAATCTGCTGTTCGGCTGGTGCTACAACGTTTTATGTGCCCGCGGATGGCACTCTGCAGCAAGTAATAGATCGCCCCGATTGTCTGTCGGGCGACCAGATCGAGATTGCGATGGGGACGTATTCAGGTCCCGGTTATCTCAATGTCGATTTCAGGGACAAAGACCTTGTCGTGCGCAGCGTGGACCCTGATGATGCCGCAGTAGTTGCGGGCACTGTGATCGATTGCGCAGAGGTCGGTCGTGCGTTCGTCTTCCAAGGCGGGCAAACGAGTGCGGCACATGTGGCGGGCTTGACCATTGTCAACGGCAAAGGATCGCTTGGCGGGGCTGTCTATATCAATAACTGGAGCACTCCCACGATCAGCCGTTGCGTGATCCTTAATTGTGCTGGCACCCTGGGAGGTGCGATTGGCATTGCCAACGCTTCGCCCATGATTGAGAAATGTCAATTAGGCGGCAATACTGCCAGTGCCGGCGGAGGCGCCGTCTACATAAGCGGCGGCAGCGCGGTCTTCAAGAATTGCATTATGAACAACAATACTGCTCCTCGAGCAGGGGCGATCTACAGTCAGAACGCCGGCAATCCCGTGATATCGCAATGCACGATCACAGACAACTCCGGCGGCAGCGGGGGCGGTGCGATCTGGTGCTATGGCGGCAGCAACATGATTATCAACGGGAGCATCTTCTGGAACAATACAGCGACTACCGGAGCGGAAATACTCGTGGGCGGTGCGGGGCAGGCAAGTGTCGTGGATCTGTCGTACTGCAACGTTCAGGGACTTTCCAGCGACGTAGCGATATACAACCCCAGTACGTTGTCGGGCGTTGGCAATATTGATGTCGAGCCCTTATTCGTTGAGGGTAACTGGCGATTGTCGGAGGAGTCGCTGTGCAGAGACGCGGGTGATCCTGATTACTCGGTATTAGCGAGCGAGATAAAACGGCCTTCCGTCACTGGCGAAGAAGTCGAGGCCGACTTCTACGGCAATCCCCGTGTATGGGGCACGGCGGTTGATATAGGTGCGGCAGAATACTTCGTCGAGGAGGCCGGCGAGGCCTTGGAGGCTCGGGTGCGGTTGTGGCCCAAGGTTGTCAACCTGAGCGGCAAACAGAATTTTCTGTTTTGTACGATTAAGATAGAAGGCTGCGAATCCGAGCAGATTGACTCCGACAGCATTCTGATGGAAGGCCTTTTGGAGCCTGTATGGACCAAGAAGTTCAAGTGTGTCAGAGAACTTGTGGTGCGTTTCGATATGCAGGAGGTGGCAGCGATGGTAATGGATGATCCTTCGGATACGCTTGTGCTCACGGTAACGGGATCGCTTCTGGATGGTACGCCCTTCGCCGGCTCGGATACCTTGAAGGTGTACAGCAGGCCCAGGCATCCTTTGGGTAAAGACATCCTTAAGGCCAAACAGATGATTCAGGCCAAGGCGGCGGCCCGTGCCAAACAGGTCATTCAAACCCAGGCGGCACAAGCCAAACAGAATCAGGCGTGCGCAAATAGCAGCAAAGGCAACAGTACAGGCAAATAGTCTGATGATAGAAGTCCAGCGCGCGCATTAAGCACGCGTAAGAGTTCAAGACCTATGCCCGGACGGCGATCAGCGTCGTAAGGGCATGGGTCTTTTCATTTATGTAATCGCCGCTTACCTGGGCTCGCCAAGCCGTCGGATGACGGCTCTTGACCAGCGAATCGATCTGATCTGAGCCGCCATAAGTAGAATGACGACGATGAGCCACAAACCTACGAAACGACCCATGTAGAAGACGCAGTCTATGACAGGCCCGTCACACCTGGCGATCTGAGAGCACAGTAATTCGGTGGGTGTGTATATGGCGCCTACTACAGTATGAGGCAGGCAGACCTGCCAGGGGATGATCAGCACAACCAGCAACAGCGACTGCACGAAAGCACGTGCAATGTGGTTGATGCCTCCGAGTCGGCCGGCGATCGAGATCTTCAGGGTGATAAGCAGGCTAAGTGCAAAGAGGATGACGGACAGGAAGAGGATGTAGTTGAGCGTAGCGATAACCGTGATCATGTCGCGGCATGTCGGGTTCTTGACAGCCTCGACAATTGCATTGACGTCGAATGCGGCGGCCAACTTAACACCGGTTAGGTTGCATCCGCCGCAGAAGCTCTGGGCGAGGGGTTCAGTATCGCCGGAAACGGCTGCTGCGGCAAGCGCCACTACGGGCGCATCTGTCAGCATCTGCTCGGGGGCCTTGAAGGCGGCGGGTCGGACGGCTTCAGGGCACGGGCAGTCGGCAGTGTCGATGCAGCCTGTGTAATTAAGCCAGAAGATGGTCTGCAGTCCGACAAGGCATATCAAAGCCAACCAGAACATAAGGTTCTTGAAAGACCTGAAGGCCGCGACCGCTTCCAGACAGTCGGCGCTATCGAGACTTGTGGTGGTTTTCTGGTCTTCATTCATCAATCCATCTCCTATAAGGGTAGAATTGTGTAGACTCTACCGCCAATTTTATATCGGCATAAGCGCAACACTAATGAACAAGTAATGAGTCCTCAAAACGAACATTATAATCGAAAAGCGCATATTTTCAAGGGTCCTCTGCCGTGCGATGGGCCGGGGGCAAGAAGTTTCCGGCAGGCAAGTATTTTTCTTGCAAAGGTTTGGCGGCTTTCTATACTTCTATACTTCTTGAGAAAACGGCGTTACTGATACAAAAAAAGGTGGCAGAATGAATCTTGTAAAGTGGATGCGCAAGAATAATCGCAAGATAATGGCGGTGGTCGTTGTGCTGATCATGATCGCTTTTGTTGGCGGGTATGGGCTTCAGCAGGTTCTGAGCAGGCTTGGAGGCGGTCCTGGAGGTATTGCGGGGTACTACCTGGACAATCAGCGTATCACAGGTCAGGATATTGGAACGGCCAACACAGAACTGAAGGTTCTGCGATCTCTATTTGCCGCCGAGATGCTTCGCTACCGTCAGACCATATTTGGGTCGCCGGATTTTAAGGCGAGGCTCCTGGGCCAGCTTCTGTTTCCTGATGCTCAGTCGGCCGCAATGACCAGTGCGGAGATGTATCAGGCAATGGCACAAGGTCAACTGGAGGTAAGTGGCCGCCAAATCGATGAATTCTTCGAGCAGGCACGGGGCCGCAGCGAGATTTACTGGATTCTGTTAAGGGCTGAGGCGCGTCGCGCCGGATGCGTCGTCAGCGAAAGTCAGGCGAGAACGGTGCTTGCAGATATAGTCCCTCAGATAGCGCGGGGGGCGAGTGTTGCGCAGCTTCTCGACGGGGTTATCAGCACTTACCATATGCCGGAGCAGCGGATATTGCGGCTGTTCGGTGACTTCCTGGGGGTGATGACATATGCGAACGTCGTGACCAGCACTGAGTCTGTTACGACGGGCGAGCTTCGGGCGCTTGCCGGACGCAGTGGAGAGAAGCTCAGCGCGGAGCTGGTCAAGTTCGCCGCGGCGGACTTCATAGCTGATCAGAACGAGCCTTCGGAGGAAGCGCTTGCGGCGCAGTTCGAACGGTACCGGGAAATTCCCGCCGGACAGATCAGCGACGACAATCCTTATGGATTCGGGTATAAGCTTCCGGCGCGTGTGCAGTTGGAGTACATGGTTATCGAGAAGGAGCAGGTGGAATCGCTGATCAAGCAGCCGACGCAGGAGGACATGGAACGTTACTATGCTCGGAATATCTCACAGTTTCAGGAGGAAATCAAGACTGACCCGTCGAATCCTGATTCGCCGAGCAAAACGGTTTCCAAAAGATATGCGGAGGTGGCCGAACAGATCAAGGGCATATTGATTGACGAACGAACGGATCGTATGGCGAACCTTATCATCAATGATGTGATGGAGCAGGCTGAAGCGGGCTTCGTCGAGCTGGAAATGGACAAGGCCACGGCAGCGGATCTGCAGGCGCACGCCAAAGACTATGTGGCGGCGGCTTCGAAGGTCGGCCAGCAACACGGATTGACGGTGCATACGGGCAGAACGGGCATGCTGAGCATGGCCAATTTGTCGGGTGACCGGCGTCTTGGGATGTTGTCGGTGGAAGGGCCGAGCCGCATGCCGGTGGGTTTGCCGAAAATCGTATTTGCAGTTGACGAGTTGAATGTTACCACGCTTGGGCCGTTCGAGGTACAGCGGCCGCGGATGTGGGAGAACATTGGTCCGCTGCATGACCGTTTCGGATCACTGCTGGCGGTGGTTCGTGTAGTAGGCGCTGCCAAGGCCGAGCCACCGGCGGACATCGACGTGCGTTATAGTGTCCGAGGGCCGGTTTTGGGCCCAAAAGACGAGAGTGAAGCAGCGGTTCACTCGGTGCGGGAAAAGGTAGCCGATGACTGCAAGCTGCTGGCGGCAATGGATGCGGTGCGTGCAAGGTCAGAAGAGTTCGTTCGACTGCTTTCGGACAAGAGCTGGACGGAGGCGGTTGATAAGTACAATGAGGTTTTCGCGAACAACGGCGAAGATAGCGGCCTGTTTGCTGCGAGTATGCGGCTGCGGAGCGAGAAGCTCAGCAATCGCATGAGGATGTCGGAGCGGGATATCGAGCAGATGCAGGAGCGCTTCGCCGACATGCCCATGGCGGCAGGTTACATCAGGAATTCCTTGGAATCCAAGCGTCTCAACGACCGGCTGTTCGCGATGCTGGGCGATGAGCGGATGGAGGTTAAGGACATTCATGCGGTAATAGCATTCGAGCCGGGGGCGGCTTTCTATGTCATAAAGGACATTTCACGCACGCCGGCGTCACAGGAGGATTACCAGCAATCCAAGGCCCTGCGCGCCTTGAGCATAGATCTGACGCGTTCGCAAAGTCTGAGTCTGATCCATTACAAACCTGACAATATCCTCGAGCGAATGTCGTTCCGCTGGGCGGAGCGGGAAACCGATGAGGCGACGGAGACGTCCAAGCCGCAGGAGGCTGCTCTCTGATGTCGACGCAGAAGAAACTGGATCACGGTCTGCTTCTGGTCGTAGTGGGTCTTGCGGCCTGGGCTCTGCCGGGCGCGGGGCACTTCCTTATAAAGGAGCGGCGTCGCGCGATAATAATCTTTGTGACCATTGCTGCAACTTTTTTGATCGGATTGCAGGTTGGTTCAATTGGTGTGATTGATCCGGTAGGGGCCAAGCCCTGGTATATTGCCCAAATGCTTGCCTCGCCGGCAGTGGGCCTGGTGGGACATGTTACGGAGACTTCTGTGACTGAGACAGGGCAGCGCAGGTACGAAAGCTACGGCCGCGCCAGTGATGTGGGGCAGATATATACAAGTGTTGCCGGTTTGCTGAATTTGTTGTGTATACTCAGCGCCGTGTACATGGCGTATTGCGGGCGGGGTGAAATGATCGGGGAGGAGGAACATGACGACTGAATGGTGCCTGGCGGCGATTGCGTTTATCGATCCGATTCACATTCCGACCGATCCGACGTCGATGCTTTGGATGTTCCCGCTGCTTCTGGCGATCGCGATTGTGTACAAGGCGACCAAAATGCGGGTTCTGTTTCCGGGAAAGTTCGTGAAAGAGGTTGCGATTCTTTTCGGAACAATCAGCGCTTTCATGGTGTTCCTCGGCGTGGCAATGATTGTGCTGGTCAAGCTGATTACCGAATAGCGTCTTCGGCTTCGATCAGATCGAGACGGACGAGCGCATTTCTTGCGGCCTTCTGTTCGGCTTCTTTCTTCGTGACGCCCCACGCGCTTGCGAATCGCTGACGGCCGATCACAACGGCGACTTCAAAACATTTGTTGTGGTCTGGTCCCTTTTCGTCGAGCACTTCGTAAATTGGCGTTTCGCTCTGCATCTGCTGTGCATGCTGCTGCAATAGCGATTTGAAATTCTCCTGGTGCTGCTGGGCGTCGGCCTTTTCAATGAGAGGACCGAAAACCCGCAAAATGAATCTTTCGGCGGGCTCGAAACCGCCGTCGAGATATATGGCCGCAATTACTGCCTCGAGAATACCTGCGGCTATCGAGCCTGACATAGCCCTTGTCTTGTCAATGCCTTTACCTACATGTGCGAAATGCTGCAGGCCCATATCGGCGGCGAGTCTGGCGCATGTCTTTCGGGAGACGAGCATGCTCTTGATCTTGGTAAGATCTCCTTCAAGGTAATCGGGAAATCGTGAAAAGAGCGTTTTGCAGATGACCAGGGCGAGGATGGAGTCTCCCAGGAATTCGAGCCGCTCGTTGCTGAGCAGGCGCGAATCGGCCAGTGATGAATGGGTAAGGGACTCTGATAGCAGCGATTGGTCCCTGAAACGATAATCCAACAGCTCTTGGAGCTGTTCGCGTGTCTGGTCGTTCATGTGTTCGTTTGTCCCGTAACTGGTCGGGGCAAGCAG
>Ga0334882_1001228_pt1 | contig 31732 bp, 23 predicted proteins | sample GraSluR1_MG_5_FD_207226 | JGI IMG/M metagenome (GOLD analysis project Ga0334882, IMG submission 207226) | Sludge microbial communities from methane-producing bioreactor in Wageningen University, Netherlands - Granular Sludge_15_04-R1 | ecosystem: Engineered > Bioreactor > Anaerobic >... | reverse complement strand
GATGACGGGCATAGCCATCGACGGGACATGTGGGTCGATGAGAAGACGAATGTCGCACATCTCTATGTGCTGGACTTACCGATGCGCATCGGGGATGCCGTGATCCGGATGGCGGGGATCGGCGATGTGTACACGGAGCGTGAGCACCGGATGAAGGGTTATATGCGTGTGCTCTATGACGATACCCTCACTTACATGACCGAGCAGGGCTACGACGTCTCGATGCTCTTCGGCATCCCGGATTTCTACACCAAGTTCGGCTATGCCGTCTGCCTACCGCAGTGCACGTTCACGATCAAGACGCGGGATGCCGAGGCGGCGGCGGAGCTGATCACGACGCGTGAGCCCAGGCCCATCGGCGAGGACGATATGGGCGCGGTGTTGGCGCTCTACGCGCAGGACAACGCTGGACGCACAGGCACGCTCGTGCGCCCCGCTGAGCGGTTCACCACCTTTGGGAAGGGGACCTACTGGGGGGTACGCGCCGAGACGGCATTGTGGGAGGATGCGAACGGCGAGTTCCTGGGGTATGCTGTCTGGGACAAGCGACCTACCGAGGTGAAGGTGGCCGAAGTGGGGGCCTGGAACCCCAAGCTCTTCCCGACCCTACTGCGGACGATGGCAGCGCAGGCGGTCGAGAAGCGGTGTGAGGAGATTACCTTCTATCTGCCCCCCGGCCACGCCTTTGCCGAGTTCGCGCAGCGGTTCGGTATCACGTGGCAGATCACCTACCCGCGCCACTCCGACGGCATGATGCGCATTCTGAACCAGCCCCCGCTCTTCGAGAAGCTACTGCCGGTGCTGAACGGGCGGCTGGCGGCGCGGCCTGGTGTGACGCTGCCTGATGCGCTGGCGTTGGAGACGGAACTCGGTGTCACAACGCTGGCCTTCGAGGGAGAGAGGGTGGGGCTGGGGCACGCGGCTGAGGCAGAAGTGCGGCTCTCCCTCTCGCAGGACAAGCTCATGCAGCTGGCGATGGGCTATCGCAGTGCGCGGGATCTGCTGAGTGCTGAGGACGTGCGCGTCTCGGGCGCGGTATCCTCCGGCAAGGAAACGCTGCTCCCGGTTCTGGAGGTGCTCTTTCCCAAGGGGCTGCCGTTCGTCTGGACGGCGGATCACTTCTAGGCGAAGACAACGATCAACGACATAGGAGGCATCTGATGAGAGTATTGGTTACCGGGGGGACCGGTGCCGTCGGGCGAGAGGCCGTGAAGCGGCTGGTCGCGCACGGTCACGATGTCACGGTCATCGGAAGGACGGCGGATCTGGACATTCCAGGCGCAGCTTACCGGCAGTGTGACATCGTCGATTTCGACTGTCTCACCACGTGTTTACAGGGGATGGAGACGGTAGTCCATCTCGCCGCGATTCCGAACCCGGGCCTCGGCACCGGCGAGGCCATCTTCCACGTCAATGACACGGGCACCTTCAACGTCTACCGAGCTGCCGCCAACGCCGGGATTCGACGCATCGTCAGCGCGAGCTCGATCAACGCCCTGGGCTACAACTTCGGGACGAAGCGCTTCCGGCTGCAGTATTTCCCGATGGACGAGGCGCATCCCAGCTATACGACGGACCCCTATTCCTTCTCGAAGCAGATTATGGAGGAGATCGGCTACTACTTCTGGCGCCGTGAGGGGATCTCCAGTGTCTTCCTGAGGTTGCCCGGGGTGTACGAGGTCACCGAAGAGAACGAGGAGCGCATGGTGGGCTGGCGCACGCGGACCATAGAGACCTATCAGGAGCTGCTGGAGAAGGCGGAAGACGAACAGCGCGCGATCGCGCAAGAGGTGATCGCGCAGCACGACCGGCTGCGCGCTGAGCGCGCCTTCGAGTACGGAGCAACTCGGCTCAATTACCGTGAGCTGCCCAACGCGCGCATGATGTTCGGGTACAGCAATTTCTGGGCCAGTATCGATGCCCGGGACTCGGCTCAGGCCATCGAGTTGGGGCTCACTGCAGACTATGAGGGGAGTCATCCCCTATGGGTCAACGATAGCCACAACTCGGCGGGCGTGCCGACGCAGCGGTTAGCTGAGCTTTTCTATCCCGAGGTAGAGCTGAAGCGACCGCTGCTAGGTACCGAGAGCCTGGTGAGCATCGACAAGGCGCGCGAGCTGCTGGGGTTCGAGCCGGAGTATTCGGTCAGCCGTTGGTACGACTGACGGCGGCAGACCGGACCAATCGACAGATCCGCAGTTGGACAACTGGGCAGACCACCTTCGAGGGCCTGCCCAGTTGTGTGGTTGGTGATGAGCGGGCGCGCGCTTCAGCATCGCCAGCAGCAGTTGGTTACCGGTAGATGAGGTCGAGGATGCTGTCACTGCGCAGACGCACGGTCTGGCCGTCGACACGCTCGACGCCCGGCTGGGCCTCGGCGGCATCGGCGACGTGGGTGTGGAAGAAGCGCTTCTCGAGGATGTAGGGAGGATCCCAGACGAGCGGGGCGATGGGGTCGACTCGGTGGCCTTTGAGGGCCTCGCCGATGCGCGCGCGGATGAGCTCACGCGAAGCCTCTTTGGAGAGGGTGATGGCTGAGGTCCTGCTGAGACCCTGCTTGACCGCCGCGGTCGTCACGCCGGGGATCAGCGCCTCGATCTCGTGGCACGCTGCGTGGTCGCCCGACAGGAAGATGACGGGGAGACCCAGGGCGCCACAGTAGAGGGCCCACTGGGCGATCTCGCCGATGGGTTGTCCGTTGAGTTTGTAGGTATCAATGGTCGCGCTGCTCTGGGTGTGCGCGAGGTTGCCATCCGAGACGCCTGCCATCGCATGCTGCCCGATGATGACCGAGACGTCGTAGGCTCGGTAGATGGTGTCTCGAGTTGGCTGAGGAGCGAGCGGGCGACCGTGCATGAGCTTGGCCCGTGGATGGAGATCTTCGAACCAGACGCCGCCGGGGCCATGCATATCGAGGACCAGCACCTCGTCTGCACCGGCCTCGAGGAGGCCGTCCACTGCGGCATTGATCTCGGCAGTCAGCAGCCGCTTGGCGGTCTCGTAATACTTGCCGCTCGAGTAGGAGTCCTGTTCAAAGGTTACGACCCCGGCGACTCCCTCCAGATCGGTCATCATCAGAACCTTCATCTCTACGCCTCCTGACGCGGCCTGGCGCCGCATTCGTGGGTTCCTATCCCTCAAGTATAGGCGTGTCTTCGGTGGATCAAAGCGGTTGGGCACCTGACTTTTCCTCTGATCCTTTCCTGGTATCCTTGTCTCAGCACAGGCCGGGACAGCCTCCCGGCCTGCGCTGTGGACTAGGCCCGCGTGATCTCAGCCGGCGCTTATGTCGATAGTTTGGGTTAAGATGATCCGCCCCTATGGGACCTAGAGGAGTGTGCTATGACGTTAGTGAGACCGATGACCGCCCTACGTTCTGCCGGTTCGGCAATTCGACTGGCAGCGAAGGGGTTCGCGATCGGCGCGGCCGGCTTGATTCCCGGTGTCTCCGGGGGGACGCTGGCGCTGGTGCTGGGGATCTACGAGGATCTGGTGGAGGCGATCCGGAAGGCGTCCGACCCCGAGACGCTCAAGGCGTTGCTGGGGCGGCGGTGGCGCTCACTCACCGAGCGCCTCTCGTGGCAGCTGTTGCTGCCGGTGGGCCTGGGTGCGCTCACCGCGGTGGTCACGATCAGCCACTTTATGGAGCGGCTGTTGGAGACCTATCCGGTCCAGGTGGAGGCGTTCTTCCTTGGCTTGGTCGCGGCATCCATGGTCGTCGTCGCCCGCAAGGTGCACCGGTGGTCCATTCGCCTTGTCGCGGGCTTTGCGCTTGGCACGGCGGCTGCGCTGTTGCTGATGGACCTGACACCTGCGGAGACACCCAACACGCTGTGGATGCTCTTCCTGAGCGGTGCCGTGGCGAAATGTGCGATGGTGCTGCCGGGAATCTCGGGCGCCTTCGTCCTGGTTATCTTCGGTCAGTATCAGTACGCCCTTTCCGCTGTCACGCAGCGCGATGTGCTGGGTGTCTTGATGATCCTGGTGGGCGCGGTCGTCGGTTTGGTGACTTTCGCGCAGGTGTTGGGCTGGCTGTTCAGGCGTCAGCGGGATCTCACCCTAGCGGTCCTGGGGGGACTGATCCTCGGATCCCTCTGGAAGCTCTGGCCCTGGCGCGAGGCTGTCGAAGGCCCCTCGGAGTTGTTGGCCAAGGAAGTCAATGTGCTGCCCGGCGCGTGGACGCCCGAGGTGACCGTTGCTGTCGTGCTGGCCTTAATTGGGTTTGTGGTGGTGGTGACGTTGGGATGGGATCGACGGACGGAGACGGAGCACTAGACCGATCATCACGGGGAGAGACATCGCATGCACTTCTACTTCATACGACACGGACAAAGTGAGAACAACCTGCTCTGGGCAAACGGCGACTCCTACGAGGAGCGGGTCGCGGACCCGGCACTGACCTCAGCCGGTGAGCGCCAGGCCGAGCTTGTAGCACGCTTCCTGGCGGCACCGGGTATCGCGGATGCGTCCCGCGACGCAGAGGTGCAGGATGTCGAGGGCTTCAACATCACCCACATCTACTGCAGCTTGATGGAGCGCGCCGTGGCGACGGGGCACAAGATCGCCGAGGTGCTGGACCTCCCACTGTATGGCTGGACGGACATCCACGAGACCGGTGGCATGTTCCTCTACGACGAAGCGACCGACACGTATACGCCCCAGCCGGGGCGCAGCCGCAGCTATCTGCTGGCGCACTATCCGCGGCTTGTCCTCCCCGACGAGGTGACCGAGGCCGGCTGGTGGAACCGTCCGTTCGAGCCGAAGGAAGCGCGTGCTCCGCGCGCCAAGCGGGTGGTGGAGGAGCTATTGGCCCAGCATGGGGGCACGGATGATTGCGTCGCGTTCGTGAGCCACGGCGGTTTCTTCAACTACATCGTGCGCGAGATGATCGGCCTGACCGGATCTGATCCTGAGCCGGGCCCCGAACCATCGAACGCGCAGCGGCTGTGGTTCGCGGCGAACAACGTATCGGTCACGCACGTGCTGTTCGCCGAGGATCGGCGCGTGGTGATGTATATGAACCGCGTCGACTTCTTGCCGCGCGATCTGATCACGTAGATCGACGATGCCGCTCCTCGACTGTCGCGAAGATGGCGAGCGCGTCGGCGACGTCCTGATCGTTCCATGCCTCGTGGATCATCAGATTGAAGTGGTCTGCGATGGCGGCGTGGGCATTGGGGCAGGGGAAGGTGCGATGGGGATCCCCCTTGTAGTCCGGGCTCGTCCAGGGATAGCCGCTGCGTCCGAAGACGCGGCGATGGACGAACCAGTCCATCGTGTGGGGTAGGGCGGCGGAGTAGTCGGCCATAACGGGCAGCCCCTCGGCCATCAGGGCCTCACAGAAGGCGGTCTTGTCGGTGGTCACCGTGGGGTCGGGCCGGAACCGCAGGCGGAGGAACCAATAGCTGGGCTCAGTGCCTGCGACGAGCGCCGGGGGGGCGACGCACTGCAGATCCTGGAGACCCTCCACTAGGGCGTCGACGATGGCCCGCCGCCGTGCCACGAAGCCGGGCAACTTGTGAAGTTGGACGCGCCCGATGGTCGCCGCCAGGTCATTGAGGTTCAGGTTGAGCGAGGCCATGACGTTGGTGCTGCCCTCAGGCAAGAAAAAGGGTTTGCCGCGGTCTGAGGCGCGGCGAATGGCGTGATAGAGCGTTTCTTTGCGGGTGAAGACCAGGCCGCCCTGGGCGCCTGAGCTGTGGTGCTTGCCCCCCATCGTCGAAAAGACACCGATGTCGCCGAAGGTGCCGACGAGCCGACCGTGAAGCCGGGCGCCGTGGGCCTGCGAGCAGTCCTCGATGACGGGAATGCCTCGGGAGCGGGCGAGCTCCACGATGCTGGCGATGTCGGCGGGTTCGCCCGCGATGTGGGGCACGATGATGGCCGAGGTGCGGGGCGAGAGCAGGTCTAGAACCTGCTCGGGACCGGTGTTGAAGCTGCCGGGTGCTGTATCGGCGATCATCGGCACGAGGTTGAGCAGCGGGATAGGCATCAGTCCGCCGGGGTCGGTAACGGCGCCGACGATGACCTCGGAAAAGGGCTCGAGGTCGAGGGCGCGCAGGGCGGCGTAGATGCCCGCTGTGCCGGAGCTAACGGCGTCAGTATACCCCCCACCGTCCGCGCCCATCAGGTAGGCCGAGAACTCGCGGCAGTAGGCCGCCTCCTCGCGCCCGTTGTAGCCCGGTGCGTTGCCGGTCTCAATGGCTTCGGACAGGAGCGCTGTCACAGCCGCCAGCTCCTCGGCGCCGATATGCCCACGTGCAGGAAAGGACATCCTGCGCACGCCGGTTCGATCGCCGCAGCCGTGATGGCCTGCTCTGTCCCTCGGATGGTCCTCGTCCTCTCTGCTCATCCGTGCGCTCATAGAGCCTCGCTCACTCCGTCTTCGTGATCTTGTTCAACATCCTGGGATTCTCAGTATCATACCCTTTGGCCTTGGTGAGGTGGTAACAAAAGAGCTGTCCGGGAACGATGGCCACCAGGGGGCTGAGCCACTCGGGTAGATCATCCGGCAGGGCCACCGCTCGATCGGCAAGCGTCAGCGCCTCGCTGCCGTTGGAGAGGATGAAGAGCTCGACCTTGTGCTCGGACTTCAGCTGCTTGATAAGACCGAAGAGATCCTCGAAGACGGCGCCTTGGGGCATCACGGCGAAGACCGGGAAGCCCTCGGAGACCATCGCGACCGGGCCATGCTGGAAATCGGCTGACGAGTAGGGGGCCGCAACCGTGTAGGTGAGCTCCTTCAGTTTGAGTGCCCACTCGTAGGCTGTTGCGTAGTTGTAGCCTCGACCCAGGATGACGCATTGGGTCATGTAGCGGTAGCGTTCCGCGATCTGAGAGATAGCGGTGTCTGCTGTGAGTACCTGCTCGAGCGCTACGGGCATGCGGCACAGCGCGTCGAAACGGCCCGGATCCCCATCGAGCGCCACGGAGAGCATCGCGATGGCGGCGAGTTGGGCTGTGTAGGACTTGCTGGCTGCCACGGCAAGTTCCGGTCCGGCGCTGGCATCGATCACCCACTCGCTGGCCTGTGCGAGCGGTGAGTCAGGTGCATTGGTGATACTGAGGGTTGGTGCTCCTTGGCGCCGTGCTTCCTCCAGCACGCTGACGATGTCCGGAGACTGGCCTGACTGCGAGATGCCGACGACGAGGGCTCGGTCGAGTCGGGGGGGCAGCCGATAGACGCTGAAGAGCGATGGGGCAGCCAGCGCGACAGGTAGTTGATTGTGAGCGCCCCAGAGATACTTGGCATAGAGGCCCGCATGGTCTGAGGTGCCGCGGGCAGTGAGAAAGACGTAGTCAATGCGCCGGTCGGTGTCCTGGCGTTGTTTCAGGTCCTGGGCGATCGTCTGTACCGTCGACCACTGGGTGTCGATCAGGCGCTGTAGGACGTTCGGTTGTTCGAAGATCTCATCTTTTAAGCTCATCGTAAGGCCTCCTGTGACGTGCTCAGGGTGCAGTTGTCATACCCCCCTGTTGGGGTTCAGACGGCTACTGCTGATAGACGATACGGCCCTGGACCAAGGTCATTTTGACGTTGAAGTCCGAGTCCAGGACGGTGAGATTGGCCTGACGACCGGGCGCAAGCACACCCTCGCGGTCGTCGAGGTTGAGGATCCGCGCCGGGTTGAACGAAGCCATCTTGACGGCTTCCTGCAGCGAGACCCCTACGGCCTCGACGGCATTGCGCACGCAGAGGTCGAGGGTGGCGGTGCTGCCGGCGATCGTGCCGGTGGAGAGCCGTGCCGTCCCCTCCCTGACGAAGACCTCCTGCCCGACAAGTTCGTACGTGCCATCGCCGAGGCCGGCGGCAGCCATCGCATCGGTGATCAGAGCAACCCGATCGGTGCCCAGGCAGCGCAGCAGCACCTTCATGGCCCCGGGATGGACGTGGATCGTGTCAGCGATGAGCTCTGCTGTGACGTCATCGGAGGTCAGCACGGCGCCCAGGACGCCCGGCTCACGATGATGGAAGCCCCGCTGCGCGTTGAAGGCGTGCGTGACATGGTTGAAGCTGTGTCTCAGGGCCTCGGAGGCGGTGGCGTAATCGGTGTTGGAGTGACCGAGGGCTGCGACGACACCTGCCTCGCGCAGCCGCGCGGCGACCTCGTGGGCGCCGGGCAGCTCGGGCGCGAGGGTCATCTGGCGCACCCAGCCTCGTCCTGCATCGAGCAGGTCATTGACCTCATCGATAAGGGGGCGGCGGAGCCACGCGACGTTAAAGGCCCCCTTCTGTTCCGGGTTCAGATAGGGGCCCTCGAGGTGCAGACCGAGAGGGTGGGCACCTTCTATCGTCTCGTGCTCAAGCCAGGCGGCATAGCTCTGCACCAAGTCAACCAGCGCGGTGGGATCGGGCGCGGCGAGAGTGCAGAGGAAGCCTGTGACACCCGTCGCGGCTACCCAGGCGGCGTAGGCGTGCAGGTCGTCGAGCAGGACGTCACTCTGTCCGAAGGTGATCCCGTGACCACCGTGGGTATGGATATCTATGAAGCCGGGTGTCAAGGTTCGGCCTTCCAGGGAGATGACCCTCTCGGGTAAGGGGGGCGCGCCGGTGGAGGGGCCGGCATAGAGAAGGGTGCCGTCATCACCCACGACAACGCATCCGTGCTCGATCACCTCGAGTGGCGTCACCACCTTAGCGTTATAGAGTGCCAGAGTCATTTCATCACCTCACTTGCTAACCTAACTATGCGACTCCAGAAGGGGGGCCTGCTCCTCCACGGGATGAGATCCCTCGTCAAGCAGGTCGCTGCTCGTCTGCCGAGCTGCGCTGTGGTCCTCGAGGTGCATTACCGAGGGGATGAAGCGCAGCCCCAGGCCCATCGCTAGGCTGACGACCCCTCCGATCAGGAACCACACCTGGACGCCGAACGCATCGGCCAACGGGCCGGCGATGACCATGCCCAAGGGCGCCGTCAGGCCCGCCAGACTGTTGACAGCCGTGAAGACACGACCCTGGATCTTGGGTGCGACCGCAGCCTGGAGGATGGCGAAGAAGGGTCCGTTGATGAAGGGATTAGACACGCCGGCCATGAGCAGCCCGGCGAGCGCGGCGTTGAATGCGCCCGTCGGTGTGATGCCGACAGCCAGAAAGCTGAGGCCCGCGAGGACCAGTCCGAGAAGCGAGGTCAGGATACGGTGTTTGAAGCCTCCCCAGACACTCAGCAGCAGACCCCCGGCGATCAAGCCGATACCCCACGCCGACTGCGTCCATCCGAGCTCAATCGGACCGCCGCCGAAGTGTTCCCGGACCAGGATCGGCATCAGGGAGAAGGCCGGGTTGATGAGGGCATTCAGCAGAGAAGCGACCAACAGGACAATGAAGAGACCCTGCCAGCGCCAGATGTAGAGGAATCCCTCGCGGATATCGCGTGCGATGTCGCGAACGATACGGGCATCTTTCGCCGTAGGCAGACGCTCCGGCTCCGGGATAGCGACGAAGAAGAGCGGAACGACGGCGAATGCCGCGGTGGCAACATCGACGCCCATGATCGCGTGGAGCGGCAAGAGGCTCATGGCCAGAGCACCCAGAGGAGGCGACACGATGTCAAGGACTCCGCGGAGCGTCTGGTTCATCCCGGAGATGCGCGCTAGCTGACCTTCGGGCACCATCAGAGACGTCGCCGCTTGCATGGCGGTGAAGTGAAAGGTCCCCCCCAGGGCCCGTACAAAGACGATCAGATAGATGTGCCAGATCTCCAGCCTGCCGGTCCAGGCCATGATGCCAAGCCAGGCCGAAAAGGCCGCCACTAGGCTGTCCCCGATGATCATCACCCGGCGCCGCGACCAACGGTCGATCAGAGCGCCCGCGATGGGCCCCAGAATCACGCTCGGAAGCATGGCCGCCAGTGAGGCTGCCGCCAGCACCGTCGCCGAACCGCCGGATGCCTGGGTGAGCCACCAGACCAGGGCGAACCCGCCTACTTGGCTTCCCACCAGCGAGAACGCCTGGCCCGTCCAGATGGTGAAGAATGGGGCAGCCCACCCCTGTCTCCTGCCTGCGTTCACGTCGGGAACGTCGGTTGTCGTAGTCTGGTCACTCATCGCTCCTCACCTCTGCGTAATTGAATTACGTAACTGATTGTAACTCGCTAACGCATAGGTGTCAAACTACCAGGTCCGCTCTCTGAGGAGTTCCCGGATGGCCTCTCTGGACACCGGGAGCTGATCGATATGATCCTCAAGCCAACTGGAGAAGTCGGCTTCAATCTCGTCCGTCCAGCGGGTATCGATCTGCCCCGGGGTATAGCGGCCCTCGCGCAGCCGCTGCTTGCCGAAGACGTCACGTAGGTGGACGAGTTCGGAGGTCTTGACGACCTTCTCGACGAGATGGGGTGGGATGAAGATCACGCCCTCGTGCTTGCCCAGGACGACGTCGCCGGGCATGACCGTCACGTGGCCGATGCGGATCGGGCAGTTGACGCCGACGAGCATAATCGTGGGCGAGGCGTAGGTGGGGTGGAAGCCGCGGACGAAGCTGGCGAAGCCCTCGATGTCGCGGATCCCCTCGATGTCGCGGACCGAGGCGTCGTGAACGACACCCCGGCCCGACTTTGCGAAGATCGCGGTGGAGAGGTTGTCACCCATGATAGGGCCCTGCTCGTGCTTGCCAAAGACGTCGGCAACGTAGACGTCGCCCGGCACCAACATATCGATCGGCCAGGAGATCTGGTCACCGATGCAGCCGGCCTCTGCACCTTTCCGCTCCATCAGCGCGCGCATACCCGGACGGCGGGGCATGTACATCGCCGTGAGCGCGCGCCCGACCAGCGTACCACCGGGATGGGTACAGACGAAGCCGTCCTCATATTGCCAATGGTAGCCCTCATTGCGCAGCACGCCCCACGCCTGGGTGAGGGTCACGTGGGCGACGCGTTCCAAGAGATCGTCAGGCACCCACGGGCGACCGTCGGGAAAGCGCAGGCCCGTCCACTCGCAGGTGTAGTCGATGATCTCCTCGGGCGCCATATTGAGCGGGGCGAATTTCACCGTGGCTCCTTCCTGAAGATGTCCGAGACGCGCGCCATATCAAACTTGGGGGAGCGGTCGTAGTTGTAGACGCCGTTCTGTTCCTGCTCGATGTCGGTCAGCTGGGTGTAGCAGTAGCCGCAGATGTGATCGTGGCTCAGTACCGCATCGACCAGTCCCTCCAGGCGTATATAGAAGGCCTCCAGAGTCTGCGGGTCGTCACCATAGCCCCAGGAGTCCTCGGCAAAGACCAGCTCTTCAGAGGGGATCCACTTGATTCCGCCGAACTCATCGATGATATAGGGTTGCCCGGTGTAGGAGATCTCGTGCTCGGGGACGTTGCGCCACACGCCGCTCTTCGGATCGGGTGTGAGCAGGGCCTGCAGGGCGTCGGGGTCCTGCGTGTAATTGTGGACCGTCCAGAGGTCGGTCCGGACATGGGCATAACCGCTGGCGTCGTTGACGGGTCGAGTGGGGTCCAGGGCGTGGCAGAGCTCGTAGGCGTCGACGTGCAGGCGCGCATGCTGGGGGTGACCCGCACCCCCGCGGGTCTCGTTGAAGGGTGTCCAGGCTATGATTGATGGGTGGTTGCGGTCGCGGCACACGATCTCACGCCACTCGGACAGGAAGTTGCGGGCGCTGATCGGGTCGGTGACGTCGATACCCCAACTCGAGGACTCGCCCCAGGTGACGTAGCCCAGCCGGTCGGCCCAATAGTGGAAGCGCGGCTCGAAGACCTTCTGATGGAGTCGTGCGCCGTTGAAGCCTGCCGCCATTGAGAGTTCAATATCGCGCTTGAGGGCCTCATCGCTCGGGGCGGTCCAGAGGCCATCGGGGTAGAAACCCTGGTCGAGCACCAGGCGCAGGTAGAAGGGCTGGTTATTGAGAAAGAGGTGGTTGCCCTCGACGTGGACTTTGCGCAGGCCTGCATAGCTCTGGACCGTGTCGACGACGGTGGTGCCATCCAAGACCTCAAAGGTGAGGTCATAGAGGAAGGGATCGTCAGGCGACCAGGTTCTAGGATTCGCGAGGGGGAGAACGTAGGGAAGACCGCTGCTAGCGACCAGCGTGCGCCGGTCGACGATCTTGCCGTCGGCGCGTACCGTAGCGCGGAACCTGAGTCCCTGTCTCTCGGCGTAGAAGGCGGGTATCACGACGAAGCTGGCGTTGTCCAGGTCGGGGATGATCTGGATGTCCTTGAGGCCGAACTGGGGCACAGCCTCCATCCAGACGGTCTGCCAGATGCCGGTGGTGCGGGTGTAGAGGCAGCCGAAGGAGCGGTAGGCGTGGCACTGCTTGCCGCCGGGCTGTACGCCCGAGCGTACCTCGTCGCGCACGAAGACGACCAAATCGTGCATCTCGCCGGGCTTGACGTGGTCGGTGACGTCAAAGCTGAAGGCGACCGTGCCGCCCCAGTGGCGACCGACGGCGACGCCGTCGATGAAGATCTCGCATTCGTAGTCGACGCCGCTGAAGTGGAGCACGATGCGCTGTCCGGTCCAGGACGTGGGCACGGACACCTGACGGTGATACCACATCATCTCGATGAAGTCAGTGTGTTCTACACCGGAGAGCTGCGACTCGGGACAGAAAGGCACGATGATCGTTCCGCTGTTGGGCAGGTCAGAGAAGTCGGTGCGGGACTGGAAGCCGCGCTCCCGCCCTGACTGACCGAAGTCAAAGGCATAGTTCCACGGGCCATTGAGGTTGATCCAGCTAGCGCGCACGAGCTGTGGGCGCGGATATTCAGGTCGCGGCATATCTGCCATGGGTGATCTCCTATGATCTGAACTGTGGTGGGTATCGATGGATACAAGCATAGCCAAGTGATGCGCCAGGTCAAATGGAAGGCGTGCGGGATGCCTTCATGAGCAAGCTTGCCGCCCCGTCTCGGGGCGTCAGCCGCGGCAAGGCCCTCGCTGGAAGCCGTGGCAACGTTCTGTAGGCGGCACTAGCCCGGAATCGGACGTGCTCTCGGGCATTGCGGGTATGCTATAATGAACCCGGAGCGGTCCGAGGAGGTGTGATCTTGAGGCGTGAACATCGCTGTGAACGAGGGGCATGGCTGGGATTGGGCGCTGGACTTGTGACCGGTGCGCTGGTCGGATGGACGCGGTGGCGGCGCGAGACGGCGCGACGAGGCTCGCCCTGGCTACGTGCGGCGGAGACCCGATCGGGCCGACGGGCGTCGGCCTTGGTGACCGGTGCGTCGAGCGGGATCGGGCAGGCCTATGCCAGGAAGCTGGCCTCAATGGGTTACGACCTGATCCTGGTGGCCCGCCGCCGAGAGCGGCTGGAGGCGCTCGCGGCAGAGTTGCGGACAGCTGATGGTGTCGGGGCTAGGGTGCTCCCGGCGGATCTGGCGACGGATGCAGGCGTGGCGACCGTCGAGCGGGTGATCGCGGCGACCGACGACCTGGCTGTGTTGGTCAACAACGCCGGGTTCGGTGCGGCAGGTACGTTCGCGCGAGGTGATCTCGAGCGGCATCTGGCGATGGTTCGGGTCCACGTGGAGGCGGTCATCCGACTGACGCGGGCGGCGCTACCGGGTCTGTTGGCTCAGGGCCGCGGCGCGATCGTGAATGTGTCGTCGCTGATGTCCTTCTATCCGATCTATGGTGGATCCACCTATGCCGGCAGCAAGTGTTATCTGCGGGCCTTCACGGAGGCTCTGCATCAGGAGCTCATGGGAACCGGGGTTCGTGCTCAGTCACTCTGTCCGGGCTTTGTGCGGACCGAGCTGCAGGACGTCGCAGAGATCCAGAAGCTCCCGCTGCCCGATTTCGTCTGGATGTCACCGGAGGCGGTGGTCGAAGGCTCCGTTCGTGACCTGGCCCGTGATCAGGTCATCTCGGTTCCGGGGTGGTGGTACAGGGTGCTTGCCGGCATCTCGGGACTTGTTCCTCGCGCTTTGATCTATGCTGCAGGGCGATGGATGGGTTCGACCAGGGAGAGTAACTGAATGAGTCGCGCAGGCCCTCGCGGTCAACAGCGAGGGCCTGCACAGTGTCTGCTCCGTTGTCAGTCAACCGGCAGGTTCGTGGCTTGCAGCGTGTCCCTCACGAAGGTCGTCAGATCCGTTTTCAGCTTGGCGAGTGAGGGCAGGTGGAGGTACATCATATGGCCCGCCTCGTAGTAGCCCATCGAGATGTGGTCCTGTAGCGTCGGGTCGAGCTCGAGATGGTTGAAGGTGTACTCCGTCGCGAGGTAGGGCGTGGCGAGGTCGTAATAGCCATTGCCGACGAAGACTTTGAGATAGGGATTGTAGGTCAGCGCCTGCCGGAGGCTCTCGGCGACGTTGAGATAGCGATTCTGGTGTTTTCCGTAATCCCAGGGCTGTACGTTGCCCGTTAGGATCTCGTACGACTTGTCGATCTTGACGTCAAGGATCGAGCGTACGTAGTAGTTCAGTGCAGCGCTGTAGGCGCCCTGAACGATCGCATAGCTTGGGTCATAGTCGTGGACCTCGCCGGCTGCGTCACGATCGATGCCCTTGATGCGTGAGTCGAAGCGTCCGACGGTGCGCCGCTCCTCGCGCAGCAGCTCCTTGACGAAGCGATGGATGTTGATGCGCAGGTTGGTCTGCTCAATATAGGCCTCGCTGAGTCCGGTGAATCGGGCGAGCTGTGAGACGATCTCCGTGTGCTCCTCTGACGGAAGGGTGGCGCCCTTCATCAGCGCGATGTTGTAGGGGCCTATCGCGAAGGCCTCGGCCTGCGCCAAGACATCTTTGAGGCTCAGCTTCTGCAGGTCCTGGGGCAGCTTGTGGTGGTACCAGGCGGTCGCGGTGTAGGTGGGCAGGAAGAGGATGTAGGGGAGGTCGTTGCCCGGCACGAAGCGGGCGCTTTGGAAGTTGAGGATGGACGAGATCAGCATAATGCCGTTGACGTACATCCCGAGATTTTCCTGGAGGTGAGATGAGAGCCCGGCAGCGCGGGTCGTGCCATAGCTCTCCCCGATGAGGAACTTCGGCGAATCCCACCGCTGGGCGCGCGTGGTGAAGAGGCGGATGAACTCGCCTACCGACTCGATGTCCTGCTCGACGCCGTGGAACTGCTTGGCCTCCTCACCGGGGGCTGGGCGGCTGTAGCCGGTGCTTACGGGGTCGATGAAGACCAGGTCGGTGACGTCGAGCAGCGAGAATTCGTTGTCGACCAGCTTGAACGGTGGTGGGAGAGGCGTACCCTCGTCCTCCATCAGCACGCGACGCGGGCCGAGAACGCCGAGATGGAGCCATACGGAGGATGATCCGGGCCCTCCGTTGAAGGAGTAGGTCATAGGGCGCCGGCTGGGGTCCTCCACGCCGTTCTTGGTATAGGCCACGTAGAAGATAGTGGCTTTGGGGTCGCCTGCGTCGTCCCGCAGAACGAGCGTACCCGCCTTGGCGGTATAGGCGATCTCCTTCCCGTCGATGGTAACGGTGTGCTGGGTCTCGGATACCTTGTCCTCGAGGGACTCGTGCTTGGCCTTGCCCGTGTCCTCTGTCTGGGCCTCTTGTTCCTTCGTCATGAAGTATCTCCTCGGTGAGTTATCAGATGGTGTCGATGGCGTGAGTATAGACCGGGCAAGGGATGCGTCAACCTCTATCTTTGGTGCGCGCTTTTCGCAAGGTAGACGTGCTGGTGGTATACTCTTGCCCTGATTCATCATGGTGAGGAGGAGCGAGTGGATACCGTTCGAGGAACCGACCCGGAAAACGTGACGGGTGTTGACTTTGATGCCGTGATCGAGCGGCGGAACACCGACAGCTTGAAGTGGGATGTCTATGCCGATGACGTCCTTCCTATGTGGGTCGCCGATATGGATTTTGTGTCGCCCGATGCCGTCATCTGTGCGCTGCGTGAGCGTGTGAACCATGGGGTCTTCGGCTATAGCCGGCACGCGTCGCGTTTGCCGGAGCTGATCGTCGAGCGCCTTGCGACACTCTATGACTGGCACGTCAGCCCCGAGGCGATTGTCTTCCTGCCGGGGATTGTAAACGGCTTTAACGTGGCTACTCGCGCCTTCGTCGCCGCCGATGAGGCGGTGATGATTCAGACGCCCGTCTATATGCACATCCTGCATGCCGCACACGACGCCGGCGTGCAGGGACAGGGGATGGCGTTGACCCGTGATGAGGATGGACGGTACGTGATCGACTTTGAGCAGTTTGAGTCAACGATCACCGACCGGACGCGCATGTTCCTCTTGTGCAATCCGCATAATCCTGTGGGGCGGGTCTTTACCCGAGAGGAGTTGCACCGGATGGCGGAGATCTGTCTACGGCGAGACGTGCTTATCTGCTCCGACGAGATCCACTGCGACCTCGTCTTCAGCGGCAGCCGTCATACACCCATTGCGGGTCTCAATCCCGAGGTCGAGGCTCGGACGGTCACTCTAATGGCACCGAGCAAGACGTTTAACATCGCGGGGCTGCACTGCGGCTTCGCGGTCATCCCCGATGCAGAACTTCGCCGCCGGTACAAGGAGGGCCGTGGTGGCCTCGTAGGATCCCCCAACCTGATGGGCTACGTCGCTGCCGAGGCGGCGTACGCCGAGGGGCAGCCGTGGCTTGATGCCCTGCTGCGCTACCTGGAGGGGAATCGGGACGTCATCACGAGCTTTGTCAGAGCACATATGCCGGAGTTGAAGGTGACACCCCTCGAGGGGACTTACCTGGCGTGGATCGATTGTCGTGAGGCTAATCTGCCGCAGTCGCCCACCACCTACTTTCTGGAGCGTGGGAAGGTGGCCTTCAGCGATGGGGCCGCGTTCGGGCCTGGAGGCGAGGGGTTCATCCGGCTGAACTTCGGCTGCCCTCGGTCCCTGTTGCTCGAGGGTCTGGAGCGCATGCGGAGGGCTCTGGCCTCGCGCTGAAGCACCGGATTGACTGCGGACCAAGTGGATGTAGGGTATAGTTCGAGAGGACGGATCGCGTACTCAGCGGCCGGGAGGGACGAGATGCGAGATAGGCCATATAGCCAGGATCATCCGATGATCGATGACTACGCCGATGCGTCACGCCTGGCTGAGGAGAGTTACGGTAAGGCGGATGCCATCCGACAGGCCCTTGAGACATCCGTTGAGATCGCCAGGCTTCTCATCCCCTCTCCTGCCCTGGTCCCGCTCCTCAAGCAACTCTGTGACCTTCTCTATGAGCGCTACCCGTGTGACTATGTGGCGGTTCTGCTCGTTGATGCTGTCGGTGCGTCGCTCAGCGCGTGGGCAGTTGTGGGCGATGCGCCGCCGGACCTTGATCTCAGCGCGTCGCGCGTTCCGGTGGAGGGGGTTGGGCTTATCGGTCAGGTGATGCGTGACCGGCAGCGTCTGTTGGTCGAGAGGGCCGGGCAAGGGCGACGGCTGGTGATGCCCTTGACGGTTGAGGAGCGTTTCGTGGGCGTGATCGATCTTGGCGGGCCCCGGCTCGTCGACGATTCCACGCTGGATCAGCTGGCATCCCACATCGCCCTGGCGGTCGACCAGACCCGCCGCCGCGAGGACGAACATCAACAGCGTCAGCTTCTGGAACGACTCAACGACATCGGGCGCACGCTGACGCAGACGCTGGATCCCGAACAGGTCTTCGATACGATTCTCTTGCAGATTGCGGACATCGTCCCTCACGATCGGGGCGCCATCATGCTCCAGGCGGATAGCGAGTTGGTCATGCGGGCGACACGTGGGTTTCCCGAGGCTGCTGATCCGCTGCGCATCCGGGTGCCGATCCATGAGGATGACGTCTACCGTACGATCCGCAGCTCGCGGCGCCCGTTGCTGATCCCCGACGTGTCGAAGCGCTCGGATTGGCAGTTCGTGGCCGATCTGCCCCCGGCTCAATCGTGGCTGGGGGTGCCCCTGATCATCGAGGGCGATGTGATCGGCATGCTCTCGCTCGTTCGTGAGAGGTCCAATACCTACACGGCTGCAGAAGTAGCGCTCTCGGTCGCTTTCGCACAGCAAGCCTCCGCTGCCCTTCATAATGCACGGCTCTATGATGACCTCAGCAAGGTCAATGTGACGCTGGAGCGGACGGTGAGCGAGTTGAAGCAGCGCACGCGTGACCTCGAGACCACCTATCAGCAACTCAAACGACTGGACCAAGCGAAGTCGGACTTCATTGCGGTTGCTTCCCACGAGCTCCGGACGCCGTTGACGGTGATCAGCGGGTATGGGCAGATGCTGTCCACGGACCCTGCCATCAGCGGTGATGACTATCGTGCTGCGGTGATCGAGGGGCTGATGGCGGGGGCCACGCGGCTGAACACGATCATCGAGGATATGCTCGATATGGCGCGCATCGACAACCAAGCCATGGATATCCGCCCCGAGCCGCTGTTCATCGATGTACTGATCAAGGCCATCCATCCCACACTCAAACAGATTCTGCGGGATCGTCGTATTACGCTCAAGATCGACAGAAGCTTGGCCAAACTGCCCTACGTCGAGGCCGATACGGTCGGTGCGCGCAAAGTATTCCACCATTTGATGGTGAACGCGGTGAAGTACACACCTGATGGCGGTTCCGTCCGTGTCTGGGGGCGCCATCTGCGCGCCGATGAGACGGCTCTGGATAGGGAAGCGGTGGAAGTTGTCGTGAGCGACACCGGCATCGGTATTGATCCTGTCGTGCAGGATCTTATCTTCGCTAAGTTCTACCAGACAGGTCAGGTATCGGTGCACTCATCGGGCGCCGAGAAGTTCAAAGGGGGAGGGCCGGGCCTGGGACTGGCAATCGCGCGGGGCATCGTCGAGGCTCACGGGGGTATCATCTGGGTGGAGAGTCCCGGCTACGATGAAGAGGCGTGTCCGGGTAGCGCTTTCCACGTGGTGCTACCGCTCCGCCCTGATACCATCTTGCCGGATGATCAGATGGTTGGAGAGTATGGGGGATAGCTCGGTGCGCCGCAGCGGCGATGCTGTGGAGATACTGCTGCAGCAGGCCATCGTCGCGGCCAAGGAGGGTCGGCTGAGGCAGGCGCAGGCCATGCTACAGCGCGTGTTGGCCCAGGACCCCGAGAACGTCGTCGCTTGGCTGTGGATGAGCGGTGTGGTTGCCGATCCGCTCAAGCGCGAGGGTTGCTTGCGCAGAGCCCTCGAACTGGATCCCTATCATGAGACCGCACGCCGCGGCTTGATGGTCGCGCAGCGCGAGGCAGCTGCTCACATCCTGCCGCAGGCGATTAGTGCGGCGAGGGGCGGCGATATCGTGCGGGCGCGAAAGCTGTTCACGGACGTTGTGGTGCGCGACGAGACGAGCCTCGAGGCGTGGCAGTGGCTCAGTCGGGTGGTGGAGACGGCGGAAGACCGCGAGATTTGCTTTCAGAACATCGTGATGCTGGATCCCGACGATGCGGACGCGCGCCGGCAGTTGCTCCTGTTGGAGCAGTCGACGGCCCAGGCTGACCGTGACCTATCCGACGATGAGGACGACGCTGCCCGCGGGGTTGCCGCTACGCTTGCCGGCGACATCTTGGGCGCGCCCTATCGAGCCAAACACACGACGAGCGTCCCCGAGCCCGAACCTGAGCCGGAGCCGGCCTCGTTTGCCGTGTGGGCGAAGTACGAAGACGCGACGCTCTGCCCTGTCTGTGCAAGCTCCACCGACCCGGCGGATCGCCGCTGCCCAACGTGTAGGGCGCCCCTCTGGGTGAAGGTGCGAGGCAGCGCCGAACGCTCCCAGCTGCTATGGATCGTCATCTTGCTGCAGCTTTGGAACACGATCTCGGCGTCCACTTTCGCCTTGCTCGCGCTTTTTGTGGTGAGCTTGCGTCTTCAGATCAACGACACCCTGAGCCTGCTCTATGGCTATGTGGGCATGCCGACCCCCGTGGACGACGCAACGCTTGCGCGTGCTTTCGCGATGGTCTCACGCGGTGAGTTGGTCCTGCTTGGTCTACCGTTCGCGATCGGCGCGATCGTGACGCTGGCCCTGTTCCTGCGGTGGCGTGTGGTGACCTACCTGCTGCTGGCGAGCGGTCTGTTAGGACTGATCGGTGGCATCGGAGCCTTAGCCCTGCTCGAACCTCGTTGGCTGGCGATATCGGCCGGTGTGGTGGGCATCGGCGTTGCTCTAGCGGTCATAGTTCTGGCTCTACGGCTGGATGACGATTTCCGGACCCGACGAGTACGCCGGGTCTTGACGTTGGATCCCGGCCTGAAGACGGGGATGGACTGCCTCGTGCGGGGTCGCGCCTATGGTCGGCAGGGTGATTGGGCGCTGGCGGCTATCCACTTCCGGCGTGCGGCGGGGCTGATGCCTACGTCGATCGATGGGCTACTCGGCGTCGCCCGTGTGGCGCGCCAACTGCATGATCCGGTCTTGGCCCGGTGGGCACTGGCTTCAGCCGAGGAGCGGCGGCCCCATGACGCGAGGGTCCAGGCAGCGTTGGCGTCCCTCGCGTCTCAGACTGAAGCTGCTGACGACGGATAGGTGCTAGAGGTGGTTGCCCAACCGATCAAGCAAAGAGCCCTCGGATCTACGAGGGCTCTTGTACTCTGGCGCAGTTAGGGTGTAACTAGAAGATGTGGAATGCCGCGATCACGGGTGCGAAGAGCGAGGAGACCAGCGACATCACGGTGATCAAGGTGTTGAGCGAGGGGCCGGCGGTGTCCTTGAAGGGATCGCCCACGGTGTCACCCACGACGGCAGCCTTGTGTGTCTCTGAGCCCTTGCCACCGAAGTGGCCGCTTTCAACGTACTTCTTGGCGTTATCCCACAGGCCACCGGCGTTGGCCATCAAGAGCGCGAAGAGGATGCCTGTGAAGATCGCCCCGCCTAGGAAGGCACCCAGGGCCTCAGGACCCATCAGGAAGCCAATGATCAAGGGCAGAATCACAGCCAGGAAACCGGGCAGGATCAGCGCCTTGAGAGCATCCTGTGAGGCCAGTGAGACACAGGCCACGTAGTCCGGTTCTTCCGTCCCGGCGAGAATGCCCGGACGCTCGCGGAACTGACGACGGATCTCCTCGATCATGTCGAAGGCGTTGTGCGTGACCGACAGCATGGTCAGCGCGCTGAAGAGCGGGGGCGTTGCCGCACCCAAGAAGACGCCGACGATGACCCACGGATTGAGCAAGCTGATGGTCATCGGGACCGCGCCGGCGATGTTCAGCTCGAGCATTGCCTGATAGACCTCGCTCGCGTAGGCTGAGAAGAGCGCCAACACGGTCAGTGCGGCAGCGCTGATGGCGAAGCCCTTCGTGATGGCCTTGGCGGTATTGCCGGCCGCGTCCAACACGTCGGTCACCTCAACAACCTCGGGGGACATCCCTGCCATCTCGGCAATGCCGCGGGCGTTGTCCACGATCGGGCCGTAGGCATCCGCCGAGACGATCATGCCGGTGATCGAGAGCATGCCGACGGCGGCGATGCCGACGCCGTAGACTCCGGTCAGCACTGGCGAGGCCTCAGCGACAAAGTAGGCAATCAGCATCGCAACGACGATGCCGATGATGGAAGGCACGATGCTGATCAGTCCATAGCTGAAACCGGTGATGATCGTGATCGCAGCGCCTGACCCGGAGACCCTGGCAGTCTCCACGACGGGCGGGCGATCGTCGCCGGTGAAGAAATCGGAGGTGAAGCCGATGACGACGCCGGTGATCAGCCCGGCCAACGTAGCCCACAGGGCCGCCAGATCGATATCGGAGACCAGGACGACCACCGTGGCAAAGACGGCGAGAAGCACCGTCGTATAGATCGTCCCCATGTTCAGGGCCGGACCCGGCTTGCCGCCTTCCTTGACCCGCACGAACTGCAGGCCAATCAAGGAGGCGAAGCTTCCCAACATACAGAGGATGAGAGGGAAGATCGTGTACATGATCCGCTGATCCCCGGTCACGTTGGGCAGTGCGGCGCCCAGCAGCATCGCCGCAACGGCACTCGCGATGTAGCTGTCGATGATGTCCGCGCCCATGCCGGCCACATCACCCACGTTGTCGCCCACGTTGTCGGCGATGACGGCAGGGTTGCGGGGGTCGTCCTCGGGAATCCCGACCTCGACTTTGCCCACGAGATCGGCCGCGATATCCGCGGTCTTCGTGAAGATGCCACCACCCGCCTTCGCGAGAAGGGCGAGCATGGAGGCGCCGAAGCTGAAGCCCAACACCATCTCCGGTTGGCCCGTGATCAGGTAGACCAGGCTCATGCCGAAGAGGGCCATCCCGACCATGGCCAGGCCCATCACGGCGCCCGAGTTAATGCTGATCGCGAAGGCCGGAATGATGCCTGTTTCAGCCGCGGCCGCCGTGCGGACATTGCCTTTCACGGCAATCGACATGCCCATATACCCGGCAAGAGAAGAGGCCACCGCGCCGAAGATGAAGAAGATAGCAATCTGCACCCCATAGCCTGCATTGACCTGAAGCCCGAATACGATGGCCAGCACAACTGCCATCACCACGGAGAGCCCCGTCAGGGCAACATAGAGCTTCTGAAGGTAAGACTGTGATCCTTCCTCAATCCATCGGGCGACGCGCTGCGCTCGCTCGGTTCCAGGATCCTGCTTCACAACCCAGCGGTAGTAGAAGCCTGCCGCGACGATTGAGATGATCCCGGAGATCATACTTACAACAACCCAGATATTCATCCTCCCCATCCTCCTATCAGAAATTCACCTACTATGATTCCCACACAAATGGGCTCCAGCTCCTCCCCGGTCAGTCTTGAGGGCGTCACGATGCGCCAGCACCCTCTCCGGGACGCTCCTCAGACCGTCTGAGGAGAAGCCGCGAGCCCTTGGTGGACCTATAAAAGGCAACGCCTGGGGCGTGCCCTACCCCGGAAGATCCGGGACATACAAGGTCACAATTCGAGGGCCCTCATCTGTGTGACCAAGGGCCCTCTGGCTAGACCTTAGCACCACTAGGTAAGTTACATATCCGCCGAACGCCACCAACGATAGTGCTGGTTCTTCAGCACGTCCTGTGGGGGCAGCGGGAAGCACAAGAGTTTCTCGGTGTTGCCGATGAAGATCCCCGTCTTGAGCATGCGGTAGGGGAAGGTCGGTGCGCTGATGCGGTCGACCATCTTGGTGTGCACGATCTTGGTGCGCAGATCGACCAGGCACTGACGCAGATGGTCGATGTTGGCGTAGGGAAGATCGCCCACGCTGCCATACTCAGGGTTGTTCGCCAACTCGCCAAGCTGCAGCTCGGCGAAACAGACCGCGGGTAGGGTGAGCAGTGTGGTGGGTTTGCGCACGATCAGATCGTAGAAATCACGGGGTCCCAACGTGCTGGCAATCAGGGGGGTCACCGGCGCAATTTCCTGGTAGAGGTGGAGCTCATCCCTATCCTCGGGACATTCCTCGGCGGCGTCTACGCCCAGGACCCTGCCGTCCTGCGTGACCAGGTGAAGTTTGAGGATCGCATCGAGCGGGACATGCTCCAGAGCACGATAGACTGAGATGTAGACAGATCGTTTGGGGGTGCCGTCATCGTGCGGGACGCAGCGACGCAAGCCCTCCTCGATGGGCAACTCATCGGACCTGAAGTCAGGGTCCAGTTCGAAGAAGATGGCCTGCCCGCGGGCCTTCTTCAGTGACCCAATGGCATAGTACGCGCCGAACTCCTCAGGGGACAACTGTGAAGCGATCACGGCCTCCGGTAACATCGATAGGTACAGGTGTTTCGTATACTCAGCCATTGGTCTACCTCCTCGTGGTGGATGTTAGAAAACGGCTTGTACGAATCGCTTCCCACAGGTCTAGGCTCTGTGATTCAATCAACATCGAGCTCTTTCCCCCTCACTCACATTATACCACAAGTGGTATCCGTGCCGAACAACGGTTCCTAGCTATGGACGTTCAGGTCTCTGCATCCGTGGGCGATGCATCACCGTCCTGAAAGGTGGATCGCTGGTCTGGCGCAGGACTGAAACCCTTTTATAATGCACCGTTGGCTCTTATCAAGCCACGGAGCCGAGTATATCATCATCTCAGAGGGGCGCGAATGAGTGACGATGAGGTCAGGGATGTGGAAGGCGGCAGACCAAGGGTGCCGCCGACCGCCGGTCTGTTGTTAGGCATTGCCGCCGTCTCCACGGCTTCGATGTGGATCAGGCTGGCGCAGGCGACCGTGTCGTCACTGGCGGTGGCGGCGTGGCGCCTGACGTTTGCCTCGGTGATCTTAGCCCCGTTCGCGATGGCGACCGCACGTGACGAGTGGCGACGCTTGCGCGCCGGCGATTGGCTCAGCCTCTTGGCGTCGGGTGTCGCGCTGGCGGTCCACTTCTACACATGGATCACGTCGCTCGCCCTGACCTCGGTGGCGGCCTCGGTAGCGCTGGTGAGCACCAATTGCCTGTTTGTCGCCGTGCTGGCGCACTTCGTGCTCGGTGAACGCGTGCGCCCACGGATGGTGCTCGGCATCCTGATCTCGCTGGTGGGGACGGTCATCATCGGGTTGGGGGATCTTGAGGCGGGCCCCGGTTACCTGTTGGGAGATTTTCTCGCGGTGTTGGGGGCTATCTCGGTGGCGTTCTACATGCTGATCGGACGGCAGCAGCGCCAGAAGTTATCCCTGTTGGGCTATGTCTTTCCGGTCTACGGGATAGCGGCCATCGTGTTGATGGGCGTCGCGCTGCTCGGCGGCGCCCCCCTCCGGGGTTATGCCGCTGAGACCTGGGGCTGGCTGCTCCTGATGGCGCTGATCCCGCAGGTCATCGGGCATTCATCCTTCAACTGGGCGTTAGGGCATCTATCGCCCACCTACATATCACTGGCTGTGCTGGCGGAGCCGATCGGGGCAACGATCCTCGTGTGGTGGGTGTTGCAGGAACCCCCCGGTGCTGCTGCAGTGCTCGGTGGTGTGATCATCCTCGTGGGCATCGTCGTGGGGACCTGGAAGCGTCCATCCGGCGAACGCCTCGATCAGGGGAAGAACGCGTGAACCTTGTATGGTTGTTCATTCTTGGCTCGATCTGGGGTACTTCTTTTCTTTTCATCAAAATAGTCGTCAGCGAGATTGGCCCGTTCACCTTGGTCGCGGGTCGACTGGGGCTGGCGGCGTTGTCGATGGCTCTCCTCTTGCGGGCGCGGCGGATCCCCTTTCCGCGTGAGCGGCGGGTCTGGGGCAACTTTGCCGTGGTCGGTCTGCTCAACGGGGCGTTGCCCTTTACGCTGATCTCTTGGGGAGAACAGTATATCCCCAGTGGATGGGCGGCGCTGCTGCAGGCCACAACGCCGATCTTCACTATCTTGTTCGCCCACGTTCTGACGCGAGATGACCGCATCGACCTGCGGAAGGCCCTGGGCGTGGTGGTGGGGTTCGCCGGCGTAGGCCTGCTGATGTGGCCCGAGCTGCGGGTCGGACTCAACGCATCGGTATGGGGCATGTTGGCGATAGTGGGGTCGTCGGCCTCCTATGCTCTGGCCTCGATCTTCGCGCGTTCTCGTTTGCAGGGCCAGCCGCCGATGGCGTCGGCTGCCGGGCAGTTCACGATGGGTTTTCTTTACATTCTGCCGCTGGCTTTCATCCTTGAGCGTCCCTTCGCCATCGCGCCGTCGGGACAGGCACTGGCGAGCTGGGTCACACTCTCGTTGATGGGGACGGTGGTCGCTTACGTGATCTACTTTGCGCTGTTGGCTCGCACGAGTGCCACCTTCACGACGATGGTCACGTACATCGTGCCGATCAACGGCCTGGTCCTGGGGGCACTTGTGTTGAACGAACATCTGAGCCCGATGCTTATGATCAGTCTGGCGTTGGTGTTTGCCGGCGTGCTGATGGTGCGCCGCTGACGGCTGCGACATGCTGAATGGACGACTGCCACGGCTGCGCTGATGGTAGAACCTCCGGGTTGGTGGTACAATTCCCCCTGGATTACTGAGAGAAAAGCGAAGAGGCAACGGGTATGCGATTTGAGAATGTCTGTATTGAAGGTCTGGGATACGTTCTCCCAGAGCGTGTGGTCAAGACGGCTTGGTTCGAGGAGAAACTCGCTCCCATCTATGACGCCCTGGGCGCTCCGATGGGGTTCATTGAGCGTCTCACCGGTATCCGCGAGCACCGTTGGTGGGACGATGACGTTCGCGTGTCGGACGGCTCGGCTTGGGCCGGCGAGAAGGCGTTGGTCGAGGCAGGCGTCGACCGTAGCGAGATCCAGTGTTTGATCAACGCGTCGGTCTGTCGTGACTATATTGAGCCCGCGACGGCCTCCATCGTGCATAATAAGCTGGGCCTACCGCCTGAGGCGATCAGCTTCGATGTCGTCAATGCGTGTTTGGGGTTTCTCAACGGCATGATCCTCGTGGCCAACATGATCGAGCTAGGCCAGATCGACACGGGGATGGTCGTGGCGGCGGAGGCCCCCCGCGAGGGCCAGCTTTGGACGATTGAGCATATGCTCAACAACCCTCCGGACAAGGAGACACTGCGGGACAATCTGGCCTCGTTCACCCTGGGTGCGGCGTCCGTGGCTATGGTGATGCGACACGCGTCGAAGTCTAAGACGGGCAAACGTCTGCTGGGAGGTGAGGCTTATAGCAACACCTCACACTGTGAGCTCTGCGTTGCGCAGCGCACATGGATGCGGACGAAGTCGTCGGCGTTGCTCTCAGAGGGGACGAAGGTCGTGGCGCAGGTTTGGGAGAAGTTCAAGGTCGGCATGGGCTGGACGAATGACATGGTCGATAAGCTGTTCACTCACCAGGTGAGTGAGCCGCAGCGGCGGGTGGCCCTGCGAGCCCTCGATCTCTCCCCTAAGATCGACTACCCGACGCTTCAGTATCTGGGGAACACGGCCTCCGTAGCTGCGCCGATCTCCATGGCCATTGGCCTAGATGAGGGGTTCGTTAAGGATGGCGACCGGATCGTCCTGTTCGGTGTCGGCTCGGGTATCAACAGCATCGTGCTGGGGATTCAGTGGTAGCAGAAGCGGCGTTCGGACGTCTGGATCGAGCGAGGCTCTACCCATTCACCTCCCATGAGTTCGAGGTGGATGGGCAGCGCATGCACTATCTTGATGAGGGGCCTCGCGACGCTGTGCCCATTGTGATGTGTCACGGCAACCCGACGTGGTCCTTCTACTATCGCACGTTGATCCCTGCACTGAGCGAGAGCTATCGTGTGATCGTCCCCGACCACATCGGCTGTGGATTGTCGGACAAGCCGCAAGACTACACGTATACGTTGGAGCAGCACATTCGGAATCTCGAGGCACTTGTCGAGCATCTACAGCTGCGCGATATCGTGCTGGTGATGCACGACTGGGGCGGCGGGATCGGGATGGGATTCGCGACGCGGCATCCGGAAGCCGTCGCGCGTTTCGTGATTTTCAACACGTCGGCTTTCTACCAGCCTGCGGTGCCGTGGGTGCTCAAGCTGGCGCGCAGCCCCGTGCTCGGTGCTCTATTGGTCCGTGGCCTGAACGCTTTCGCGGGCCTTGCCGTCCGGCTGGCGGTGGAGGATCGGGCACGCATGACGCGGGCCGTGCGTGCCGGTTACCTGGCACCGTATGGCACCTGGCGCGACCGGGTTGCCATCTATCGCTTCGTGCAGGATATCCCCGTCACGGCGGAGCATCCGACGCGGGCGACGGTCGATGCCGTGGATGAGAAGTTAGCGCTGTTTCGCGACCATCCGATGTTGATCGTGTGGGGGGCCAAAGATTGGGTCTTCACGGTCGAGGACTTCCTGGCGGGATGGCGGGCGCGCTTCCCTCAAGCCGAAGTCCACGTTCTGCCGGACGCCGGACACTACGTGGTCGAGGATGCGCATGAGCGGATTTTGCCGCTCATGGTTACGTTCCTGTCTCGATCAGCAGACAACTGCCGGTAATCGATCCGGCGCCAGGTGCGGCACGTGTGCTCATCCGCCGACCGCTGCACGATGAAGGGATACTCAGTGATGTCGACATCCCACGCGAGTGGAGCCTACAATGTCGCAAGCGCGCTTGCCGATATGGCGGAGCGCGCGCCGTACCAGCCGGGCATCGTCATACCCGCCGGTCGCGATGCCGGGGGGCGGGCCAAGGTGGTGCAGCTCAGCTTCCTGCAGCTCAACGAGCTATGTGACCGTTACGCGCACGGCCTGGATGCGCAGGGTATCGGACGTGGCGATCGCGTGCTCTTGCTCGTCCGTCCGGGGCTCGATCTGATCGCTGTGGTCTTTGCCCTGCTGAAGATGGGGGCTGTGCCGGTAATGATCGATCCGGGTATGGGCCGGCAGGCTTTTTTGCAGTGTGTGGCGGAGACCGAGCCGCGGGCGATGATCGGACTGCCGATCGCCCACGTACTGCGACGCATCTTCCCACGGCCCTTCCGCACGGTGGAGCGTACCGTGATCGCCGGCAGCGGCGCTTCGGCCTTGGGGTGGTTGGCTGAGACGAGTTTGGATCACATCAAGGAGATCCGGTCCGGACCCTATCCGGTCGCAGACACGACTGTGGAGAGCGAGGCTGCAGTCGCCTTTACCTCGGGAAGTACCGGTGTTCCCAAAGGCGTGGTCTATCTGCACGGCATGCTGAAGGCCCAGGTGGAGCTGTTGCGGGACACGATCGGTATCCGACCCGGCGAGGTCGACCTGGCGCTGCTCTATATATTCGCCCTGTTCAATCCGGCGCTGGGCGTTACGACGATCATCCCGGACATGGATCCCACGAAGTCGGCGGAGATCAACCCCAGCTACGTGGTCGAGGCGATCCGGACATTCGGCGTCACCAACGCTTTCGGATCGCCTACCATCTGGAGACGGGTGGCCCCCTACTGCGTTGAGCGGGACATCAAACTGCCCTCGCTGAAGCGGGTGCTGATGGCCGGCGCACCGGTGCCGCCCGATCTGATCGGATTGATGCAGAGAGAGGTGTTGAGCGAGGAAGCCGACATCCTCACCCCGTTCGGGGCAACGGAGGCGATGCCGCTGACGTGGATGACGGGGCGGGAGATCATCGCCGAGACCGCGTCGATGACGGAAGCCGGACACGGCATGTGCGTGGGTACACCGTTGCCGGGAATCACGGTCAAGACGATCGTGATGACCGATGGGGTTATCAAGGATTGGGACGAGCACTTGGAGCTACCGCCGGGCGAGATCGGTGAGATTGCCGTGAAAGGGCCGGTCGTTACGCACACTTACCTCAACCGACCCGATGAGACGGCCCACGCTAAGATCCGCGAGGGCGATGAGATCTGGCACCGCATGGGCGATCTGGGGATCTTCGACGAACAGGGGCGGCTGTGGTTCTGTGGTCGCAAGGCTCACCGGGTCACCACGGCACAGGGCACGTATTATCCTGTGATGTGCGAGACGATCTTCAACCAGCATCCGGGTGTGAAGCGCACAGCCGTGGTCGGTGTGGGGCCCGAAGAGAACCAGCTGCCGATCCTGGTCGTGGAGCCCTTGGCGGAGGCTGTGCCGACCACGCTGTCGGACCGCCGGCGCTTCACCTTGGAGCTGCTGGCATTGGGCGCCGTCCACGAGCACACGCGTGGGATCGAGCATGTACTCTTCTACCCCGCCATCTTCCCGACCGATGTGCGCCACAATGTGAAGATTCAGCGGGAGAAACTTGCCGTCTGGGCTGCCGCGCAGATTCGTGGGACAGCAACGGCTAAGGGCTCGTCGCGTCGCCCCGGCCTCGCTCCGGATGGATCTCCGCGTCGGGTGGGAGATCTGCTCAAATTGGCTGGGGTGGTCGCCGGTCTGGGTATCGCCTTTTGGATGCTGCTGAGGCGACCCTCGCGGGAGGAGTAGCTATGGCTTGTTCAGTCCAGGGAAAGGTGCACAACGATGACCGTTGATCGCACAGAACAGGTCCTCACGGCTGTCCGGCGGTTGCTGGAACAGGGTAGCATCGATGAGGTTGTGATTTTCATCGAGGCTCTATTACCGGCAGACCAAGCAGAGGTCTTCCTTGAGTTGCCTGACAGCGTTCAGGAGCAGCTCATGGGTGAGATCGAGGTGCAGGACGCCGCCGACATCCTTGAGGAGCTCTCGGACGACGATGCGGCCGAACTTGCCGAGTCGCTCGATCTCTCGGTGCTCGTGCGCGTCCTGGATGAGATGGAGCCCGATGAAGCAGCGGATCTGCTGGGAGACATCGATCCGGAGCTCAGGCAACAGGCCTTGGGGCGGATGGAGTCGCCGGATCAGGTGACCGCCCTGCTGCGTTACCCGGACGACAGTGCGGGTGGCTTGATGACCTCCGTCTATCACAGTTATCCTGCTGACGCTCAGATCGGCCAGGTCTTCCGTGAGATCCGCCGACAGCCCAGTCCTGATGAAGAGGTCCCCTACGTCTATGCCGTCGATGCTCAGGGGCGTCTGACCGGAATCGCGCGGCTTGCCGATCTGATCCGCGCACATCCGGAACAACCGCTGAGCGCGATCGCGAAGAGGGAGATTGTCTCCATCCGCGCGGATGAGGATCAGGAGGTCGCTGCACGCCTTCTCGAGCGCTATGACCTGATGGCGCTGCCGGTTCTGGACCGAGACCAACGCCTGGTGGGTGTCATCACCGCAGACGACGCGATGGCTGCCCTGGATGAGGAGACCACCGAGGATATCTACCGAAGCGTGGGTATCTTCTCGGGCGGAGAGCAAGCCGCATCGAAGAGTGATCTTCTGGTGCGCGGGCCGGTGTGGCACGCCTGGGCGCGGCGCGTGCCCTTCCTGATGATCAGTATGGTCGGCGGCATGCTCGCGGGCGGCGTCATGGGCCTCTTCGAAGAGGCCCTCGAGGTCGTGGTGGCATTGGCCTTCTTCGTGCCTGTGGTGATGGATATGGGCGGCAACGCTGGGGTACAATCAGCGGCCATCTTCATCCGGGGACAAGTCCTGGGACAGGTGGACACGCGGCAGTTCATGAAGCACTTCTTGCGTGAGCTGACCGTCGGCTTGGGTATGGGGGTCATGTTGGGCCTGCTGGCGGGACTGATAGCCGGGATATGGCAAGGCCTTCCGGCTATCGGGTGGGTCGTCGGGCTCTCGCTGATCTGCACGATGACGCTGGCAACGTCGCTGGGGTACCTCATCCCCTTTATCCTGCTCAAGCTGGGGGCCGATCCGGCGGTGGGGTCTGACCCGATCATCACGACGATCAAGGACATCACCGGCCTCTTCATCTATTTCACGATTGCCTCGCTCATCTTGCTCTAGGGATGCCTGAGTGATGGCAGAGGGCACAAGCCGGGCTCTAGTCACCGGGGGAGGTGGTTTCCTCGGACGCTATATCGTGGAGCAGTTGCTCGCACGAGGTGAGCGGGTGAGGGTGTTCACCCGAGGTGACTATCCTGAGCTGACGGCGTTAGGCGTCGAACTGATCCGCGGTGACCTTCGAGACCATGACGCCGTGATCGCGGCGTGCCATGGGGTCGACGTCGTCTACCATGTCGCTGCCAAGGCGGGGCTCTGGGGGCCGTGGGACGACTTCTACCAGGTCAACGTCGCGGGCACCGACCATGTGATCGCTGCTTGCAGGGCCAAGGGCGTGCCCAAGCTCGTCTACACCAGCTCGCCGAGCGTCATCTTCGACGGCAGCGACCAGGCGGGCGTGGATGAACGGGTGCCCTATCCTGATCACTATGAGAGTCCCTATCCGGAGACCAAGGCGCTGGCTGAGCAACTGGTGATCGCTGCCAACCGTGAAGGGCTGTGGACAACATCGCTGCGCCCACATCTCGTCTTCGGTCCTCGCGACAACCACCTGCTACCTTCATTAATCGAACGCGCCAGACAGGGCCGGGTGCCCCAGGTCGGGGACGGCACCAATAGGGTGGACCTGACCTACGTCGAGGATGCCGCGAGGGCTCACCTGTTGGCTGCCGACGCCCTCGGGCCTGACTCA